>Ga0209713_10001541_pt1 | contig 13847 bp, 6 predicted proteins | sample ArcOceMetagenome_3_FD_187444 | JGI IMG/M metagenome (GOLD analysis project Ga0209713, IMG submission 187444) | Marine eukaryotic phytoplankton communities from Arctic Ocean - Arctic Ocean- Svalbard ARC20M Metagenome (SPAdes) (version 2) | ecosystem: Environmental > Aquatic > Marine > Oceanic...
CGCGCCGAGCGGCTCGGCGGACACAGCCGGCTCGTGTCCACCAAACAGCCCACCGCCCAAGCCGCCACCGCCCAAGCCGCCGCCCATGCCGCCGCCGCCCAAGCCGCCACCGCCCAAGCCGCCGCCGCCGATGCCGCCACCGCCCATGCCGCCGCCCAGCCCGCCAAAGCCATCGAGGCGGGGCGAGGTGGCGTAGCCGAGCGGGTCGATGGCCTCGGCCGAGCGCTCGAGTCGCTCGAGCAGCGCGGCGCCTCCGCCGAGGGCGCCGCGCGCCGTCTGCGCGTGGCGCTGCCCGAGGCGCGGCGTCTCGGGCGGCGACGGCGGCGACGGCGGCGTGTGCGGCGGCGAGCGCCAGCCGCGGTCGAAGGCGAGCTTCTGCGGCGTGAGCGGCTCGGCGAGGTGCGAGATCTCGCCGTGCAGCTCGTCGATCCGCTCCGAGTGCAGCCGCAGCGCCTCGCGCAGATTCTCGCGCGAGTGGCCGTTGATCACCTCGCGCCCCTCCGGGTGCGCCGCCCCCGCCGCGCCCGCCGCCCCTGCGCCCGCACCCACCGCGCCCACTGCGCCGCCCCGCTGCTGCAGCGCCGACGGCCCCGCGCCGCCGTGGCCGTGCGCCTGCACGCGCGGCGGCCGCGCCCCGCCGCCACCCGCGTGGTGCGGCGGCGTCGACGGTGGCTCCATCTCGTCGTCGTCCTCGCTGCTGTCGTCGCCAAAGCCGTAGCCCGTCCCGCCGGGCCCGCCGCCGCCTGCGCGGCCGCCCCCTCCGCCTCCGCCTCCAACGCCATAGCCACTGGCGCCAGCTCCATAGCCACCGCCGTAGCCACCGCCACCTGCGCCCGCGAGCGCGCCAAACGCTCCGCCGCCTCGCGCGCCGCCACCATCACCCCCCACGCCGCCTCCTGCACAGGGCTGGTGGCCGCCCGGCATCGTGCGCTGCAGTCCGAGTGACGCGCAGCCCGCGCTGACGTTGCCGCCCGACGTGAGGTACTGGTCGCGCTGCGTCTGCCGCGCCATCTGCCGCTGCGCAAAGTACGAGCGGCGCGCCTCGAAGAGCAGCGCCTCGTGCCGGTGCGAGTCCTCCGCCTTGCGCGCCTCGCGCCGCGCGAGCACGCGGTCGCGATCGCTCATCTGATGCCGCACCGGCACAGGCACCGGCACAGCCGCAGCCGCAGCCGCCGCCGCCGCCCCCATCGGTGCGGGAGCCGCCGTGCCGCCAAAGGCACCGCGCGCGCTCATGCCACCGCCACCGCCACCGCCACCGCCACCGCCACCGCCACCGCCACCGTGGCGTGTCGACTGCTGGACAAACGCATCGTCGCTCACTGCACGCCGAGGCTCGAGGTGGTCTGCGCCGTCAATGTAGTCGGCAAACGCCAGCATCGAGTCCGGCGCCGCCGCCGCCCCCGGCGCCGCCGCGGCGCTGCCCTCGCCCGGCCCACTGCCCAACTGCCGCCCGAGCGAGCGCCGCCCCCACGGCGCGCCGCCGCCGGCGCCTCCGCCCGCGGTGCCGCCAAAGTCGTCGCTGTCCGAGCGCACGTGGCCATTGGCGCGGCGCCCGTACGCGACGCCGCCGTCCCGCGCCGCCGCCGACGCCGCCGCCGCCGCCGATGCACTCGCACCACCCGCGCCAGCACCATGCGCGTCGCGGCACTCGCACGCGTGCGCCGCGCCGCCGGCCGCACGCCCATGGCCAAAGGCGTCGTCCGCGAGCGCGTTGGCGCCGCCTAGCGCTGCGTCGGCGTCGCTGTACCGAGCGTACGGGTCGTCCGCCAGCGCCCCCTCACCACCCCCGGCCCCGGCACTGCCTCCTCCTGCACCACCACCACCAACGCCGCCGCCTCCACCGCCTCCGCCCCCGGCGCGGCCCGACGCGCGCTGCTGCTGCCGCCACTGCTTCTCGTGCCGCAGCTTGCGCAGCGCAAACTCGACGCGCAGCCGCTGCTGCTCCTCGATCAGCAGCTCCTGCACGCGCGCCACCGCCGCCGCGTCGTCCGCCGCGCCCGGCGCCGCCGCCGCGGCCGCCGCCGCCGCCGAGGCGGCCGCGTGCGCCGTGGCCGGCGGCCGGAGCGGCGGAGGCGGCGGCGCGTGCAGCGCGTGCGACGCAACGTCGGCACCGCCGTGGCCGTCTTCAGGCGAGCCGCCGTGGTGGTGGTGCTGGTGGTGGTGCGGGTGGTGGTGGTGCGGGTAGTGGCTGCCGTCGGCGGCGGCGGCGTTGGCGGCGGAGGTGGCGGTGGCGGGGTGCGACGAGAGGCGCGAGAGCAGCGACTGCAGCCCGGCGGTGGCGAGCTGCGCGCGGAGCGCCTTGAGCGCGGGGTTGGCCTGCTGCGCGCGCTCCGAGAGGCCGCCGAGCGTCGTCACGGCGTAGGCGGCGATGCAGCGGCGCAGCAGCGGCATCGAGAGCAGCTGCGCCACCGACGGCCGCTCCGCCGCCGTCGTGCACAGCATGCCCGAGACGAGGTGCTGCAGCGCGGGCGAGTACTGCGGCGGCAGCGGCGCGACCGACCCCTTGAGCACGCTCGTCACGAGCGAGCCCATGTTGTTGTCGTTGAACGCGCGCTTGCGCGTGCAGAGCTCGAAGACGAGGCAGCCGAGCGACCACACGTCCGCCTTGTGGCCGTACCGCTCGCCGCGGTACACCTCCGGGCTGATGTAGAAGGGAGTGCCGACGCACGTCGCGGCGAGCCCCTCGTCGACGAGCTTCGAGATGCCAAAGTCGCCGAGCTTGAGCAGCCCCGAGGCGGTGATGAAGACGTTCTGCGCCTTCAGGTCGCGGTGCAGGATCCCGCGCTCGTGCACGTGGTGCAGCGCGAGCGCGAGCTGCACGAGCCACTGCAGCACCTGCTCCTCGGTGAACGGCTCGTGCGCCATCGAGATGCGCCGGCCGAGGTCGGCGCCCGCGCAGTACTCCATGACGATGCAGAGGCAGTCGTCGTGGATGAAACAGTCGCGGTACGCCACCACCGCCGTGTGCTGCAGCAGCTGCAGGTGCTGCGCCTCCCTCAGCGCCGCCCGCCGCGCCTGCTGCTCCACGACACGCAGCCGCTTCATCACGAAGACAGAGTTCTCACTCACGTGTCGGACCGTGTAGAGGGTGCCCTGAGAGCCCCGGCCGATCATCTCTAGCTCGACATAAGACTCCATCAGGTTGCGATTAGCCAGGCAACGGCCTGCTGTCCAGTGGATATAACTGGCCAAACTTCTCGAGCGAGCGGAGATTGCGCTTGCCGCTCTGCTGCTGCTGCCGCTGCTGCTGCTGCCACATACCCCGCCATCTCGTACTCTACACTACATGCTGCGCAGCCTCCTCACCACCTCGACCGCCGCGTCACTCTGGCGCCACGTCGAGCTGCCGGTGGCCACCGGGCCTCCCGCGTCGCTCGCGTCGCTCGCCGAGCGGGCGGCGGACAGCCTGCGCTCGACCAAGCAGCGCGTCAGCTGCTTCGAGTCGACCACCGGAGGCCTCATCCAGGCGGCGCTCCTCGCGTCGCCCGGCGCGTCGGGCTTCACGACGTGCGGCGCCGTCACATATACGGCGAGCCGTGCCGTCGGCGTGCTCGGAGCGACGGCGCGGCCGCTGGGCGAGCCGCTCGACGCCGACGGCCACCGGTGCAAGCCGAAGAACGGCGACGAGTACGTGGCGAGCAAGCAGGAGCGCGTGATGGCGCTCGCGCGGCGAAAGCGGCTCGAGGTGGGCTCCGAGTGGTGCGTGTGCGAGAACGGCGCCTGTGGCCCGACCTTCAACTACCCCGATCTGAACGCCGGCTTCACGGCCATCTGGGTCTCGGGCCCGGTCGAGCGCGGGCTGCTGGTGCGCTCACCACACGCGCGGCGCGAGGACAACATGTGGGGCTTCACGAAGATGGCGCTCGACCTGCTCGCCGAGTGCGTCGCCGAGGATGCCGCCAACAGGGCGGCCTCCGCCTCCGCCTCCGCCTCCGCCTCCGCCTCCGCCTCCGCCTCCGCCTCCGCCTCCGCCTCCGCCTCCGCCTCCGCCTCCGCCTCCGCCTCCGCCTCCGCCTCCGCCTCCGCCTCCGTGGCGCCCGCTCTGCTCGAAAAGGTCGAGGACCGCTACGGCGGCGTCGAGGTGACGGTGAGCGCCGAGCGGCCGTGGGAGGTGAGCGCCTTCGTCGACGAGCTGCACGGCGCGCTCGAGCAGTGGGAGGCGGCGCAGAAGCGCGGCGTGTGGCTGCGGCTGCCGCTCGCGGCGCACTCGTACGCGAGCGCCGCCGTCGCCGCCGGCTTCGGCTTCCACCACGCGACGGCCGAGTACCTGCAGCTGACGCGCTGGCTGCCGACCGACGAGCCGTCGCCGCTGCCGCGCTACGCGTTCACGACGGTCGGCGTCGGCGGCGTCGTCGTCAACGACCGCGGCGAGGTGCTGATGGTGCAGGAGAGGGTCTCTCCGAATGCGCGGATGCAGGGCAGCTGGAAGCTACCGGGCGGGCTGGCGGAGCCGGGCGAGGACTTCGCCGCGACGGTGGCGCGCGAGGTGAGCGAGGAGACGGGCGTGCGCGCCGAGCTCGACGGCGTCGTCTCGCTCCGCCACGCGCACGGCCGCCGCTTCGGCCAGAGCGACGTCTACGTGGTCGTGCGACTGCGCGCGCCCGCCGAGGGCGGCGGCGACGCGATCCAGGTCGACCAGGGCGAGCTTGCCGACGCGCGGTGGATGAGCGCCGACGAGATCGACGCCATCAAGGAGACGCCCGAGGACAAGCAGAAGCCGCTCGGCGGGAAGATATCCATCGGTAATTGGGAGATGATCCACAACGCGCTCAACGGCCAGCTGATCGAGGGCGTGAGCATCCCGAGCTCCAAGGGCGTGCCCACGATGCTGTACCGCGCCAAGGCGCCCTAGAAGTGATAGATCCGTGCGCCGTGAATTCGATAATTAAGCTGTTTAAGGTTGCCTTACGCCCGTAAAGTATGCATCATGATACCCTAGCCTCCTGCATCGCGGTTTCGTGCGGGAGGAGAGATTGCGCCATGCCACGGCGGGACGACAGCGTCTGGATCTCGGGCGCAAAGTTCTCTCGCACACTTTGCGCGAGGGCTTTAGGTCTTTGAGCGGCAGCAGGTCTTCGAGTGGCAGCTTTACGAGTCGATCGAGCTCTTCCTTGTCGCGATACAGGTCGACATCGGCGTACCGACAGTCGGACGCAGGAGGCGCCGTCCCAGGGCTTTGACCATATGAGTCGACGTTCGACGTCGAGCCACCGGCTGGCTAGGGCTTGTTCGGAAAGTTGAACTTGAGGAGGTGATCGTCGCAGGTCATTCGCACGATGCGACGATCGCGCACATCGTACACATCCCAGGAACTCCTTGGTCATCTTGAAGACGTGGACGAGTTGGTCAACGTTCATCTCACAGGACGCCTCGTCGACGAGCGGCAGTCGCGCTCCCAGGTCGCGCAACGCGGCGTTCACCGCGCTCACGCAAACTCCGGCAGCGTAGGAGTAAGTGCTGTTGCCGAAGGCGCGCAGGAGTTCCTGGAGCAGGTCCTCCGAGAGCAACTGGATTTATTTTCAGCAGTCTTGTTGTATCGAAAAAAAGACATTTTTGGAACACTCCTGCGTCCGTTTCGTCATGCCCGACGGCACGTCTTGGCAGCTCGTCTTTGAGGAAGGTGTGACGCTGTGTACAGTGGAGCGACGTGTTAGCCATGCCGTTGGCGTTGGACAGCACGTGGAGCTGAAGTGCGGCGATTCGACGGCCATGATTGATCGCTTTCCCAATGGGCTCGACAACGTCATGGTGATGCCCTTGATGGCGCCCCGAACGCTCTGCGACAGCATACCAATCATCAATGCGACGCCACTGGGTCCGTCACTTCGTCTATCACCGTCATTGTCGCTCGAGCCGCGCATTCTCAATGCGTTTCGTGCTCGCCTCGAACAGGGCGTTCGTCAGATGCTCACGATTGGCGTCGATCTGGAGAGCGGCACTGCGAGCGTCGGCTCACGACCCGTCTCGTCTGTCGAGCGCGCAGAAGCGCCCGAAGATCCGCGCTTTGACGACACCGGCCTGCGCATGCTCGCCGCGTTTGATGCCCGACGCGTGGTGCCTGTGCTCATCGTGATGTGTCGTCCCTCGTTCGTCTACCTCTATCTCAATTCCCTGCCGTGGAGCGACGGCGTAGCGTGCTGAGGGTTGTGTGGGGCGTCCGTGTGTGCGTGTTCTCGATTGAATTGAGCAAACCTTCTTGTGAATCGGTCCGGTGGTGAGACGGACCATAGAGACTTCGGGAAGAATTTGAATTAGAAGAGGGGGCGTGGTGCACGCGAAGCGAACAACCACTCCCCACTTAATACCCCCCTAATTAAACAAAACAAGGTGCGGGTGGGCGGGTCACTTGAAGACAGTCGGCGGCGCACAGCAAAGGCACCATTTCGATGGGCCAATGGCTGTGCGCCGCCTGTCCGACCAATAGTCTTCCACCCTCAAGTTTGGTGAAGAGGGGTAGCAACACCAAACTTTTGGTTCGTGCGGCAGCTAGCTCGCTGCCACCGAACCTCTTGCATCCCCCGGGCTGCCACCCTGGGATGTAGTCATCACACGCGAGAAAGATAATCCTGAGGAAAAAGACCATACGACCTACTCAATCTATCCTTCCGCCGGCCAATTGCACTCGCAGCTTCGCTCGCCCGGCAGCCGCGGCTTCCGTTGGCGCACTGTCGGTCCATGGCAACGCGGGCGCGCACAGCCGGCACGTGGGCAGTGGCTGTGCCGGCGTGCGACGCGTGTGCGCGAGGCCGTCCATGGCAGGCACAGACCCGGGCATCACGTCGGCCGCGAAGAAGTGACACGCCGCGGTGCGTGCACCGAGCAGCGCGCCGCGGGGCTGCGAGACGATGCCGCCGGTGATCGCGACCGGCCTCCTCTCATCGGCTGCGGTGGACCGCGTGAGGTTGTCGTCGCACGCCACCTCGCGCTGCACGACGAGCGTATGCCCCAGCTCGCACCACGACGCGTTGGCCGCCTCGAGCGCCGCGTCCAGGCATATCGGATGCTCATAGCTGCCGCGGCGCCGACACGGCGAGTCGCTCGTCGACACATGGCGCGCGATGCCCATGCCGGCGCGCGCGGCGGCGCCACGGCTGAAGGCGCCCATCCAGTCGCGATACACCACTGCGACGGTGTGTGGGGAGGCAGCCTTCAGCGCCTGCCACGTGCTCGGAGGTGGCAGCTGGCACGCCCACATCAGGTCGGGCCGCATCCGCACCACCCACGCGAGCTCGCGCCGCGTCTCCGTCTCGAAGCGATCGACGTCCGCGAGGCAGTCCTGCAGGCGCAGCATCAGCGGCACGCCCGTCGCTGGCGGCACGCCGGCCGCGGCCGCACTCGCCTGCGGCAGGTGGTGCGTCCTCAGAAGCTCCGAGTCGTCGAGTAGCGACAGGCTTGCGGGGTGGAGGCGTCGCAGGATCGAGTCGAGCTCGGTGCGGGACGTGGACAGCGCGGCGCTGCAGTTGTCAAAGGCCGTGCGTCGGTCCAAGCCTTTGTGAGAGTGGTAGCACTTGCTCACGGCCTGGCCGACCTCCGGGCTCACGTGCATGAACAGCGCAGCCTGCAGTGGGCGCAGCACCGCCGCCTGCAAGTTGGCCTGCACGCGTTCATACGAGAGCGTGCGCAACTGGCCTGCGAGGCACACGGCGGCATACGGCCTGTTCGGCGCCTCGTGAGGCTGCCAGAGCCGCAGGCGGCGAGGCGCCGGCTCTGATGGCGATATTGGCGACGACAGCGACGAGCCCATCAGCAATCAAGACGTTCGACGCGCGTCGGGCGTCTTGACGTTTATACTACCATACGTAGCTTCGCAAGGTTCCGTGGCATGATAGAGCCACTTAGTTACACAACAATGGATCTTCACGCGGCTTGGCCGGTGGGTCGCTCGTCGTCGCGGCTGCTCGGCGTCTGTGTCTCGTCCTCTTCCTCCAACGTCATGTCAAGGTTTGTGAGCGCGCGCCGCGCGCCCTCGTGGCGCTGTGAGGCCGTCGCGACTCTCGCTCACGGCTCGCTCGAGCGCCGGTCCCAATGTACCGGCTTGATGACGATGGCGTCAGCCGTTGCATGCGCCACCACGAGCCCCGCGGCAGCGCGCGCGTCTCGGAGCGAATGATGAACAAGAGCCTCGGCCTGTGCAAGGCACGCGGCTGGCAGGGCACCTGCCAAACGCCTTGCACGATGGCAACTGTATTCGCTTCGTCCGACTCCTCGCGTGGCTGCCTCGATCCTCATAGCCCTCCACACCCGCGTGTGCACCCAGAGAGCACCCGCGCTCTCCTGGCACGCGCCTCCGATGCGGCGAGCGGGGTGATGCCAGACGACACGGCCCCAGCCTTTTGGCGCGGCAAGACGCTTCGCGTGCGTGGCTTCGTGCACGACGGGTTTTGGGTACGCGCTCACTTTGTGATGGCGCAGGGCATGTGGGCCTCGCTCCGGCGCATGCCGTTCTTTGTCCACCTGCATGGCAATGCCTCTTGCGCGTACGGCAGCGACGTCACGTGCAGCCACGAGGCGATCCAGACGCCGCGCCGATGCGCTGAGACAGGCACATGCGACGCGTACACGTCGGCTGGCGACTGGCGCAGCCAACAGCAATCGGCGCCTGGATGGGAGGAATACTTTGAGCCGATCAATCGAGTACCGCTTCGCGAGGTGTATGAGCGCACTCCCGAGGAGCGCATTGTCGAGCTGCAGTGCGAGGCGGCGTGGGCGGTCAGCTCGGGTGTCATGGGTGGCAGCTACGAGCAGTTTGTCACATATCCAGAGACGTGGCAATCGGCCACTGCCTATCGAGAGCGGAACGCCGCGCTTGTCGCGGAATGGGTTCGTCCGCAGCCAAGCATCTGGGCTCAGGCCGAAGCCGAATGGCGGCGCCTCTTCAGCGACGGCAGTCGCGTCCTTGGCGTACACCTGCGCGGGACCGACAAATACATACTGCCCAAGGTGCCGCCTTCGCGCTACTTCCCGATGATCGACGACTTCCTCGCTGCCCACCCAGGCCCATCGACACGGATCTTCCTCGCGACCGACGACAGCGAGTACCAGCTCGCATTGGTCAAGCGGTACCCGTCGCGAGTCGCGCAGCTCTTCGAAGGGCGCGTGCTTCGCGCAGCCGGCCGCAGTGCGATTTGGAAGGATCATCAAGCTGAGGGCGCCCACCGCAAGGGCCTCGAGGTGATGCTCGATACGCTGCTGCTCTCCAAATGCGACTTCCTTCTCAAGAGCGCCTCGTCGGTATCCGAGTTTGCCATCTACTTCAGCCCACGCCTCATCAACGCCTCCTACGACTTCAGCCTGCCTGATCAGCCGACCCCCGAGTGGGCCACCTCGAACTCCGCTGCTGCACCAATGCTTTTGCCCATCGATGTGCAACTGGCGACGGCAGACGCCACCACTGGCTCCAAGTCGTCCAGGAACGGCTGCCGCATGCCAGGGCGCACGGACCTGCTGATGGGCCCCGAGGAGCAGCGCGCTGCCGGGTGTGGCTCCGCCAGCGATCGAGAGAGCTGCGAGGCTCTCTACCTGTCCGGGTCGATGGGCCAGTCCACCATGCCAAGGGGATTCAACCTGCCGTGCGAGTGGACCGACGGCATGTGCCGCGTCGGTGCCCCCGTGCCGTGCACAACCTTGGATGAGTGGCATGGATGCCCTCCGTTGGAACATATCTGGAAGGCAAGTCACAGCCTTGGCAGCCCGCCTAGCCACGCGGAGCGCTGGGCATGCTCGGACGATGCCGGCGAGGGTCGTTTCACATCTCTCGGCAGCGCAAATGCTGGCGACGTGCGTGGCGTCTCGAGGCGCGAGGCGCTTCAGATGAGCGTCGACGCGTGCTCGTCCTTCCCGTGGCACGGCGCCGACCCGACCTGGCAGCTGCACACAGGCTTTCCGGCCATCTTTGGGCTCGACATAGAGGTGAAGGAGTCGAGTCGGCTCCGTCCGAACGCCACGACGCTGGCAATGGCGATGAGAAGCAAGGCCAACCGGACGTCGCCAGTGTGGACGCCCTGCACCAATCTCGCCTTTACGATGTGCGCGGCTCGCGGCCTGTTGGGCAATGGCTTCCCACGGGGCGGCAGGCTGTACCTCGCGACTCGCGGAGCGGACATTACCGGCCGATGCAGTGCGGCCAAGGCGGTTCGTCGCGATGCTCTCAATTGGGACGAGTGCTTCATCACCAAAAGCGAGTACTGCACGCTCACGCGTGCCTGCGCCAACGGACTGGAGGTGTGGAACCACTCAGGCCACTGGAACTGCCTAGCGCGCCCGGGCGTTTGACGCAAAGGAACGTGACACGTATTTGATGATAGACAGTAGCCCCGAAACGTAATTTTGGTAGACACGTAAGTGAGAGAGATCTCGTAAGGCACTTTGATCTGCGGCGCATTTGGCGCGCTGCGCCTCAAAGCAGGCCGCGGTTGCAGTTCAGGTGGCTCAGGCTGTCGTCGCAACAGCAGCCGCACGACTCGAAGCTCAGCATGGTGCTGTTGGACACGTGAGGTGCGTGGCGTGCGTGTGACGGAGGTAGGCCCAGGCGCAGCTCGACGTGCGGGGGTGGGCAAGCGAGCTCCCATACATCATCTGCGCCGGGCTGATCTTTGCCTCGGCAGTCAATGAGCTCGTTTATGTAGCCCCCGTAACTGTTGGGCAGCTGAATGGAGTCGTACCCTTGCTTGCGCGCGCCTTCGCAGCCATTGTAGGTGAGCACTGCGCAGAAGCACGAGTGTGGGGAGTGCAAACTGAGCAGCAGGCGGCAAAAGTGTGGGTCGATGGCTCCGGCGCACTTTGCTTGTTGTTCCGTTCGTGGCTGAGCCGCAGCGACCTGCCGACATTCCACCAGATGCCGCTGCCGACCGCCAGCCAGAACCAAACCTGACCGCGCGTGCTCTCGGTTGGGTAGCGTGACGACTCGATGTTCCACCGAGCCACGCGCATCACCTCGCACCAGGTGCCGTCCGGAATCGTCGCGGAGACGAGCTGCGTCGAGTTTTTGCCGCCAGCTGCGGCCGCCGCCCTGAAGAAGCCCGGGAAATGGAACGGTCGCTGCGGCAGGTTCTGTATCGTAAACCCGGGTGAGTGCACGGTCTTACGATCATTGACTTCAATAGTCTGCAGCACGTGGTTCCGGACCAGCGGCGACGCACACGACGGATGCTCGGTCGCGTTGCAGCGTCGGAGGTAGCCTCGCTCAAACAGGAAGGGATTGCTCGTGGCCTCCTCGCTCGGAGCCCACAGCGCAGTGGATGCGCGATAGCCCTTGGTACTGCAGCTGGCGCACGACCACAGCACTCGAAAGCTCGTCCGTCCAGGCACCGTGTTCCAGAAGAAGTCCATCCTCGACGCGTTGACGATGCTCGTCGAGGCGTCCAGGGCTGCATTCGGGTAAACGCTGCCCACGTAGGTGCTCAGCTCATTGCGATCGCTCGCATTTCGTGGCAAAGAGGAATGCTCACTGTCCAACCACGCCAGCCAAGAGCGTTGCGCGGCGAGGTGCGGCCTGCCCTGGCAGAAGTTGGCAAAGAGCGTCTCGTTGCCGTCACGCGAATGGCAATGGGCCACCAGCGGTCCCGAGTGTAACGCCGCACCGGCGAGGAGCGCCGGGTTCCAAGGGTCGGCGGGGTGCTGGTCGGCCCAATGACTGCAGCGTGGCTCGCGCGAGTCGCAGGCCTGACCGGCGTCGACGGTGAAGGTCATTTTTGTCGCATGCATGTCATGCATCTCGCAACCGCTCTTGGGTGGTTTTACCCCTTGCGATTTTGTACTTCGCCTGTGAAGAGCTCGATGCCGAACGGCGATCTTCGCCTAGTCGACGGCTCCACCATCAAGGGACGCGTCGAGATCGAGTACAACGGTGTCTGGGGCACGATTTGCGACGACTCCTGCGTCCTGGACCCTGCTCCCTGGGACGCTGGAGTCGTGAGCTGATTTAGTTTTAGAAAAATTGCCACTCCTTTCTGAACACATAAAACCGAGGACGCGCCCACAAACTAAACAAGCCTAGCCACTACCCTACTCCCTGGCGCTAGTCGTCGTCGTCGAGCCACGCGTGCTCGTGCGCGACGTCGGCGGTGGCGCGCGCCGCGCTGTCGGGCGTGAGGCACAGCTGCAGCAGCGCGCGGAACGACGGCGAGAGATCCTTGCGGAGCGGCTCGTGCGAGGCGCGCTTGATGCGCAGCTGCAGCTGCTGCATCGTCTCGGCGCGGAAGCACGGCTTGTTGTGCACGGCCTCGTAGACGATGCAGCCGAAGGCCCACACGTCTACGGGCTGCCCGGAGTAGAGGCCGGTGCGGCTCAGCTCGGGCGCCATGTAGAGCGGCGTGCCGCAGATCGTCTTGAGGCGGCCGCCGCCCTTGCACAGCGCGGCGAAGCCAAAGTCGCACAGCTTGAGCTGCGCGCGCTTCGCGTCGGTGTACAGCAGGTTGTCGGGCTTGACGTCGCGGTGGACGACCCCGCGCCGGTGGATGTGCGCGAGCGCAGATCCGATCTGGCGGAGCAGCGGCCGCGCCTCCGCCTCCGAGAAGCCGAGGTTCTTGCGCTGCAGCGCCTGCAGCTGGCGGCGCAGCGAGCCGCCGCCGCAGTACTCGAGCAGCGCGTACGTCACGCCGCGCGCCTCGTACGACGCCACCATGTTGCACAGCCCCGGGTGCGGCGTCTGCTGCAGCGCGCGCAGCACGACCACCTCCGAGTCGGCCGCCTCCGTCGAGAAACCCGGCGCCGCTCCACCACCGCCACCGCCACCTGCTGCTGCTGCGCCTGCTGCTGCGCCGAGCGCCGCGGCCGCGGCCGCGCCGCCGCCGACCGGACCACGCGCGCCCGCGCCCGGCGCCGCCAGCTTGGGCGCCTGCTTGGGTGCCTTGCCGCCGTTTGTGGCCCTGGCACGCTCCATCGACAGCTGGCCCGACGTGGTCGCGCGCGGCTTGAGCGCAAACGACTTGACGGCGACCTCGACGCCCGAGCCGAGGTGCTGAGCGCGCACGATCTTCGAGAAGGCGCCCGACGCGATCGGGCCGCGGATCGCGTACCCCAGCTCCGCCAGCGGCTCCGTCGACGAGCTGCGCCGCTTGAGCGCGCCCGGAGGCTTCACGGGCTCGGCTTGCGGCGCCTTGGAGGCGGCGGCGGCGGCGGCGTGGGCGGCAGCGGCGTGCGCTGTTGGGACTGCGCTGAGGCCGGCGGCTCTCAGGGCGGAGCCGGCGAGCGTGCCGGGCACGCCGGAGGCCGGAGCCGGCGCATCGATGGCGGAGCGGATGCCAAAGCTGGGAGCCTTGCGGTGCGGCGGCGAGGGCAGCGTCGAGGGCAGCGTCCCTGGCTCGGCAGGGCGCGCCCCCAGTGGCGGCAGCTGGCTGGGCGGAGCCGTGGATGAGGCACCGCCATGTAGGGCCGCGGGAGCGCTGCGGGACTTGCGCTGCGGAGGGTTGGACGCAACGACGCCAGTGCGCAGCGCTGGAGCCCCGACGCTGGCGCGGCGTGCCAGCTTGACCCTCGCCACTGCCTCCGCGTTGCTGTCCTTGAAGTCTGAGCCGGACTGCATTCGCCGTGTGCGTGCCGACACGGGACCATCCGTCGGAGTCAGCAGCGAGAAGTCCGCCAGGTGGGTGGAGAGGCCGGGGGTCTCGTTGCTGCCGCCGGCGCCGCTGTCGCGGCCGTGGTACGGCGTGTGGCGCACAGCGGCACCCCGACGCGGCGAGTGGTGGCGGTGCGGGCCCGGGCCAGGGCTGTCCTGGTCGTCGTTCTCAGAGGTGGAGACCTGGATGGAGAGCTTGGGCCTGGCTGCGGCGGCGGCGGCGACGGCCGCATGGACAGCGTTAGCCATTGCCTAGCGATAGTATGCAGCCGGCGTGCTGGTCCCACGATTT
>Ga0209713_10001544_pt1 | contig 13844 bp, 10 predicted proteins | sample ArcOceMetagenome_3_FD_187444 | JGI IMG/M metagenome (GOLD analysis project Ga0209713, IMG submission 187444) | Marine eukaryotic phytoplankton communities from Arctic Ocean - Arctic Ocean- Svalbard ARC20M Metagenome (SPAdes) (version 2) | ecosystem: Environmental > Aquatic > Marine > Oceanic...
CAGGGTCTGTGTACGAGCCGGCCGGCCGCACCCGTCGTGCTGACCTTCCATTTCGCCCAAGTTTGGCTCTCTGGGGTTACACCACCAGCATGGTTTTCCTGAAGTATCTAAACCGCTGAAACAGCCCTCACGCCAACCTCGGGTGCGACCACGCGGCGGGCGCCCACGGCGAGTCGGCGTCGAAGCACGTCTCCGCCGTCTCCCGACGGCCGGCGGAGGTGGGCGGCGTCGGCGCGGCGGTGCCTCCGCGGGACGGCGTCGCGGCGTGCGTGGCAGTGACGCGCACGCCCCGCGACGGCGGCGGCGGCGTCGCGGCGGAGGCGGCGGGGGCGCGACCGCCGCGCCACGGCGGCGGCTTGACTGGCGGCGCGTGGCCCTGCTCGACCGACGCGCGCGCATTCTTGTGCCGCAGCTCGTCGACGAGCCGCGTCCTTCCCGCGACGGCGTCGAGCTGGCGTCTCACCTCGGCGTGGCGCGCCTGCTGGTCGGCCCGCGCCGCCCTGCCCCGCTCCACCTCCACCTCGATCTCGTTGCAGGCGGCGTGCGCACGCACCAGAGCCGACTCGGCCTCGTCGAACCGCGGCGACCATTGCCGCGACCCACCACCTCCGCCTCCGCCTCCGCCTCCGCCTCCCGCGCCCAGCCGCAGCGCGAGCGCCACGAGTCTCTCGGAGAGCAACGCCACCTGCTCCTCCGCCAAGCTGGTCGCCGCCGCCTGCGCCGCCACCTCCATCTGTAACCGGCGCAGCGCGGCGGCCTGCTCGCCCCTCACGCTCTCGCGCTCCCGCGCCGCCGCCTCGACCGCCTGCGCCTGCGCGCGCCGCGCCTCCACCGCCGCCTGCTCCGCCGCGCTCACCCTCTCCTCCGCCTCGGCGCCCACCTGCTGCAGCGCCCGCAGGCTCTCGCCGTCGCGATCGGCCAGCCTCGCCTCCGCCGTCCCCTGCAGCTGGAGCAGCTTGCCCGTCTGCGCCTTGTGCTGCGCCATAAGCGCCGCCTCCGCCTCGCCCCGCACCCGCCCCAGCTCCAGCGCGTGCTGCCTGTCCCTCTCCGCCAGCAGCGCCTCCGAACTGCGCTGCTGCTCGGCAAGTTGACGTCGCAACTCGTCGCGAGCCGCGCTCAGCGTCGCCTCCGCCTCCACGTCCGCCTCGCGCCGCTGCCGCTTCGCCGCCGCCTCCGCCGCCGCCACTCTTTGCTCCATCTCCATCTGCAGCTGACGCACCGCGCGGCCGTGCTCGGCGCGCTGGCCGTCCCGCTGCGCCTCCGCCTCGGCGCTGGCCGACGCCGCGTGCCCCGTCGCCTCCTTCTCCAGCCGGCTCAGCTCGTCGCGGTGGCGGCTCTCCTGCTCCACCAGCCGCCGCGCGAGCGCACCGCTCCGATTGAGCTCCGCGTCCATCTCGGCGCACGCGACCGCCAGCGCCGACACCTCACCCTCCGAGCGCCTCAGCCGCAGCCGCAGCTGGGCCTCGCGCCCCGCCGACTGCTCGGCCTCGGAGCGCAGCTCGCCCACCAGGTCCTCGAAGGCGACGAGCCGCTCGATGTGCGCCTGGCGCATCTGCTCGAGCGAGTCGTTGGTCGCGAGCGCCGCGTCACGCTCCTTCTCGATGGCGTGGAGCGCCTTCTGCAACTCTCGGTGCGAGCCGTTCTGCTGCTGCTGCTGCTGCGCGGAAGGCGGGCTCGAGCGTCCGGAGGTCAGCCTTGCGGCAGGAGGGCTCGAGCGTCCGGACACCAGCCTGGAAGCGGTCGTCGCCCTCTTGAGCGCCGCCACTGCAGGCTTGGCCGCGGAGGCGCTGCTGACGGAGGTGCTGCTGCGCATGCTGCGCCTTGAGCGAGCTGCCGTTAGCGCCGCGAGGGGAAGACTTCACACTTCACACAAGTTTCGCGAGAGGGGCTGAACCACTACGCAATCAGTGATGAGTCATTCATTCATAGCACGGAGATCCTAGCACCAACCCCGATGCACAGCGGTCCAGCCTACGCTCGCAGGCGGTAGAGCGTCTCCAGCCATTCGTTGCAGCGCCATCCATCCATCACCTGGCAGAAGACCAAGTCGTTCGCTTTGGCATCGATGGCCTTGCCGTGCGCGACGCAGAACTTGCCCGGGGCCGCGGCAAATAGGCTGTTCACCTCGCCGTTGTCGCGCTCTACCGTGGCGCGAAGGATCCTCGCATCACCGGTCGGGCTGACGTTGTCGCGAGCTTTCTTCATCTCTATGCGCCATTCACCGTGGCCGTAAAACTTGTATTTGTCGTTGGTGGTGACGTTGACCGAGTACTTTCCGCTGCCGGCCGAGCCAAGCATGGCCAGCTTGATCTCCCCTGGCGCAAACGATTGCGTGCCCTCGGGGTTGCGCTCAGCGATGGCGTCGTAGATCAGGCCGTTGCGCAGCAAGGCCTTGTTCAGAGTGGGCTTTTCTCCGGGGCCCACGGCGCTACTGCCTCGATAGTCCTTCATTCCTGCTGCCGCTGCTACGGCCTCGTTCTCTTCGACCTCCTTCAGATACTTCTGAATAGCAGCCTCACGATCTGACTCAGCAGGCGCTGTGCCAACCTGCTGCTTCTCCTTCTTGACCTTCTCCTTCTTGACCACCGTGCCATTGGGCATCGACGGCACCTCCTCCTTCTTGACGGCCGCGTCCTCTGGCATCGACGGCACCTCCTCCGCCTTTACGACGACACCGGCTGGCATCGAAGGCACCTCCTTCTTGACGACTGCGCCACTGCGTGTCCGCGGCGGCGCTTCGTTTGCAGGTGCCTCAGCGCGCTGCCGCTTATGTCCCGTTGCCGAGGCTGGAGCTCGCTTTGATTTCGCCATGTGCTGACTAGCGACGCGAGGAGCCTTGCGGAGAACTGCGAGTTCGTATCGCGAAGAGACTGGGCGTTCTCGCAAGTTTCGGGAGAGGGGCTGAACCACTTGAAGAACTCGTTCTAACGAACGGCATAAAAACGGTCTGTAGATAAGACGGGAAAACCTATGGCTATACACGCCAAACCTACAGACCTACAATCGAGAGTGAGAAAGTGACATGACCCCCGCCCATGCCCATCGCCCCCGTGGCGCCATCCGAGCTACGACGGCATCGAGCGCATCAAAGGCCCGCAACACATGTGCATGTGCATGTACTCCCTCTCTCCACCCGCCTACCCGGCGGCAACCACGACGGCCGCCTCGTGAAAGCTCCCGTCCGTGAGCGAGATGGCGAGCCGCAGCTTGGCCGCGAGCGTCTCGCGGCTCGCGTACGCCGGCAGCAGCAGCTTGTTGAAGCATGCCGACGCCACCGGCAGCCGCTCGGTGCCGCGCAAGTCGCGCTGTATCGTGAAGCGCTGCTGCTGCCCCTGGTACCCCATCAGGTTGGCGAAGCCCGTCGCGGGCGCGCGCACCGAGCCGGTGCAAAAGTGGAGCAGCTTGCCCTGCTCCTCCGGCGTCATCGCGCGCACCTCCGCCCAGAACCAGCCCACCTGCTCCGATGCCGCCGCGTAGCCGCCGCCGTACTTCGCCGAGCCCTGCCAGTCGTCGACGTCGATCTCCTTGGTGCCGCACAGCAGCAGCTGGAACTCGGCCACCGTGCAGCAGCTGCGCAGCGCCGCGCGCGTCGCGTCGTCGACAAAGACGCCCAGACCCTCGCGCACCGCGCTCACCTGCTCCTCGATCGACTTGACGAGGCGGTGGTGGGCGTAGAGCGCCAGGTACTCCTCGAGGTTCTCGCGCGTCACCTCGATCTCCGCCCCGCCCGGCTTGAGCTCGATCGAGGTGCGCCGCCGCTTCGCCGAGTCGTCGTACACCAACAGGTCGTCGGCGTCAATCTCAAACGTGAAGCCGCACGCCTCGAGCTCCTCGGCCGTGTAGGTCCGCATCTTGCGCAGGTTGTCGCCCGCCTCCGGGTCGGCCGACGCCACGTCGTCGACGGTCATCGGGCTGCCGAGCACCGCCTTGAGGAAGGCGGGGCTCCATGCGACGTCGAGCTGCTCGCGGTGGTACAGCGCAAGACCAGCGATCCGCCCCAGCAGCGCAAAGTACGACAGGTGGTCGGCGCCCGCCGTGCTGCCCGACTCCGGGTTGGGCTGCAGCGTGCGGCCGCCGTCCTTGCTCAGGAAGAGACCACGCCTCGGGTCGATCATCTCTGCAGACGCCTTGCCCAGCCAATCGCGCCGCAGAGCGTCCCCGTCGGCCACCTCGCCCCGGAATGTGACTCGGACGCCTCGGGCCTCGGCCTGGACGCGGCCCGTCTGCTCCTCGACACCCAGCTGGGCGCAGACCCCCTCGAGCACGCTCTCGCGGTCGACCTCGAGGTTGAGGCCGGCGTCAAAGTCGTCGTCGTCGTTCACCTTCTCGCTGAGCTTCTGGTTGAGCCAGCCGCGCTTCGTCGCCAGGTCGAGGAAGCTGGGATCGGAGAGGAGGCACCCGAAGTCGTCGTCGTCGAAATTGCCTTCGTGCACGCGCTCGCGAATGGCCGCAAGAAACGATGTGGCGCCTCCTATCTGGATCAGGAAGCGAAGGCAATCGACATGCCCTTCGAGAGCAGCAAGCTGTGCCGGCGAAGTCGGGTTGTCGTCGATCACATCGGTGCGATCATACGGTGGTATGCTCTGGGTCCAGGAGAGCGACTTCCATGCACTCATCTCGGAGAAGGCGTTGGCAAGTGACTCAGCATCCTTCGGCATGCCTGGTGAGGTGAGGCGGTCAATCACGGGGTTCAAGGTCTTGCACGCCACCTCGTGCAGCACACGCAGGCTGACCAGGTGGCCTTTCGATGCCGCGTAATGGGCAGGGGTGTAGCCTCGTCCGTCCCGCGCTGTCATCAAGCTCGCATTCGCAAATCCACCCGCTTCGTGCAGGAAGCGCAGGCAGCCCTCGTGTCCCTTGCCCGCGGAGAGGTGGGCCGGTGTGCAGTCATCGTATTCGGCGCTATCATCTGCTCCGGCAGCCCACAGCGTCGCAGCCGGCTGGCCGCCCACCTCGTGAAGCAGGCGGAGGCACCCCTCGTGCCCGCCCTTTGCAGCGAAATGTGCGGCGCTTCGCCCACGTTCGTCCTTCATCGAAAGGCTCGCGGCCGGCCCTTCGCCCAGTCCGTGCAGGACGCGCAGGCACTCAGCGTGCCCTTCGCGGGCGGCAAGGTGAGCAGGGAGGACACCGTCTTGGTTCGGAATCACGGACATGACGTCCGTCAGCTCGTGCAGCACTTGCAGGCATTGTGCATGCCCCTTCTCAGCGGCCAGGTGTGCGGGCGTCGTGCCCCCGAATTGGGTCATACAGCTGGTTTCCATGACTCCGAGTTCTCCAAGCACGCGCAGGCAGCTCCCATGCCCGTGATGGGCAGCGATGTGGGCAGGCATCAAGCCTGCAGCTTCTTCAGCACATGTGAGGGCCGCATCTCCACCCAGCTCGTGCAGCGCACGCAGGAGGCCCGCCTGCCCAAATTTTGCAGCTGCGTGTGCAGGGGACGTGTTGCCGAGAAAGAGGCCCTCAGACAAGCGACCCAGGTCGATCAAGACTCGGCATGACTCTGGTATGAGCATGAACACCTTCATCGCCTCACCCGAGCCTTCCACCACGCAAATCTCTGGCACTATGCCGAGAGCCGCCGCGCCGCCGTGCTCATGGAGCGCATGGAGCGCACGCAAGCAGCCCTCATGCCCGCGCGCAGCGGCCCGGCAAGCGAGAAGGCTGATGTAATCCTCCCAGCGAGTGGTATGCTGCCATATCCACTCCTCGTCTTGCGCGGCAGTCTTGCCATAGAACCCTTCGAGTGCCTATTCACATGCAGCATCGCATGCTGAGGGGCACCGTGCGATTCGGAAAGAGGCGTTGTTGGGCTTGCGCACCGTTAGGATAGTCGGGCGCTCCTTGGAGCGTTCCTCTCGGATTCGCACAGCCTCAAGTCGCTCCCGCTCTTCCATGACGTCGGAAATGTGTTCGCTTACCTTGAAGTTGAGCTTGACCTTGGCCAGCAGTCCAGTCGCAAGCCCCATTCTCCTCTCCACCTCCTCTCTAACCGTCCTGGTTGTCAGGTCATCCAGTGAGTCGACTGACATCACGAACTCCTCCGTGTGCTTCTTTATGGAGCTCATGATAGCGGCCCATGCCGGGTCAGCCGCCGTAAGCGCCAAATACAACGCCTGCGCGAGGTTGGGAGCAATGCTTATTGGTGCATCGCATATACATAATGTGTCGTTCCGGCATGGGCACGTGCCTTGGACTTTCCCTTGAAGAGATCGTACTTGCGGCGATCCGAGTTCTTGAGGTTGGTAAGATACTGATCGATTTGCGCGAGATCGTGGATGCTGGAAAGCTCGCTCCTTAGCTCAGCCTCTTTCTCCAAGAGGCCGATACCGAGCGGCATGAACTCGCGCCTGCCCGGAGAGCGCAGAAGTTTGCGCCAGGGGGGTCATAACACCAGAAAACATGAATTGAGCCTGTGATTCCCAGTTTGTACGTGGCGAGCGGAAGTTGGCCTGTCGTGAAGGTGCCGATCGAGGCTATTGAGGCTATTGAGACGATTGTCCGCTGTTTAATCTGTTTAAGCTGTTTAAGCTGTTTAAGCAGAGCTCTCGCCGTGATTCCCAGTTTACTGGCGAGCGGAAGTCGGTATGTCGTGATGTGAATGCAGAGAGCATGCACTACTACTGTACGCTGTGTGGGAAACCACCGACTACGGTACCGTTCTTCGCGAGAATGGCAGATCAACTCCGCGTCTACCTCTCCGGCGTGTACCCAGCACAACGAAGCTCGCTGAGCCGCCTGTCCGATGCTCAGCTCGTGAAGCGCTTCGAGTCGCTCGACTACTACTACACGTGCGCTGTGCCAATGCTTGGCTCGCTGGAGCCGCCGACCAATGGCTGCCAGCGAGTGTCGCCACGCTACTCCAGCGCCGGATTGGTCGAGCTGCCGTATCTGCCACCCGGTGCCTTCTACCGAGCAATCGCGGGAGCGCAGAGCGAGCGGCTCGGCGCCTTCATGTACAGCTCGTGGTCCCGCCACCTGACGCCAGTCGAGGTGCACGCCGAGCCGATGCGTCGCCCTCAGTGGTCCTCGAGCTTTGGGGCACGTGCTGGCCCGGCGCCGTCGTGGACCAATCCCAATGCGCTGGTGCGGTACCCGCTGCATCCGAGCGGGCTCGACCTGGCAGCCGGCTTGCAGCGGCCGCGACTGTTGAGACCGCCAAAGGTGTCCGCTAGAAGCAACAGCAGCGACGTGGTGTTTGACCTTGGCAACAACACGCGAGTCCAGCGATTGCTCCGCCTGCGCGACGGCGACCTGATGGAGGTGGAGCAATGGGGTGGACCGTTGTACAGCGCGCCCGAGTGCCCGCCGATCTGCGGCATGTGGGGCAACGTGTACGCCGGCACCGGCGTCTTTTTGCGCGTGTCGCAGCCGTTTGTCTCGCTCAACAAGGCCTCGGCCATTGCGCAGATGGTCGTGAGGCTCGGCCAGCGCAGCGAGACGGCCGTCTCGATGCTGGTCGCGTCGCTCCACCTCGAACCACAGGTACGCATGTGCCAGACGCAGCATCCGACGACGTCTGCGGCAGTGTGCCTCGCCGCTGCGCTCTTCTCGATGAATCCGTGCCCCAGGGCCGGCGGCGCCGGCGAGGTCCAGGGGCTGGCCAACGGCTGGGTCCGTTGGGCGCGGCGCTCGACTCCGCAGGCGGTGATTGCGGGCCTCGCGCAGCTGAGCGACGGGGCCTCTGGGCGACGTGGCCTCGTGGAGGGCTTTCTCGCGAGCCTGTACCCGGCCGGCCGCTTCGGGTTGCACTGGCTGTTTGGCATCTGTGGCAAAGGGCCCAACCACCTGAAGAACTTTGACTGGGGATGGGACGCGCTCCTCGGAACGCTTGCGTGCGCCCTCGGCCACAAGACGGTCGTGCTCGCGGCCAGCTCAAACGACAATGGGCTGCTCCACCAGGAGTTTGTCGACTTCGACGTGCCTGCGCCATTTGGCTGGCAGGGCATCCCCAGGGACGCTGCGGCCACCAACGACATGGCTCGGTGCCTGAGGCCATTTGATTGGGCAAAGCGCGACACCGCCGACGGAAGACGCGCCGAGGCGCACCGTCACCAGCAGTTTCGCGCCCACCTGCAGCAGACGCGCAAGTTCATGCTGGGCCCGGACGAGCCGTGCGAGCTGCGCTTTGGGCCGGAGCGTCGCTTCGCCAGCGCGGAGGAGCAGCTTGAGTCTTGCCGCGTGCCCAACGACGTGTCCGCGCGGCCGAGCCTCGCCAAGGCCTGCTACGCATGGTGCGATGGCACCATGTCGCAGGCCTACTCGGCGACGTCGCTGCTGCAGCTGCGCTCGACCGGTGGGCCGGCCAAGTTTGGGCGGCGGGTCAAGAAGGGTAGGTGAGGCGGAGATTCCCGTCTTATCTACAGACAGTTTCTTTCTATTAGACCGTTTTTTTGAGTCCAATAAATGGAAGGATAGGAATGCCTAAGTACGCTGCTTTGCCCCCTCCCGACGAACTCGCAAGCAACTTTATAAATTCAGATTTTGACAACGTTGTTGGCTATCCAGCTCCGCGGCCATGCGCGGCTCACGAACGACGAGTCTCCTCCTCCTCCTCGCCACGGCGCCCCTCGCGGCGGCGCGCGGCCGCTGCACGACCAAGGTGCACGAGGTGACACCGCACCTGACGCACTGGCGGCAAGGCATGCTCCTCAACGTGACCGGCACCGACTTCATCTCGTACGGCGACGTGCGGTGCAACCTGGGCGGCGACCTCTGGGTTCCGGGGACGGTGGGCGCCTCCACCTGGCTGACGTGCGTCGCGCCCAACACGAAGCAGCTGCTAGACGTGCACGCGGGCGGCGGCGCCGACGGCGGCGTGGTGCGCGCGCCTCCTCCCTCCCTGCCCACGCCCTGCCGTTCTTCCCGCCTCCCTGAACTCGCTCCACCCCCCTTTCAATCTCCCCGACCCCTCGACCCGGAGCCCCACACCCCTGCTCCCCACCCCCCTCCCCCGCTCCCCACACACCACCCCTCCAACCGCAGGCGCACGTGCCGCTCGAGGTGACGCTCAACGGCCCCGACTGGTCCAACTCGGGCGTCCTCTTCGCCGTCTACGACCTCGACGCCGCCGAGATCTCCGCCGTCGCGCCGTCGGGCGGGCCCACCAGCGGCAACACCGCCGTCACCGTCCACGGCCTCAACTTCCGCGGCCCCGGGCTGCGTGGCGAGGCGGGAAGGCTGCCGCGCGCCTCGGCCGCCAAGGCGCCGCGTGCGCAGCACAGCGTCTGCACGTGGTGCGCCACCGACGACGCGTCGTGCCGCGCCGAGTGCGCCACCCCCGCGCCGTGCGCCGCCAAGACGGCGGCGAGCTGGCTCGACTCGGAGACGCTCGTCTGCGTCTCCCCCCCCGCGCACGCGCCCCCCGCGGCCGAGCGCAGCTACGCCCTCGAGATCTCCTTCGACGGACACCACTACACCGCCCTCAACATGACCTTCGACTACTTTGAGGCGGCGGGGGACGAGGTCGCCACCGACTTCCTCGACCCCCTCGGCGGCCCCTCGCGCGGCGGCACGTCGCTCCTCGTGCACGGGCGTGGCTTCCGGCGACTCGGCGGCGCCCCCTCCAACACGACGTGCGAGCACGGCGCGACGTTTGCCTCGGACGAGAACAGCCACCGCCAGGCGGCGATGGGATGCCTCGACGGCGCCCACTGCCTCTTCGGGGCAGACCCGCTCCACGGCAACGCCACCAGCTGGAGCGCCGCCACCGTCGTCTCGTCGACGCGGCTCCGCTGCGCCGCGCCGCCGTTTGTCGGCACCTTCACCGACGGATTCATGCCGGTGCCGCTGAGCGTCGTCCTCAACGGCGACGCCGCGGCGCGCGTCGGCGCGTGCGGCGTCGTGGGCGAGGGACTCTGCGTGGCGACGCTCAACTACACTTACTACGACGCGGGTTACGCGCGGCTGACGGGCGCCGACACGAGCGGCGGCCCCCTCGAGGGCGGCACGTGGGTGCGGCTGCGCGGCCGCCTCCTTGCCGACTTTCGCCGGCAGAGCGGAGACCTGGTGAGCTCGGCGGAGGTGGCGGCCGTCGACCAGGCGCAGGCGCGCGCGCCGCTGGCGCAGCTGCCGCGCGCCCTCACCGGCGTGCTGCGCGAGGGGGACGTCGTCTACATTCGGCACGCCGACGTCGTGGGGCCGGGCACGTGCGACGGCGCCAACCTCACCGGCTCGGGGCCTCTCTACGAGTGGAACTTTGCTACCGATCCGATCGGCGTCCTCAACACCGAGCCTCCCGCGTGCGCGGTGGTGGTGCCTCGCACCGACGGCGTCGACCCGACGACCAACCCCGCGGGGGGCACGCCCGGCCAGGGCACGGTGGCGCCGCCGTGGCCGCGCGTGGTTCTGGGCGGCATCGAGGGGCGCGTGGCCGAGACGATCGCGGCCGGGGCGATGCGCCGCCTCCCGCTGCAGAGCCTCGACTTTGAGCCGTACGACGGGCAGCTCCGCTCGCACTTTGACCAGTGGCCCTCCTCCGGCGGCTACGCCGAGGCTGTCGTGCGCAACCCGGACGAGCGGCTGCTGGGAGGCGGCCGCACGGCGCGCCTCGCGACGCCGTACGACGGCGAGACGGCCGAGGGCGGCGCGTGGCTGGTGCACTGCCGCTTCGGCGAGGCCGGGCTGTCGCAGGGCGTGCTTCTGTACGAGAGCAGCTACGCACTCCACGAGGCGTCGATGCAGATGCGACCCGCCAACTACTCGATTGGGTGGCTCGCGCGCAACGCCTCCACCCTCGCCGCCGCCAAGGCCAGCATCGGCGGCCTCTACGGCGCCGACGCCCCGTCGACTCCGTGGGAGCCCATCCCGGCCTTCCGTGAGGTGGGGAGGCCCGAGCCGGTCATCTGGTGCCAGGCGCCGCCGCTGCACGGCACCGGCCACGCCACGCGCGTCGAGATCTCGGTGATGCTCAACGGGCAGGACGTCGTCAGCGCGGGCGCGCCGCACTTCACCTACTTCCGACGCGACCTCTACGCGCACAGCTGCACGACCGACCTCGACGGCTCCGGCGACGTGTCGGCGGCGTGCCTCGGCAACGGCGGCGCGCGCGCGTTTGCCGAAGACTACCGCGGCAACGCGAGCACCACCGCCGCGTCGGGGCTGGCGTGCCTGGCGTGGGAGACGCAGCTCGACGCGCGCCACACCTTCTCTCCCGCCAACTACCCCGACGCCGGCCTCGACGGAGGCCACAACCAGTGCCGCGCGCCCGGCGGGCTGCGCGACGGCGCTCCCTGGTGCTACGTCGCCACGAACGCATCGACGGCCGCGTGGGAGGCGTGCGCCATCGGCGCGCCGCAGTCGCCCATCAGCTTCCGGGGCGCCGTGCTCGAGTCGATCCAACCACTCGGCGGCCCCGCGGAGGGAGGCACGCTCGTCACCATCAGCGGCCGCAACCTCGACCGCCTCGCGCCGGGGCCCAAGACGACCGCCGCCCACCGCGCCTCGCTCGCCCCCGCGCTCTGCAACTTTGGCAACGGCTCGAGCGACGCGGCTCCCCTCGGAGGCCCCGCGCGCGGCGTGCGCGATGGCGCCGCGGAGGGCGCGCTGCCGTGGCACGTGCGCGCGACGGTGCTCTCGAGCACGCAGGTCGTGTGCCGCACGCCGCCCGCGGCCGTCGCGCCAAGCTCGCTGCTCGCCGCCGCCGTCGACCTCAGCCTGAGCGGCCAGCTCGCCGATCTCGGCAGCAGCGGCCTCGGCTTCTCCTACTACAGCGGCGACGACAGCTACCTCAACCTCACGCGCATCTACCCGATCGCCGGGCACAAGGAGGGCGGCGGCGTCGTCACATTCTACGGCACCGGCTTCGACACCCTCGGCGAGCCGGGCGCCGGGCTCAGCTGCCTCTTTGGCTCGGCGGCGCCGGTGGAGGCGGCGACGCTCCATCCGATGGGATCGGCCGCCGCCGTCGCCGCGCTCAACCTCGAGGCGACCGACGTTCTCGCGCCGCTCGCCGCCGCGATCACGTGCGTGGCGCCCGCGTACCTCGACGACGGCATGCAGTGCGACTCGCCCAAGGACGTCTGCGTGATGGTCACCCTCAACGGCGACCGCAACCAGAACTCGTCCGACTGCGTCCCGTTCACCTACTTTGATGGATGAGCGCGGGTGGAGCGTGAAGTAAGCGTGAAGGCGCGGCCATGGCATGGGTCTGGAGGGATGTGTGTAGCGTCGGGTGTATAGAAGAACGCATGCAAACACACGAAATACGCAAGTCCGCTTTCGACTCTCAACAGTATCGCGCAGCATCTGGCCACCCTCAGGCCTCAGCCACAGCGCGGCCCCACGGTCGGCGGTGCGGGTCCGCAACGAACTCACGCCGCGCGCTTGCCGGCCCTGCCGCCGGCGCCGTCGGCGGCCGACGGTTTGCGCTTCTTCGCCTTCGCGAAGTCGTCGCCGGTGTCCATGCTCGAGCCGCCGCCGTCGGCGTCGTCGTCGGCGATGGGGACGGTCGGGATGAAGAGGAGCTCGGCGTCGTCGTCGTCGGCGTCGGGGACGTGCGCCACCTCGGAGCGCTCGACGGTGACGACGTCGATGAGCTCGTCGGCCGGGTCGTCGACCTTGGCCTCCTGCACCTCCTTGATGTCGAACTCGTCCTCGCGCTCCTCGTACTCCTCGTTCTCCTCGAGCTCCTTGAAGTCGGGCGCGAAGGCCGACCAGTTCTCGGCGTACTGCTTCGTCCAGACGAAGAGCCCGCCGCTGCGCGCGCAGCACGCGAGGATCGGCCGCGACGGGTGCGAGGTGAAGTAGATGCCGCCGTCCTTGGGCCCCTCGAGCGTCTTGGTCAGGTGGCCGTGCAGGTCCCAGATGTACAGGTGCTGCTCGGTCTGCGACGACGACGAGGCGATGACGTGCTCCGAGTCGGCCGTGAGCGACGCGTGCGTCCACTGCACGCGGTTGACGACGTCCTGCAGCTCGCGCAGCGGCGCGCGGTTGCCCTCGAGCACGCGCTCGAGCGCGAACAGCCGCACCATCCGGTCGGACGAGTTGATCACGAAGCGCGTGCCGTTGCGGCCGAGCTCGATCGACTTGATCGCCGCGCCGCCCGCCACCTGCAGCGAGGCGAGCACCTGCCCGCCGAGGCTGACGACGTGGACGCCGCCGCGCGCCGTGCCCACGAGCACGCGCTCGCCCAGCAGGTCGAAGCACGCCACCATGTCGCCCCGCTTGCCCGCCGCGCTCGCCGCGTCCTCGGCCGCCTGCACGTCGGGCGGCAGCAGCGAGACGCGCTGCTCGGGCTTCTGCAGGTGCTGCAGCACGACGGCGCCGGCCGCGCCGCCCTGCGACTGCGTGCACGCCACGCAGAGGTCGCGCTTGCGCGGGTGCAGCGCCGCCAGGCCGATCGGCACGCCCAGGCTCACGGCGTGCGTGCGCTCGCCGCTCAGCACCTCCCACAGCACGAGGCCGCCGTCGGCCGCCGCCGAGAAGAGGCGCCGGCTGCTGCGCGTCCACGCGACCGCGGTCACGCAGCCGGCGTGCCCCTCGAACGTGCGCGCCACGCCGTGCGTGTCAAAGTCCCACACGACCACCGAGCCGCCGCGGCAGCCGCCCGCCAGCAGGTTGCCGCGCCGGCTGAAGGCGCACACGACGATCTCCTGATCCTTGAGCTCCAGTTTGTCCTCTATCACCTCCGGCAGCTCCGCGTGCAGCTGGAACGGGTCGATGAGGGTGAGGTTCATTGGTCAGGACTTTCTCGCTGCGGCGGCGAGCGGAGAGGCGCCGCGCAGCGTCGCGCGAAGCTAAGACGATTGGTTCGGTGCTGCGCGCGCGCGCGTGCGCGCGCGCGCGCCTTCAGCACGCCGCAGGCGATGAAATTTTTGTGTGGGAGGGAAATTTTGAGACTTTTTTGC
>Ga0209713_10001546_pt1 | contig 13840 bp, 10 predicted proteins | sample ArcOceMetagenome_3_FD_187444 | JGI IMG/M metagenome (GOLD analysis project Ga0209713, IMG submission 187444) | Marine eukaryotic phytoplankton communities from Arctic Ocean - Arctic Ocean- Svalbard ARC20M Metagenome (SPAdes) (version 2) | ecosystem: Environmental > Aquatic > Marine > Oceanic...
TATATTCGGCGGTGCTTGACCCAATTTGGTTGTGAAACGGAATGTTTGAGTAATCTAAATCGAAGGAGGATTATCCCAGTTGGGGCAGGGATCTCCCAATAAAAACAGTTGAAGGCTCGAGATAATTGCCTACGTCAGTATGACAAAAGAAATCACCGTCATCTAAGCGAAAGCTTGGAACTCCGTTAGCGCAGACACATTCGTTCGAGATAACAAACTATAAAGACGCATACCAAGGAATTTCAGAATTAAGCAGAAGCTAAATTAAGTAACTCAGTAGCATGGGATAAAGTCTGCTCAGTCACAGTCGCGCCACCCAACATGCGAGCCAATTCCTCAACACGCTGTTGCTGACTAAGGGGGGTCATAAGAGACTCCGCGCTCTGTGTATCCACAACCTTACTAGCCCGATAATGATGGTGCGCATGGGCAGCCACTTGAGGCTGGTGAGTAACACTAATAACCTGACCACGATCGCCCAGAGTTTTAAGTAGCTGGCCAACTATGTCCGCGGTGCTGCCGCCAATACCAACATCGACTTCATCAAACACCAGCGTAGGAATCTTAGAATGTGCAGCGGCCACTACCTGAATAGCCAAGCTGACGCGAGAGAGCTCGCCGCCAGAGGCGATTTTAGCCAAAGGCTTATGGGGTTGGCCTGGGTTGGTGGCAATAACAAACTCCACCTCTTCAAAACCACTGGCTCGATACTCGCCCTCATCAAGAGGACTTAGCTGCACCAACAACTCAGCGCCTTCCATAGAAAGCTTCTGTAACTGCTCGTTAATCTCCGCTGCCATGGTTTGCGATGCCTGTTGGCGACTCGCGCTTAGCTTTTGGGCCGCAGACTCATAGGTCGTTGCTAGCTCTGCGAGTTGCTGCTGCAGTGCATCAATACTTTCGCCGCCGTCTTGTAGGCTTTGTAGTTCCTGCTCAAGTAGTGTCAGTGTTTCGGCAAGCTGGTCTGCATTGACTCGGTGTTTGCGGGCTAGCTGAAAAATAACCGCTAGCTGTTCTTCTACTTGCTGCAAGCGCTGGGGGTCGGCTTCAAAGCGATCGACATAGCTTTCAATTTCTCTGGTGGCTTCTTCAACCTGAATAAGGCCGCTTTGCAGTAGCTCTTCAGCATTACCAAGAGCCTCGGGCTTGTGCTTTAAGCCTACTAGTATGGAAAGGGCACGGTTTAGGCCGTGGCGCACATTAAAGCCTTCAGTTTGGTCGCAGATGGCCAGAACGCTTTGGCTCTCCTGCAGAATCTGATCGGCATTGGCTAATGTTTGCTGTTCTAGTTCCAGATTTTTGAGAACGCTGGGGGCTAGGTCGAGCTGTTGCAGTTCATTAACCTGAAAGCTTAATAAATCTTTGCGGGCAATAAGATCATCGGACCGCTCCATTAGGCTGCTGAGTTTTTTGTGGGCGCTATGCCATTCGCGATAGTTCGTGGCTACTTGTGTAGCCAGGTCCGTTGTATTGGCATAGTCGTCTAGTAATTTGCGGTGGGTCTCGCGGCGTAAAAGGGACTGGTGTTCGTGTTGGCTGTGAATATCGGTGAGCATTTCACCCAGCTGCTGGAGCTGCTGCATGGTGCAGCTTTGGCCATTAATATAGCCTCGGGAACGGCCTTCTATGGTGTAGAGGCGGCGCAATATGCATTGGTCATCAGCGTTAAAGTCATTGCTCTCAAGCCATTCGCTGGCTTCTTCTAGGCCTTTAATATCAAAGGTGGCCGTAATTTCAGCGCGATCTTTGCCATGGCGAATGGTGCCTGTATCGGCGCGATCACCTAGGGCCATGCCCAAGGCGTCGAGTACCAGAGATTTACCGGCACCAGTTTCCCCTGTAATGGCAGTTGTACCCCTGGAAAACTCGATTTCCAGGGTTTTTACCAGGGTGTAATTATTAATATTGATCGATAGCAGCACGGTTTTTTAGTCACCTAAATGTGTAACAGAAGTTATACAGAACAGATTGCTGTTACGCAATCGCTTGAAACTCGATAGTTTGTCCCCATATCTAGGGATAGAGTAAATATATCGATCCCTAGGATCAATCACGTGATTAAAAATAAGGAGTTGGCGTGTCGCAAGAAACCAACAATGACGAACAAAACGCAGCAAATGATGAGCCAGTTGTAGAGCAAACTACAGATCAGTCAACGGTAGATCCAACAAGAGCAGACGAATCAACGACAGGCTCCGAAACAGCAGAAGCCACCCTAGATGAGGTTAATGCCGAGATCGAAGCCGAGCTAATGGACGAGATGGACGCCGAGCAAAAGCCAGCACAGCCAGTATCCGAGCAGCTACTCGAGCAGGTCGCCAAAGCCAATGACCAGGTTTTGCGTGTGCAGGCCGAGATGCAAAATGTGCGGCGTCGTGCTGAGCGTGATGTCGAAAGCGCCCATAAATTTGCCCTCGATAAATTTGCTGCCGACCTGTTGCCTGTAGTCGACAACCTAGAGCGCGCTCTGGCGGCGATCGATAGTGAGGATGAAGGGCAAAAATCAGTGGCCGAAGGCATCGAGCTAACCCTAAAGACATTTATGGATGTATTGGTGCGCTTCAAAATCGAAGCCATAGACCCAGCAGGCCAGCCCTTTGATGCAGATCTGCACCAGGCGGTGAGCATGGTGCCCAACCCAGACTTAGAGGCAAACACCGTGATGGACGTATTCCAAAAGGGTTACACCCTCAATGGCCGATTGGTTAGACCGGCGATGGTCGTGGTCTCTCAGGGATAAAAACACTGAATTAGCGGATGCGACCCTTGAAATTTTTCAATTCGCACCCAGATATCAGATAAGCAAGTAAACATCTACAGACAAGCAATGGAGAACAAAGAAATGGGAAAGATTATCGGTATTGATTTGGGAACGACCAACTCCTGTGTTGCCGTACTCGAAGGCGATAAGCCCAAAGTCATTGAAAACTCAGAAGGCGCAAGAACTACGCCATCTGTTGTCGCCTTTACTGAAGAAGGTGAAATTTTAGTTGGGCAGTCAGCTAAGCGTCAGGCAGTTACTAACCCACACAACACAGTGTATGCGGTTAAGCGCTTGATCGGTCGACGCTTTGAAGATGACGTCGTGCAAAAAGACATCAAAATGGTGCCTTACAAAATCGTTAAAGCAGACAACGGTGATGCCTGGGTAGAAATTAAAGGCGATAGCAAAGCTGCGCCGCAGATTTCTGCTGAAGTACTCAAGAAAATGAAAAAGACCGCCGAAGACTATCTTGGCGAAGCAGTAACAGAAGCCGTGATTACAGTCCCAGCTTACTTTAACGACTCACAGCGCCAGGCAACTAAAGATGCCGGCCGTATTGCTGGTCTAGACGTTAAGCGTATTATCAATGAGCCAACGGCAGCAGCATTGGCCTACGGTATCGATAAAACTCCCGGTGACAGCGTTGTTGCTGTTTACGATCTGGGTGGCGGTACTTTCGATATCTCGATCATTGAGATTGCCGACGTAGACGGTGAAAAGCAGTTTGAAGTACTAGCGACCAACGGTGATACGTTCCTTGGTGGTGAAGACTTCGATATGCGTCTCATCGAATATTTGTCAGCAGAATTCAAAACAGACAGCGGCATCGACATTCACGGTGACCCACTGGCCATGCAGCGTCTTAAAGAAGCCGCAGAAAAAGCCAAGATCGAACTGTCTTCAAGCTCACAGACCGAAGTGAACCTGCCTTATATTACGGCAGACGCCACTGGTCCTAAGCACCTGGTTGTTAAGTTGACCCGCGCTAAGCTTGAGTCATTGGTTGGCGAGCTAGTTGAGCGTTCATTAGAGCCATTAAAAGTAGCCCTAAAAGATGCTGGCAAGTCTACCTCTGAAATCGACGAGATTATTTTGGTCGGTGGTCAGACTCGTATGCCACTGGTACAAGAAAAAGTAACTGCTTTCTTCGGCAAAGAGCCGCGCAAAGACGTTAACCCCGACGAAGCTGTTGCCGTTGGTGCTGCCCTACAGGGCGCGGTACTCTCTGGTGATGTAACAGACGTACTGTTGTTAGACGTTACACCTCTGAGCTTGGGTATCGAAACTATGGGTGGTGTAGCCACTCCAGTGATCGAGAAAAACACCACGATTCCTACTAAGAAATCGCAGATTTTCTCTACCGCTGACGACAATCAAACCGCTGTAACCATTCACGTGGTGCAGGGCGAGCGTAAACAGGCGACTGGTAACAAATCACTGGGTCGTTTTGACCTGGCAGATATTCCACCATCACCACGCGGTATGCCACAGATTGAAGTGACCTTTGATATTGATGCCAACGGTATCTTGCATGTTGGTGCTAAAGACAAGGCCACTGGTAAAGAACAGTCGATCATCATTAAAGCCTCTTCAGGTTTGTCTGATGACGAAATCGATGCAATGGTTAAAGACGCAGAAGCCAACGCCGCAGAAGACCAGAAGTTTGAAGAGCTGGTACAGGCGCGCAACACGGCCGACGGCCTAGCCCATGCTGCCAAGAAAACTCTCGAAGAAGCTGGCGACAAAGCCACCGACGACGAGAAAGCAGCGATCGAAGCAGCGGTTAAGCAGGTTGAAGATGCTGTTCAGGGTGAAGATAAAGACGCCATTGACGAAGCGGTCAAGGTACTTTCTGAAGCTTCATCAGGTCTTGCTCAGAAGATGTATGCAGAGCAGGCCGAAGGCGGTCAAGCAGAAGGCGGCGAACAGGCTGCTGGCGACGACGCCATGGACGCTGAGTTTGAAGAAGTAAAAGAAGAGAAAGCAGAAGAAAAAGCAGAAGAAGAGAAACCAGAAAAAGAAGACAGCAAGTAAGTCTTCTGGTTTTCTCACCTTCTATTAGGCGCGGGCTCTGTTCCGCGCCTAATCATATTAGCGATAGTTAGGAACAAAGATCTAAGTTATGGCCAAACGCGATTATTACGAAGTACTGGGTGTTGAAAAAGGTGCCACCGGAGCCGAGATAAAAAAGGCATTTCGTCGCATCGCGATGAAATTTCACCCAGACCGCAACTCTGACGATAAAAACTCAGACGAGAAATTCAAAGAAGCCCAAGAGGCCTACGAAGTTCTTGGTGACGAAGAGAAAAAGTCCGCCTACGACCGCTTTGGTCATGCAGGCGTCGATGGTAACTCTGGTGGCGGTGGTGGTGGCGGAGCTGGTTTCAGCGACGTCTTCGGCGACGTGTTTGGCGATATCTTTGGTGGTGGCGGAGGCCGAGGCCGAGCTGGCCCAGCCCGTGGTTCAGATCTACGCTATGACCTAAAGCTTGATTTAGAAGACGCCGTAAAAGGCAAAACCGTACAGATAGATGTACCCACTATGAGCCATTGCGATCCCTGCGACGGCTCCGGTGCGCGCAAAGGTTCGTCCCCTGTAACCTGTACCACCTGTGGTGGTGCCGGCCAGGTGCGTATGTCCCAGGGCTTCTTCTCTGTGCAACAGGCCTGTCCCCAGTGTCGCGGCCGTGGCCAAATGATCTCCGACCCCTGTGGCGACTGCCATGGTCAGGGTGTTGTTGAAGAACACAAAACCCTCTCGGTTAAAATTCCAGCTGGTGTTGATACCGGCGACCGTATTCGTCTTGCCGGTAAAGGCGAAGCCGGCCCACAGGGTGGCCCAGCGGGCGACCTCTATGTGCAGATGCATGTTCGTGACCACAGTATCTTTGTGCGCGAAGACGCCAACCTTCATTGTGAAGTCCCTATTAGCTTTGCCCAGGCAGCACTTGGAGGTGAAATTGAAGTCCCCACATTGTCCGGCAAGGTAAAGCTCAAAATCCCCGCCGAAACCCAGAGCAGCAAGCTGTTCCGTTTGCGCGGCAAAGGTGTTGCCCCGGTTCGTGGTGGCGCCACAGGTGATTTGTTGTGCCGAGTTGTACTAGAGACTCCGGTCAACCTCAGCGCAGAGCAGCGCTCATTGTTAGAGGCGTTCGATAAGAGCTTGGCAGGCAACAGCAAACACTCCCCCCGCACCGATAGCTGGTTTAATGGGGTAAAGAAATTCTTCGATAATTTAACGAGTTAGAGTTACAGTTAAAGCTAGCGCCAATGTTAAAGGTAATGTCAGCGAGAAAGCGCAAGTTAGAAGCCAGCGAGCAAGCGCACATAAGCGAGAAAGCGCACAAAAAAGGACGATGATGACCATGAGTAATATAGCCGTAATTGGTGCCGGTGGGCGCATGGGAAAGGCTCTGATTGAAACCATCGCATCGACCGAAGGCGTGCAACTTGGTGGCGCTCTAGAGCGTCCCGATAGCTCATTGATTGGCGTCGATGCAGGCGAGCTGGCCGGCATAGGCCGCAACAACATTCAAGTCGTCGCCTCTCTCGACGAGATCGTCGGCGACTTCGATCTGCTAATAGACTTCAGTATTCCCGCTGTAACCGCCGCCAATGCAGTATTTTGTGCCGCCCAAGGCAAAAAAATGGTCATTGGCACCACAGGCCTTAACGAGGCCCAGTTACAGCAGGTCACAGACGCAAGCCAACACAATGCCATCTGCATGGCCTCCAATTACGCCACTGGCGTCAACCTAGCTTTTAAGCTGGCAGAGCTAGCAGCTTCAGTACTTGGTGACGACGTCGATATCGAAATTTCGGAAGCTCACCACCGCCACAAAGTCGATGCCCCCTCAGGTACGGCGCTGTCGCTGGGCGAGTCTGTCGCAGGCGCTCTGGGCCGCAACCTAAAAGACGTCGCTGTCTATGGTCGTGAAGGCCACACCGGTGCCCGCGACTCCAAGACCATTGGCTTTGCTACCGTGCGCGCTGGCGATATTGTCGGCGACCACACCGTATTGTTTGCCGCAGAGGGTGAGCGCCTAGAGATTACCCACAAAGCTTCAAGCCGAATTGCCTTTGCCCGTGGTGCCGTGCGCGCGGCCAAATGGCTGGCAAACCAAGACTCTGGCATGTTTGATATGCAGGACGTTTTAGGCCTTAAGTAAAAATCCCGCCCCAAAGGCTAAATTGCGATGAATATATCGCTGACAGTCATAGACAAAATAGAGCTCTTTCCATACAATGCCGTGCTAACACCGCAGCATTAAAAATGACATTTAAAGCGACATTGAAAGTGGCATAAACAGCGGTCTCGTTCCGAGAGGTTAGAGCACAGAATATTATTTAATTAAACGAGATGAGACGCCTAGTTTCATCTCGTTTTTTTGCGAATGTCCAATGTGCAATTCGGATTTATCTTATTCCAGGTCCAAGTGACCCATTAGGAGGTTGTGTGAATTCCCATACTCACCGGGAAGCCGTACTTGCGCTCGCAGACGGAACAATTTTCAGAGGAACTGCCATTGGTGCAGACGGAACCTCTGTTGGTGAAGTAGTGTTTAACACAGCTCTCACAGGGTATCAGGAGATTATTACTGATCCCTCATACGCCCGTCAGATCGTGACCCTTACCTATCCCCATATCGGCAATACCGGTGTGAACAAGGAAGACGAAGAGTCCGATCAGATCTGGGCAGCCGGGCTAGTTATTCGCGACTTACCACTCTTAACATCTAACTTCCGTAGCGAACAGAACCTAGATGACTACCTAAAAGAGAAAAACATTCTCGGCATTGCCGACATAGACACTCGCAAGCTGACCCGCATACTGCGTGAACATGGCGCCCAGAGCGGCTGCATTATGGCGGGAGACGTCGACGACGCCACCGCACTGGCAGCAGCCCGCGGATTTGCCGGCCTAAAAGGTATGGACCTCGCCAAAGAAGTAACCACAGCCAGCCAATATGCTTGGACAGAACACAGCTGGGAGCTTGGTGAAGGCCACAAGCAATCCACCGGCGGCAAATTTAAAGTAGTAGCCTACGACTACGGTGCCAAGCGCAACATTCTGCGCATGCTCGTCGACCGCGACTGCGACCTCACTGTTGTGCCAGCTCAGACACCGGCCAGCGAAGTGCTCGCCATGAAGCCAGACGGTATCTTTTTGTCCAACGGCCCAGGCGACCCAGAGCCCTGTGACTATGCCATACAGGCCATCACAGAAATCCTGCAAACCGACATTCCAGTGTTTGGCATCTGCCTAGGTCACCAGCTATTAGCGCTGGCCTCAGGGGCAAAGACCGCGAAGATGAAGTTTGGTCACCACGGTGCCAACCACCCGGTTAAAGATATCGACAATGACGTGGTCATGATCACCAGCCAAAACCACGGTTTTGCGGTAGAAGAAGAGGGCATGCCCAGCTGTTTGCGCGCCACTCACCGGTCATTATTTGATGGGTCTTTGCAGGGCATTCATCGTACCGACAAGCCAGCGTTTAGCTTTCAGGGTCACCCCGAAGCCAGCCCCGGCCCCCATGATGCAGCCTCATTGTTTGACCACTTTATAGAATTAATGAAAGAGCGCGGTTAATCCCCTATGCCAAAAAGATCCGATATAAAAAGCATTCTTATCCTCGGCGCTGGCCCAATTATTATTGGTCAGGCCTGTGAATTCGATTACTCCGGCGCCCAGGCCTGTAAAGCACTTCGCGAAGAAGGCTTTAGAGTAATACTGGTTAACTCCAATCCGGCCACCATCATGACCGACCCGGCCATGGCCGATGCGACCTATATCGAACCTGTCGAGTGGCGCACCGTAGCCAAAATTATTGAAGACGAGCGCCCAGACGCGCTATTGCCCACCATGGGTGGCCAGACCGCACTGAACTGTGCCCTAGATCTAGCAAAGCACGGCGTACTCGAAGAGTTTGGCGTAGAGATGATTGGCGCCAACGCAGACGCCATCGACAAAGCCGAAGATCGCGAGCGCTTTGACAAGGCCATGAAAGCTATCGATCTCGACACACCTAATTCCGGCATCGCCCACAGCCTAGAAGAAGCCGTTCAGGTCTCAGACCGTTTTGGCTTCCCCTGCGTTATTCGCCCCTCATTTACCATGGGTGGCTCCGGCGGTGGTATTGCCTACAACCGCGAAGAATTTGAAACCATCTGCCGTCGTGGCCTCGACCTTTCACCAACCAATGAGTTGCTGATCGACGAGTCTCTAATCGGTTGGAAAGAGTTTGAAATGGAAGTGGTTCGCGACCGCAAAGACAACTGCATCATCGTCTGCGCCATCGAAAACCTCGACCCCATGGGCATTCACACCGGTGACTCCATCACCGTAGCGCCAGCACAAACTCTCACCGACAAAGAATATCAAATCATGCGTAATGCCTCGATCAAGGTATTGCGAGAGATCGGCGTAGAAACCGGCGGCTCCAACGTACAGTTTGCGGTTAACCCAGAAGATGGCCGTCTCATTGTCATCGAGATGAACCCGAGAGTATCTCGTTCATCGGCACTGGCCTCCAAAGCTACCGGCTTCCCCATTGCCCGCATCGCAGCAAAGCTGGCAGTAGGTTATACCCTCGACGAATTGCAAAATGAAATCACTGGCGGCGCAACCCCAGCCTCATTTGAGCCAAGCATCGATTACGTTGTTACTAAAATTCCACGCTTTGCCTTCGAGAAATTCGACCAGGCAGACCAGAGCCTAACCACCCAGATGAAATCTGTCGGTGAAGTAATGGCCATTGGCCGCACCTTCCAAGAGTCCATGCAAAAAGCACTGCGCGGCCTCGAAGTGGGTGTTTCAGGCTTTGACCCCATCCTCGACGTTGAAGATGAAAACGCCTCTGCGGTATTAAGGCATCAGCTCGCAGTAGCAGGCCCAGACCGTATCTGGTATCTCGCCGACGGTTTCCGTCAGGGCATGAGCGTCGACGAAATTTTTGAAGTCACCAAGGTAGACCGTTGGTTCCTAGTGCAGATCGAAGACATTATTAAAGACGAGATGCGCTTGCAGGGCACCGCCCTTAAAGACCTAACCAAAGAAGCCCTGTATCGCCTCAAGCGCAAAGGCTTTGCCGACCGTCGCCTAGCTGACGTATTAGGCTGCACCGAAACCGAGATGCGCGAAGTGCGCTACGGTTTTGACCTGCACCCCGTTTATAAGCGTGTCGACACCTGCGCCGCCGAATTCGCCACAGACACCGCGTACATGTACTCCACCTATGAAGAAGAGTGCGAAGCGCGCCCCAGCAACAAAGATAAGATAATGATCTTAGGTGGCGGCCCCAACAGAATTGGCCAAGGCATTGAATTTGATTACTGCTGTGTACACGCAGCACTCGCCATGCGCGAAGATGGTTATGAAACCATCATGGTCAACTGCAACCCAGAAACCGTGTCCACCGATTACGACACCTCAGATCGACTGTTCTTTGAACCCGTCACCCTAGAAGATGTACTAGAAATTGTGCGCTTAGAAAAGCCCAAAGGTGTGATCGTACAGTTTGGTGGCCAGACGCCACTCAAACTAGCTCGTGCCCTAGAAGCAGCCAATGTGCCCATTGTAGGTACCACCCCAGACGCCATCGACCGCGCCGAAGACCGCGAACGCTTCCAGAAAATGATCGACAAGCTCGGTCTGTTACAGCCACGCAACGCAACAGCACGCAGCCCCAACCAAGCCGTAGAGCTAGCCAAAGAAATTGGTTACCCACTGGTTGTGCGCCCATCCTATGTACTAGGTGGCCGCGCCATGGAAATCGTCTACAAAGAAGATGAACTGCGCCACTATATGAAGACCGCCGTAAAGGTGTCAGACGACAGCCCAGTGCTACTCGACTTCTTCCTGCCCAACGCCATCGAGATGGACGTAGACGCAGTGAGCGACGGCGAGCAAGTAGTGATCGGCGCCATCATGCAGCACATCGAGCAAGCCGGTATTCACTCCGGTGACTCCGCCTGTTCATTGCCGCCCTACAGCCTCAGCGAAGACATTCAAGATGACATGCGCGAAGTGTGCCGCAAGATGGCAGTAGAGCTCGGTGTGCGCGGACTCATGAACGTGCAGCTAGCATTGCAAGACGGCAAGATCTATGTCATCGAAGTTAACCCCCGTGCCTCGCGCACCGTGCCATTTGTATCAAAGTGCATCGGCGCTTCACTAGCCAAAGTAGCGGCTCGTTGCATGGTAGGCCAGACTCTTAAGTCACAGGACTTCACCAAAGAAATTATTCCCCCGTACTACAGCGTGAAAGAAGCCGTGTTCCCCTTTAATAAATTCCCCGGACTCGACCCCATACTTGGGCCAGAGATGAAGTCCACCGGCGAAGTAATGGGCGTAGGCGAAACCTTTGCCGAAGCCTATGGCAAAGCCGAGTTGGGCGCCAGCGACGAAATTCCCTCCAAGGGCACAGTGTTTATCAGTGTTCGTGAGCGTGACAAACACCAGCTTCCAGCCCTCGCCAAAAAGTTTGACGATCTAGGCTTCAAAATAGTCGCCACCAAAGGTTCGGCCGCCATTATCGAAGAGTCTGGTTGCCCAGTGCAGCTAGTCAACAAGGTACAAGAAGGCCGGCCCCATATTGTGGATATGATCAAGAGTGATAAGATTCAACTTATCGTCAACACCACAGAAGGGCGTCAGGCAATTTCTGACTCCTCAACCATACGCTCCAGTGCCGAACAGCATCGCGTTTATTACACCACCACCATGGCCGGTGGCAGTGCCGTTTGCCAAGCCCTAGGCTTTAGCCGATCGTTAGAGGGTGGCATAAAAGTGCGCAGCCTACAGTCGCTGCATAAAGGAATCATCTAATGCAAAAAGATGTCATGACAGTAGAGGGCGAAGCCGCCCTACGCACAGAATTAGAACACCTAATTAAAGTTGTGCGCCCAGGTATTATCGAATCCATTGCCACCGCCCGCGAGCACGGCGACCTAAAAGAAAACGCCGAATATCACGCCGCTCGCGAACAACAAAGTTTTGCCGAAGGCCGCATCCAAGCCATCGAAGGTAAGCTGTCGCATTCCCAAGTAATCGACATCTCCAAAATTCCCCAAGGCGATCGCGTCATCTTTGGCTCAACGGTAACCATGGTTAATATGGACACCGACGCCAAGGTAACCTACCGCATAGTGGGCGACGACGAAGCCAGTGTTAAAGAAGGCAAAATTTCGTACCAGTCACCCATTGCGCGCGCCATGATCAGCAAAGAAATTGGCGACGTTGTAGTTGTTAAAGCGCCGAGTGGCGATGTGGAATATGAAATTGATGATGTGGTTTACGTCACTAAGTGACTTCCTAGCAAACTTGTCTATTGCAAACAGTAATGCCTTCGCCTTGTAAACTCTCTAGTTCTTCTCTGAAATGGGGCCCTAGATAGTTGATTGTTCCTATGTAGGACTCTGCAGTTCCAATACCAAAATTATTTTCCGAAACTTACGCTAGTAACAACTAAAGCAATGGAGATGAAACTGGTCTGCACCTCCAGCGTCGATATGCCCCCAAGACTGTTATGGGTATAGCTCAGTCTCACAGGTAGAGACGGCTGAAAATAGACCTTTAATGAAAGTGATTAGCAATCCGCCAATTACCAGCTATCTAACCTATAGCGATAACTCTAATGTTGGGGATAATACTAGTGTCGCTCCCTTTATGAGGTGTGTTGGCGTGCCAGCTTCCGTCGGAGTCGGCGATGGCTTTGGCTACAACTGTGGCGACGATGAAATACTCAATGACTGGATTACTATCACTGAGAATTAAGATAGCGGGCGTTGCCGGTCTTGTCAGCGTTTGGCGGTAGCTGATATTGACAGTCACAATAAGTTAGGTGGCTCGAAAGGTGGACCAACGAGGGGCTGAGCCAATTAAAATCTGGTCATACCAATTGGTCTGTGCTGTAATATCAGCCATCGAAGTCGCCAAGCTGGCGTTTCACTTTAATGGATGCAGGCAAGTGAAGGTTTTTTTATGAACACCCAAGTGAATTCCTCAACGGGAACTAGGCTCTATCGCCAAGTTGTAACAAAGATTTTGACACTCACTGATTCTGGAGAATACCCAGCTGGGAGCCGTCTACCCTCAGAGCGTGAATTGGCGGAACGATTTTCTGTTAGTAGGCCTACTATCCGTGAGGCAGTTATTGCACTGGAAGCTCAGGGTGTGGTGACGGTTAAGACCGGTTCAGGGGTCTATGTGCGTGAGCGTCAGCCCGAGTTGCTTAATTTGGGCCAGGCGGTAAGCCCATTTGAGCTTATCGAGGCCAGGGTTTATCTGGAAGGCGAAGCGGCAGCTATAGCCGCATCTCTAATTACCGATGCGCAACTAAGTTTGTTGAAAGAGCTTTTAAAGGAGATGGCTGACGAAAATATTCAGGATAATATTGCGTCAGCTGGGGCGGACCGGAAATTCCATTCACTCATATGCGAAGCGTCCAATAATAAGATTCTAGGGCTTTTTATCAGTCAGCTTTGGGAAGCCCAGGAAAACGTCGAAAACATTAAGCGAGCACACACTGCGGTGTGCATGAAAGATATCGAGCAGCGAATGGCGGAGCATGAGGCTATCTACGAGGCGCTTAAGAGTCGTGATGCCAACTCAGCTCGAGCTGCAATGCGGAGCCACTTCGCAAGGATGATGACCGCATTACATCAAACCACTGAGGAAGCTGCGGTCAACGAGGCCAAGCTTAACGCCTTAAAGATTCGCGAGCGCTTCTCATTTAAACGAATGGTTGATTAGCTCGCCGGTCCCACTTACCCAGTTTGATGTAACCAGTCTGCCTCCCTTCTTAACGGGCCATAGCAATATGGACGGAAATTCCTCTGTTCTGTTATATTTTTAAGCTAAAACTTTCACCTAGCTCTCATTTCCCATAAAAATTCGACATTTATCATTCGGCTGTAAATTATATTTATGGCGAATCTTTTTAAAATATAAAGGGTAAAACCAGAATTTTAGGTTACTTCCGGTCAGTTGGAGCGAAGAAAATCTGTCCGACACACTAATACTGGTAATACCAATCATGTTGACAGATAAGTTATCTTTGGTTAGATTAGTGA
>Ga0209713_10001547_pt1 | contig 13826 bp, 4 predicted proteins | sample ArcOceMetagenome_3_FD_187444 | JGI IMG/M metagenome (GOLD analysis project Ga0209713, IMG submission 187444) | Marine eukaryotic phytoplankton communities from Arctic Ocean - Arctic Ocean- Svalbard ARC20M Metagenome (SPAdes) (version 2) | ecosystem: Environmental > Aquatic > Marine > Oceanic...
CTCGATTGTGGGCGACCTTCCCGGCGCGCCGCCGACGCCATCGGGGCTCCACCCGCGCAACATGAGCGACGAGGAGTTCAAGGAGCTCAAGACGCTCGTCAAGAGCGGACAGGCGACGTCGTCGCGGGGGCTCGCCTCGCCGCGGACGCCATCGTCAGGTGGTTGTCCCCCTCCCTCCCTCGCTGACGGACCTTCACCACACACTCCCAGCCCCAGCCTCTCCGTCGCTCACTCCTCACTACAGGGCACCTGCCACCAGGCGCATGCTCCTTTCACCACACCCCGTCGCAGACTCCGCCCCGCAACCCCCTCCGCAACCCCCTCCGCAACCCCCTCCGTTGGCTCACCCCGACTCGTGTGTCTGTGCAGGCGGCTGGCTCGGCGACGCGCAGAAGCAGTCGCTCCGCAGCAGCGCCTCGTCGCTGCGGCTGACGGCGTCGCGGCGCGACGTCTCGGCGGTGCACCCGCGCATCCAGCTGCTGCAGGAGCGCAACGAGGCGGGGCTCTCGATGATCGACACGGCCAACGACGTCATCGAGGCGGCGACGAAGCGCTGCTACTCGGACGCGCGCGAGCCGTTCTTCCGCGTCACCGTCACCGACTACTTCGGCGGGCGCGGCCACGACTTCGACTGCATGGACGAGCGCGCCAACGCGCACGGCGGCATGCTCGTCATCGCGACGTCGGTGCCCGACGCGCGCGAGTGGATCCAGTGGAAAGGGCGCACGGCGCGGCAGGACCGCCCCGGCCAGTACTTTGTGGCGCTCTCGGCGGAGGAGGAGCCGTTTGCGTCGGAGCCGGGCCTCGCCGAGACGCTCGGCCGGTATGTGGGCGCCGGCACGCCCGACAGGGTGGTGGAGGAGCTGCTGCGGCGCAAGGACGAGGGGATCCACGAGGCGCTCGGCTCGTTCGAGGCGCAGCAGGCGCGCGGCGCGTGGCAGAACGAGCTGTGCGAGCGCTACTACCGCGAGCGGCCGCGCGCGCACGACGAGGTGTGGCCGTCGACCAAGTGGCGCAAGACGGACGTCAAGCTGCGCGAGATGCTCGGCATCCCGTTTGGGACGGGCAACAAGATCCGCGAGGCGGCGTCGTCGCGGCTCGGCGTCGAGCTGAGCGGCCCGCCGATCGGCTGGGGGTGGGGCGCGGGCACCTCGTTCGGGATCGAGCCGAAGCGGCAGGAGATGGCCGTCGTCTTTTTGATCGACCGCACCTTCGAGGCCTTCTTGCAGAAGGTCGTCGACGCCGTCGTGTCGGTCTACGACAAGTACCTCGAGCCCGACGACCTCGTGGGGTACTACGGCCTCGGCGACGGCTGGATCTTCGAGGCGCAGCGCAAGGGCGACAACGACGCGGCGCTGCGGCAGCAGATCGTCGGCTCGGTCCAGAAGGCGGGCGAGCCGCACGTCTACTCGTCGATCAACAAGTGCGTCGACTACCTCAGCGGCGGCATCGACCACACGAGGGCGGCCAAGGGCGAGTACTCCAAGTGGCTCGTCGTGCTCACCGACACGGCCGACTTCGAGTGCGTCAACGAGAAGAACCAGTTCGACGCGCAGTCGCCGAAGCGGTGCGAGGACGCCGTCTCCAAGACGGTCGCCAAGATGAAGGCGGTGCACGGCCTCAACCTCGTCATCATCGACGCGTCGGGCATCGCCAACTTTGACCCGAAGCAGAAGCTGTGGCCGACGTGGCACCGGATGTCGACGCGGCTGACCGACGAGGTGGGCGACGGCAACACCGGCCTCAACATCGAGGCGGCCAACGTCGACGAGATTGACGAGGCCTTCGAAAAGGTCGCGGGCGCGATGGCGAGTGGTGGGGCCTCTGGGTGATCGACTGTGTCACGTCTTGTTTCCACGCATGTGTCAAAATCGAGGAAGTTTATGCAAGTCTACACTCTAACCAGACAGATAAATGGACCCGGGTGACTGCCAAAACCCAAAAGTGAAGTTTGATCAGATTACCGACGCCACGCCACCGACTCGCCCTCTCCCAGACGGACCGGCCGCGGGTACGGGACGCCGTCGACGCTCAGCCCGCCCGCCGGCAGCAGCAGCCGGCCAAAGCTCACGGTGAGCGAGTAGCTGCCGTTCCTGCGCGACGTGAGGGCGGCCTCCAGCCCGGCGGCGAGCACCGGCAGCACGTACGGCGGCGTGAAGCGCGGCGCGAGCGCGAGGACGCCGCGCGGCAGGTCGACGGTCTGCCCGGCGAGGAGGGCGTACAGGTGGAGGTCGGTCATCATGAAGGCGTAGTGGCCCTGCTCGCGCGGCACGCCGCGCTCCAGGGTGAGGTTGGTCTCGACGGGCGCGACCGAGCCGTCGGTGTGCGTGAGCGCGCGCAGGTTCCACATGTCCTTGAGCCGCGTCCGGAAGTTCTCCGACATGCGGCGCAGCGGCTCCAGTGCCGCGCCCAGCTCGCCCAGCTCGCCCAGGTCGCCACCACCACCACCACCACCACCACCACCACCACCCCCACCACCACCACCACCAACACCACCACCACCACCACCCCCACCACCACCACCACCACCACCACCACCACCACCACCACCACCACCACCCGGACCCGCCCGGCTGGCGGCACCACCCGTTGCCGCCGCGTCACCGCCGAGCGCGAGGGCGAGGTAGCTCCACGTGGGCGGTCCGTTCATCCAGATCGAGTCCTCCTGCGTCGGGCTCGACAGCACGCGCATGCCGAAGGTGTCCTGGTTGGCGCGCCACTCTGCGGCGAGGTGGCTCGTCAGGTAGGGCGCGGCGACGCTCGTGCTGCCAAAGTGGTGGAACGCGAGCATCTCGCCGTACAGCGTGTCGGTCATGATCTGGTCGGCGTTGAGCGGGTTTGGAGTGTCGTCGGCGTGTGCTCGGAAGAAGCGCCCCGATGCGTTCCACAGCCGCGCCGGGTCCACCACGGCGGCCGTTGAGGCGGCCAGCGCCGACGTGGCGAGCGTCGCCGCCGGCGTGTCGCCGAGGTGGTCGGCGAGGGCGGCGGCCGCGCGGAGGGCCGCGAGGTATATGAAGGCATTGTACGCGACGGCGCGCCGCCGCTCGAAGCCAAAGTGGTCGTACGTGTTGGTGAGGTGCTGCGGCAGCGCGTAGCCGTCGGTGCCGTCGGCGTTGGCCACGCACCAGCGCAGCGCTCGCGCCGCGCCCGGCCACAGCGCCGCGAGCTGCGTGGTGGAGAGCGCGCCGTGGCGCCACAGCTCGTGCAGCTCCAGCAGCACGAGGCTCGTCGTGTCGGCCATCGTGCGGCCGCCCGGCACGTCGAGGGGGCCGTGGTTGAAGCCTGCCAGCGTCTCATGCACGTGGCCGTCCGCCGCCTGCGCCCACGTCAGCCACGCGCTCACCTTCTGCACCTCGAAGTCGGGCGCCACCCACAGGTACAGCAGGTGGCGCTGGTAGTCGTTGTGCACCGAGTCGACGTCGTCGCAACTCCACGCCTCGTACCTGTAGAGTAGGTGGTCAGGTCGGACGCGGCGGAGACAGCGTCTTGGGCGCGGCCTCTGGCTGGAACGCCACGGCTTCTCCTTGGGATCTGAGGCGCTGGGCCACTTCTCCCGAGTGCCGAGGGCAGCCCCAGGCCTCCGATGCAGCGTATGAGCTCATGGTGGCCAGCCACGGCGCCACCAAGACGGCCACTCTGACCGCGCCTCGTACTCGCGCATCCGGCCGTCCTTGAGCCACATGAGCATGTGCCTGTAAGGGTACGGTCCAACACGGCGAGACTGTCGACCTGGGCGGCCTGTGGCGGAGGGGGCCCACGGCCTCGTGGCCAGCTGTGGCCCGCCGTCACCAAGGCGGGCCGGCCCCTTCGACGTCTGCTGGCGTGCAGGTGGCTCCATTGGTTGAGGAGCATGTCCTTGAGCCAGACGGGGTACGGGCTCTCGAGGCTTGCCACCGTCGCGTGGTGCGCGTTGATGCGGCCCACGACCGCCGCGAGCGCGCCCTCGCTGCCGAGCGACGCCGCGACCGCCGCCGCGTCGGCAAAGAGGTGGGCGTAGCGGTTGCCCACGAGGTCGCCGTCGTAGTCGCGGTCGGCAAAGTGCCACGCAAACACAATCGAGAGCGTCGCGTTGGTGCGCGCCGCCACCGTCGTCGAGAGGCCCACCGCGCCCTGCGCGCCCACCGCCGGCAGCGGCGTCGCGGCCGTCGCGGCCGTCGCGGCCGTCGCGGCCGTCGCGGCCGTCGGCGACGACGACGCGGCCGCGCCGCCGTTGCCGTTGCCCACCGAGCCGGTGGCTGCGAAGCGTGCGTAGAGGGCGGCGACGTCGCCCACGCCCATCGACGTCGTGCTCGGCGCGGCGGCGCCGGACGCGCCCGCCACAGGCAGCAGGACGACCTCGCCGAGCGAGGGGCCCGCCTCGACGCCGTCGGGCCGCTGGGTCCACTGGAGCCCCGCGGCGCCGCCGCTGCCGCTGCTGCTGCCGCTGCTGCCGCTGCTGCTGCCGCTGCTGCTGCCACTGCTGCTGCCCGCCTGTGGTACCTGCGCCGGCGCCCACTTGCCCTTGACGCCGCAGCTGGTTCCGACGCGGTGTGCCGTCAGCGGCACGTCGGCATTGTGCGTGCACGCCCTGCTCGCGCGCTCGAACTGCCACGAGGCGCAGCTGCTGACGTTGTTGCAGCCGCGCATGCACGCGTCAACGCTCGTCGCGTCCGGCACGGCCGTGCCCTGGCCGCCCTGGCGCGAGCAGTCGGTCCACGCGCCGAGCGGCAGCGCAAACATAAAGTCCACCGGCAGCGGCGCGTCGCCTCGGTTGGCGATGCGGAGCGTGAGCACGAGGGCGGGTGCGGCGGAGGCCTCGGGCTGGGTGGGCCACAGCGTCGAGTATCCGAAGAGCGCGAGGTCGGCCGTCGGAGGCACGAGGCCGGCATCCTCGACTGCGAGGCGGGTGAGCGGGTAGGAGCCCGAGAAGGCGAGCGCGGCCGTGGGCTGCGCGACGCCGCCGAGGCTCTGTGGCGCGTGGGTGCGGAGGACCCTCGCCGAGCCGCCGACGCGCACGGCCATGAAGGCGTCGTCGACGAGCCCAAACTTCCCCGATCCCGCGGGTCCCTGGTTGAAGATGGTCCAGTCTCGGAAGCTGCCGTCGGCACGCAGCTCGACCGAGCCCGCACCGAGGCCACCGAGCGCCGGTGACGAGCGGATGCCCATCGGCGGGTGGATGAGCTGGCCGTCGGACGTGTTTTGCCACAGATACGGCCAGTTGCGCGTCGGGTGTGAGAAGCCGCCCACGCGCCAGCCGCAGCCGGCGCACGTGACGTTGTCGGGCTCGTTGTAGGAGACGAGCACGTTCTCGTAGACGTAGCTGTCCGAGGAGCGGGCGACGTCGGTGTGGTAGAAGATCGACGAGCCCAGGAGGGTCGCGAGCGAGAGGTTGGTCGTCGTCATAATCGCAAGTGTGGCACTCGTCAGCGAGCCCGACTCTTGGTTGCGGCTGTCGTGACGAGTTAGGCGTCGCGAACAAGATGACGCGGATGGAGGCGCTGTGCTGGCGCCTCGCGCTTTGCGCACGTGCGCTCCGAGTGGCCGGGCTGCTGCCCGAGTTTGCCATCGGCGCGCCTTTCCCCGCCGACGCCTACGACGCGCGCCGCCTCGCCGCGCTCGACGTTGCGGCGCAGACACTTGGTTGCAGACCTATCTATCTATCTACGGTCGGTACGAGTAGCATGCGACACACGGCCACGTAAACAACACGCGCACTAGTGCATGCGTAGGAAGTTTCGGGATTAGGCAGGTCGGTGCGCGGCCCCCTACACAGGCGTCGCGGCTTCGCAGATCCGCGCATCGCGCGTCCACAGGAGGGGCTACACTACGTACACCTAACTTCTGATTTACGATTTGCCGATAAGATAGACGCAGCCGACAGACGCGCAACTCCTCCGACCCACACACCAACCAGCCATGGCGACGCCTCGCAAGTCGACGCTGACCTGGCCGTTCGCGCACCTACACGGCGAGTGGAGCCTGCAGCCGGCCGACGACCTCGCGCTGGCGCGGGTCGGCCACACGGCGGTGGTGCTGGGCGAGTGGGCCATCCTCTACGGCGGCATCCAGCCTGATCAGGCGAATCGCGAGCGCGAGCTGTCGTGCATCCACACGCGTACCTGCAGGTGGTTCCGGCTGCCATGCACGGGCACGGCGCCGTCGGGCCGCGCCTGGCACAGCGCCGCCGGCCTCGACGGGGACCGGATGCTCCTCTTCGGCGGCAGCAACGGGCGCAAGCTCTTCGGCGACCTGCACGAGCTGACCGTCGACTTCTCCGACGGCATCGAGCCGACCGGTGCCGCGTGGTCCAAGCCGGCGACGACTGGCGAGACGCCGCCGTCGCGCATGGGCCACACCTCTGCGATCGTGCCCGGCGGTCGGCTCTGGATGTTCGGCGGCTTCACCAAGGCGAGCGCCAACAAGGGGTACGCGGGCGAGCTGTTCGAGCTCGACGTAGCGACCATGGACTGGCACCGCCTCGACCCGCGGCAGGACGACGGCGGCCCGCCCATCCCCGGCCGGCTCGGCGCGAGCGGCTTCATGCACGGCGACTCGTTCGTCGTCTTCGGCGGCTCGATCAACGGCAAGGCGGTGAACGAGCTGCTCACGATCAGCACGGACGCGCGCGTCGCGCTGCGCCCGGTGCAGGCGGCGGGCGCAGCGGCGGTGACGCCGCGCCACTCGGCCGCCGTCGCGCTGTCGGCCGACAGGCGCGTGGCGCTGCTGTACGGCGGCTGCGAGTGCGACAAGGAGACGGGCACCAACCGCGTGCTCGGCGACCTGCTGCTCCTCGAGCTGGCGACGTTCACGTGGACGGTGCTCAAGCCGGCCAAGGGGGTGCCGAGCCTGCCCGGCCTGCGCTTCAAGCACACGCTCTGCGCCGTCGACGCGGCGGGCGGCGGCTCGCAGGCGGCGGTGCTGCTGTACGGCGGCTCCGACGGCGTCAACGCGGCCGCGAGCAGCACCGAGGCCGATTCGCAGCTGTGGCGGCTGCGCCTCACGCTGCCCGATCCGCCCGCGGCGGCCGCGGCCGCAACGGCGGGTGGTGATGGTGGTGGCGCTGGTGCGGCGGCGGCCAAGGGCGCTGCGAGCAACGGAGGCGGTGCAGCAGCCGAGAGCAAGGCCGGTGGCGGTCCTCCGTCGGAGCAAAAGAAGCTCAACTTTGAGGGCGACACCGAGGACGAAGACGGCACCGTCGCGACGGCATCGGCGGCGCCGCCCGGCGTCGATCGTCGCTCGTCCGGATCAAAGGCGGCGGCGCTGTTTGCCACCGCGCCGAGCCGCCCGCCCGCCGCGCAGACGCAGGCGCCTCCGCCGGTGCCGTCGCCCGCGGAGCAGCAGCTGCTCGAGTCCAGGCACGACGGTGGCGGTTCCGACGGCTCCGGTGCTCGTTCGTCGTCGGCGGGCTCGCGCCGCGGCCCTGCTGGCGGCGGCGCTCCCGGCAACGGCGGCGGCCGCGGCGGCGGCAGGATGAGCATCGACATGCGGATGCCGTCTGGCGCGACCACGTCGTCGCGATCGCCGTCGTCGCGCGGCCCGAGTCCCGACCCGGTCGTGGCACGCGCGGCGGCGGCCAGGGCGGCGATTGGCGCGCAGCAGCTCGAGCAGCAGCTGGCGGAGGAGGCGCAGCGCGAGGCGGCGGCGCTGATGGCGGCGGCGGCGGCGGCGGCCGAGGCGGAGGTCGAGGCGGAGGTCGAGGCGGAGGCGGAGGCGGAGGCGGAGGCGCGGGCGGAGCTGGCGCGGCAGCGCGCGCGCGTGGAGGCCGAGTCGCAGGAGGAGCGCGCCAGGGCCAGGGCCAAGGCGGAGGCGGAGGCGGCGGCGGAGGCGGCGCGCAAGCAGCGCGCGCGCGGCTCCGTCAACAGCCAGCAGGCGATGTCGTGTCGGTCGCTGCCGGCGGGCGTCGCGCCGGTGATTGCCGAGATGCAGCAGCGCCTCTCGGTGACGCTGCCGATTCCAACTCCACGCGGGGCCCGCATCGGCGACGACGAGGCGCCCGCGGCCGCCGCCAACTCCACGTCCACCGCCACGGCCGCCGCCGCGTCCACCGCCGCGTCCACGGCCACGGCCACCTCGACGAGGCAGCGTGCCATGGAGAAGCAGCAGGAGCGCAACGAGGGCGAGCCGCGGCGCGGGACGGGCACCGAGTTCCACCCGGGCGTGCAGGCGGTCGCGGAGCCGTTTCGCAAGTCGGAGGCGGACGAGGCAGCGCCGCATGGATGGGCAAAGCGACCACCGCGGGATGAAGACGGACGGACGCCGTCTGGATTCTCGCCTGGAGTCCGCTTGAAAGGCTGGAGGCTGCTCTCCGCATGACCAGCGTCGCATGGATTGGCAAAGCGACTGCGGGATGTAGACGGACGGCGGCTGGAGCTGGAGGCTTGAGGCTGCTCTCCGCATGACGAGGATCGACGTGCCGACTCCTCACCGTGGCTCACCTGGGCCTGCCATCCAATATGTCCTTGTCCTTTCGTGACAGGCGGTGCACCGGGCGGCGCAGCTCGAGAAGCGCGCGGAGAAGGCCGAGTCCAACCTGATCACGGCGATGCGCGCCGTCGACGCGGCCGAGGCGGCGGCGGCGCGCGCGCGCTTCTCGGAGCGCGCCTCCTCGGAGCGCGCCTCGGAGGCGGCGGCCAGGGCGGCGGAGGAGTGGCGGCTCACAGGAGAAGTTGAGGCGAAGGCGGAGGCGGCGAAGGCGTCGTACGAGGAGAAAGCGGAACAGGCGGCGCTCGAGAGGGCAAAGGTGCTGCGCGAGTCGAGCGCAGCGGTGGAGCGCGCCAACGGCCTGCAGGATCAGATCAACGACATGCTGGAGCAGCTCGACGCGGCGGAGGAGCGCGCGGCGCAGGCGGACATGCGGGTGGGCGGCTTGCGGGAGCGGGCCGAGGGGGCGGAGGCGGAGGCGGCCGAGTTCAAGGCGGTGGCTGCGGCGGCCGAGGCGGCGGCAGACGCGGCGGTCGCGCGTGCGGAGGCGGCGGAGGCGGAGGCGGAGGCGGCGAAGGCGTCGGTGGCGGCCGAGGTGGCGGCGGCGGTGGCGGCGGCGCATGCGGTAATGGGGCCTGTGGCGGAGGCGGCGGTGGCACGCGCGGAGGCGGCGGAGAAGGAGGCGGCGCAGCTGCGCGACGAGCTCAACGAGGGCGGCGCGAGCCACGCGGGCGTCGGTGAGCAGGCGCGAAACCTCGAGCGCCTCCTCGCGGCGGAGGAGGCGCTCGAGGCGGCGGCGGCGGAGCGCGCGGGGTGGGCGGCGCAGCAGCGCGCGTGGGGGGAGGAGCGGCGCGCGCTCGCGGCGGAGCGCGACGAGATCGTGGCCGAGCTCGCGCGGCAGGAGGCGGCGGCCGACGAGATCGACGCGCGCCAGCAGCAGGCCGAGGTGCGCAGCGAGCAGGTCCGGCTGCGGCTGCAGCGCGCGCTCGAGGAGCAGCAGCAGCGTGGCGCGGAGCTCGAGCGGCAGGCGAGCGAGCTGCGCTCCGCGCTGGAGGCGGGGGTTGCGGCCAACGCGGCGAGGGACGCGATTGGCGCGCCGACGGCGGAGGGGGCGGAGGGGGTGGAGGCGTACGCGGAGCAGGCGGCGGCGGCGGCGGCGCGGCTGGTGGACAAGAGCGCCGAGTGGGCGCGCGAGCGCGCGGGGCTCGAGCAGGCGCGCGAGGTGGCGGACGCGGCGGCGCAGGCCAACATCGGCGAGGCCAAGGCGGCAAGGCTGCGCGCGTCGGATGCCGAGGGGCGCGCGGCGGCCGCCGAGGGGCAGGCGAGGCGGCTCGAGGCGCGCGCGCTCGACGCGGAGACGGCGCAGGCGGCGGCGGCGCGTCAGGCGGCGGCGGCCGAGGCGGCGGCCGAGGCGGCGGTCGAGGCGGCGGCGGCGGCGGAGCCGGGCGGCGCGGCGGCGGCGGCGCGCGGCGCGCAGGCGGCGGAGCGCGAGCTGCAGCGCGCGCGGATGCTCGCGAGCGAGGCGGAGGAGCGATGCCGCGCAGTGGAGCGCGAGCGGGACGAGCTCGAGACGGCGGCCGAGCGCGCCGAGGCGGAGGCGGCCGCGTACAAGGTGATGGTCGAGGCGGGCAGCAGCCGCGACGGCGGCGACGGCGCGGCGGCGGCGGCGGCGGCGGCGGCGGCGGCGGCGCGCGTTGCGGCGGCGGCGCAGGCGGCGGCCGACGCGGCGGAGGCGGCGCGGCTGCGCACGGCGCTGCAGCGCACGCAGCATGAGCTCTCGACAAGCAAGGAGCGGCTGGCGGCGACCCAGGCGGACCTCGAGGCGAGCAGGGCCGCGGCGAGCCAGGTGGTGGCGGCGTCGCAGGCGGTGGCACAGGAGGCGAGCCGGGCTACGCACGGCCTGACCGGCCACACACACTCACGTCACAATCCCTTCTCTTCATCTCACCTCACCATGGCCTGCTCCTCACACTCACACTCATCCTGTCGTTGGCTCTCTCGCCGCACGCTCTCCTCTCTCCTCACGCACCCCTTGCAGGCGAGCCAGGCGACGGCGCAGGAGGCGGCGAGCCGGCTCCGCTCCGAGCTGCGCGACGCCAACCAGCAGCTCGAGGCGGCAAAGCGCGCGGCAAAGCGCGCCGAGGCGAGGGCGACGCTCTCAGAGAGCTCCGCCGCCGCGGCCGCCGCCATCGGGGCGGCCGCGTCGCCGTCCAGGTCGTCGCCGGGCGGCATGACGGGCGTGGGCAGCCCGGGCATGCAGCCGATCCTAACGGCTGGCGGCGGCGGCGGTGGTGGCGGTGGTGGTGGGGCGGAGCAGGTGCAGGGCGCGGAGCTGCAGCAGCTGCTGATGATGTCGCAGGAGCTGCTGGCGCAGAAGGACCAGATGCTGCTCGAGCTGCGGACGGAGCTCGCGCAGGCGTCGCACGCCGCGATGGCCGCGCAGCACCACGCGCAGCACTCGCGGCTCGAGACGCGCCGCGCCGAGCAGGCCGAGGCGCGCGCGACCGAGCTGCAGGCGCAGCTGGCGTCGGCGCAGCGCGAGGCGGCGGCGCAGCGCCGCGGCGTCGACGAGGCCGAGGCGGCGCGCGCCTCGCTGCGCACGGAGCTGGCGCGGGCGCGCGCCGAGCTGTCGGGGGCGCAGGCGGCGGCCACCGAGGCGGAGGCGCAGCACGCGGCCGACGCGCGCGCGCGCGCGGTGCTCGAGCAGAAGCTGGGCAATGCGCGGCAGGAGCTGGGCGCGTCGCAGGAGGAGCTGCTGCTGCTCTCGAGCGACCGCGTCCGCTCGTCGGAGGCGGCCGACGCGGCGAGCGGCGTGCTGCGCGCGCAGCTCGCGGCCGCCACGCGCGAGCTCGACGGCGCGCGCGGCGTGCACTCGGAGCTGGCGGGTGCCAGGTCGCTGCACGCGGCCGCCGAGGCCAACGCGGCGCGGGAGCGCGAGCGCGCCGAGCTCGCGGAGGCGCGCCTCGTGCACGAGACGGAGCGGCGCGCGCACGCGCAGCACGCCGCCGCCGTCGCGAGGCTCGAGAGTATGCCAGGAGGCGGCGGCGGCGGAGGCGGCGGCGGCGGCGGTTTTGGCGGCGGCGGTTGTGGCGGCGGCGGTTGTGGCGGTGGTGGCGCGATGAGCAACCCTGCCGAAGCGGGCGGCGCGTTCATGGCACCCGCGGTGGCGTCGATTATCGCGACGCCGCGCACGTCTCCCGGCAGCCTCGCGAGCAGCCTGGTGAGCGGCGGCGGCGGCGCGATGACGTCGGCGACCGCGTACGAGCTGCGCGGGCGCGAGACATGGCGCGAGATGGCGACGGACATAGCGCGCGGGCCGACCGACGCGGCGCGCGGGGCGGCGCTGGCGGCCGAGGCGGCGCGGGCGATGGAGGCGGCGCGCTCGGCGGAGGCGGTGCGGTCGCAGCTCGAGGCGTCGAAGGCGGCGCTGCGGGAGGAGCTGGCGGCGGTGCGGACGGAGCTCGTGATGACGGGCGCGGCGCTCGCGCAGGCGCAGGGCGAGGCGGAGGCGACGGGCGCGCGGCTGCAGCCGCAGCTCGAGCGGGCGGCGGCCGAGCGCGACGCGGCGCGCGACGCGCTCGAGAGCCTGCAGCAGGGCGCGGCCGAGGCGGCGCGGGGCAGGCAGGAGGCCGAGTTCCGGCGGCAGCAGGCGGAGTCGGAGCTGGAGAGCTCCCGGCGCGCGGCGGACGAGGCGCGGCGCGGCGCCGAGCAACGGCAGGCGCAGCTCGAGCAGCAGCTGGCGCAGGCGGCGCAGCGGATTGCCTCCTACTCTCAGGAGCTCTCGTCGGCGGCGGCGGCGACGCTGGCGGCCGAGACGGCGGCGCGCCAGGCGGTGGCGCGCGCGGAGGCGGCGGTGCGGGAGCAGGCCTACGCGGCGGACCGCGCGGCGGCCGAGCAGGCGGCGGCGGCGGCGGCGCGGGAGCAGCAGTTGCAGGCGGCACAGCGGGAGCAGAGCGCGGCGGAGGCGGCGCTGAAGGCGGCGGCGGCGGCGGCGGTGCGCGAGACGGCGGCGCGGGCGGAGGCGGGCGCGGCCGAGGAACAGGCGCGGCTCGCGACGCAGGCGACGGCGGCGGCGCAGGCGGAGGCGCAGCGCGCGGGCGAGGAGCTGGAGACGGTGCGCCGGCAGATGGTCGCGGCGCGGGAGCAGGCGGCGCAGGAGGCGGGCTCGGCGGCGGCGGCGCTGGGCGAGGCGCGGGCGGAGCTCGCCGAGATGCAGCGCGTCGCGGCGGTTGCGCGCGAGGAGGCGGCGGCGGCGGTGGCGGCGGCGCAGGCCGAGGCGGCGGCGAGGGGCGGCGAGGCGGCGGGCGCGGCGAGACGTGCCGAGGCGGCGTCGCGCCACCTGGAGCTCGCCGAGGAGGAGGCGGCGGCCAAGGCGGCGGCGCTGCGGGACGCCGAGGAGGCGCGCGCCAAGGAGGCGTCGCGGCGCGAGCGGGCCGAGGCGCGCGCGGCGTCGCTCGCGTCGGCGTCGCTCGAGGCGGAGGCGCTGCCGGCGGTGCTCGAAAGCGAGGCGCGCGCCAAGGCCGAGGCCACCGCGGCGCTGCGCAGGCACGACGAGGTGGCGGCGCAGCTCGCGGCGGCGCGCGAGGCGCTCTCGGTCGCGCACCGCGACGCCGTCGAGGCGGCGCGGCTGCGGCAGGAGGCGGAGCTGCGCCGCGTGCAGGTGAGACGCGCACACACACATGCACATGCCATCATACGCCCCCCCTCCCCTCCACAGCCCATCACACAAACCTTCGCACGCCCACCACGTCACGTGCATCCACCACTGCCGCCTTGCGTGCATCCACCACTGCCGCCTTGCGTCCGTGGTGCGATTGGGTTGCGTCTGCGTGTGCGTGTGCAGGCGGAGACGGAGGCGGAGCGCGCGGGGCGGCAGACGGCCGAGGTGCGGCGCGAGGCGGACGAGCGCGTCGCGACGCTCACGCACGAGCTGGCCGAGGCGCGCGCGGCGGCGGCGCAGCAGCGGCGCGCGCTCGAGGAGGCGAGCGAGGTGGCCGCGACGGCCGAGGCGGCGCGGCGCGCGGCGCAGCTGGCGCGCGACGACGCGGCGGCCGAGCAGCAGGCGGCGGGGTCGCTGCGGGCGCAGCTGGCGAGCCTTGAGGCCGAGCTCGCGGCGGAGCGGCAGGCGGGCCGCGAGGCGGCCGAGCGTGCCGCGGCGACGCTGGCGGGCGCGCAGCAGGCAGCGGCGGCGGACGCCGACGACGCGCGCCGGCAGGCGCAGACGGAGCTCGAGGCGGCCGAGGCGTCGCTGCGGCGGCAGCAGCAGCAGCTGATGGCGGTGGAGGCGGAGCTCGCGACGGCGGCCTCCGACGCGCGCGCCGCCGCCCTGCGCGCCACCGACGCCGAGGCGCAGGCGGCGGCGGCGGCGCGGATGCTCGAGGCGGAGCGCGCGTGGCAGACGGAGCGGCGGGGGCATCTCGACGCGA
>Ga0209713_10001549_pt1 | contig 13823 bp, 11 predicted proteins | sample ArcOceMetagenome_3_FD_187444 | JGI IMG/M metagenome (GOLD analysis project Ga0209713, IMG submission 187444) | Marine eukaryotic phytoplankton communities from Arctic Ocean - Arctic Ocean- Svalbard ARC20M Metagenome (SPAdes) (version 2) | ecosystem: Environmental > Aquatic > Marine > Oceanic...
TTCACCGCTAAGCTTTTCTAATGCCTGATTGCCATCTCGGCAATGTAGACATATGCTCTGCTCAGGAAGCCGGGCCATCGGGTTGTGCCCCCGCGCAGGCTGCATAGAAGTTTTCTTACATCTCTGCCCTTGCACCCTCGAGCTTTTTCCAATCTCTAGAACTGTGTGCGGCTGCATGCGAAAGTTGCCGCATAAGTTTTGTAAGGTACCATTTTAGTACCGAACGCCGCCTCGATGGCCTTGCCTCGCTTCATTCGCATCCTCTTCGCTCTCGGCGGCGCGGCCATCCTGTACAATCTCTCCACGCAGCAGCAGCAGCCCGCTGCAACACCGCGCCGGACAGCTGCTGCCGTGGCCGCCGCAGCAGCGTCCGCCGCTGCTACCGCCGCCGCCGCCGCCTCCACGCCACCTCCTCAGCAGCAGTCGCCGCAACTGCACACCGCTGCCGCGACGTCCTCGGGCGCGCGCTTCTGGCTCCCGCCGCAGCCGGAGAGCATACCACGCCTAACGTCGCCCGTCTCCGGCTGCGGCCCGGCGCCAGGCAAAACGCCCAACCAGCGCGCACCGGTGCTGCTCGGACGCGGCGAGGAGAGCGCGCTGTGTGCGTCCGCCTCGGGCGAGCAGCGGACGGCGTGCACAATCGCCGCGGCCGCGCTCGAGGGCGAGCTGCTGCTGCTGGTGGGCACCGCCTCGCAGTCGCTCGAGTCGCTCCGGCTGCGGCTGACGGGCGCGCGCGCGGCGGCTGGCGGGCAGCTGCTGCTCGTGGCGCTGGACGCGCCGGCGCGCGACGTCGCGCAGCGGCTCGGCGTCGCGTGGTGGATGATCGAGCCGCCGGCGCCGCTCGAGAGCGCCGCCGCCGTCGAGGCGGCCCACTGGCGCGCGGCCGAGCTGCTGCTGCGCGCCGGCTGCTCGGTGGTGCGCAGCGGCGGCGGCGTGCTGTGGGTGGCGTCGCCGTTTGCGCACCTGTCGCGCGACGTCGACGTCGAGGCGGCGCAGCTCGGCGGCGGCGAGGCGCGCGGCTCCGTCGTCGGCGTGCATGACCCTCCGATGGGGTGGAGCGCCTACGGGCAGACGATGACGGTGCCGTGGCTCAGCGCGGCGGTCGTGGCGCTCACCGCGACGGCCGAGGCGGCCGAGCTGGCCTTCGCGATGGCGCACGCGCACCTCGCGTCGCCCGCCCTGCCCGCCGCCGAGCTGCTCACGCAGCAGGCCATCCAGCCGGCGCACGACGCGCAGAGCCGCGCCGGCGTCTCGGTGCGGCTGCTGCGCTCCAGGTGCTACCTCGGCGCGGAGCGCGGCTGGCTCGGCGGCGCGGTGTCGCTGCTGCCCGGCGGCGGCGGTGGTACGAACGGTGCTGGCGCGGCGGCGCTGCGCGACGCGCTGGTGGCCGTGCACGCCGCGAGCGCCGCCGCCGCGCGCGACGCGTCTCGGCAGCTCGCCGACACGGAGGCGCTGAGCACGCCCGCCGACGTGCCGCCGAGCGGCGCCGGCCGCGGCGGCGACTCGAACGACCTGCTGCGCTCGAGGACCTTTGACGAGGCGCGTGGCCTCGTGCTCAGCGCCGGCTGCGCCGCGCGGCCGCGCAGCAACGCGACGGCGCGGCCGCGGCCGCTCCACTGGCTGCTGCCCAAGTCGGAGCCCTTCCCGCGCGCGGAGGGCTGCAAGGAGGACGACAACGTGGCGGCGCTGTGCGGCGTGCTGCGCGAGGTGGCGATCAATCGCGAGGTGCTCGCGGCCGTCTCGAACAAGAACATCCTGCAGATGCTCACGACGTTTGTCGAGGGGACGCGCAGGGCGAAGATCACCAACACCGTCATCGTCGCGCTCGACGAGCCGACGGCGGCGCACGTGCGCTCGCTCGGCGCGGCGTCGTACGTGCGCAAGCTCGTCTCGCGGACCGGCTCGACCGACAACCACGCCACGTCGGGCCTCAAGTTTGCGGTGCTGCGTGACTTCGTCGTGGCGGGCTGCTCGGTGCTGCTCTCGGACGTCGACGTGCTCTGGGCGTCCAACCCGTTCACGCTGCCGAGCCTGTACCGCGACGTGGACGTCGAGGGGATGAGCGACGGCTGGGACGACCTGAGCGCCTTCGGCTACCGGTGGCACACGGCGCCGGGGCGCGACGCGCTGCGGCTCTCGGCGCGCAATTCGGGGCTCTTCTTCATCGCGGCGACCGACGAGGTGCTGCGCATGATGACGCGGCTCAAGCGGCGGATGGAGACGGAGAGCGTCTGGGACCAGACGGCGTACAACGAGGAGATGTGGTACGTGGCGGGGCCGGGCCGAGACGCGCACGGCGTCTCGGCGCGCGTGCTCAACTACTGGTGCCACATGAACTCGAAGTCGATGTTCCGGTACATGGTCGACGACGACGAGCTCATCGACGTGGACCGGCACCGCCCCGTCTCGGTGCACGTCAACTACCACCCCGAGAAGCTGCCGCGCATGCAGGACGTCTTCGTGCGCTACCACGGCGTCGCCGACGGCGTCGACCTCGGCGGCGGCAAGGGCAAGGACACGCCGCGCGCCAGCCAGGGCGGCATGCTCGCGTGGCACTTTGGCGTCGGCCTCAAGAGCGGCAAGGCCTGCCGCGAGGCGCCGCGCATGCCGGCCGGGCAGGGCCTCGACGGCTCGAAGCTCGGCGCGAAGCTGCTGGGCAGGGGCGCGACGTGGGCGGGCATCAAGGGGATGACGTTCAGCAGCGGCGGCGGGCTGCGCACGCCGTGGGGCGGCGGCACGTGGGGGCGGCTGCGCGACGCGCCCGAGACGCTCTTCGTCGACTTCATGGGGCAGCAGCACACGCTGAGCGAGGACGCCGCGCGCGGCGACGCGTGGCCGACGCTGACGTCCAACCGGTGCGGCGACTCCGAGAAGGTGACCATCAAGGTGGTGGAGTAGCCCCACCCCAGCAACCGCGGCGTACAGTAGATTACGGTACTTCATTCATCACTAGAAAGAACTTTACACTGCCCGGGCCTGACACGTGACACGTTCTATGACACGTTCATTCCACGGGTCGCATCTTCTCCAGGTGCTCCCTCCTCGCTCAAGTACGGACGGACAAGGCCTCACACAGTTAATAGTCGAGATCATCCGGTGGGGTTAACTGCATGCGCGCTTGGGAGAGGAAGTAGCCGCCCTGCAGGCCGTCCTCGAAATCGGTCTCCGTGAACAATTCCAAGCTGTCTGAGTCCTTGTGGTAGTGGCTCGGATACTCGCCGCAGGAGATCTCCTCGATGAACGAGCCCAGGTTCTCCCGCGTGCACGGGAAGTGCGTTGCCATCGGTGGCAGCTTCAGAAATGGCTGGATGAGGTCGAAGAGGACGTTTCCCTCGGGGTGCACTTTGTCCAGGACGATCGCTGCGGTGCGCTCTGTGCGCCGCCACTCGTGCACGAGGCGGTCGAAGACCTGACCCTTGCCATGCTCAGTCCACCAGCTTGCGCAGCCCATGAGCACCTGCGGCGCCTTGTAGCCGTCCGCGTTGCCAAGCTGGCAGGGCAGGTCCACGGGCATCGCCCCCTTGGGCAGTTGCTCCTTGAGCGCCAGCAGGACTGCACACTGCTCGACGCAGTACTGCTGCAGCCACTCGTAGATGTCACGCGCCGGCCGCTTCGACCCGTCCTTCATCATGACGGACAGGATGACATGGCGCGCCTCGTGACCACGTCCCAGGTCGCGGAGGCTACCCCCCTCGCTGTCGTCGCTGTCGTCGCTGTACTCACCCGCGACAACGTAGTCGACCCGTTGCCAAGAGAGCCAGAGCCGGTGCGTCCAGGCTGGGGCGGGCGGCCCGTTCTCGATCAAGGACCGGTGCTGGCGGCGGAGCAGCACCGCGTCGGCGATTTGGTGAGCGCTCGACATAAACGCGCGCTTCAATCAAAGAAGCTCAAGAATCAAGTTGGAAGTTCGGCACTAAAAATGTAAACATTAAGAAAGTCACGGCGTAACTGCTGGCACCCCCACCCCGATCATCGAGTCCCGCGTGACCAGCTTCGCGAGCTGCCCCTCGCTCCACCCCTCGGTGCCCTGCGGCCGCTCCGGCAGCACGAGGTAGCGGCAGTCGGCGGTCGAGTCGTGCACCCGCACCGCCGTCGAGGGCGGCAGCGCGACACCAAACTCGGCGAGGAGCGCGCGCGGCGCGCGCACGGCGCGGGCTCGGTAGCGAATGTCCTTGTACCACGCGGGCGAGAGGCCGAGCATCGAGAGTGGGTAGCACGAGCAGAGCGTGCACACGACGAGGTTGTGCTCGTGCGTCGAGTTGGGCACGACGAGCAGCTTGGTGGGCGCCGTCGCGTTGGTGGCGTCGATGCCGAACGTCTCGAGCAGCGCGCGCTGCGCATCGTCGAGCAGCGCAGCGCGGAAGCGCTCGTCGACCCACGCGCGCGCCACCAGCTTGGGCCCCGCGGCGTTGGCGGCGTAGTCGCGGCTCGCGAGCTCGTCGACCTTGGCGACGGCCGCGTGCAGCGCCGCCGCGTCGAGGGTGCCATTGCGCGTCAGCGCCGTGACCAGCGCGTCGGACAGCCGCTCGCCCGGCGCCTCGGCCGGCTCCGACGCGACCGCCCTCGCCTCGACGTCAAAGCGCGAGCCATGGTCGTGGTCGTGGTCGTGGTCGTGGTCGTGGTCGTGGTCGTGGCCGTGCGAGTGGTCATGGTCGTGGTCGTGGTCGTGGTCGTGCGAGTGGTCGTGGGAGTGGCCGTGGTCGTGGGCGTGGGCTCGAGTGCAGTCGGCGGCGGGCTGCGCCGGCACGGCAGCCGGCGCGGCGTCGGCGGCCTCGAGCTCCTGCGGCGACGCCGCCTCAAGCCAAGAGCCGTACACCTCGACCTCGACCGTGCTGGGCGCCACGCCCGCCGCCTCCTCCTCGGCGCCCTCGCCACTCCAGCCGAGCGCGGCCTGCGTGAACTTGACGCGGTACAGCGGCTGCTCCGCGGCGCTCCCGCGGAACGCGAGGAACTCGGGGTCGCCAAACGAGCCGACGAGGCGCTCGACCACTCCGACGGCGCCAAAGACGTAGCCCGGCACGCGCATATGCGGCCGGCGCCAGTGCGAAACGCCGGGCTCGTCGGGCAGCACCTTCACCACGTCGCCCTGGGCAAAGCTGACGGCCGCGCCGCTCTTGTCTCGACCGAGCGCGTCGTTGAGCTCGTCCTCGGTCAGGAGCCCACGCTCGAGCACCATCGTGGCTATGGATGCGGCCCACTTGTCGTAGTAGCCCCAGCTGCGATAGCGGCGCTCATCCAGTTCCTCAATGCCGCGACGCAGCTCGTCGGTTCTCAAATTCTTGGTCGCGACGAGGTGCACGAGCAGCGCGTGCGTGCGCCGCTCCCAGAACGCGGGCGGTGGGCCACCAGTTATGTCGAGGGGACCGTCGTCGAGCAGAGACGCCAGGCCACCGACGTCGTGCGGCCCACGCAGCCGCCACTGGCCAGCGCCGTCGTCGATGGGAAGAGCGCTGCTGCTCGCGTGGCGCAGAAACGCCGTGCGCAGCTGAGACGAGCGCTGGTAGAGGCGGTGCGTGCGTCGCAGGAGCGCCATGGGTGATAGGGCGTCGGTGACGCAAACTCGTGCATGCCGCATGCACGCCCCGTGAATAAGTAACCTAACCGCCATGGCCAGCTCTCTCACTGCAACGCAAGCAGCCGAGGTCGCGGCGCTGCTGAAGAAGCACGGCGCCGTGCTCGTCCCACCTCCATCCGCGGCGGCGCCCGAGGGCAAGGGCAGCACCACCCGTGAGGCGCTCGTGTTGGACGCCGCCTGCGGCAAGGACGAGTGGCAGCTCGAGCAGCTCGAGGTGGTGGTGGAGTTTGAGGAGGATGAGGCAGCGGCGCCTGGCAGCTGGTCGTGCTGCGTGTCGATGGTCGTGAGGCTGAGCTGGGCGAACTCGTCGCATGACGAGACGGGCACCGGGCTGGTGACCGCGCAGAAGAGCAGAGAGGCCGCACGCGACGCGGCGCGGACGGTCGCGCTCAAGAGTGGCATGAAGCGGCTCGCCAAGCGCTTCGCCGCGAGTCTGGGGCAGCCGGTGCTGATTGGAATCGAAAAGGAGCTGCGCGCTCAGGGTGGCGGCGAGCCGTCGGCCAAGCGAAGATGACGCAGATGCACTGTGTACGTTTGTCGTTCGTACCAAATATGAGTTTATGGTCACATCATTCACATATTAAGGAGGGCTTTCATTCATGCTGGGTCGAGTCGGGTGCATAATCTGTTGACTGTCCACAGCCCACACCATGTGCATGCGCCAGCTCCCAGGCTCCCTTGTGGGCCAAACAGAGTAAACAGCGCGACATACTAAGGTAGAAGACGATACCATACTGGGGAAAGGTCGAGCAGTAGATCTGCTTGAAGAGGCGGGGGGGGTGAGGGGGGGTACTGGCGCAATCTGGCTTTCGATCTGGCTGCGCCGTCGGTCGGGGGGGAGGGGGCGAGGAAGGGTCGCCGGCCGTCGCTGAACCGCGTGATCGTCTACTGCTGCTGCTGCTAGGGCAGGGACTGCCCCTGCTGGCGCTGCTGCAGGCGGAGGCGCAGGTCGAGTCAGCCGCTACTCCGCTTGCGGTAATTACGAATTGCCGATGATGGAAGCGCCCAAGCTCGGGGACACCGACACCCCGAGGGCGGCACCGGAAAGCGGCCATGATAACCTCGATCATGCGCGTGGTCTTGGCGCTGGCGCCTCATGCACCACCGCACGCTCCCACCCGTGTGGCGTGCCCGCAGCTCGCACACAAAATGTACGAGCAGGCGATACCGCCTTACCGCCGAACATCAAGCGTCCCGATGCCGGTGTCCGTCAATGCCGACGACAGATGGTTTCAGCTCGGTGAGCTGGTGCGCCAGAGACGTGTTGGTGCAGCTGTCGAGGAGTTTTCGCGCCAAGCAAAACACGATCCGCCGCCGGCGCTCGTCGTTGTGAGCGTCCTGCGTTGCGCTGCGCTCAAGGGTGATCTTCGTGCCGAGCGTCAAGCATACAAGGTCTGGGCAGACACATGGCGGTCGTCGCACGCTCTTCCGCCGTCCGAAGTCCAGGCTGTGGAGGAGGGGCGCGCGGTTGCCGTGACGGCGGCCGGCGACGTCGCAACGGCCGCCTATCGTCTCCAACGGCTCACCTACTCCGATCTGCTGCCAGTGAGCCACGCCACGTTGCTAACGGTGGCCAAGCAAATCACCGCGATAGCGAAGGAGCTCGCGCCAAGCTCCTCACGCCGACCACGCCGCGCGCTGCGGCGTCTTGGCGGCGTCGAGCTGACGCCGGGCTGCCTCTGCTGCCAGCCGACCGCGGGCGGGGCCAAGGCGCGAGTCGAGGCGGCACGCACGATCGCTGCCCTCGCCTCGTGCAGCAAAGTGGAGGCGGCGGCGATCGCGCGGGGAGAGGAGGCGGCGCTTGCGGCGGAGCTTGTGGTGGCGGTCGAGGAGATGCTCGAACGGGCCGGGGCGACGCTGAAAATGGAGGTCGGCGCGCGGGTGCAGGTGCAGCAGACGCGCGGCTCGAAGTGGCGAGAAGGTGTCGTCGAGGCCACGTGGTGGCGCGACGAGGAGTGGCCGTGGGAGCAGCTGGCAGCGCCGTATCTCGTGCGCCTCGACAAGGAGGACGAGCTCGTGCCCGCTGGTATTGGCGTTGAGGCGCTCATACGACCCGCTGTTAGCGCTGCGTAGTTAGGTTGATACAGCACAGCTCATCTCTACTTTTCAATCAAGGTACTAGTACACACGGTGTCTCACCTAAGATTAGACAACACGACATTGCGGTGGTCACTTTGATGTTCATGCAGCAGAGCCGCTGGACGTTCGCGCTTGCAAATGTACTTGGTCACATGAGCAAGTTGCATGGCGTGACGCTTGTATACTGCTTTGGGGACATGACGAGACAACGATGCGGTCGTTCCAGGCCATGGTCATGGCTAACGCAATCGTGGAACCTGACGTGACCTGGAAGGGTATCAGTTTGGAATGGGTTGTGCGCATCGTGTTGACCATGACGATATCCCCGTGCGGTACAAGAGCGAACTTTGCGCTACATACACATGTAAGCAATAAGCGAGTCAGCCGCCGACCCGCGGGCGCCCTAGTGCAGGGTCCTGGGGTTTCTAGCTGGCAAACGCGTCGCCTCAATAGCCTCAAAAAAGTGGAGGGGGTTAACCACCAAGCCAATTGGCCGAAAGCAACAAAAGCCGGCATTCATAACGATGCTTACATCGCAGGGACACGCTTGGCTGAGGCGCCTCTCGCTTCACGCGCGCGCCTCCTCCTTGAGGAGAGGAGGTCCTTGACTGCCTCGTAGGCCGCCCATGAGATCGCGCACGACGGGCCGTACATGCATATGCGCGGGCCGAGGCCGAGCCAGAAGCCGCTGGCACCTTCCATGGCAATCGAACGGACCGCTGACACGAAGCCCGAGTACTGCACGAAGTAGGCGGCGCCCGGTGCGGCGCCGACGCCGGCGCTCGTGGGGGGCGCCGATAGCGACTGCACCTGCAGCTTGGTCTTGATAACGTCGAGTGGTGTCGTGACGGCGGCAGCAAATGCCCCCGAAAGAGCGCCCGACAGCGCGACGACGCCCGAATCGTAGCCGCCTGCCGGATTCAGCCACTTTTTCAAACCTGCGGCCACGTGCGGGCGAGCGGCAGGTCATCGCGTGGCGTGCGAACTCGGAGAAGAAGAGAGACGGGCTGTGCGCTGGCACTGCTCACTCTCGTTGCTCATCATCATCAACGAGCAGTACGGGACGTTCATGGCAAGGGTCGTCGGAAGCGAGCGAAAGAAGGAGCCACCGCCGGAGGCGAGCATGGTCTGAGCACAATGCATCGCGTTCCTGTAGTAGCCAAGTTGCAGCCGCTGCTTGATCGTCTCCGCAGGGACCATCACCGAGTCGTGAAGGAACGTCGACACGATGCCAGCAGCTGCACCAACGGCCGCGACCCTCTCAGGTGCAGCATCCGGTCGCTTCGAGCCGCCGAGGTGAAGGACCTGCTCGTAGCCCGAGAACATCAGAGCGTGGGCGGGTCCGATGGCTGGTACCAGGACGGATACTCCACGGTACAAGGAGAGTGGGCCGTGCTGCCGCACAAGCTGCCTGGCAACCATGATGGCTGAGCCCGCCGACTCCTCGGCGGCGGCCGCCTGCACGTGCGTCTTCACCGTATCGATGGGGTAGACAGATGTGTGCTCCGCGATTCCAGCGAGCGAGCCCGCGACGATGTGGTCGATGAGCGTACTCTCGTCCTCGGCCATTCTGAAGGGCTGACCTCTTGGTGTGCGCCACGACACCGCGAGATGATGAATTTGGGCACCCTCTTCACGCGCGTGTCAACCATTCCGTTCCTGCCTCCTCCGCGAGCCAGTTCAGCAGCATCGATGCCAGTGAAGCGTATCGACGCCTCTCTGCGTCGCCATGGAACGGTTGGCCTCGTCTTGCCCGACCCTGTGCCCGCCAGTGAGCAGGTGCCGCTCGCACCGGTTGAGGTCTCATTCGACACTGACGAGTGGGATGGAGTGTCGCCGTTCTGGCAGCATGCCGTGGCGGGAAGCGTCGCTGGAGTCTTCGAGCACTCCGTCATGTTCCCGGTCGACACGGTCAAAACTCACATGCAGGTCAACGCGGCGACGAGAGCTACTCTGCTCGAGATGGTCCAGGCGCAGGGCGTTCCGAGAATGTGGCGTGGCGTTCAGACGATGTTCGCAGGTTGCGTCCCTGCTCACGCCGCCTACTTCAGTATCTACGAAGGCCTCAAGCCCTTGTTGACGGCAGCCGCGACGAGATCGAGATGGGGTGCCGACCAGGAGCTGGGCGTGGCGCTGGGTGCCGGCGCGGCCGTCTCGATCGCGACGGTGGCGCACGACCTCATCATGACGCCGATGGACGTGATGAAGCAGAGGCTCCAGCTGGGGCACCACCACTCGATCGGCTCGGCCTTCTCCGCCATCATGCGCGAGCATGGCCCGCGCGGCTTTGTGGTCTCTCTGCCGCTGACGCTCGCGATGAACATGCCCCACGCCGGCGTCATGGGCACGAGCAACGAGTTCCTGAAGCAGCGGCTCGCGCCGGCGGGCGCCGACGGGCCCGGCGTGCTGACGCACATGGTGTCGGGCGCCTGCGCCGGCGCCCTCGCCGCCGCCGCGACCAACCCGCTGGACGTCATCAAGACGCGGCTGCAGACGCAGCACCTCACGCTCGCCACGGCCACCGAGTGCGGCCCGGCGGCAGTTGCGGGGGGCGCGGTCGCGCCGGCGCCCCTCGTGTATTCGGGTGTGGTGCAGGCCTGCGCTGCTGTCTTCAACGAGGCCGGTCTGGCGGGCTTCTACCGCGGCGTTGGGGCTCGCATGCTCGCGCACGCGCCATCGGTCGCAATCTGCTGGACGACGTATGAGACGGCCAAGCACGCTCTCCAGCGCGTGTCGTCCCATAGACAGGGCTGATCCCCTTGATGCCAAAGTTTATTAACGGCTCAATCGAAGGCTATTGTCGCGGCCATTGAGGCTATTGAGGCATCTTAGTTGCAAGCTTCTACCACAGCACTCTGCACTACCCATTGACTCCACGTGGCGCCCACAGACTCGCAATTAAAAACTTGGCCGTGGGCGCCGGTGGCTTCCCGCACTCGACGCACCGGCTAGGCCTTCTCGAAGGCTGTATCGAGAAGGGCCTTCTCGAGACTCTTCTCCTGCATGGCCACCATGAGATCGAGTGCGGCTGAGGCGAAGCGCAGCATGTTTGCACTGCGCGACGCGTCGGACGGGCCGAGCTTGAGCACTCCGGTGCTCTCCGGCTGCGGCCCTGCCACGGCGACGAAGCCCGAACCCGCCGCCTCGCCGGTGCGATGGTGCGGCCCTGGCCCCGGCACGCACGACTCGCCGATGCCCCACGTCGTCCCGAGGTTGAACTTGGCGGCGTGCGCCAGCTCCAGCGCGTGCACCGGGCTGCCGACCTCGGAGTGCGGCACGCCGTCCTCGTAGACGAGGCCCCAGCGCGCGCGCTCGCGCTGCCCGATCCGGGTCTTCTCGATGCCCTTCTCCCAACCGTCTGACATCTTCGCCTTGGCGAAGTCGCGCGCGGTAGCTACTCCCTCCTCGTCGGCCTGTCGGTTGATCCCGTACGCCAGCCTAATGCCCGCGCCCTTGAAGCACTGATGGGCCAGTGGCGAGGTCCAGAGCGCCGCACTGATGAGCCCGCCACTGGAGAGCTCCGCTACACTGACCCCCTCGCCAGTATCCACGAGCACCTTCGCTATGCGCTCCGCCTTGGACTCCAGCTTGCTCCACTCGTCGCTGCTGAACCGGCGGGCCCATCGCAGGCCCACCAAGGCTGGACGACGGGTCGCGAGCATACTCGAGCACCAAACTCACGGACGGACACCTCAGAAGGAACGTCGCGCGCGTCCAGGAATTGACCCTGGGCCGAGCGCGTCAGGAATTAGTGGAGAAAACACAAATTAGTTTTTTCCGTGCCCAAACACATGGCACCCGCCATCACGGCGCGCTCGTTGACACCGATGCACACCTTCGATCGATACGCCATGTTGATGCCATATCGATCAGTGATGCGCTGCCGGACCCAGTTTCGTCGCGGCACCCTTGTCGCGGCACCAGCGCTGCTCGGCGCCATGCGGCGGCACGGAGCAGTCGCGAGAGCCGTCGACGACGACGACGACGCCGCTCTCTACTGGGAGGATCGGAGGCTGAAGGGTCGTGGAATGCAGTACTGCCGAGGTTGTGGGTCACGATTCGAAGGCACCTTCTCTCCAGAGTCGCGCGTCACCCCGTCCAAGTACCCTGGGAAGCCCGCGGGTCGGCTTTGCCCGCGTTGTGGCAGCTTGCAGTGTGGAGAGGTCCTGGCAGCGAGCGACGGCGTGCGAGACGCCGAGCCACTGGAGTTTGAGAAGGCGGTGGCGCCAGTCATTGCGTTGCGGCCTGCGGTGGTGCTCATGATTCTGGACGCGACCGACTTCGACGGCACGCTCATCGCAGACGCGCTACGCAACGTCCTCCGGCAGGACACCGAGGTGATCCTCGCGCTAAGCAAGGCCGACCTGCTGCCTCGCCTCGACGACGCCGAGCTAGACTTCGTGCGTCGGCGTGTGCGCGAGCGCGGCATCGAGGTGACCGCCGCACACGCAGTGAGCGCCATCACCGGGCTCGGCATGCAAGAGCTGGCGGCAACCGTCGTCGCTGCCGCCGAGTGCCGCGACGTGGCCGATCGCACGGCCGTCAAGCGGAACGTGGTCGTGTGCGGCGCGGCGAGCGTCGGCAAGTCGACGCTGATCAACAGCCTCGCGCGCCACGTGCTGCGGCTGAGCCACGCAGCGCTGCCGGCGCGCGCGCGCGGGCCGGCCGAGCACGTCGCAGCGAAGGCGCTCGCGGCGGCCGGGCTGACCGAGTCGCATCTCCCGGGCACGACGCTGGGCGCGGTGGCCGTCAAGTGCTTTGCGTCCGCCCACCACTCGCTCTACGACACGCCGGGGGTGCTGCTGCCGCAGTGCGCCGCCGCACCGCACGCTCGCCGTCGTCTCGCCGCATGCTCGCCCCACCATGCCTCTCTCATCGCAGCGCTGGACGCCACGGCTCGCCGGCCAGCAGGCGCCGGGTCCTGGTCTGCACTCGTCCTGCCCGTCTGCACTTGGCCCGCGCCCCTGGCCTGCGACTCACCACCGCCCCCTCCCGCCGCGTCGGTCGCAGCGCCGTCGCGTATTCCCTCTTCCCGTCTCACGTGATGGCGCCCCTGGTCACGACGGCGCCGATCACCGCGCGACCGCCGCTGCGCCTCGGCCCAGGCGAGGCGCTGCTGCTCGAGGCGGCGTGGATGGATCCATCGACGGAGGAGGGCGTGGAACCGGGGGCGGCCCTGGGGGAGCTGGCGGCGACGGCCGCGGCGACGGCGGGCGCACCCATGGTGCTCGCACGCGTGGACATGCGTGGCGAGTGTGCCGATGCGCAGGCGGGGGCGTCGATCGACGCGTACGTCATGTGCCCGCCGAGCGTGCGTGCGCGCGTCGTGGCCGCCGCCAGCGCGCCCGCGCACGCCGCGGTGCCACCGGCCTACCTCGCGGCGGTAGTGGCGGGGCTGGAGGCGCAAGGCAACGCGCCCGACGCTGCGGCCCTTCGCGCCGCATGCATGCACCGTCCGCTACACCGCGGCGAGGCCGAGGGAGGCGAGGCCGACGGCGGCGGCGGCGGCGGCGGCGGCGGCGGCGGCGGCGGCGGCGGCGGTGGCGGCGCGCCGTGGGTGCACCGCTCCGCTACGGGTCGCTTCGCGGTCGACGTGGCATTCGCCAGCCTGGGCTGGGTGGGCTTTGCCGGCCGGCAGCCATTCCAGCTGCGCGCACGCCCTGTCGAGGGAGCCGCCGCCTATACGCGCACGCCTTTCTATGAGTTTGATGCAACGGGGGGCGTGCTCTCTAGGTGAGCTACCGTAGTTTGTGGCCTTGCATCTCTGGAGCCGACTTTTGTATATTTCTTCACGCGGCCGGGTGCGCCCACAAATACAGTAATGTCAAATGACTGATTACGCGGGCCCTCGATGCTCGATCGAGCCTTGATACATGATACAATACGGTTTCGGGCTGAAGGACCATAACTCACGCCGTAACTCTGCGACGTGACACTGAGAGAAGAGATGTACTTTCATTCCTGTCGAATATGAACTATCACGCATCCTCAGCCCTCCCGGACTCACTCCTGGCCACACCCGCCCAAATGTAAGTTTGACCCCTACTTCCTCCACTACTTACACACATAAAGTACCGTACTGTGTATCGTTTATTGAGCTCAATCGTCCATTCGCCCATCCAGAGCACATGATGGCAGAGCTCCACGACGGCTTCGAGCCACGAGACCG
>Ga0209713_10001552_pt1 | contig 13812 bp, 11 predicted proteins | sample ArcOceMetagenome_3_FD_187444 | JGI IMG/M metagenome (GOLD analysis project Ga0209713, IMG submission 187444) | Marine eukaryotic phytoplankton communities from Arctic Ocean - Arctic Ocean- Svalbard ARC20M Metagenome (SPAdes) (version 2) | ecosystem: Environmental > Aquatic > Marine > Oceanic...
ACGCGCGGATGATGCGCGCGATCTTGCTCATGGCCTGCGTTGGCCGGCCGCTGAATTCGAGTAGATCAGGGCTCAACTAGAGCTTGAGGTGCATGCGCTATGCATGGAGTTTGGCCGTTGACACACAATGGCCCTTTGGAACGAGCACTGGAGCGAGGAGCACAGCACCGCCTATTATTTTGAGACCGAGCGAGGAGAGTCGTCGTGGGAGCGGCCGCCGATAGAGGCAGTGCCGCCGCCGCCGCCTCAGCCGACCGTCGTCGAAGGCTGGAGCGACTGCTCCGAGCAGGCGGCCGCGCTCATGGACGGTGGTGGCAAAGGTGTGCAGCGAGCCTGGCGCCGCATGTCACGAGAGCGCCACCCCGACAAGGGAGGCACCGCCGACGCCTTCCAGTCGCTCGGCGAGGTGCGAGAGTTTCTGCGCTCGCCGCTCCGCTACTTTGCGTGGCGCACGCTTGTCAGCGCTGTCGAAGCGGTCGACTCTGGCGAGACCGGCGGTGACGGTGACGGCGTTGGCGGCCCACGGCCGGCGCTGCTGCCGCTCGGGCACGCCGCGCCGGCACGAGCCTCCTTCTCGCGCGACGCCGAGGTGCGGCGCGCGGCCGTGTGGGTGCGCGAGGACGCCGACGGCTGGCCGGTCCTCACGCTGGACGCGGAGCTGCTCGCGAGCGCAGGCGCCAATCTGAGCCGGCGCCACCGCTGGAGCGTCGCGCTGGCGGCGAGAGACGGTGGCACAATCGAGTACCGCGGCGACGACGCCGACGGCGGCGGCTACGACGTCTGCTGCGGCCTCATGCGCGGCTCAGCCTGCACGCTGCGCAATCGCGACGAGGTGATCGCGCGACTCAACGCGAGCGCCGACGCCACCGAAGCCGGAGCGACCGCCGGCGATGGCGACGGAGTCGGTGGTGTCGGCGTGGGCGTCGGCGCGACGGGCGAGCAGGCGGAGGCGGTGGTTGCGAACGCCGCCGAGGCCGAAGGCGGTGGCGGTGGCGGCGGCGGCTGGCACGCGCGGCGACGCGACGCCTTCTATGTGCAGCACGACTGCCCTCTGCCGGCGGCATTCAACGCGTCGGTGCGAAAGCCGCTCCACCTGAAGGCGGCGGGCGCCTGGGCGGCGGTGCTGATGCTCCACGAGGCCGCAGAACAAAAGGCGGCGGCGGCGGGAGCGGGAGCGGGCGCAGGGCCGGCGGTGCAGGGGGGCGAGCCGCGTGTCGCGGCGTGCGCGGCGGTCCTGCTCAACGTGCGCCTCGTGCCGCGGCCGCCGACGCAGCCGCCGCCCACCGAGCCGCGCGGCGCGGCCGGCGGGGCGTTTGCGCAGCACAGCAGCGGGTCGCGATGCCGCGACGGCGCCGACCTGCTCGAGGGGCCGCTCGATGGCTACACCGACTGCGACGAGGCGACGCGGCTGTGCCGGCTGACGCAGAAGTGCCGGGCGCGCTGCGAGAGGCGCGGCACGTGCAGCCACTACACCACGTGGCCGTCGGGCTTCTGCCAGCTGTCGAGCCGATGCGCAGACGAGGTCGCCGCGAGCGAGAGGGGAGCACGCACGTTTCGGAGGCGCGCCGCCGAGGAGCCGTCTGGCTCTGCTGGTCAGTCGTGAGTCGTGAGCGTAGCATGGAGCGTAGCCTCGACCATTCTCCTCGCGACGACGACGTGAGAAGACAATTGCGTAACACGGCGCGCCAGCTCCGGCTAGCCGACGTCGCTTAGACGTCGCTGCGCAGCTCCGGCTGAATAGCCGTTACGCATCTGCTCTCGCCAACACGGCGCCACGCCAATTCGTGGTCAGCATCGCGGCCAGCACGGCAGCTTCGTCCGCGCAGCTACCATCGCCTCCTCGCCCAACTCGCGGTCTTCAGCCGCCGCCACCGCGGCCATGACGCTCACGGCGGTCGCGGGCACTGTGCCCGCCGTCGACAACCTCCTCGCGGCGGCAACTGTGCGCGACCGTCTGGCGGCGGGCGCCAAGCCGCTGCGCATCGAGTGCGACTTTGTTACCTGCTCTCAATGACCGCACGGGTACATCGGCAAGACGCATCTGCTGCACGCGATCGAACGATTCCACCAGGCGCACGCCGACGTCGCTCTGCAGCTGAACGTGACCCGCCACCCGTACAGCTTCATCGGCGACTCGAAGGGCTCGACGTCGCCGGGTGGTCTTAAGGGCGCGGGCGAGGGCGACCTGAGCGAGACGTGGCACGACGCGCTGCTGGGGTACATGGGCGGCGACCCGGCAGCTCGCGACTCCGCCGAGCGCGGCATGCTCGCACAGGGCCGCGCGGCGGGCATCGAGTTTGACTACGGCGTCAAGGCGCAGTGGCAGCCCGTCGACTCTCAGCGGCTGCTGCTCTGGGCCGGTCGGTTCGGGCTGCAGGAGGAGTTCATGTCCGCGCTCAACCTGCGCCACTTTGAGCAGAAGCAGTCGGCCTCCGAGCGCGCGACGCTGCTCGCCGCCGTCGCGGAGGTCGGGCTCGACACCGACGCGGCCGCCGCCTTCCTCGACACCGACGAGCTCGCCGATGCCGTGTGGCGGTCGTACGGCGCGACGATCCGCGAGAAGGGCATCCACGCCATCCCGCTCTTCGCCTTCCACGCGCCGCAGATTGGCGCGCAGGGAGGCCCCTTCCGCGCCGCCGGCGACGACGAGGCGTACGTCGTGCGCGGCTCGATGGACGACGGCTACTTCTTGGAGCTGCTCGAGACGATCGCGCGCGACGTGGCCAACGGCAAGCGCGTCTACGACGGCCGTGCGGCGCCCTTCCGCCAGGACCAGTGGTGGGAGAAGCCCGCCGCCGAAGCGGGCGCGTGCCAGAGGTGAAGTCGGAGTGCGACAGGACCCACAGATGCACCCTCCGTGCGCGCCGCAGAGTGTGACGAGCGTGGCCCGAAGGCCCCCGTGGGGATGGGCTCGCTCCGATGAGAATGTGGCGTGAGCAGGGGTGTGTAAAACCGGGGGTAAGTACACTGGCGAAAAGCGCGCGGTCATCGGGTAAAGCACCGCACAACGCCGCGCTGTGCTGGCGAGGTGGATGCGCGAGGTCGACGTCGAAACCAAGCTCTCGGCCACAAGCTCGTCGCGCGACGACCTCCTCGAGTCGCCCCCGGCCCACCGCGTGGTCAAGCACATCCTGCGCTCGCGCGTCGCCGAGACGCTCAGCACGCCTCACTATGCGGCGATGATGCGTGCGCCGCGCCCGTAGAACCCGCCGCCTACCTCGAGCCCGTCAGCGCGCACTGACCACGACCCTGCCGGACGCGCAGGCATGGCCGTGCCGTCCGGTGCCTCGCAAGACCTGAGCACGATGCGCGAGGTGCTCGAGCGAGCACGGCTGCAGCAGGGGCGAGACCTGCCGGCGGGGCCGCTCGTGCAGGCTTACGCACTGACCGGCCGGACCGAGGACGCGCTCGCCGTGCTGCGCTCGACGCCCGTGCTACCAGCAGTCGGCGGCGGCACCAATGAGGCCGCGGGTGGCGCCGACACCTTCAGCGCCGAGCACTTTGAGCCGCTGCTGGTGGGGTGCGTCGACGCGGCCGACGACGGCGGCCTCCGCGAGGCGGTGCAGCAGATGCGCGTGCGGCGGGTGCTGCCGACAGCGTCGCTGTACGGCGCGCTGATCGGCGCGCACATCCGCCACGGCGCGCTCCCGCGCGCGCTCGGCGTGCTCGAGCACGCGATGGGCCGCGGCGTGCCGCCTCCGCTCGCGTCGGTGCAGCCGCTGCTCGTGATGCTCGCGGTGCGCCGCCGCCAGACTTGGAACCGGGGCCCACCACCACCAGCCTCCCTTCGGAGGTGAGCTCGGATTCAGACCCAGACTTAGCCCCCGCACCCACCCACCCACCCACCCCCGGGACGCAGGAGGAGGGCCTGTCGGGCACCGCCCTCGAGGTGTGCGCGCGTCTGCGCAGCAAGCACCAACTCTTCCTCGACCCTGTGCGCGACGCGGGCGCGACGGCGCTGCGCGTCGCCGCCGCGCGCGCCGACGTGCCCCTCGAGGCGCTCTCCGTGCTCCTCGAGCTGCGTAGGCACGAGGAGGGGGAGGGGCAACAGGCCGGGCAGACCGCCGCCAACGGGTCGCGCGCGCGGCTGCCGCCTGACGCCACGATTCACATTCACGACGACGACCGCGGGGCCGCCCCGTCGTCGCCCTCGTCGCCCTTTTCGCCGTCGTCGTCGCCGGTTTTGGCCGCGGCAGCACATGGCCTTGAGTTCATTCCACCCACCAGTGCCAGTGGCGGCGGCGGCGGCGGCGGCGGTGGCGGCGGCGGCGGCGGGGTGCGCGGCGGCGGCGGTGGCGGGGTGCGCGGCGGCGGCGTGGCCGAGCAGCTGCTGCACGAATGCCTCGCCGCCTCCAACCTCAACGCGGCGCGCGCGCTGCTCACGCAGCTGCGCGCCGACGGCACGGCGCGGCGCGCGCTCTCGCCGCCCACGTGCGACGCGCTGCTGGTGGCGCTGCTGCGCAACGGCCACCCGTCCGAGGCGAGGGCGCTCTTCGACGACGCGCGCGCGTGGGCGGCGCACGACACTGACACGCCGCACGACACGCCGCACGGCACGGTGGCGAGAGACGACGTGTGGCCGCACCCTACCGCGCCATCGCCCGCCGCGGAGGTGTCGGCCTCGCTCGCGTCCGCAGCGGCCACTGCAGGCGGCGGCGGCGGCGGCGGCGGCGGTGGCGGCGGCGGCGGCGGCGGTGGCGGTTTGCCGGCGGCGTCGCCGGTGGTGGTCGACCTGCAGGATGTGCCTCCCGGCGCGGCGCAGCTGGGGCTGCTCGAATACCTTCGATCGATCTCGGACGAGCTCGCGAGAGCCGAGGCCGCGGCGCTGGCGGCGTCGGCGTCGGCGGGCGGCGGCGGCGGCGGCGGCGGCGGCGGCGGCGGTGGCCTGCTGCGCCGCGCGATACTCGGCAGCGTCGGCGGCGCGGCGGTCTGGAGCGGCGCGGCGGCGGCGCCGCTGCCTTCGCTGCCGCCTCTCAACGGCGTCGCCCTCATCGCGAGCGACGCGATGCGCGCGAGGGATCTCGCCGAGATCGCGCTCGCGCTCGAGCCGCCGCTCACGCTCGCGCTCCGGCCCAACCTCGCCTCGCTCCACCCTAATCACCAACACGGCGCGTCGCCGCCGCCCGAGGCGTCGATCCATTTGGGGCGCGCATCGCCGCTCTCGGCCGGCCTCGCCAGCGTAGGAGGAGGCGGAGGCGGCGGAGGGGGAGGCGGAGGCGGAGGCGGAGGCGGAGGCGGAGGCGGAGGCGGAGGCGGAGGGGGCGTCGCGGCGGGCGCGGGCCGCGCGGCGGCGACGACGCTGGTGGCGGAGCGCGCCGAGATGCGGCGGTGGGCGCATCAGCTCGCGCGGCAGCGGCTGACGCAGCGCCGCCGCTCGCAGCTCGGCATGGCGGCGCTCGGCCACAACCTCGTGTGGAGCGCCGCGCTGATGGCGTGGTGCGGCATGGGGTACGCCGTCTTCCCGCCCTCGGGGTGACAGAGGATGAGCCTCTTCCTGTCTTCTTCTGAGCTCTAGTCGTGTTAATAGTTAGCCCACACGGTCCACCGATGCCGATGCGCTACTTCACCGCACCTCGTCCTTGGACGCAGCTCCCGTCGTCTGGCCCAGCGCCGCCGATGAGCAGCGCGGCGACTCCCTCGAGCCCCCGCAGGAACAGCTGCCCGCCGCCGCTGAGCGCGTCGATTGGGATCATCCGGATCGTGCGCTCGACCCACTCCTGCTGCCGCTGGTGGGGCTGCTGCGCCTGCTGCGCCTGCTGCTGCGCCGCCAGCTGCTGCGCGAGCCACCGCGCGAGCGGCTGCCCGTCGCGCGTCGCGGTGACGCCCGCGCTCACGAGGACCGTCGCCGCGCGGCCGCCGCGCACCGCGTCGATCGTCGGTTCGATGCCGACGACGACCTGGCCCGCCGTCTCGTGGCCGCCGCGCTCGAGGCCGTCGAAGAGCGAGCGGAGGTGGTCATCGGCCGCGGTGGACGCCACCTCGAACATCACCTCGCTGCGCATGATCCACTTCTGCCCGGTGCCGCGCAGCGCCTCGCCGTCGTGCAGCAGCTCCGAGTGGAAGACGAGCGCCTCGCCCCTGCGCGGCGCGTAGCTCAGGAGGACCTTCGACTCGTCCGGCGCGCGGTACGCCTGCTGCCGGTCGCTGAAGAAGCGCGTCGCGCCGCCCTCGAAGTCGTCCGAGCTGTTCAGGTAGAGCATGAACGTGAGCATGGACCTGTCTGTCGCCGACCGATCGTATCCACCGTCGAGATGCGGCTGGAAGTGGCCACCCGCCTTGTACCTGCAGATGCGCCACATCTCGTTCAGCCCGTGCGGCCGCCACTCCGCGCGCGCGCGATTCGCCGGGATCCCGCGCGGCCGGTCGGTCGAGCGAAGGTCGATGGGCGCGACAAACGGCCGGATGCGCTCGAAGAGCTTCGCAGCGAGCTCGTCGGACGAGGCCGAGACCCGGTCGCAGACTCGAATTCGCCGCTCGTACCCTCCCGCCTGGACGGAACTCATGCCCATCGCAGTCGCCGCGGCCATGTACGCCTCGCACTCCTCGGGGCTGAGCACGTTGCGGAGGACAAACGCACAACCGTCCTCAAAGAGGTCGACGCGCTCAACGGGCTCCCTCGGCGGTGGCGCCTCGACCGAGCCAAACGTGTGTGGTGTCTGCTCGTACACGACCTGCGGTTTGCTCGGCATCGTGCGTCAATACGTCGATGGCGAAGCGGTCGCGCAGGCGCCAACGAGTTAGCTGTCCGACCGCCGTCGCCTCTAGCCACCCTAGAAAAGGTATTACCTTTTTCCTTTATTCAGATTTAACATTACCTTTTCAATGGTACAATTATAATAACATCCCCCCCCGCATTCCTTTTGTTGCGGCGTTCTGTTTTGAGCTTGTTGAAGGGAGTCGATCGTCGTACGACGAACGACGAACGTCTCGACGGCTCTCGATGCGTGTACGTCATGTCATGTCGTAGCATGTAAGCCTTGAACGGATAGCCGGGGGGGTACCTTGACTAAAGTTTGGGCCTTGTTGGAGCACTTCTGCTAAAGTAGGTCTAGACCTAGATGTCCACCAGTTCTGCTAAAGTCCCGAGCCCGGACTGCTCGGGCTGCATTTCTGCTAAAGCAAGATTTGTCGACAATTTGTATACAAATTGTATACAAATTGTCAACAAAACGTGACTTTTGTGTAGAGGGGCCTCCGCACTCAAGGCCTCGGCGGCTGAGCAGAATTGCTAAAGTGGTCGGCCGCTAGGCCGGGAGAAAAATTGCTAAAGAGTGCTAAAGTGCGGAGCTTTTCTTATGTCTAGGTACCCTCCCTGACGGATAGCCACCTAAGCTCGCCTACTCTGACTCCTAGTAAGATTCATCGAGGTCTACTGGCGGCTGCTGGATCGTCTCGCTCGCGTTGCGGCTGCGGGTGAAGTCGAACATGTCAAACGAGCCCTCGACGCCCGGCGAGTCGAGGTCCTCCTGCCGGAGGCTGTCGAAGACGACCGCGTAGCTCTCCGCGTCGCCTCCGCCGCCCACCGCCGCCGACCCCGCCGCCGCCTCCGCAGCGGCGCCCGTCGAGCCCACCGCCGCGGCCGATGCGCAGAAGGCCGCGCCGCCGCCGCCGCCGCCGCCGCCGTCGCCGTCTGCGGCGTCGAGGCTGGTTGGCCAGCTCGAGGGCCCCTTCTTGGCCCTGGCGGGCGGCGGCGCGTATCCGTCGGGCGATGATGATGATGATGGCGACAGGGCGCCGCACGTGTCCGAGAAGAGCGTGAGCGCATCGTGCACGCTCGTCGTCCGCGCCAGCCCGCTGCCGCCAGCACCGCTCTCCGCGCTGCCGCGCGCGCCGCCCGACCGGTGCGAGCCTTGCGAGCGGCCGCTTCGGCTCGAGTTGCAGCTGTTGCAGCTGTCGCAGTGCGCCGGGTAGTCCATCGCCTCCTCACACGACGAGTCGCACGAAGAGAGAAGCGAGTCTCGCAGGCTGCGCAGCGCGCGCGGCGCCCCCGCACCGCCGCCGCCGCCGCCGCCGCCGCCGCCGTAGCCGCCGGCACCGTGGCATCCCGCGAAGCTGTCGCGCAGAGGCACGGAGAGCTCCGCCAGGCCGCCCCTGCCGCGCCCTGGCGTAGCCGAGGACTGTCGCCGCCGCCGCCGCTGGCCGAGCACGAGGAGGGCTGCCGCCGCCACCACGACGGGCACGAGCGCGCCCCACCACGCCGCGTTGGCCTGCACGCTGCCCATCCAGCCGCTGAACCACATGGTGTGGTCGCCCAGCGGCACGTCGCAGCAGTTGCCGCTGAGGCCGGGCCGGCAGCTGCACTCGCCGCTGTTCTGCGCGGCGGCGCACTCGTACTGCCCCCTTGCGCAGAAGACGAGAACGTCGCCGTGGAAGGTCTCGTAGTTGTACCCCCTCAGCGAGGACTGCTCGACGACGTAGAGCTTGTCCGAGTCGGCGTCGATCGCGACGCCCCGCGGGTTGCTCACGCCGTCGATGACCAGCCGCGGCGGGTGCCAGCAGAGGTCGTCGGGGCGGTCGTCGCCGCCGGGCGAAGGGTCGGACGGCCGAGGCTCGAAGAGGTGGACCGAGCCGCGCTGGTACCCAAACTCGTTTGCGATCTCGTGCGAGACGACGTAGAGGAAGCCGCTCGCGCCGCGCACAAGCGTCGATGGGTTGCGCAGCATCAGCTGCTGTTGCCCGGCGTGCGACTGCCGCTGCGGCCTCCGCGCCGCCGCCGTCGACGGCCCGGCGCCGCTGCGGTTGGCAGACGGCTCCTCCAGGAGGCGCCACCGCGACCGCCGCCCAGCGTCGCGCGCCGTGGCGACGCGCGCGGTGGCGGCGGTGGCCGCGGCGGCGGTATCGGTAGCGGCGGCGGCGGCGGCGGCGGCGGGCGGCGGCGGTGGGGAGGGCGGCGGGAGCAGCGCGAGCGTCTGGAGCGAGCCGTCGGGTCGCTCGCAGAGGATGCGCCCGCCCGTGCCGAGCACCGCGCTCGAGCCCGTCACGAGGCACAGCCGTCCGCGCACCTCGGTCAGCCCCGCCTTGCCCGTCGCGTTCGAGGCGGAGCTCAGCACCGGCTGCGCCGGCTCGCACGCCGTGTCGTTGCACGCGTCGTATCGCAGCAGCTTGCCGGCGCCGTTGAGCGCGACGAGGACGCTGCCGTCCTGGCGCGGCAGCATCGCGACCGGCACCCAGAACGGCGAGGACGTGGCGGAGAGCAGCGTGCGGTCGCCCGAGGCCGGGTCGATGCGGTAGAGCGACGTCTGCTCGATGCCCAGGTTGTCTGGGTGCTGGTAGAGGAGGACGTACAGCATGTTATCGCGCTTCGGGTCGCGCGCCGCGAGCACCGTCGGCGTGTACCGCCCGTAGTCACGGTACGGCAGCTCGGTGACCGTGCGCAGCGGCTGGCCAAACGGCGGCGCAAACATCACGAGGCACACGCGCCTCAGCGAGTCGAAGCCGGCGAGGAAGAGCCCGCCCTGCGGGCCGACGAGCACGTCGTGCATGCCGTCGGGCAGGTTCTCGTACCAGAGCTGGCTGACCGTCTCCATGACGAACGCCAGCACGAGTTAGCCAGACAGCCACGCGTCCTCCTGGCAGCCTCCACCGATAAGACACCATGACTGCGTCAGCGAGGCGCGTGTTCCCGCTGCTACTATTACTCGCCTCGTGCCTGACGCCGTCGGCGGGCGTTCTTCCTGGCATCCCCGGCTTCGGCGACCTTGGCGGGTTTGTGGCCGAGGAGCATGCGCAGCGCGGCGAAGTGCCCGACGACGCGCAGCCGCCGCCTGGCCAGGAGGTCCCCGCGACGCAGCAGCAGCCGATGGCACCGTCGCCGCAGCAGCAGGCCGGGCAGCCGCTCGACCCGAGCAAGCTCACGCCAGAGAAGATGGTCGAGATCGAAAAGGCGCTCTCTGACGAGGGCGACCAGGAGCAGATCATGCCGCTCATCGACGCGATCAGCGCCGTGCCGGGTGGCACGCTCATGCTCAAGGCGCGTGTCCCTGTGGCCCATGCTCGCACGCACAGCCACGCTCGCTCACGCGGCCCAATGCACGTTTGCACCGCCACGGCCGGGCGTAGCCACGCAGCTCACACAACCCCGGTTTGCGCCCGCGCAGAATGCCATAAAGGACGAGGTCAACAAGGACCCCGAGCTCAACGGGCTGCTGAGCAACATCGTGGCCCTCGGCGGCGGGACGAACGCCCTCTACAAGCAGCCCTTCTGGGCGCGGCTCTTTGCGACCGAGGGCGCCGAGGGCGAGAGGCTCAACTCGCTCGGGCTCGGCGCGCCCAAGATCGACCCGCAGACGCTCTTCCGGCAGCGAGCAGCGTTGGCTGGCTTGAGCGCCGACGGCAGCAGCGCGGCGGACCCGGACGCGGTATCGGCGGTCGAGGAGGGCGGCGCCAGCGGGAGCGCCGACGGCTTGCGCACGGCTGCCGCGCCCGCGCTCGGCAAGGGCATCAACGCGGACGTCGCCGTGAATGCATTCCGTACGTTGTTCTCCGGACAGCTAAGTTAGATGTTGACAAGTGTACACTAGAGTGGATAGACTAACGTTGGCCCCATGGGGCAACAGCCGGCGTTACCTGGCGGCGGTGGCGCTGCCGTCCGTGTCTGCGGGTGTCTGGCCGGTGGACGTCGCCGGCTGTGCCTCGGCGAGCCTCACGGCGAGGTTCTGGTAGTGGTCAACCATCATCGCCTTGCCCGGTGGGCCAGCCAGCTCGCCTGGCAATGGACTGTGTGCGCGGCTGTTGAGATCCCCGGGAAAGCTCGGAGTGCGTGAGATCGGCAGCTCGTGGGCCGGCGGTCTCCTCGCGCACCCGCAGAGCGGCAGCGCGTGGGCCGGCGGCCTCGGGCGGTAGTCCCGCCACGCGGCTGGCCGGTCCTGCTTGCCCACGACCTGCCGATGCGTCCAGTCGCCGGCGGTGTCGACCACGTCCACCAGCGCCTGGTAGATGCCCTTGGTCGACGCGTGTAGGGCGCCTAGTGTGGAGGAGGAGTGTATGTCCTCGTCGTTGGTCGTCATGCTGCGCGCGGCGCCTCAACAAAGCTGGCTGAGATTCGGAGGTCGCACGTGCAAAACACACACCAGCGAAGATCACCCTAGAAGGCAATTCTGGATGCTTGGTGGTAAATGCCCCACCCTCCCTGCGAGCGCGAGATTTCGCGCCTTCACCCCGAGATATTTGTGACACCACCCACACGAACAAAAAGAATCACGCGCCACCACCCTTGCCCGGGCTCGTCGCCGGCGACGAGATGTTGGAGCCGGCGTCGGAGCCGGCGTCGGAGGCGGCGTTGGGGTTGTTGGCGACGGCCTGCGCCGAGGCGAGGTTGCGCAGGATGGCCTTGGTCTTGGGGTCGGCGGGGCCGAGCGTCGAGAGCATGATCTTGTGCGCGCGCTCGAAGAGGCCGTGCGCGACGTCGGCGCGGCCGAGGGCGCGGTAGGCGATGCCGAGGTTGGAGAGGTCCATCGCCACCTCGGGGTGGTCGTGGCCGAGCGCCTTCTCGTCGATGGTGAGCGCGCGCAGGTAGACGGGCACCGCCTCGACGTGCTTGTGCTGGTCGCAGAAGGCGTTGCCCAGGTTGACCAGGTTGGACGCCACCTGCGGGTGGTCGGCGCCGAGCGTCTTCTCGAAGATGGCGAGCGCCGAGACGTAGAGCGGCACCGCCATCGCCGGCGAGCCGTGCTGCCGGTAGTTGCGCGCGAGGTTCTCGAGGTCGGCCGCCACGTCGAGCAGCGTCGTCTCCATCTCCTCGCGCTCGGCCGCGCTCTGGCGCGCGTGCGCGCGCGAGTGCTCGAAGTGGTCCTCGACGAGCTGCGTCTGGCGCTGCTTCTGCTGCACGTCCTCCCACGCGCTCTGCACCGCGCGCTCGTACCGCGCGATCTGCTCCTCGATCTGGCTCTTGCGCGAGGTCTCGGCGCGCGCGCCCGAGCGCGGCGTCAGCGGCGCGTCGCCCTGCTGGCGCGCCTGCTCCTGCGTCACGCTCTTGGTCATCAGCCGCTCCGCCTCCGCCTTCTCCCGCGCGAGCGACGCGCGCAGCTCCGCCTCCTCGGCGCGCCACGCCTCCTCCTCCTCCGACACCACGCCTCCGCCGCCTCCACCGCCACCTCCGCCACCTCCACCACCACCTCCGTCGCCACCGCCTCCGCCGCCGGGGACGCCGCCGAGGCCGACGCCGGCGCCGCCGGCGCGCCGTGCCGCGCCGAGCGCCGCCTCGACGACCCTCCGCTCCTCGCGCGCGGCGGCGAGCGCAGCCTCGAGCGAGGCGCCGTCGCCGACGAGCGGCGCGAGGTCGTCGCTCTCGATGGCTCCGGCGCCGCGGTGCGCCGGCGCGTCGCGCGCGTTCGCCTCGAGCTGCGACTGCAGCTCCTCCAGCGACGCCTGCCCAACCGACACGACGCGCACGACAACGACGAGACGGTGAGGCGTGACGAGGGCGACGGGGGAGGAGGAGGAGGCATGGGAAGAGGCGAGGTGTGCGGCAGGGGGGCATGGGGCATGGGGCATGGGGGAGGGGGGAGAGGAGGGTGCGGCGCGTGCCTGCTGGCGGTGGGCCGCGTCGGGGCGGCGCCACTTGAGCGCCTGCTGCGCGAGGCGGAGGTGGTCCGCCTCGGCGGCCGCGCTGCCGTGCGAGAGGCACACGAGCAGCGAGAGGCTCGAGAGGGGTCCCTTGGCCTCGAGGAGCGGCCGGACGACGCGCATGAGCAGCGTCGCGTCGGGCACCGCCTGGCGGCTCTTCGTCGCGCCGAGGCACCGCTTCAGCTCGAGCAGCGAGCGGTTGCACCGCGTCGGCTCGAGCACGCCCAGCGCGTCCGAGCGCGCCGCCTCGAGCAGCAGCAGCTTGCCGCCGTTGGAGAGGCCGAGCTGCACGAGGAGGTGGGCGCTGCCCGGCTCGTCGCACGTGCGCCGGCGCGCCTCGGACGCGTTGCGCAGCAGCTCGAGCCCGGACGCCACGTCCGTCACCTCGTGCCGCGACGCGCCGCACAGCGAGGTGGGGTCGGGCTCGCCCGGCCCGCGGAGCGCGCCCGGCTCGGCGGCCGGGTCGAGGAGGTCGCTCGCGAGCTCGAAGCAGATCTGGATGACCGAGAGCTGGAGCTTCAGCCCGTGCTCGCGCGCGTGCCCGGCCATCTCGTGCAGCGCGCGCGCCGCGAGGCCGAGGGCCGCCGCGTCGGCGCCCGCCGGCGCCGCGCCCACGACCTCCTCCTTGCCCGAGCCGTGCGCGCCGTACGCCATGACGCACCCCTGGCCGCCGCCGCACGCGTGCTTCACGGGCGCCTCGGCCGCGCGCCCGTACACCTCGTCCGGCGTCGACGACGTGGGCAGCACCGCGTCGAACGTGCTCGAGAAGAGGATCTGCGCGCCGCGCTGCACCCACACGCGCCGCTCGCTCGGCTGGCAGCGCACGATCTCGGGCTGCCCCGGCGACGCCTGCGGCGAGCACCGCACCGCCACCGCCATCTGCTGAGTCGCCACGGCGCGCTTGGCGGCGACCATGATGCAAAATGCTACCGTTTGTTTGGGCTTTCGGCGACGCACCGGCTCGTGTCGTGACACCCGCTGGCGGCAGGCCTACGTGCGCCTGGCGCCCTGGCGCTTTGGGGGGCACCCCCCGAGGGCCAAGGCGACTTGAATTCGGATTTTCACTCTCTTCGTCCCTTGCGACGCCGATCATGGATGACTTGCGGAGGGCCCCTCGGAACCTTACTTACTTAGTCAGCGAGGTACAGGGCGGTTCTAATCGCACGTGTGAAAAATGCATACAACGTCGTAATTTTTAATACGAGAATTGGTGACTTGCGCGCCACTTGCTGGCGCTGAGCCAGAGCA
>Ga0209713_10001553_pt1 | contig 13811 bp, 1 predicted proteins | sample ArcOceMetagenome_3_FD_187444 | JGI IMG/M metagenome (GOLD analysis project Ga0209713, IMG submission 187444) | Marine eukaryotic phytoplankton communities from Arctic Ocean - Arctic Ocean- Svalbard ARC20M Metagenome (SPAdes) (version 2) | ecosystem: Environmental > Aquatic > Marine > Oceanic...
TATCATCATAGTGATGGACCCAGACCTCAACAGTCCCTGAAGACAGAGACTCGAATCGGACTGTCTCTGGTCCGTCCAGACCACTCCAGTTGTCGACGTCGAGGGTGATGGTCCCGCCAGCGAAGCTCCCTGTACGCCCCGGTACACTCCATCCCACGTTGTTGTTTGCCTTATCAGCCTGGTCAAAGACCCACAAATCCAAGTCTTGGCTGTGGTCCCAATGCAGGACAACCCGGTCTTGATTCACACTCAACGTTTCTACCATATCTAATGAGAAGCTTGCTCCTCCGTGGCCAATGAATTGGATTAAGTGTCTCGTGTAGTAACCACTCACGTCTGCTGCTATTAGATACTGATTGTCAGCGGGAACCGTTACTGATGCTTCAGTAGAAGTAGCAATCAAAACCCCACAATCGCTCCCCCCACAACCCACGTAATCTTGGTCGTTGAATGCGTATATCTTGTACGAGACACCTGAGATTAAAGCTCCGGTCACTATGTTTTGCGCAACAAATGACACCCTGGCTGGGTTTCGTAGACCCTGCAGGGTAATTTGGTGATGCCCTACTGCAATCTGCGTGCCGTCAAGTGTGATGCGGAAGTCAACATCTGCGCCCCCTGATACATGCCTGATTTGTACGCTTTGAACCCCAATGACATTGAAGGAATCATACGCCCAATCGGCCAAATTCCGTACTGTGAAGGAAAGGAGGGCATCACTGACTTGATTGGACAGGCAAGGCTGATCAAGACCGTTGATGAGAACCGAATTCGTATCATAATAGGGCTCCGAGAGACCCAAGAATTCCCAATCGTAGAAGAGGATCCGACTACATCCGACAACTTTTAGCTTCAGCACTCCAGCTAGGCCGTTCTCAACTTCTGGTGTTTGTGCCTCCAATTCCAGTCTCTGTTGGCCTGGGTGGTACTTGATATTCCGCACTGTACAATATATCTCTAATGATTCGCTAATTTCCAAAACGACATCAACGTCGTGTTCTCCCTCGGAAATGCAATCAGTAGGGCCAATGTTGCACAACACTATAGTCAGACTAGCGCCGCCGGAACCCAGATTAATATGAGCAGCAGGTGGATTAACCAAACAAACATGAGAATCGCGGAATGCAAATTGAGGCAAGGTTCCTTGGAGCTTCCAAGGTACTGTTCGAGACCCAAAGCGAAGCTTCAAATCGGTGGTTGATTCTCCACATGGAGACGATGGCATCTGTATCATTACATCGAACCATGTGTGTCTTGCAGGGGCAGAGATCATGTCGAGATCAGGTCCATTGCTCAAAGTCAAGGTGGCCTGGGTGCCAACCCATGTCGAATTGCATACGGCATATACCGCGAACGAAACATCACCGGAATATGCAGACAAGAAATTGGCAGTACACCCTCCCCCATATTTCGTTCGCACTCCATCAAAGTCCATTAGTGAAATTTTGACCATCGAACCCCCAGTTACAGGCCCAACGCTTGGGGAGACAGAATAAACCACAGGGTCAGGGTATGAAAAGTAGACAACAGAAAAACGAAGTCTGTGTATACCAGCTTGACAAATGACCAACGATCTACAAGTTCCGAAACAGGATTTGTCGGGAAGATTGAAGTCCAACTTGGTGATCTTATTGACAGGACTGCCCATGCGCACGGCAGACGACGTTATAGTTTCATCTTCGAATGCCATCGCACAGCTCAAGTCACCAGCGTCCGGAAGTCCCCAGGCTTGTACTTCAAGCGATTCCGACAGCATATCATCCACCCACACATGCCTTCTGTCATCACACGATGTGACCCACACGGGAAATTTCACTGGTGATATGATTATGGGGACCACCTTGAAATCTCTCTGAATGGTGCATCCATGCGAGCTGCTGCCCAGGTCATTGCGAACGGTGACACGTATCCAGTACGCGACTCCCACCGCTAAAAGTTCTTTTGTGGTCAAATTATACGCGGACTCGCCAGCAGATAAGATCACAGAGTGATGTAGGCAAGTGTTGTCTACACGATTAAAGTCTTCGCAAAGGGCCGTTTCTATGGTGATTATAATTGGTGCGGGTGGATGAAGATTTCCATAGCCCGTGTCCAGAGGCTGTTTTGTGCAAATCATGAAAGAAATAGGCAACGGAATGTAAGCATGATACAACACGGAGCAATGCAAGCATGACATAACCAGGAACTTTCACATGCAGCACTGAAGCATCGAACAGGAATAATATTTTCGCACAACTAGTTGTGTGCGCGCAAAAATTAATTTCATTATCATCAGGCGTAGTGAAACGCGATTGGGTTTTTGGGGATTGCAAACGTACTATCTTACCTCTGTCCAAGTGAGACTCAAACCTTGAACATTCTCGACAGCATCCAGATTCGTCACCGGGGCAGGTAATCCCATTGCTTGCATTGACGTCAACTTCGACGCAGCACCTGTAAATAAATCATTATTGGCTTTTACGTCGAAAGAAACTTCTTCTCCTCGCCCGCACGGGAGTACAAAAGCAGGGAAGTCTTCGGATATCATCTGGAACTGTTGCGCAACCTCCTGCGAGTCGCACTGTCTGCTGAAATCCTCGCGTATCCACTCTGCATGCAGGCACACCGAGAGCACATTTGCGACTGAGAGTGCTTGAATCTGTTCTCCACATTGAAAACTGAGCTCATATCCAAGTATTCGTGCTTGGTCTGGTGTTCCTGGCCTTCTCTGGTCACCATGATCAACCGGGCTGGACCAAGCGAAGCACCATTGTGTCGATGCAACGTCTCTTGATGCACGATGTTCGATTGACGGTCGTCGAGGAGCAGATGGCGACCCCAGTACCCGTAATGAACAAAACGCACGATCACTCCAGCCAAAGCTTGCCATCAAAGTCCGCACAGAGCAACTCACAGTCATACCGGGCAAAATTCCATCTCGAATGGATGTGCAGGAATAACTCACGCATGCCCCTGTTGACACATTGACTGATTGGGTACTCAAACTCCTTCGGCTGAATCGCAGATCGCGGCCTCTTGGGACATACTGTGTTCGCAAGTTTCTTAGGACGGCTACCTGCCTCGAAAACCCCCTGCTAACCTTAGGAACCACCCCTGCATGTGAGACATTTGAGTGCGAGCGAGTACTGGTCAAGTCCGCTGTCCCAGCTTGCACGTAGCAACCCGATTTGCACGTTGTCCACTTTACTCTCTCTGTGCCCGAAGGCGCCGTGAACTCGCCCACTTTCCACCAGTTTCTTCCAGTAATTGGCACATCTCCAGGCTTCTGAGTCACTGATGTAACGAATCCGACCTTGACGGCATTGTGATCGTCAAGACAACGATAACAGAAAATATCAACGACTGCAGGAGCATCCCTGATTTGAGATGCAGTGAATCTGTTATCATAATGATTTACCCAAACCTCTACGATTCCCGATGACAGCGACTCAAATTTCGTTGTCTCAGGCCCGTCCAGGCCGCTCCAGTTGTCAATGTCTAACGTGACGGTCCCACCAGCAATGCTTGATGACCTTGGATCCATGCTCCAGCCCACCTGTTTCTCCCTGTCACCTTTATCATACACCCACAAGTCCAGGTCCTGATCATGCCCCCAGCTCAACACCACTCTATCCTGATTCGTCTGCATGTTCTTAACAAGCCCAAACGAAAAGGCTTCAGCACTTATCCCAACGTCAAACAAGAGGTAGCCAGTGTAATAACCGACGCCTGAAATCACGATCAAGTAGTTGGAGTTTGCAAAGACAGTCGCTTCAGTGTCTGAACCAAAGGCAACCAGATGCCCACAACTGCCACTGTCGGGTTGCCCCATGTTTAGACAGGCTGCAAAATCATCCGGAAATTCTGAAAAGATCCAGTAACTTCCCGAGACCGCTGTCTGTGACAAAATGTCGTAAAACGTGAGCGAAATGCTAACTTCGGGTTGTTCGTAAGACATATATTCACACTCCACTTCAAAGAGAGAGACAAGCTCCAAATATGGATGCGTCCAGGTAGCCTTCGTATTTTCCAGGTCCATCTGTGAGCAGACAAGATCTTCCACGGGAGGTGCAGATTGAATCAGCGTCTTCTCTTGACAGAATGTGGTCTCGCAGGGCAAGGCGAGACATACATACAAATCCGATTCAATTGTGCATGAATCTGAACACCCATCGCCACTCACGTTGTTGCCGTCATCACAATCTTCCACCGATGCTCTGATGCCGTCGCCGCAAGTCGCGGTACACGATTCTGGCACACCATCAGATTCTGAGCAGCTAAAACCACATTCCACCTTACACGTGCTGGAGCACCCATCTTCATTTAAGGTCTGCCCATCGTCACACTCCTCAGATCCTACTCTGATTCCGTCTCCACAGATAGTGCTGCATCTGTCGAGACCAGTTGCTTGGTTAATGGTGTCACAGGTCCAACCACTTTCTATGGTACAGGTAGCAGAACAGCCATCGACAGAAAGCGAATTTCCATCGTCACAGCTCTCTGAGCCCACCCGGATTCCATCCCCACACACAGTGGAGCATGAGTCAGATTCTGATGCTAACGCACCATACCAACCAATCATGCAGATGCAATCATCCAAGCGGGAACTTCCTTGTAGCGAAGCCGAGTGTCCGGGGCACTCGCGCTGATTTTCACCTCCTGGACACCAATGGTCTTTCTGGCAAGTCAAGCACGTTCCTCCGTGCGTACCGTAAAATCCAGCATTGCATGAACATTTGGTAACGTTGTTACTTCCAGATGGAGACCATGAATTCTCCCCACACAAATTACAATCCAGTGCGTCGATTAATCCAATCATCGAGGAGTAAGTCCCTGCTGGACATGATCTGCACAATCGGTTGCCTATCACATCCTTATATTTTCCTTCGGCGCATGGGGTGCACCAATCATCTCCGACATCTCCAACGATATGTTGGTAGCCCTTATTGCAGATACAGTCATCAATGGCGTCGCTCGCTGGTGAAAGAGTCACAGAGTTGGCTGGACAAAATGCACAAGTAGATTCGTCGACGGCACCCGTCATGTGACTGTACTTTCCTTTCTCGCAGGTTGTGCACGAGTCAGAACCGACAGATGTCTTAAACTTCCCTCGCGGGCAGATTTCGCACGGGAGGCCATCCCGCCCAGTGTATCCTTGAAGACAACGACAATCGGCAACTGATGCACTTCCTTCTAGAGAAGTGGAAAACTCGGGACAAACCTTGCACGCATCTGTCATCATACCGGAGATTTCACTGTACTTTCCAATAGAACAATCGGTACAGATGGCTGATCCATTCTGGCTCTTAAATTTCCCTGCAAGACATGCTTTGCATACGACTGATCCGTATGGCCCAATGTTTTCAGGATCCGTCCAATTATATGACTCATACCTCAAGTAGGTCACATCCGGTGTCTCCACAAATTGAAGCAATCTCCGATGCGCTCCGAGCCCCGGAGAGTTCAGCTGTTGATGGCTTTTTGCACTGAACCATGATTGGAGCCCGCCCTTCAAGGCATGCTGCACTTGTTGGGTTCTGGGTTTCGGGTGAAGAGAAGCGTTTGATTTTTGAAAACCGAATGACTGCTTTGACAAAGATAGTTCACTCTCGACAGACATTGAACGCGTTCTGTTCTTCAGTCCAAAGTTCCTGCTTCCCCTCGAAGAAAGAGTTCTCTTGGTATGACCGTAGTTTGCACCGGGCATAACGTGGCTACCAAACTGGTGTGGCGCAGGAGATATGTGCGATTTCTGTCTGAGTCTAGGGCGAGGCAAGACAAAGGAAGCTATCCATGTAGGGAATCCATGACTCTCGCTCCCTATTTTCTGATGCCTTTTCAGGCTATGTCGAAGTCGTTCTCTGATAGATTCTCCAATCGATGGAGCCTTGTTCTTCACAGGTGTAGGCATCAATCTCAGACGCGACCTTTCGTGCACTGTCCCATGCGTAAAGGTTCTGTTGATGCTCGCATGAAGAAGATTCCCCTCGCCTTTGCTCTTTCGAACAGGCATTGCGACAGAAATGGAGCGCACAACGCTATCTGCTGCAGCTGCAGATTTCACGATAGGAAATTTGTCAGCTACAGCTTGAGTTGCTTTGGCTTTGGGCGTCACTCGATGCTCTTTTCCAGTAGATGTGATGGAACGTCGTCGAGCGCCGTATGGGGCGATGGAGGCATAACATTCTTGTGTGCAGGTGCTCCACTGCACCCTTCCAGTTCCAGTTGGAGATGGTGAAATAAACTGCCCAACTAACCACCAAGCAGCCCCACCTGCAGGCACATCCTCCTTCACTTGCACCACTGATGTTACTTGACCCACTTTCTCAGCTCCTGTCTCATCAACACAGGAAAAACAGTACACATCTACAACAGCAACCGATTTTTCAACGAAATCTCGTGTAAATAGCCGGTCGCCGTTTTCTGAATACAAGTTGACCCAGACTTTGAATGTTCCCACGCGCATATCGCGAAAGCCAACGGTCTCTGGACCCCCTTCCGGGAGTGTCCCCATTCTATTGTCGACATCGAGCTGGATGACTGTATCACCTATCGTTACTTGTGGCTGGCCGGCGCCACTTCCTTCGTACGAAACATACTCTTGGAAGCCCGCACCGAATGCAGCGTCAATCCAGAGGTCAAGATCCTCTTCATGATTCCAACTCATTACGATACGATCTTGTCCAATGTCGAGAACCGGGACCATATTTGTATTAAACGAGCCTCCTACAAGTGAAATAAATGATGCGAAGTAGCTTGTGTAGTAGCCACTGAGGCTCACCGCAATCAGATAGTCTTGACCAGCTACGACCTTATTAATCCTATTGACGGCATTTTCGGACGCCAGCATTCCGCAGGTGTTTTTATCTCCATCTTCACAACCCAGGTAATCTGATGTATGATTGGAATATATGCGAACTGTCGCACCACTCGCATAAGTACCTTGCGCAGGATCAAGGAGATGCCAAGCATCTACATGCACTCGTGCCAAGCGGTAATTCCAGAAGCAACTAGATGTGCAGGAAATCCATTGCAATCCCGCTGAGGTAGCCTGGAATTCTCCAACATACCACCACTCAGCACCTGTTGAAGGCACACCGTCAGATGTCTGGGTGACTGCTGCCACCAGGCCGTGTCTGAGCTGGTCTTGCTCATCATTGCAGCTATGACAAAAAACGTCGACAGAGGCTGGATTTGCACTGACCAGCTCCTGAGTAAATCGACCGGATCCATCATGGGACGCTAAGCGCACCCACACCTCGTAGGAGCCTTCTACCAGTGATTTAAATGTGACCGACTCGGGACCGTCAAGTCCATTCTCGTTGGAAACATCAAGTTCAATAGTGCACGAACCTTCGCTGAAAGACGGCGAATCCAAAAACACGTATCCACCTTTTGCATGGACCAAAGCTGCATCCACAAACAGTTCAAGATCGCCATCATGATCCCACATTAGCACTATTCGACTTTCATTGCTACCCATATCTCTCACCATGTTGGCTGGTGCATTCGCTCCCAGAAGGTCAACAAATGATGTTGCATAATTGTCATGGAAGCCATCGAAGCTTACAATAGCCAAATATTCATAGCCTGCCTTTACATATGGCACACTCATCAAGCCTCCTTGCGTTTCAAGCTGTCCACAGACGTCTTGCTCACATCCTACGTACCTTTCCGGGTATCCAGAGTAGATGCGATAACTACCGCCGGCAACCTGGATCCCATTCAGAATGTCGTACGACACCAAATTCCAACGCACCAAACGATAACTCCAGTTGCAATTCGACGTGCATGTCACCCACCGAACTTGATCAGTAGCACTTGATCTGACAAATTCGCCAACCTTCCACCAGGTCCACCCGGTTTCTGGCATATCATCTGTGGTTTGGATAACTGAATTTACCAGACCCTCTTTCGTCTGACTCTGGTCATCTAGACATACATTGCAGAATACATCCACTTGCGCTGGGGTTTCTTGTACGATATTTTGCGTGAAAAATTGATCGCTGAAATCATCTGCAGAAGCATAGTAATTTACCCAAACCTCGTAGGTGCCAACAGGGAGCTGTGTGAAGGTGGCTGACTCAGGATTGATTAGTCCAGAATAGCTGTCTACATCTAGAATGATTTCAAAATCACCTTGACCAGCCTTGGTCTGACGCCAGCTGACGTAATGATCTGCACCGCTGATTACTTTTGCGTCAATCCACAGGTCAAGATCGGCGCTATGATCCCACTTCAAAACAACTTGGGCTCTTTCTTCACCCAACGGTCGCACGACATCGGTATACTGACCACTGTTTTCTCCTGCATTGCCCACGTATGACGTAAAATAGCTCGTATAGAAGCCTGAGACGTTTAGAACTGCGAGGTAGTCACCATCAGCGGGCACCTCAATCTCGTTGTTTTCGCCTTCATTTACCAGAGTACCGCAAGCATCTTGCACCTCACAGCCAATGTATGCTGCCGGGTAATCAGAATAAACTTTGATCGCCGTGTCATGCACGAACACCCCGTTCATAATGTCGTATGCTCCGATTATCCATTTGACCGTCCGACCGTTGCTGAAACAGTTGTCAATACAAGCCTGCCAGGGAAGATTAGGCAATTCAGGATCAAACTCAAAGTTGCCCACCCTCCACCACGTGGCACCAGACTCCGGAACATTGTCAAATTGCTGAATGATGCTGACGATTAGTCCATTTTGGATCTGCCCCTGACTTCGACAGCCATTACAATAAATCTCCAATGAGGCAGGATATTCTTCCACAAGATGTCTAGTGAATGCTTTCCCAGGTGAGGTGGAGCTCACCCAGATTTCTACTACTCCTCTGGAAACATTGTGCATATGAAGCGATTCCGGTTGCACAGTCCCATCTTGACTTGACAAATCAAGATTGATGACACCTGATTCGCCATAATGTGCCATTCTAGCGTCATAGTTCACAAAAACGTGCGTATCTAGGGCAGATGTCGCTGAAGCACTCAAATCCAGATTTTCGGCATAATTCCAATTCAAAACCACTCGAAAATTGCCCCCTTCAAGGATACTGACCAGATTTGCATTGATCCTTGCTCCTGCTAATCCAGAATCCATCGCAAAGTACCTGGTGTAGAATCCGCCTTCAAAAACAACAACCAAGTACTCCTTCTCAGCGCGAACTTGTACCGTTGTTCCAGAGATCGCTTCGTACTCCAGCATTCCACACGACCCATCCTCCGCACAGCCATGGAAGGAGGTTGGGTAATCAGAATACACCCGGTAAGTAGCACTCACGGCAGCCCTCTCCACGAGGTCGAAACTCTGTACAGAAAAATCAACGTAGCGGTTGAACGGATAACAACCGGAAGTACACATTTGCCACTCGAGCACTTGTCCAGAACCACATGCTGATACCAGTTGGCCGACCTTCCACCACTTGGTGCCAGCAGTTGGCACCTCTTCCATTTTCTGGGTCACCGTGGACACGTGACCTTGCCGATTGACTAGGCCTCCAATTCGGCAGTTATCGCAGAAAATATCAATGGAAGCTGGACTCACATCAACGAGGTCTGGGGTGAACATTTCCTCAGAATACATATGGACCCAGACTTCAAACGTTCCCTCCACAACGTTGTCAAAAACTGTCGACTCCGAGCCAAGTTGACCGTTCTGGCTGTCCGCTTGAAGCGAAATGACCGACGACGCTCCTTGACTGAAGGAATCCTTCGTCCACCCAATACTTGCCTTGTCTGTACAAAAGCTAGCATCTACCCAAAGATCCAAATCGAAAAAATGATCCCATCGCAAAACTAAGCGCTTTTGACTGGTCTGGAATATCTTCACCATTTCCACCCACACAACAGCGCCTAGATCTTCTACATAAAACTCCACGTAGCTGTCATAGTAATCATCAAAGAAATCACTGCCAGGTATTTCTCTCGTGCCACAACATGGTCTGAACCACCGACAGTTCCACCAGATACAAATATCCCACAGCTTAAATCATGACAGCTGAAATACGAAGTGGGATAATCTGAATAAATCTTGTAAGTTGCACCCGTCAACATGATATCTTGGACCAGATCACGAGCCTCAATGCGAATACGAGCTGTTCGGAATTTTGTAAAACACTGTGAGGTGCATGTCTCCCATGTCGGTAACGTGCATCCTGCTGTGGGTGACACAACAAATCTACCGACCTTCCACCATGCAGCGCCTTCCTCCGGAACATCTTCTTGCTTTTGAGTTACAGACACAACCGCACCAGCTCTGGCTTTGCCTTGTTCGTCCGAGCAACTGTAGCAGAATATATCAACTGTAGCCGGACTCGAACCCACTATGTCTCGCGTGAACTTTCCCGAGTAGAAGTGGACCCAGATCTCCAAGGCTCCAGCCGGCATGTTTTCGATCCTAATGCTTTCTGGCCCGTCGAAACCATCCAAATTATCCACGTCCAGATTGATAGTAACGTTACCAGGACTTTGTTGTGTTTGTTGCCAGTTGACGAACTCGGGCGGTTCTGAACCAAAGTATAAAAGCGCTCCCAAGTCGAGGTCATAGGGATGTTGCCACCTCATCACCACTCGATCCTCGTTGTACTCCAGGGCATCCACTAGGTACGCACGCGGCTCGCAAGCTCGACTCAAGTCGCCCACAGCATGTGCCAAGTAACTTGATTGGAACCCCTGGAGCTGAAACACAAAGAGGTAATTATTATTGGGAGGCAGATAAACACCAGTCCCTACCGGATTGCTCACAATGCGAGTCCCACATTGCCCAATGTCAAGGTCAGTTTGAAAGAATTGCTCACATCCACTTTCCAGGGGTTCAGGCATTTTCTGTCCCTTGCAGCCCCAATATGACGAAGCATCGTATCCAGAATAGACGCTGTAATTGGATCCAACTGCATATTCACCGCTCAACAAGAAGGCGGTTGGGGTGACATGGACCACGCGGTCTGTCCAGTAACAATCTTGATGGCAGGGCTGCCATTGTAGATTTGAGTCTGGCAACTTGACAAACGCACCCACTTTCCACCATGCTGCTCCCGGGAAAGGTATATCCTCCTCGTTCTGACCGACAGTGTAAACAAGTCCTTCACGCGTAATGTTTTGGTCGTCAGTACAACTCGAGCAAAAGATTTGGACACTAGCAGATTGGTTTCTTACTAAATTCTCAGTAAAACGATCGGTTCCATCTTCTGAGTATACATGAACCCAGATCTCATATGATCCCTCCGACAATGTGTCAAGCAAAATAGTCTCAGGACCATCAGCGCCATTCAGGTTGTCCCTTTGAAGGGTGACGGAAGTATCGCCCTCACTGAAATGAGGGTTTTCCCAATTGAGATTATAGTTCAAACCGCTTGTCGAAGCACAGGAGTGGAAGTTAGCGTACACCCACAAGTCGAGGTCCTTTGAGTGGTGCCAACTCAAAATGATTCGACTTTGACCAGCATGGAGAACTGGAACCATATCAACAGAAAACCCGTTGCTGAAAGATGCGACATAGAACGTGAAGTAGTTTGTGTAGTAGCCTGAGAGAGTTACCGTTCCCAGGTAGTGACTAAACGGCTCTACTTTCAGATGCGAGCCCACAAGGCCACTTGTAATTTCCGTGCCACAAGAATCAGTTGCTTCACAGCCCCAGTACGATTGCGGATACTCCTGATAAATACGATACTCAGCTCCCTCCGTTCGTGCGCCATGCACAACATCTGTCCCTTCAATAGTGAAATACACCATGCGATACCTCCAGTAGCAATCGGATTTGCAAGCAACCCACTGCAGCCTCTCAGCTGTACAGTCAGCTTGAAATTCACCGACAAACCACCATGCAGCACCCTCTTGCGGCACATCAGCGGGACTTTGTGTGATAGTCTCGACAAGGCCCTGCTTCAATTCCAACAATTCATTAAGACAGCTGTGACAGTAGATGTCAACGGTCGCCGGAGTTTTGCTGACATTGACATTGCCTGAGCCTCCCTGACCAGGAGTGAAAAGCGCATCTCCATCGTCACTATATAGATTAACCCAGACCTCAAACGCTCCGTTGCTCACGGCCACTAGCCTCGTTGACTCAAATGAGCCTTCTCCACCTTCTTCGTTGTCCCAGTCCAGCGCAATTGTTGACCTGCCATTTTCAATGTCGATCTCATCATAGTAGACAGAATGGAACTCGGTCGTTGAACACCAAACAGAATCAATCCAAAGATCAAGATCAGCATCTGCATCCCATTTCAGAAGCACCTGCTGCACATCTACATGAATGCCAGATCCTTTGTTCGAGTATCCTTCAGTGCAGTAACACGCACTAACGTCTCGGCTAGCTACACCAGATACAGTATATTCTGGACACAATTTGCAAGTCACCTCTGACGTAGCTGCAAAATCGGAGCTGTACTTCGAGACACCGCATGATGCGCATTCTGAAGAACCGTTCATTGATTTGAATTTGCCCTGTGTGCAGCCCGCACAAGGCCCGCCATCGGGACCTGTATAACCCATGTTGCAAATACAAGCTGCCAAAATACTACTTCCCTCCTGTGAATCAGCTTGAACCGGGCATTGCAGGCAAGTTGACTCGTTCACAGCGCCGGTCATCTCCGAGTACGTCCCGCCGGCGCAATTCACACATCTAGTCGCACCTGTGATCGTAGAAAACTTACCCGCCTCGCACTCCAGGCACTGCATTTCACCAAGCTCTCTTGAGTACTTGCCCTCGCTACATTTCAAACATGTTTCTTCTGCAATGCCACCTTCTGAGTTCGAGTACTTGCCAGCTCCACATAGCAAACAGTCTGACTCGTCATCATTGCCGGTAGTCGGCAGGTATTTGCCCGTGCCGCACAACAGGCAATCGGTTTCCTCATCGTTTCCTTGCTCTGGTGCAAACTTCCCCTCAGCGCAGCCAAGACAAGTGCTGTTTGATGCTGCACCTTGCACGGTGGAGAACTTGCCCTTACCACACAAAACACAGTCAGACTCCTCGTCATTACCCTCAGTTGGTGAGTACGTGCCCTCCCTACATGCCATGCAATCTTCCTCCGCATCGTTGCCTGTCGTATCCAGATACTTGCCCGCCGGGCAGTTCAGGCACGTGGTTCCCGACGAGGATCCCGACACATCAGAGTATGTACCAGCGGAGCATGCCACGCAATCTTCCTCCGCATCGTTGCCTGTAGTTTCCAGATATGTGCCTGCAGTGCAGTTCAGGCACGTGGTTCCCGATGGCGAGCCGTCCACCTCTGAGTACTTACCTGCGGCACACGCCACGCAATCGTCTAGCTCATCGTTGCCTGTCGTCTCGAGGTACTTTCCCGCCGGGCAGTTCAAGCACGTGGTCGCAGATGGCGAGCCGTCCACGTCCGAGTACGTGCCCTCTCCACACGCCATGCAATCTTCCTCCGCATCGTTGCCTGTCGTATCCAGATACTTGCCCGCCGGGCAGTTCAGGCACGTGGTTCCCGACGAGGATCCCGTATCGGGAGAGTACTTGCCCTCTCCACATGCCATGCAATCTTCCTCCGCATCGTTGCCTGTCGTATCCAGATACTTGCCCACACCACACGGCTGGCACGTGCTTCTGGCGGCGGCTCCTGCAACAGTTGAATATGTGCCTTTTGCGCATGGTTGACAGCCACCAACTGCATCATTTCCCGTCGTATTAGAGTACGTGCCTGCAGTGCAGTTCAGGCACGTGGTTCCCGATGGCGAGCCGTCCACCTCTGAGTACTTACCTGCAGCACACGCCACGCAATCGTCTAGCTCATCGTTGCCTGTCGTCTCGAGGTACTTTCCCGCCGGGCAGTTCAAGCACGTGGTCGCAGATGGCGAGCCGTCCACGTCCG
>Ga0209713_10001555_pt1 | contig 13805 bp, 8 predicted proteins | sample ArcOceMetagenome_3_FD_187444 | JGI IMG/M metagenome (GOLD analysis project Ga0209713, IMG submission 187444) | Marine eukaryotic phytoplankton communities from Arctic Ocean - Arctic Ocean- Svalbard ARC20M Metagenome (SPAdes) (version 2) | ecosystem: Environmental > Aquatic > Marine > Oceanic...
GGGAGGCAGAGGGAAGGGAGGGGGGGGGTGTATAAGCACCTGCCACTTGACGTCGGACGAGCCCGTCTTGTACAGCTTGAAGAGCTGCTCGGTGGCGCGCGAGGCGCGGATGGCGGGCTCGCAGTCGATCGACTGCGTCAGGTTGGCGATGGCGCGCGTCGCCGCCGCCTGCACCTCGCGGAACTCGGAGGCCGACAGGTAGAGCAGCAGCTGCAGGATGTTGTCGTTGCACACGGCGATCTGCGCGTCGTAGACGGTCGACGTGACGTTGGCGATGACGGTCGCCGCCTCCGCCTGGATGTCGGGGTCGGCGAGCCGCGCCAGCGCGTACATGATCGGCAGCCCGCCGTGCGCGACGATCTTGCGCTGGTTTGCGCCGTGCGACGAGAGCAGCGAGAGCGCGCGCGCCGCGTGGAAGGCGATCTCCTCGTCGGCGGCGACGCCCGGCTGCCGCGGGCCGTAGGCGTCGGTCTCGATGGCCTGCTTCGCCTTCTGCAGCAGCAGCTTGAGCAGCGAGTCGGGCACCGCGCCGCCGCCCGCGACGCCGCTCGCGCCGCTCGCCTGCGCGAGCGCCAGGCACGACAGCGCGCGGAAGCCCTCGCGCTGCAGCTCGGGCACGTCCGACTTGAGGAGGTCGACGAAGAGCGCGAAGGCCCGCGCGCCGCCCTCGCCGCCGAAGGCCTTCTCGTGCGTCGCCGGGTTCTCGGCGAGGTTGGAGAGCGCGACGACCGCCTCCATCCGCTGCGCGGGCGGCGTCTCGGCCCTCTCCGCCACCGGCAGCAGCGCCGCCACCGCCTTGGCCTCGACGAGCGCGTCGTGCGTGTGCTCCGCCGCCGAGAGCTCGGCGAGCAGCTGCAGCAGCAGCAGCTTGAGCGTCGCCTTCGAGTCGGCGATGCTCGGCGTCGCGCCGGCGTCCTCGCCCTCCTCCTCGTCCTGGTCCCACCGCCGCGCCTCCGCCTTCGAGGCGGCGGCGTCCGAGCCGCCGCCGCCGCCCATGTCGTCGGCGCCCATCAGCGCCGCCGCCGCCGCCACGGCCGCCGCGGCCGCCGCGGCCGCCGCGGCCGCCGCCGACGGAGGCGGCGCGGCGCCGTCGCTCGCGCCCTTGGCCCCCTTGGCCTTCCTCCTGTCTCCCGCTCCTCCTCCACCGCCACCGCCGCCGCCGCCGCCACCGCCACCGCCGCCGCCGCCGCCGCCGCCCTCCTTGCCGCCCGCCTTGCCGCCGAGCTCCGACCCGCCGACGCCGTCGTACGTCTCGACGTCGCGCAGCAGCTGGAAGGCCACGTCGAGGATCGAAGGGTGCGCCACGTGCGCGTGCGTCTCGGCGTTGGGGCTCAGGTTGGCCCACAGCAGCGCGCAGTGGCAGCGCTCCTCGACGCCGCCGCGCGTCGCCGCGAGCGGCATCTCCGCCATCAGACCCGACGCGACGAGCGCCGCGTGGCTCGCCTCGTTGAGCGACAGGTTGGCGAGGCAGCGCAGCAGGTGCTGCCGCGACGGGGCGTCGAGGATCGAGGGGTCCAGCTCGGGCTGTCCACCGCCACCGCCACCGCCGCCCGTCGTCGCGCCGGCCTCGGCGGCACCACCACCGCCGCCGCTGGCCGCCGCCGCCGTCGGCTTGGCCTTGGCGGGCGTCCTGGCGAAGGCGGTGCCCGGCGGCGCCGCCGCCTCGGCCGCCGCCATGTTGGCGGCCGCCTCGGCGCGGTCGATGCGCAGCGTGACGGCGGCGTTGTGCCGCCTGAGCGGCCCCACGAGCGCCGCGAGCGCACCGTGCGCCACCACCGTCGCCTGCACGGCGAGGTGCCCCTCGCACAGGTTGGCCATCGCGCGCAGCGCGAGCCGGCGCGTGTGCAGCTGCCTGCTCAGGTGGAAGGGGCGCATCCGCGGCGAGCCGCGCTCGACGCCGAGCGTCTCGCCGAAGAACTGGAGCAGCAGCTGCAACGCGCCCTCGGCGAGCAGCTCCTCCTTGGTCGCCGCGTGCAGCGCGACGTTGCACACGCAGCGCAGCGCCGCGCGCGCCACCGGCACCACCTCGATTTGCGCGAGCGCGAGCAGCTGCGCCGCGCAGTGGCGCGTCGCGATCTTGTCGCGGTTGGGCGCCGAGCCCGCCAGGTTGGCCAGCGCCGTCGCCGCGACGCGCACCGTGTCGACCGACGGCGCCGCGAGCGCCGACACGAGCGCCGCCACGTCGGCGGCGTCGGCGGCCGTCGTGACGCCGTGCGGCCGCGGCAGCGCGTACCGCGCCGCGACGCGCAGCTCGCGCGCCGCGGAGAGGTTGGCGAGCACCGACGACGCGAGGCGCGCGAGCTCGGCGTCGTCGGTCGCCGGCGCGGCGGCGGCGGCGGCGGCGGCGGCGGCGGCGAAGCGGCCGCTGGCGGCGGCGGCACTGGCGGCCCTGGCGTGCTTCTGGACGCCCGTGTTGTCGCGCGCGATCTGGATGACGGCCTGCACGAGCTTGCCATCGCGCAGGAAGGCCACGCGGTGGAACTCCCACTTGAGCGAGAGCATCGCGAGCGCCGCGAGCGCCGGCTTGCGCAGCGACGGCAGCTGCAGCGCCGCGTGCACCCCCTCGAAGAAGTCGGCCTCGTCGACCTTTGCCGCCGCCTTCTTCTTGCCGCCGCCGCCGCGGCCGCCGCCTCCGCCGCCGCCGCCGTCCCCACCACCGCCGCCTCCCTCGCCACCGTCGCCGCCGTCGCCGTCGCCATTCTCGGCGGCGGCGAGCACGGCGTCCACCTCGGCCTTGGCCCTCTGCGACGGCGCGAGCGGCGCCTGCGCCACCACACTCGCCGCGGCGTGCGCGTGCGCGTCGATCGCGGCGGCCGCCGGGCTGGTCTCCTCTCGCAGCAGACGATGCCACTCGTCCTTGGGAGGCTGGCCCGCACCTGCTCCGCCACGAGACATGCGCAACCGCAGCAGACACGCGTGAGTCGCGGAGGCTAATCTAAAGGGACGAGTCGAGAGAGAGAGAGTTGGAGTTGTTCGAGCCTCGGCTGCCGCGGCGGCGTACGCAGATGGCCCGCCTCCTCGCCGTCGGCCGCGATGAAGCAGAGAGCGACCGCCGCGGCGAAGCGGATGTGGTCGTCCGCCGCCGCCGCACGGTACAGCGCGCGCAGCGTGCGCACGGCGGAGCGGCCGCCCGCGGCGGAGGCCATCGAGGCGCCGCCGCGCGCGATGCCGAGGAGCTGCGCGCGCGCTGCTCCGGGCAAGAATGGGGCGCGCATGCATGCATGCGTGAGAGGCAGAGATTGGGCGGAGGATCTGCACGTCGAGTGTTTGAGCAGCACCGAGGCGGAGGAGGGGGCGGAGGAGGGGGCGGAAGAGGCGGCGGCGTACCGCGCTGGTGCGGCGCGCGCAGCAGCCGAAGCAGCGCGTGCATCGCTGTGCGGCGCGCGCGGTCGCGCATCCCCTCGGAGGGCGCGCACGCCTGCGCCAGGGCGACGGGCAGGCCGGTGGCGACGAGCTCGCCCTGCAGAGGCGCGTGCTCGCACAGCTCGCAGAGCGCCTGCAGCGCCACCTCCCTGAGCAGCGGCGTGGCACCGCCGCCGCCCCTGCCGGCGCCGCCGGTGCGCCTGCCCGTCGCCGTCGCGAGCAGCAGCGTCAGCACGCCGCCGTGCATGTGCAGCTGCTGCGTCGAGAGGTCGCCGTGCGCGCAGAGCGCCGCGACCGCCTGCAGGCACGCCAGCTGCGCCTCCATCGGCAGCTCGCCACCGAAGCCACCGCCGCCGCCGCCGCCGCCGCCGCCGCCGCCGCCATCGCCGCCACCGGCGCCACTGCCGCCACCCGCGCCGCTTGCACCACCCTTGCCCGCAGCAGCGGCCGACGCGGCGCCGACGCCTATGCCCAGCTTGGCGGCCTCGGCTTTGTCGCCGCGCAGCAACGCCATCAGCTTGGGCAGCGCGCCAAACAGGCGGAGGGCGGCGGCGTTGGCGCGCTCCTCGCAGACGCGCGCGAGGGTGCGCAGCGCGGCGAGGCGCGTCGCGGCGTCGCGGCTGCACAGGAGGACGGTGAGGCACTCGAGGCCGGTGCGCGTGCCTGCGTGTCGCGTGCCGTGTCGCGACAATCGAGTGAGCAGAAGAGAGAGGGAGGGAGAGGGAGAGGGAGAGAGAGACGCGAGGGTGGGAGAGAGAGAGCCGTAGAGAGTGGGTGATGCGGGGTCAGTGCGCAGGGCCCGGGCGAACGCTCACGTCGGAAGACGCGGGCTGTGGTGAGGAAATGCCATGCGGCGGGTATGGTCCGGGTGCAGTGGGGCGATCCTGCGTGCGGTGCGGGCGCGCGCGCACCTCCCTTGGCAGCGGCGACCAGCTCGCCCTGAATCGGCACGATGGCGGGCGGCAGCTGGCGCGCGGCGGCCGGCTCCTCGCAGAGCGACGCGAGCGCGAGGCTCGCCGCGCGCGCCACCTCCGGCTGCCAGAAGTCGCAGCAGCACAGCAGCGCCGAGACGGCGCCGGCGTCGGCGAGCTGCATCCGGTTGCGGCTCGTGCCGCACAGCTGGCGCATGCCGAGGCACGCCTGCTCGCGCGAGACGGAGCCGCCGCCCGACGCCATCACGACGAACGACTCCGCCGCGTCCGGCCCGCCCACGCCGCGCTTGTCGTTGATCGCCTCCGCCGCCGCCTTGTGCCCGCCGACCTGCGCGAGCGCCGCCGCCGCCTCGTCCTGCGCCGGGTGCAGCTCGTCGCGCGCGAGCGCCATGAGCCGGCGCAGCGCGCCCGCCTCCATCAGCGCCTGCTGCGCCTCGGGGTGGTTCGCCAGCGCGAGCGAGGTCAGCGATGCCGCCACCGCCACCATGGGCTGCACCTCTGTTCGGCTCAGCAGCCCGACCAGCAGCGGCACGCCCTGCTCGGCCACAAATTCGAGCTGGAAGGCTGGGAACCGGCAGCACGCGGTGAGCGCACGGCAGGCGGCGATCTGCGCGTCCGCCCGCGGGTTGGCGAGCAGCTTTATCAGCTGACGAGGCGCGTGCTCCTTGAGCAGCACATCCTCGTGCAGCAGCAGCGGCGCGGCCGCCTCCAGCTCGGCGGCCGCGGCGATCAGGCCGTCTGCGTCGGAGAAGTGGGCGAAGTAGCGCAGCCGCTGGAGCGCATTAGCCGCGTCCGATTCGGCAGAGCCCATTCTGGCGCCGCCGCTTCCGCCAAGCGCTGGCTTCCTACCAAACTTGCTCGTCGGGCTTGAGAAGCCCGACGGCGGTACGCGGCCGATTGGGGTCGGCGCGGCGCTGCGCCGGCTGTCGGGGCGCGTCGTGATGGCGCAGTGCGGCGCCGAGATGGGCCGCGTGTTCACGACCACGAGGCCCACTCCCGACATGCTGGTGGCGGCGGGGCACGCGCCCGACCGGCCGTGCAACGTCCCATTGCAGCTGGGCTGCGGCGTCAAAGGCGGCGCGGAGATCGCCGTCGGCGTCATCAGGGCGGCGCTCCAGCAGCAGCCAAAGTGGATGTGCTGCTCGGAAGACAAAGTCAATGGATTCAATTGCGTGTCGCGGCAGTCGATCTACGACGGCCTGCGGCGGTGGTTTCCAGAGCTGATCCCGTCTTTCCGGCGCTTCTACGCCCGCGCCGGCTTGTCTGCCGTCGCACAGGCATGTACGCTCCAACGAGGTGGAGCGAGGCCCCATCTGCTTTCACACGTAGACTTACCCGCACGATGCGGTGCGCCTTGACCACTTCCGTCCCTTCACTTATGAGGACACTCGGGTCCCACACCACAAGAACACCCCCCGATGCACGTGCACCCTTGCGTCCTGAGTACCCGCCCGCCGTACCGAAGGCTTCTAGCCCGTGTACCCTGGGTAAGTATCCGACAGCGGCTGTCAGCTCGGCAGCGCGCATGTGAGTCTCTGTGAGCACCGCGATACTCGTCTTCTCTTGTACGATGAGATCGACCACTGTGCGCATACGTGCTTGTGGCTCGGCGAGCAGGTCACTTCCATCTCCAAGCCCCTCGTCAGAGGTGTCTCCGATGCCTTTGCGGCTGTGCACGTGTATGCCGTTGACATTCCAGGCGAGTGCTGAGATCGGGCGAGCGCCCTCGGGGCCCGGATGTGGCTCCACGTCTCCGTCTGCTGTGAGATCGCGTACCCATGCCGTCTCTTCAGCAGGGTCCCTCTCTGTCACCACCACTGTGTGCGCGTGCGGTGCGTGTGCAAACCCTGCCCACTCTCTCATCCAACCAGACCGGTATTGGTGGGCTCGCAACACATGTTGCGTGCGATCTAGCTCGTCTGGTTGATCGGTGATGGCAGCTGGTGTCGAGGGCGGCGGTGGGTTACTGATTTGCTCGACCAGTTCGACACGTTTGATAATCCCTTTGCCTCTGCTCCTTGCAAGAAGAAGGCTGCCCGCCGTCGCTACCAACGCGTACACCGCGTGTATGCATGCGAAAAGCACGGCAGTGGTGTGCGTGTCGACGATGTGCGTCTTAGCCACACTGTACATCAGCAACATGCGCAGCAGCGACTGTGCACGAGCGCGTGCCGAGGAACGCGTTCGCCATCGTGTGCGCGATCGCACACGCTTGCTGCGCTGTCCGCCCTTACGCCGTCGCGTACTAAGTTCCCGAGGGGGGCACCGCACACGCACGTATCCTCTCCCTGCGCCGTCTCGCGCGTCGCCGCGCACCACTCACATCAGGTGCGGTTCGTCCATCGTGCTCCCCCCCCCCCCGTCACGCACGCACGTGTGAGCCGCGTCAGCAGGCGGCATCGCATGGGTCTCGCCTGCACACGTCTGCGGCGGAGACGTCGTTCCGCACAGGAGGGCGGCTGCAGTTGCAGGAGTGCAACGTGTCCATAGATAGTCGGTCTCGGTACCACGCTTGATTGCGCTGAGACCACCCCCACATGACTCACCCGCAGTGTGAGCCTCACCCTTGCACACACTCGTTCAGTCACCGTTGCGGTCGGTGCCACGTCTGGTGGTGGGGTCATGGGCCACTCCTCGTCGCGTGTGAGGGCTCGTATCTGTTGCACCACACTCGTCTGCGCCTCGACTCCGCCACCACGCCCCACACCCAGCGAGAGCCGCACCCGCGCGGTCGTCCCCACCACCCCCGTATGCCCCTCCATGTATGCCGCCATGCTGGGCGGCGGCCGCGTGCGTGCAGAGGGAGCCGAAGCGGCCTCGTGTAACCGTCTTCGCTGCGTCGTCATCACTGGCTCGTGTCGCACCACCCTGTGCGCATCAGGCTGCGGGTCCTCCACCAGTGGTGAGAGGGCCTCGAACATGTTCCCCACTGTCAGCCGATATGAGCATGGCACATACAGTGGCAACGGCTCTCCCCTCCACGTCACAGCAGCAGGTGCAGCGGGCGACGATCGTGCAACCCCCGGTGATGTTCGTGTGGTGTGCTCCTACCGTCTCGCTCTGTCACGCACGTCGCGTTGCTGCTCGGGCGCGTTGTTGCCACATGTGTGTCTGCCCGAGCCATCTCCGCCATCAGCCTCACCGGCCTCGCCATCGCGGTCGTGCGACTAGCCTACCAACAGACAGCAGTGTCGCTTACTGCATGCGGACCGCTTGCACTCCTACTCCACCCACAGGTGCACTTTCGCCCGCGTGCTGTGGTAGCAAGCCTGCGCGAGGGCGTCCCAGCACGCGTCGTACGCTCCCACGCGCCTATACTCAGCGAGGTTGTCGTGTGTGTCTGTCGTTGGGCTGTTTGCACGGGACCCTCGCTTGTGTCTGTGCTCTCTCTCTCTCTCTCTCTCTCTCTCTCTCTCTCTCTCTCTCTCTCTCTCTCTGTGCCCTCTCTCTCTCTCTCTCTCTCTCTCTCTCTCTCTCTCTCTCTCTCTCTCTCTGTGCCTGCTCTCTCTCTGGCCTGCGTGCGCTCTCGCTCGCCACATCGATTCTCTCTCGGTGCCCGCCTTCCGCGATTTTTGCTGCGTCACTCTTCAAATGGGACGTGCCCGTTGCTCAACTGTCCGCTGCCTCAGCTCGTCGAATCGAACGCCACGCTCGAGCCGAACGCAGACAAGGTGGCGAAGGCGGCAGCTGCGAAGGCGTTGGCTCCGTCGGCGACAACGCGGGCTAATCATGAGGACGCGCAAGAGCAGACGGCTACCAAGCGGTCGGTCATGCAAGTGAGTGTAATTCTTTCCGTGATGTTCGGAGCATTTGCCCTCGCCCGGTTCCACGTCGTCGGTTTGCGCAACTTCCCACAGGTGTGTGACGCCCCACGTATCCAAGACGCCTCACACAGACCCCAGCACCCACGTTCACCTCCCATCCCAGCCTCATCGTTACTCACACGCACGCTTCCATTGTCGCCGCTTGCATTCCCATTCTCGCCACACCTCTACTACAGTACATACTTAGTCACCTACCCTCACCCTCACCCTCACCATCACCCTCACCCTCACCCTCACCCTCACCCTCACCCTCACCCTCACCCTCACCCTCACCTTCACTGTCGCCCTACGGCAGACCCAGTCTTGGGCGGACAAGGGGCCTCCACCGTCATTGCCGTTTCTATACGGTGGTGGGCGGGTCCCCACAATCCACCCTTACCTCTTTGTGTAATGTATGTCCTGGGCTGTCCAACCACGGTATGGCTGTCCTGTGGGCGTGCATTTGAAGAGAGGAGTGGTGCGTGAAAAAAAAAACCCTACGGCAGACCGGCAACTATACCAGCTGTCGCTCTTCAACACGAGTCGCGGCTTCCGAACGGAGATGCGCACGAGTCACCACAGCCAGCGGCCCCTGTAGCTGCATTGCAGGGACCACGTGTATACTCTAGACTCCGCCGTCGTGTGCGGGATTAGCCCTGGCGGTGCACAGCTGCGCCTCGAACTCGCCGCTGGCACCTACACACTGCAGAGCGGCTTCGTCTTCGATAGCAGATTCACGGTGACTGAACTTGCATTCGTCGTCGACGCCAATGGCGGCGACGTGCGCATTCAGCTAGACAGCAGCGCGGTGCGCCCTCTCTTCCACGTCACCTCCGCCGCCCCCGACACACGTTACGAGGGCATCACGCTCGCCGGCCAGATCGTCGTCGACGATGCGAACGCCATGAACACGTGTACGAGCTGCACCTTTGTTCCATCCTCAGCCGCACAGCCAATCGCAGGTGGCGCTCTCAGCGTCACCCAGGGACGTGTCCTCGTCGAGCAATGCTCCTTTACGGGCCATCACAGGTGGTGCTCTGGCTCTGACGGGCTCTGCGCGCGTGATGGTGACACAAACGACGTTCACGTCCAATGCAGCCGCACAAGGCGGAGCGGTACACGTGAACGGTCCGCACACACGGCTTACGTTGCAGAACTCCTCCTTTGGCCGAAACAACGCCTCCGACTCGGGTGGTGCCATCTACGTGGAACGCGGCACCGTCATCCTCTCCGACCAAACGCAACTCCTTGCGAGCAACGAAGCCAATCACTCGGGGCAGTCATACTTCTTGGCGCTCAACAACAACGCCGAGATGGTGTACGCTCTTCCCGCACCGTTGGGTCGCCAACCCGTTCGAGTGCAAAGTCGAAACACGGCCGTGCACAGAAAGGGCGAGCGGCTGTCCTTACGGCTGTTTTGGCCGACCCCCAAATTATAACCATAACACCATAACACCTGGATTTCAAAAGCTCCTGCACGCGGGCCCGGTCACACGCCAACACCGCCAACACTGTCACGTTGACCTCCGAGGCCATGCCGAAGCGCGCGTGGAGCGATCGGAGCACAGCGGTCGAGTCGGGGGGGGGCGGTGCAGACACTTTTGAATTCCAGGTGTTATGGTGTTATGGTGTTATGATTCGGTGACACCCCTCAGTGATGTCATGGATCGCACCGCGACACCTCGCATTTCTGGTGCGGCTTCTTTGTCACCGCCGCCATGCGGCTTACGGGCTGTTTTGGACGAACCCAAAATTATAACACCATCACACCATCACACCTGGATTTCAAAAGTGTCTGCGGGACGCGACCTGCTTTGGTAGTGCCATGTCCATGTAGCGTCACGCCACAGTATCACCATCTTCCATCTAAAGGCTTCGCCTTCTTTTGGTAGTGTCGGCTCGACATCGTGCTGACCCACACAAAGTCCATCAAATTCATTAAATGCGTCGCATCTCCTAGCCCGCCCATCCCGCCGACGGTCGCCCCAGTCGTCCTGGGTCGTCCCTAAGACACGTAACGAGTTGAAGAAAATTATCCCCGCTCCATGCCCTGACCGTTCCGGGTCGCCCCGGTCCATCAGGTCCGATCCCCGCCTCTGCTGCCGTTGACCTGTCGAAGGGGGCGCCTGTTGCGTTAATGCGTCGCGTCTCCTAGCCCGCCCACCATGTCGGTGAGCACTCCAATCGCCCTAAACCACCCCTAAGACACGGAACGAGTTGGAGAAAATTATTCCCGTTCAATGCCGTGCACGCTTCGGGACAGCGTCTCCTGGCGCGATCGCCGCAGCGCCGTCGCCTCCCGCCGCCCCTCCACACGCTCTCCACAGGCCGCGCATGCTCATCCGCCGCTGGGGGGCGACCGCGAGCACTCCGCCATCGCGGCGTTGCGCCATAATATCGCATTGTATGGAAGCGCACTGCCAACCCGGAGCGCCTCCGCCATCGCGGTAGCCGCAACGCTCGCTGCCGTCCCGCCGCGAGATGCTCGGCCGCCTCGCCGCGCAGGCCCGCCCGCCGCAGGAGAGGCGCTCGCGAGAACAAGCGCTCCACCGTCGCCGCGTTGCGTCCGTCGGCCTCCACCATGGCGACGGGCTAGTAAAACCGTGCTGGTACCGCGTCTCCGTCACGCTCAGACCCCTCGGGCTGGCCGAGATCTCGGTTTCGGCGTAGCGCCACTCGAATTTTGAAGGTCCCCGTACGACCTTCAGAATCCAGCGGGGTGGTTGCTGGATCGCCACAGTGATCGATTCTAGCACGACCGAAGGCGGCTACATTGCCAAACCGTGGGCTGCGCTTCCGGTGAGCGGGTCAGTCATACTAGGTTCGCGCGTTCTGATATTTTGACTTTTCCAGCCACCGTCTGGGTGGCTGGCCGCCGGCAAGGGCGGTGAGCGTATGAGCAACTTTAGCAAACCGGCAGCCTTGCGCGGTCCTCGCATCGCTTTCGGTCTTACATTTACTACCCCGTCGGCCGTGCGCAGCACGCCGGGCACAACGGGGCGCGGAGCGCCCCTCCCGTAACTTAGGGTCCAGAGGGTCATTTGAAACGCGGCCGACAGCGATGGTTTCGAAGCCGCGATCGGTCCTTGTACCATCCGTCAAGGGCACGTGCTGCCCAAACTGTGGCATGGTCGCGTGCACGTCCGTCATGTGCAAGCAGCACCTCGCCAAGAAGGGAAAGGCGCCATCCACCAAACCAGCGCCGGCCGCCAAGGCCAAGAAGGCCATCGCGAAGAAGCCTGCTGTCAAGGACTCATCGGTCAAGAAGCTCGCGGCGGACGTAAAACAGCTCGCAACGGAAGTCAAGAAGGCTAACGCGAAGAAGCTCGCGAGCAAGGAGACTTTTGTGCTGAGCTCCACGTGCGAGCACGATGGCAACGTAGATCAGAAGGTACATGGCGTGTTCTCAGAGTGGTCCGAGCTCGTCAAGGCGGCGACGTCGTTCATGAAGCAGAAACCGGAGGTGATCCACTACTTCTTTGAGGACGCCGGGATTTTCGGAAGTCCTGTCGAAGTGACCACCGACATTCCGAACAAGCCGTTCCCGGAGCACCTCACACATGCCATCAACATCGCCTCGGCCTATGAAGAGATGGGCAACACCATGTTCACGCTGTTCGCCCAGCGCACGTCCGCAGCTTGAGTTAGAAACTTGCAGGTCGAGCAAGGCGTGCCCGGTGGCAAGTTGGGCGAAATGACGCGCTCAGCACGTGCGAGCGCGGGTCGTGGCTGAAGTGGTGTGTCTGTAGTGTGAGAATGTGCGCGTGCCGTAGCAGGATCGTGGCCCCGACATGAACTTTTCAAGTGCCAGTGAGAGGTCGATCGGACGCTGCAGCTTCTGGATGAGCTTTTTTCGTAGTGAACGTGCATCGAGAGTGCTGAAACCTTAGCCGAGAGCGAGACGGTTCTCGCACGCACGCACGGAGGCACGGTTGATTGAGTGAGGGTTGTCCGCAGTCCGGCATACGCAAAACGGCGGACTTCATGACTGTGGCATGGTCATCGTTGTTGGGCGGTTTTGCTATTTCGGCGGACTTCATAGCCGGTTCTCCTCGCGTCGCGGACGTGGCCGATCTTGCAGTCGCCGGCCGTGACGCGCTGGAGAGGAAGGTGGCGGCGGCGCATCTTGCGCCAAGCTCCAAGCCTTCTCATGCACATCGCCCCATGAAGCCTCTTTTTGCCGCTGCCCTGACGTGCGACCCGCTGCACCAACGTGTGCATATCCGCATGGCAGGTTGTCGAGCCCGTGCTGGTTGCCCCCGAGACGACGCTTGGCCTGCCGGCGAGGTGTCTACCAGGATCTCTTCGGCGCCGACGAGCAATTTCCGCCGAAGGGAAGCCACGCGTGTGCGCCACCGGAAATCCACTAGCGGCGCCCGAGCCCGCACCCAAAATCGCTTGCAGAAAATCCCCTCTCCTGCCCCGAAACCTGCTTTAGGACCGCTGCAAATCCCACTCACACTTGCACAAAGCCACGAACCGTAAACCCCTCGCGCACCTGGGCCGCAGAGTCTGCTTCCTGGACGGACCCATATCCACCCTGAGCTCACCCGAGCTGCTTCCCCTTGCCCGCACGTGCCATCCTGACAATGTGCCAGCGCGCCGCGCCCTGTCTTAGGTTGTGGCGCCTTCGACGGGCGATCTGCGCCCTCCTCTACCAGCCGTGCTGACCACCCTCGGATGGGCGACGCGCAGCCGCTGCCGAGCCGCCCGGCTTGCCCGTCGCGCCGCGAACGCTTGCATGTGCCCAGGTACGGTACGTTCTGACAAGAATCCGCCGGCGACCGGCGCGTGCGCGCGGTCTGCGGCGTTCTGCGGCTTGCGTCGCGAACGACCTCTCTCGGTGCTCTGCCATTATGTGGCGAGCACCGAGAGTGGTCATTGCTGAGCCCCCGCCGCCGCCGGTATCGGCGGCGGCGGCGCCGCCGCCACTGGTGCGGCGGCGGCGGCAACGGTGGCGGCAGCGGCGGCCTCAGCAGCAGCAGCAGCGCCTCTGGCAGCGCCGCCGCCCTCGCCTGCTGTGCCGCCCTCGCCGCCGTCCGTCGCCGCTGCTGCCGCCGCCCGCGCCGCCGCCACCCACCTCGCCGCAGCCGTCGCCGCCACCGCTGCTGACGCCGCCGGCGCCCGTGCCACCGTCGCCGCCCGTCGCCGCCCTCGTCGCCGCCGCCGCGCCGCCCACGTCGTCGCCGCTGCTTGCCGCCGCGGTGGTGTCGCCGCTGCCGCAGCCGGCCGAGGCCGGTCGCCGCCGACGTGCGGCCCGCGCTCGCGCGGTTGTCGCTGCCGGGCGTGCCGCTGCCGTACGCGTGCAGGCGCGCATCGCGCGGCCGTGCGGACCGTGTGCGCGGCATGTCGTGCACGCGCGCCTCGTCGACTCGTGCCGTGACGTGTAGTGTGTCGGTTCTGTATCATGTTGTAATGCACGTATTATCTTTGTGTGTACTAATATGTAGTCCGCCCATCGCTGTATGGGCCGCGACGGGCGGCGGCTCGCCGTCGACGGCAGCGGCGTGCCGTACTTCTCGGTCGAGGGGTGCTCGCAGGGCGACCCGCTGGGCCCCTTCTACTTCGCGGTGGGGTACCACGAGTCGCTCCTGACGACGCAGGCAGCGCACCCGGACGCTACCTGCGTGTGCTACCTCGACGATACCTACTACCTGGCGGAGCCGGCGGAGGCGGTGGAGGCGCTGCTGACCGGCGAGCGCGTGAG
>Ga0209713_10001558_pt1 | contig 13789 bp, 6 predicted proteins | sample ArcOceMetagenome_3_FD_187444 | JGI IMG/M metagenome (GOLD analysis project Ga0209713, IMG submission 187444) | Marine eukaryotic phytoplankton communities from Arctic Ocean - Arctic Ocean- Svalbard ARC20M Metagenome (SPAdes) (version 2) | ecosystem: Environmental > Aquatic > Marine > Oceanic...
CGGCGATGATGCAGCCGACCGCCCACATGTCGACCGCCTTCGTGTAGCACGTCGAGCCGAGCAGGATCTCGGGCGCGCGGTACCAGCGCGTCGCGACGTAGTCGGTGAGCACCGACGCGCTCTCCTCCGACTTCTGCATCGCGCTGAGCGAGCGCGCCAGCCCAAAGTCGGCCACCTTGAGGAGGCACTCCTCGTTGAGCAGCAGGTTGGACGGCTTGAGGTCGCGGTGGACCAGGTCGCCCGAGTGGCAATACAAGAGCGCCTTTAGCGTCTGGTACACGATGAACTGCTTGTGCACCGGCTCAAGGATGTTTGCGCGGATGACGGCGTGCAGGTCGGTCTCCATGTAGTCGAACGCGAGGTAGATGTCCATGTCGTTCTCCGCCTTGAGCACATTCTGCAGCCGGATGATGTTCTCGTGGCCCGTCAGCGCCTGCAGGTACCTGCGAACACACACGGCGAGGCCAACTGTGAGCGTGCAGCCGAAGGAGGGAGGGAGAGAGAGAGAGAGGTCCGCTCGCCCTCGCTATTCCGCGCGCGAGGCGCACATGATCTCTCGGAACGTGCGCTGGGCGTCGGTCGCATTCTGAAAGGCGTCAAAGATCTTCTTCATGGCGACGACGCTCTTGGTCTTCTTGTCGACAGCCTTGAAGACGACCGCGTACGCGCCCTTTCCCAGCTTCTGCTGGATGTCGTACTTACGGAGCACGTGCTGCCGTTAGGGGTGGGGTTTCGACGCAGTGAGTCGGTTGGGCATGAGACGTGTGCGCTGGCCAAAACGGGCGCTGCGACGGCTAAGCCAAAGCCGGCGGACCTTATCCACGTCATCGACGCCCGGCATGGCTGGAGGCGGCGGTGAGGAGGTAGCGCGCGGGACGCTAACGGGCTCCCCGCTGTTCGCTGGCGGCGGCGCTTTCAGCCAAACTTGGGCCAGCGCCGCGTACTTCGCCTGGGTGGTTGGCCTCTTACCATATAGTGGTAACGAACGATCGTGGAACTTGGGGAGCGCTGCGTTGCACACCACCGGAACGCGCGAACTGCGATTGGAAAGTCGCGCTACAGTAGTTTACTCACGCTACGTCACACATGTACATGTGCATGCAACATGCACAGTAGGATCAGCACCGTCAGAGCTTTCAAGCTGCTAGGCGCTTCAACCTCTCCACCCATGTGACTAACACGCTGACACGATGGCGGACGACGACCCCGACGACGAGGTCTGGGACGGCCCGCCCGTCGGTGGTGCTCCGACGCCCTCGCCGACGCCGGCCGTCGAGGTCTCCATCTCCAAGAGGAAGGACTGCCCGCTGCCGCCGTACTGTGAGTGGTACGCCCCGTCCGAGACCCGCAAGCGTCCCAAGGGCAAGGTGCTGCAGCTCGTGCCCTTCGACCTGAGCGTGCGCCCCGACCCGGCCGACGGGCGCTGGCGCTGCAAGACCTGTCCGTCTAGCTACGACACGCGCACCCTGCTCTTTGGCCACGCGCGCTTCTGCGAGGGGCAGGAGGTCTGGCAGTGTGAGTGGTGCCAGTGCCGCGAGTCGGAGACGCACCACAAGGCCAACGGCCCGAGCGGCGCGAAGACGCTGTGCTCGGCGTGTAGCGCCCGCTACCGCGCGGGCCACAACGGCCTGCCGACGCAGAACGACAAGGGCGAGTGGATCTGCGACAAGTGCCTGCGCGGCTTCCCGACGATGAGCTCGCTCGGCGGCCACAAGCGCTTCTGCGACGGCGGCATCTGGCAGTGCGCGTGGTGCCACTGCAAGGCGGACGAGTGCCAGAACAAGAGCCTCGGGCCCGACGGCCCCGCCACGCTCTGCTCGGCCTGCTCGCAACGCTTCCGCTCCGGCCACACGGGGCCGCCGGCGCAGGACGTGAACGGCAAGTTCGTCTGCGAGGACTGCGGCCGCACCTTCGACAACATCTCGGGCCTCGGCTCGCACCGCGCGCGCTGCGACGGCGGCGTGTGGCGGTGCGGCTGGTGCAGCTGCAAGTACGAGGAGACCACGGGCAAGGGGCCGGGGCCCGCCGGCGCCAAGACGCTCTGCTCGACGTGCTCCGCCCGCTTCCGCGGCGGCGCCACCGGCCCCCCCACGAAGAACGAGGACGGCAAGTTCGTGTGCGAGACGTGCGACCGCACCTTCGAGACCATCTCTGGCCTCGGCTCGCACCGCGCGCGCTGCGACGGCGGCGTGTGGCGGTGCGAGTGGTGCTCGTGCAAGTACGAGGCGTCCAACGGCAAGGGGCCCGGCCCCAACGGCGCCAAGACGCTCTGCTCGGCGTGCTCGGGCCGCTTCCGCGGCGGCGCCACCGGCCCTCCCACCAAGAACGAGGACGGCAAGTTTGTGTGCGAGACGTGCGACCGCACATTCGAGACCATCTCGGCGCTCGGCTCGCACCGCCACCGGTGCGACGGCGGCAAGTGGCGGTGCGACTGGTGCCAGTGCAAGGCGGACGAGACGACGGGCAAGGGCCCCGGGCCCGCCGGCGCCAGCACGCTCTGCGCCAACTGCGCGGGTCGCTACCGCAGCGGCGCGAGCGGCGCCGCCAAGCGCGACGCGCAGGGCAACTACATCTGCGACTGCGGCCGCCTCTTCTCGACCAACGCGGGGCTCGGCGGCCACCGGCGGCGGTGCAACGTCGCGCTGGCGGTTCACGGCGGCGACGCCCTCGCCATCGGCGCGATGCCTCTCATCATGGGAGTGGCGGCGCTCTCTCCGATGGGCGCGCCGTCGCCCACGCCGAGCGGCACCGCCGAGGCGGAGATCGTCTTCGAGACCGAGGTGGTCGACTGAGCTTCGGTGGGCGCTGTGGGCCGGGCGGCGGTCTTGCCAGGTGGCCGCCCGAACAAGAGACCCCACGGACGGGGTGTGAGGTATAGAGGCGCCGTATATGAGAAAACACGGTGGTTGCACCTCCCCCCATGCGAAACTTAGGCCGTGCTGCGAGTTCTTCAGGGTTCCCAGTAGACTGAACTCGCAGCAAGCCAGAGTACTTCGTCCCAGCGGCGAGCGACCTGCGCACAAGCGTCGACCTCGCCGTCGGCCGCCTCCTGCTTCCTGGTGCGCGCTATCTCGGTCCGCCATGAGCAAACGAAAGCTCCCCTCCTTCGGCCGTCCTCCGGCCGCGCCGAAGCGGTCCACGCCAACCAATGCGATCGATCTACGTGCCTTTGCGCACACTCCGAGAGCCGCGGCGGCCAGCTCTAGCACGATCGGCGCCAGCTCCAGCACGAGCGGCGCTAGCTCGAGTACCAGCGGCGTCACAATCGACCTCACCGGAGCCTCGCAGGAGCTGGCACCTCCGCCTGGCAAGAGCGCCGTGCCGCGCCGCCTGCCGGCAAGTCTGACGGGCAGCGTCGGTTCTGCCGGCCACGCTGGTCGCACGCAGCCGGCGCAGGCGACGCTGACGCTGGCGCTGGCTTCGCGAGAGAGCTTCACGGCCCACCTCTCGCGGCCGCACGCCAAGGCTTCGCAGGCCCTGGAGCAGCTCTGCGACGCTGCAGGGAGGGCCGGCGAGGGCACCGAGCGTGTCTGGACCTTTCCGTTGGGGCGGTACGAGCGCGTGCTGCGCGAGCTCAACCGCCAGTGCGCCGAGTGGGTCAGCGTGCAGCTCGAGCAGATCCCACGGCAGGCGCTGTCGGCGGTCACGCTGCAGAACGCGACGTCTTCGTCTTCGTCGTCGTCATCGTCGGCGGCGGCCCCGGATGACACCGCGCTGCTCGTGTCGGTGCCCGCGGCGCTGCGTGCCGCGCTGCCGCGCTACCAGCAGGAGGGCGTCGCCTTCATCCTGCGCCGGCAGGGCCGAGTGCTGCTCGCCGACGAGATGGGCCTCGGCAAGACGGTGCAGGCGATCGCGGCGGCGGCCGCGTACGTCAACGAGTGGCCGCTCCTCGTGGCGTGCCCCGCCTCGGCGCGGCTGCACTGGCGCGACGAGCTGCTGCGCTGGCTGCCGTCGCTGCTCGCGGCGGACGACGTGGTGGTGCTCTCGAGCGGCGCGGCGCCCATCCCGCCGCGCGCGTCGGTCGTGATCATCTCGTACGACCTCGTCGCGAGGCAGGCCGCGGCGCTGACGGCCGCCGCCTTCCGCGTCATCGTGTGCGACGAGAGCCAGTGCATCAAGAGCCGCCACGCGCAGCGCACCAAGGTGCTGCTGCCGCTGCTCAAGGCGGCGAGGCGCGTGCTGCTGCTCTCCGGGACGCCCGCGCTCAGCCGGCCGTCGGAGCTGTACACGCAGCTGCACGCGCTCGACCCGAAGACGTTTGGCGCCTTCAAGGGCTTCGCGCGGCGCTACTGCGACGCGACGCCGACGCGGTTTGGCCTCGACGTGTCGGGCGCGTCGCACCTCGCCGAGCTGCACACGCTCCTCTTCAGCTCGGTCGGGATCCGCCGCCTCAAGGCGGACGTCCTCTCGCAGCTCCCCGCCAAGCGGCGCTCCGTGCTCACGCTCGCCACACACGGCGGCGGCGGCGGCGGCGGCGGCGGCGGCGGCGGCCTCGAGCGGCTGCGCGAGATGCTTGCCAAGGAGGAGAAGCAGGGCGCGGCGACGGCGGCCGAGAGGCGGCAGCTGCTCGTGCAGAGCTTCCACGCGGCGGCGGCCACCAAGCTGGAGGCGGTGCAGCGGCAGGTGGCGGGCGCGCTGCAGCAGCACTCGAAGGTCGTCTTCTTCGCGCACCACCGCGACATGCTCGACGGCGTGCAGCGCGGCGCCCTCGCGCGCGTCGAGCACGTGCGCATCGACGGCACCACGCCGCCCGCCGCGAGGCACGACGCGGTGCGCCGCTTCCAGGAGGACGCGACGGTGCGCGCGGCGCTGGTCGGCATCACGGTGGGCGGCACCGCGCTGACGCTCACCGCGGCGAGCGTCGTGTGCTTCCTCGAGCTCTACTGGACGCCCGGCGCGCTGCTGCAGGCCGAGGACCGCGTCCACCGCATCGGCCAGACCGCCGCCGCCGTGCGCGTCGAGTACTGGCTCGGCGCAGACACCATCGACGAGATCCTGTGGCCTCTGCTGCAGCGCAAGGCGCGCGTCGTCGGCCTCGCCATCGGCGGCGCGCCAAACGGCCTCGCCGTCGATGAGGTGCGCGACGCCTCCGACGCCGACCGCTCCGTCCATCGCACCAGCCGCTTCTTCGCCCCCCGCGCCGCCGCGGCGGGCGGCCAAGCGGCCACCGCATCGTCAGCCGGGGCCGCCTCGTACGACGGGCACGACGGTGATGAGGCGGCGGCGGATGAAGACGGCGGCGACGGCGGCGACGCGCTGCTGCTCGAGCTCGAAGCGCTCGACAGCGAGGCGCGCGGCGGCGCACCCAGCGGCGAGGACGAGGGCGACCATGGCGACGATGCCGTCGAGGGGGCGGAGGAGCGCGCAGCTGCGGGCGCCGAGTCGGACGCCGAGGACGCCGAGGAAGGTGCCGAGGTCGTCTGCGTGTGAAATTTGACGCGCGAGAGGCTTCAAAAAGATTTTGTTTACGTTACATACGAGAGTGGATAGGTCCTGAAAACTGCGCTGTCGCGGCGCGCGCCGAGCACACACGTCGGGCGCGGCGCGTCACTGGGATAAATCCATGAACAGGGTGTTCTTTGAGCCGTCTCTGCTGCCAATGTCCATCGCAGCGCCGCCTCCAGCGCTGCTCGGCAAGTCGGACCAGCTGACCTTGCGCGAGCCGCCGCTGGCCTCTTGCAAAAAGGGCGGGCGCGGGACCGGCGGCTGCGCGCCCGGTCCCCAAGCGTCGCGCGCTGGCGGCGGCATCAGGCGATCGTGGCCGATGGCGGCGCCGCTGCTGTTCGCGGCGGCCCACGGGTCGTCCTGCTCCATCGCCTGGCTGCTCCGCGGGCCGCTGTCGACGCAGAGCGCCGCCGCCGACGGGGCGAGCCGAGGCTTGTAGATGACGACGGTCACGAATTTGTTGCGGAAGCGATGCGTCACCGACATGGTGGTGGCGGTGGCGCCGCGCGGCGTGAGGCAGAGGTGGGTGAGCGTGACCGAGAGCGGCGGCGGCAGCGTCCACGCGGCGATGCGCTGGTCGGGCGCGGGGTCCATGTTGAGAGGGATGCACGAGAGCTGCAGCGGCGCGAGCGGCGGCTCCTTGGCGAGCGTGATCTCGTCGGGCAGCGCCTGCGTGTACATGTTGTGCGGCGTGTCGCCGAAGAAGCCGCTCGCCGCGTGCTCGTGCAAGTACATCGACTGGTCGATGACCGTGGTGCAGTTGTTGATGTTGCCCATCTCGTCGCGCACGGTGGGCTGGTCGGTCGCAAAGCGCCACTCGTTGTCGACGATGAATTTGTACTGGTAGGTGCCGGGCGGCAGGTTGAGGCAGACGACGTGGTCGGCGCCGCTGCGTCGGAGCGGGATGCGCTCCTCCCACGCGTTGAACGAGCCGGTGACGAACACCGCCGTGCCGCCGGCCGACCATTGCAGCACAGTCGGCACCGGCTCCGACTCGCCGCTCGGCTCCTGCTCCTCGCTCGTCGGAGCCACGCCGCTGCAGCCCACCGCCGGCGAAAAGTCTGTGGGGAGCGGCACCACGGCAGGGGTCAGCACCGGTGGCGACGCGGGTGGGAGCCGAGAGACAAGGGGGCCGCCGAGCCGAAGGGGTGAGTCAGGGGGCGCAGCACCTGCGGGCGGATGCTGGATCTGTTGATCGTTGGGTTGGAAGGCCTGGCCGCTCTGCGTCTGACCCATTGGGGCTCAGTGTGCGACCCTCAGACCACCTGCGGCACGCGTTAGCCAGTGTATGAGTCAGAGAGAGCTCGTCCAGTTAGTTAAAAGCTGCGCAGCCGCCGCCGCGTGCCGCAAGGGCTAGTGCTCCCCGCCAGCAAGATCCAGCACTGCGCCGCGGCTGTGGCCTCGTCCGCATGCACACGGATGCTGGGATGGCGCTCACCGTAAAGTTAGTGCGCCGGTTGGTCCAGCTCGTCTACCCGTGATGATGAGCTGCGCGCTGCGGCTCTGCGCGTCCAGCAATCCTCTGACCCCCGGCTGGTTTCCCGGGGACAACAACATGTCCCTTCCTTCTCGACAACCTCCCGCTGTTATTACCTCCCCACCTCTATAACCGTTTACCCCCCATGCAGAGCCCAAAGCGCGGGCGCCGTAGTGCGGGGGTTTGTAGCGTCGCCTCAAGAGCCATAATAGCCTCCTACAAGCTACAACGCCGTGGATTCACATCTTTCATCCTCAAACCGCCGTGCACGCCGCCTGCTGACTCAGTTGCTGGCTCGCCGCCGGCGCCGGCGCCGCCTGCGCGCTGCTCATCTGAAACGAAACCGAGCTGCTCGTCGTGTGCGCGGTCAGTGAGCCACTTATCGCCGCCTGCCTCGCACGCTGCCATGTCGCTCTAGCGGCGTCGTCGTGCTCTGGAGGCGTCGTCGAGGTCGACGTCGCGGGCCTCGTCGCCGCCTTTTGCGTCCGCCACCCGAACGGGCCACGTCGCCGCTCGGCGTTCCGGCGCGTGTCGACGAGCTTCTCGATCTCGATGTCCGCCGCCACCGCCTGCATCATCGCGTCGAGCGGCCACATCTGCCACAGCGGGCCTCCGAAGTTTTTGATCTCGGGCTGTGCCTTCTCGCGCGCGCCGCTCATGTAGTCGGCGAAGCGCTGCTCCACCGAGTAGACAAGCACCATCTTGAGGTTGGGGGGGAGCGCCGCCACCGCCGTGGTCGGCGAGCGCGAGGCGGCGTTGGCGGGCACCGACGCGGGCGACGAGCGCATCGAGGACGAGAAGGCTGACGCCTCCGCTTGCGAGCCGCGCTGCGACGACGGGGCGGCCCACCCGATCGTGGGCGACCTCGCGACGGCCATCGTGCTCGCGGCGCTGGCCAACAAAAGCCCGTGTGGGCGAGGCGGCGTGTGGCGAGCGAGCCTGACGAGCTCCGGGCAGTGGAAGAAGGACTTGCCGCGATGGCCCTTGGCGTCGGCGTCGTCGGAAAGGTCGAAGAGGCAGATCACCGCGGCGTCGACGCCCGACAACCTCCGCTCGAGCCGCGGCTCGGTCGTCGGGTCGTCGCCGATGATCTTGACGTGCTCCAAACTCCCAAAGGCGCGCTCGAGGCCGGTGCGGAGCGGCTCTGGGTACTCGTGGCTGACGAAGAGGCGGAGCTTCTCGCCGGGCGGCGGCTTCTTGCGCAGCTCCTCCTTGAAGAAGAGCCGCCTGGCTTTCAGCGGCCCCGGGAGCGGCTCGCGATCTGCCGCCGACGTCTCCGACGCCTCAAGGGTCACGCAACTGCCCGCCGCGTCCGACGCGCCCGAGGGCTCGCCGCTGGCGCTCGCACCGCCGCTGATGTCGCCGCCGGCCCGTCTCCCTCCCCGAGACGAGGCAGGGCCCGAGGCCCGGCGACTCACTTCTCCACTAGCGATGCGCAGCCGGCCACTAGCGATGCGCAGCGCGCCCCACCCTGCCAAGGCGATGGCCGTGCGACTCGTCGTCGGTTGCCGTGCGTGGCCAAACGAGCCCTCCTCCCGCTTTTCCTTCTCGAGCCACTGCCTGTTGGAGACGCGCGCGCACGCCAGCTCGACGACGCGCTTGAGCATCGCCCACTTGAGCCCCGGGATCCGGTAGAACCACAGGATGGTGTCGCTCTCCTTCTCGAGCTTCATCTTGACGTACTTGATCGCGTCGAGCTCGGATTTCAGCTTCTTGGCGGCAGCGCCGTCGCGGTTGGCGGCCTGGGCGGCGCTCAGCTTGTCCTCAATCGCCTTCACCTGCACCGGGGTGATCAGGTCGTCGATGTCTTTGATGCCGCCCTTGTCGGCGCTCGACTCGCGCACGAGCACGATCGGGATCTTGGGATCTTGTTCGCGCGCCGTGCACAGCTCGACGCGGCAGAACTCGGAGGCGAGGTACTTCTGGGAGAGGAAGACGAGCACGACGTCGCTGGCCTTGACGGCGGCGCGCAGCTTCTCGGCCGAGATCTCGTCGAGCTTCTCGGTGTCGAGCCACACGCGCAGCTCGGGGCACATCGTCAGCAGGTTGGCGTACATTGTCTGCACCTGGTCCTGCCCGGTCGACTGCGTGTGGCTTAGGAAGATGTGCGAGCCCTCCGCGCCCGCCACCGGCTCCTTTGGGCGGAAACGCTGCCCCTCGTGGTCGAGGAGGAGCATCTTCTGGTCGGACTTTGCTGCCAGGTAGCGCCGCAACGCTGGCGAGACCACCTCGGCGGCGAGGGCCAGCCATCCCACGCACAGGCTCGAGAGCACCCAGCCCGGGTAGCTCGACGCGCCGGTGCCCATCGCTCCGCTCTGCCAGAAGCCGACGGCGTAAAAGCTACAGACCATCAGCGCGAGGAAGGACACGCTCGACGGCCCCTGCGGCACGTCGAGCTGCCCCGCCGACAGCACACGCAGCAGCTGCGCCGCGCCCGCACAGACGAGCAGCGCAATGTCGATTTGCCACGCCGTGCGGCCGAGCCGCCACGCACCGGAGTCGTCGTCTCTCCACTCGAGCGGGCACTGCGTCACGTTGACCTTGAGCACCTCGGGCGCGCCACGCACAGTCACGACCGTCTCACGCTCGACGTCCTCCGGCAACGTGACACGGTCGTCGGCCGCCCACTCCACCACGCACGCAACCAGCGCGCACAGCAGCACGAACGCCACGACCTCGAGCGCCATCGCGGCCGCCAGCCATCGGCTGACCCTCGTTCCGTCGCCCTTGCCGTCGCCGCCTTCGCGCTTGCGCTTGCGCTTCTCTGCCAGCCGCGCGGCCGCCCGGACGAGCGCGAGGCGTGCGTCGTGCGCGTCGCCCGCCGTGATGCCAAAGGCGACGAGCGCCGGCCCAAGCGCGCGCACGGCGAGGCGGCTCGTGCATGCGCCGCGGCTGTTCTCGCCCGCGAGCACGAGCGGCGCTGCGCACAGCGCCAGCGCACCGAGAACCGCGCAGCCGCGCGCCATCGCGGCCGCCATCCATCGGCTGAAGCTCTGATCGCCGTCGCCGTCGCCGCCTTCGCGCTTGCGCTTGCGCTTCTCTGTCAGCCGCGCGGCCGCCCGGACGAGCGCGAGGCCAAGGAGGAACGGCACCACCGCGCAGGGCACGCCGATGCCGACGACCGTCAGGGCGAGGGCCGTGGGGCTCTCGCGCGGCTCGTACGAACACGCCATCGTCTCGTTGGCGGGCAGCTCGCAGCCGTCGCCCGGCGGCGTTTGCGCCCAGTAGAAGGCGAGTGCGTGGCCCGACGTCGGCGCACACGAGGAGACGTTCCACGCGAAGAAGTCCGACTCATCGAGGCCGCTCTCGCCGCAGGTGGGCTCGGCGACGGTGGGCGCCGTGTCGGCAGGGATGGCGCGCGTGTCGCCGTGGAAGATCGCCTCCGCGTCGTCGTCCGACGCCGGCACTTGCATCCCGTTGACCGTGTCGTACGCGCCGAGCCTCACAAACTCGGCGCTGAACTGGTCAAACGACACCGACAGCCGCCGATCGCGCCGATCACGCCGGCTATCGACAGCCTGCAGGTTGACGACCTCGAAGCTGCCGGCGCGCTCGCCCGCGTCGTCGAGCCGGATGACGCCGCTGAGGCCCTCGAGGCCAGAGGGCAGCGCAAGGAGCTGCTCGTACATGCCAGCGGCGTCACGGTGGTCGAGATTGCCGCTGCCGTCCTGCATCGCGTGCATCGCATGCGCAAAGACGAGGACGGCGTCGGCGGCCGTGCGCGCGAAGAGCGACGAGAAGGAGGCGGCGTCGCCGTCGGCGTCGCAGAACGGCGGCTGCCTCTCGCCCACGTGCCGCTGCGACGCGTCGACGTCGCAGCGCGGTGCGCTCAGGTACGCCGACGCGCCCGAGGTGCTTCGCTCCGCCCATCGTTCGGTGTAGTTGGCGGCGAGGTCGAGGGCGTCGTGCTGTCCATGGAAAGCTCCTCGCCGGACTGATTTCCATCGAGAGTCCGCAGCGCAGCCGATGTCCGCGAAGAGCGCGCGCCAAAGCAGCGTAAGTCGCGGCAGTCTGGGAGGGTTAGTCTGGGTCTTTAGATAGGAAAACGGTCTCTAGATGAAACGCGTCAACCTATGGCTAGACGCGCTGAACCTACAGACCTACAATCAAGAGTGAAAACGTGACACGACCTTCGTTTTTACCGACGGCCACCGTGGCGCTAGCTCTACACGCCTGTTCAGGGGTACACACCAGCGCAGATGCATGCGTTTGCAGTGTATGCGCACCCAAGTCTTTGTGTGCCGGCTGAGTGGACTTAGGAAGGCGCACCTCCATGAGCGACGACGAGGTCGCCAAGTACAAGGCGAAGCTGAAGCTGCTCAAGGGCAAGCTCGTGGACACCAACGTCCTCATTTCCAAGTTCAAGGCGGAGCAGCAGGAGCGGCAAAAGCTTCAGGCTGAGGTGGAGGGGCTGCGGAAAAAGGAGAAGGACGGCATGCGTGAGGTCTCGGCGCTCAAGGCCAAGCTCGAGAACATGACAACGACCGAAGCCGCGAATCAGCGGGTCGCCGAGGCCGAGGCGTCCATCCAACGTCATGTGACCCAGATTGCCACGCTCCAGGTGGGCGCGCCCGCCCGGCCGCCCGGCCGCCCGCCCGCCGAAACGCCTGCTGCACCTTCCTCGGCTAACACCGCGCCGCTGCTCCCCCCACGTTATGCCTCGCAGAAGGAAAAGGAGAGGCTCGAGTCCCAGCTGCGCTCGAAGCGGCAGGACTCCCAGCAGGAGAGGCAGGCGGGCGCCCAGGCACAGGAGATGTCGCGGCTCAAAGCGGCCAAGGAAGCGGCCGACGCGGCAAAGGGCGCAGCCGAGCGAGAGAAGGCGATCCTGACGTCGCGGCTCAAGGAGAGCGAAGCGCGTGAACAGAGACTGCAGGCGCAGCTGCTCCAAGCATCTACTTCGGCGGCGCAGCGGAGCGCAGAGGAGAGCGCAGCGGCCACTGAAACCCAGCGGGGCCACGCGGCTGGTGAGCAGGAGCTGCGGAACCGGGAGCGGGCGCATGAGGAGGCGGTGAAGGCGCATGAGCTAACGATGCAGGCCAAGTTCGAGGAGTTCAACAAGGTGTACGCCAAGTTGCAGGCCCAGGACAAGGAGCATGAGCAGGTGAAGGCGCGGCAGCTTGCGGCCGCGGCGAAGCTGGACAAGCGCGTACAGGAGGCGGAGCAGCGACGGCAGCAGCTGAATGCGCTGCAGACGCAGCATGAACAGCAGCAGCAGCAGCTCGACAGCAGGGCCGAGCAGCTCAAGAGGCGCGAAGAAGAGCACAGGGCGGCGGCGGCCGCGGCGTCCGCAGTCGTGCCGCCGCCGGCCAAGCGCAGGCGCGGCGAGGTCGATGGCGACGGCGGCGACGGCGGCGACGGCCCCGTGGCGGCGCTGCTGGCGCAGCTGGGCGATCTCGAGCAGAGCCAGCCGGCGGTCGCCTCCGCCGCCATCGTCGATCTGCTCGAGAGCGGCGTGTCGGCGTGGCTGTACAGCCCTTGCGCGCTGCAGCCGATGGGCGGCGACCGGGGCGCGGTGAGCATGCAGCTGTCGGGGTGCGCGGCCGCCGCGCTCGACGAGCTGGCGGCGCGTCTGTCGACGGTCTCGTGGGCGGAGGCGCTGCTGCGTCACCTGGCGCTGCTGGTGGTGGGGCGCGGCCGCGACGCGCAGCTGCCGGCGTCGACGCTGCAGCGCGACGTGCTGGTGGCGCACCTCTTCAGCCGCTGCTGCCGCGCGCGCGACGAGCCGGGCAGGCTGCGCGTCGCCGCCTTTGAGCTCGCGCGCCACCGCCACAAGGCCGAGCCCGCGCTGCTCGCCGCGCTCTGCTGCAGCTGGCCCGAGGCGATGGGGCTCGGCGCGGCGCCCGGCGCGGCGGCGATGGGGCTGGGCGAGGTGCTCGGCGCCCTCGCGAGCCGCGCGCCGCCGCAGCCGCAGCCGCACGGCGAGGAGGGCGGCTCGCTCAATGCGCGCGCGCGCGCGCTGCTGCGCGCCCAGGGCGGCGAGGGCTGGGTGGGGCAGCCCGAGTCGGTCTCGACGGCGATGGTCGACGGCTTGGTGGCACGTCTCGGGCAGGCGGTCGCGCCCGAGGGCGGCCGCACCGCCGACGGCTGCCACAGCGTGGCGGCGTTCCTGCTGTCGGAGCAAGTCCTCGAATGGTGCTGCGCTCTGGAGCTGCTGGCGACCTCGCTCGGGTGGAATTGGACCGCACAGCAGCTGTTGCCGCGGCTGATGCAGCTGCTGAGCACCGAGACCAACCTCGAGGCGCACACTGCGGTGCTGTGCCTCGTCGGCCGCATCGGGCAGGTGGCGCCCTCGTCCAAGGGCGCGCGCTGGATCCGGACCAACCTCTCGCTCGTGCTCGACGACGCCGATGGTGGGCGCAAGGGGCAGGCTGCAGCGTTTTCCCTCCTCGAGATGGACATGGCAGCTTCCCCCGAGGCGACCGCCACCGAGGGTGAGGAGCTGAAGCGGCTCGGCGCTTGGCTGAACGCGCAGTCTCGGGACGTCCCCCCGAGCAGTGTGCCGCGTCACGTGCGAGCCAGGGGCAAAGCCGTCTGGAAGGCCTTCGTGGCAGCAAATAAACGAGACAGCTGATTTGAGTCCTCGTGAAATATGCGCATTTACAGGCGATTAGACAAACGTAACGGTAACACAACGTAAGGCGTAGCGGTAGGCATACATTTCAAAGGCGCTGCGTGTCGTGCAGCCGGACTCGCTTGGCCGGCTTGAAGAGCTCGGCCTCGCCGTCTGCGTAAAGGACATTGAAGCTGCCGGCGTGGAAGCCCTCGGTGTGCGCTGTGAGCACGGTGCCGGGCCACCAACCCTCGTCCTCATCCGTGCCGTACTGCGCCTCGACGGCAGCTCCAGCCGTGATGATGCTCGAGTAGAGG
>Ga0209713_10001560_pt1 | contig 13777 bp, 10 predicted proteins | sample ArcOceMetagenome_3_FD_187444 | JGI IMG/M metagenome (GOLD analysis project Ga0209713, IMG submission 187444) | Marine eukaryotic phytoplankton communities from Arctic Ocean - Arctic Ocean- Svalbard ARC20M Metagenome (SPAdes) (version 2) | ecosystem: Environmental > Aquatic > Marine > Oceanic...
AGCGGCGGCTCGGCAGCGGCACTGGCGGCTGTGGCACTGGCGGCGGCGGCGGCGCACCGCTTGAACAGGACCTCGACCGCCTGCTTCAGCGGCTCCGGAAGCTCGGCGAACGCGGCGGAGACGCTGGGCTCGAGCGTGTAGGTGGCTGCGCAGAGGAAAGAGGGGCGGTCTGAGTGGCGTGGCGGGCGGGGCGGCAGCGCTTGCGCGCGCTCGGGGGCGGGATGCATCACGCACCCATGCGCTGCTCCGACCACTTTGCCAGGAAGTAGTCGCGCGAGAAGAGCAGGACGTCCTCGGGTCTCTCGCGCAGCACGGCCTTCGTGAAGTCCCTCAAGATGGGTTGGAGCTCCTCGGGCACGCGGATCTCCGTCATGTTACGAGCGCTGAGCGCTCAAGGTTGCGCAAGCGTAACTTGCGCAATTGTTGAAACCAACTACCAACTAGCTACTCGCTGGCGTAAGCTAAACGATATGGTCGTGCTAAGCGACGGCACGGGCGCTCGCATCGCGCGCAGCCGGGGAGCGGCGCAGTCGGCCAAGGCGGCCAACTCGTCCAAGCTGCTGCAAGTCCAGGCGACGTCGCTTCGCAACGTGACCGAAGACGAGCTGCCCGCGGCCGAGCCCAGGGCTCCGGTGCCGGCGGCAGCGCCTGCTGAGGACCGGCTCCCCTCCTCGGTCGACGCGTTCGCGCCCGAGACGGTCAAGGGTCTCTCCACCAAGACGAGCGCCATGGTGCAGGAATCGGCGGCTGCGATGGCGCAGGCCAACGAGGCGGTGCTGCAGACGCTGCGGCGCAAGGAGCTCGAGGAGATTCACGAGCGCATCGCGCAGACGCTCGACCAGTACGAGACCAGGGTCGCTGCGACGACGGGCGGCGACGGCACCGACGACGGCGACGAGGATGGCGACGCAGGAGGGGATGACGAGGACCAAGACAACATTGCCTTCGGCTCGATCAAGGACAAGCTGATGGTGCTGCTCCTCGACTACCGCAAGACCTGCAACGACCGCAAGTCGGTCCTCACCACGATGGACGCGGGCCTCTCTCGAATGCTCAAGGACGCGGAGAAGGACCTCGCCGCCGCCGACACGGACGCCCCGCCGGCGTCTGAGCCCGACTCGGCCGAGAGCGTCCTGGTTGCGCACCTGGAGGCCAGGCCGGTCGAGACCTTCGCCGCGGAGACGACAGTCCGGCAGCAGAAGCTCAGGGAGGTGCACGAGCACCAGGTCTCCATGCTGCAGGAGCACATCAGCGCGATGGCGGAGCCGCTGGCGGCCTCGGAGCAGCGTGGCGCTCAGCTCGACGCGGAGATCGAGCTTGCGCATCGCCGGCTCGCGCGCGCCACCGCCGACGTGCGCGCGCTCACGGACGAGCTCCAGAGCCTCGAGGGGCAGGGCAAGTCGTTGGCGCAGCGTCTGAAGGAGCGGGAGAACATGAACGAGACCAAGGCGCGCACGCAGCTTGGCAACACGCAGCAGGTCAAGGCTGATGCGGAGCGCGCCAGGCAGAAGTGCGAGCAGCTCGAAGGGACGCTGCAGGCCCTCGAGGCCCGGAACAAGGAGGAACTCGCTGCGCTGCAGGCCTCGCTCAACGATGCCCTCGCGCAGCGCGATGCCGCGCAGGCAGAGCTGCCGCCGCTGCAGGAGCAGCTCGCCGCCGCGCTCGGCGCGCACTCGGGCAATGACGAGCTTCAGGCCGCGCTGGAGCAGGCGAGGCGTCAGCTCGCCGAGGCAAAGAGCAGCGCGCTGCGCATGCACGAGAGCTTCGAAGCGCGGCGCAGCGAGTGCGCCCCGCCCCCGCCCCCTCCCCCCCTCCCCCCTCCCCACCGAGCCCGCGAGAGCGCGTCGCCCCGCGTCCGCGTGCAGCGCCGCAACCGCCGCCCCGGGCCGCCGCGTTGCCCACACCTGCGTCTCCCACCCGCGTCCCACCTGCTCTCCGCGGCTTGCCCAGTCTCGAGGCCGAGCAAAAGGCGCAACGCGAGGAGGCCCATGCCGAGCTTGCGGAGATGCGGGCGAAGCTGAGTGAGATGCACCAGAAGATGCAGCAGCGCGAGAAGGAGTTCGCGGAGCGAGAGGCGAAGCTGCTGAGCTCGAGTGGCGACGAGGTGGGAGACCTCCAGCGCCAGCTGAGCTCGACGAGCTCTCAGCTCGGCGAGGCGCAGCAGGTGCGCGCGCTCTGCTGACGCACGCGACCCATCTTTGCCCTGCATGCACCGTGAGACCCGCAGGAGAGAATATTGGGTGCTTGCGTTGCGTGTGCTGTCCCCTCAGGCGCTCGAAGCCATGACGGCGCAGCGCGACAAGGCGACGGAGACGTCCGACGCTCGCTCGCGCGAGCTGGACGAAGCCAAGCAGCAGCTCGAGGAGGCGAGGCAGCAGCTGCAGGAGACGCGAGATGAGCTCGCGGCGCTTCGGGCTCCGCAGCTGGCCCAAGCCGCTTCGGAGCCGGCGGCAACGCCGCCAGCTGGCGAGGAGCGCGTGGAGCCGCCACCAGGGAACGAGGAAGCCGAACGCGCCTTGGAGGCCGCCCGGCAGGCGGGTCTGCTCGTGCAACAGCTCCAGCTCGAGGCGCAGGCGGCGGCGCAGCAGGCCGCTGCGCAGCTCACCGCACTGACAAGCGAGCTGCAGGTGGCAGAAACGGCGTGGGCAGACGAGAGCCAAGACGGAGCTCGTGCGCGTGCGTCGCTGGTGGCTTTGCGCGCAGAGGTGCACGAGGCCATTTTGGCACCTGTGGTCGACCACTGGCCTGCTGCCAGAGCGGTCCCCGCCGACGAGGGCCCGTCCGCGGCTGATGCCATTTTGTACAGTGATGCCATCGTCGCCTCCACGGCCGAGTCGGAAGAGGAAGTTCCTGCGGGCGTTGTTCAGGGCAAGGCGGCGGCCGACCCAGGCGGCCTTGACGGTGCGGCGGCACACGTGCGGAGCTTGCTCGCGCGCGATGCACTGGAGCGGCAGCTTTTGCTACAGGCGCTCGCACAGTGCGAAAAAGAAGCTGCGTTTGCGGCAGACGCGGCGGCGGCGGAGGCGGAGGCAGCAGCCACGGCAGTTGCGGCGGCGGAGGCGGCCGCCGCCGCCGCCGCCGCGGCCGCCGCCACGCCTGCCGCTGAGCCACCAGCGCCGGCCGTCCAAGAAGATAAGGGAGTGGCCGAGGCCGCCCTCAAAGAGCTGCAGGCGGGGGTGCAGGCCGCGAGGGAGGCGGCCGCAGCAGCTACAGACGCCGCTCAGGAACGCCTCGAGCAGCAGCAAGCAACCGCCCTGCTCGCAGCCGTCCTCCACAACGGCCTCACCGCGGCGACGGAGCATCACGAGAAGGAACTTGAGCTCCTACGCGCCCACCTGGCGCAGAGCCAGGCGGATGCGGTGAGCTCCCAGGAGGCCGAGGCAGCCAGCAAGCAAGAGAACGCGGCGCTGCTGAACACCTTGGCAGGCGAGCGTGATGCCGTGAAAGAGCTCGAACGCCAGGTGCGTGCGCCCTCAAAAGAGCCATCCAGTGCACGGGGCCCAGCCGTTCCGCGCGCCCTGCTTGCAGATCAAGGAACATGACGAGGAGCATGAAAAGAAGCTGCGCGAACTCGAAGCGAGGCTCGAGGCAGCACTTATGGCGGAGAAGGAGGCCCGAGAACACCTCGAAGCTGCGCGCTCGCCGTCACCTGGAGGCGACGACGAGGCCGATGACGGCGAGAAGTCGGAACTCCTCATCGCCAATCGCCTGCAGCTTGCGACTCTGCAGGCGCGAGAAAAGGAGCTCGAGGACCTCACTGCCGAACTCGCGGAAATGCGCGCGACGCTCGCAAAGGCCGGTGGCGACGGTTCTGCACTTCGTCTCAGCTGCACCATCCTCGCACAGGAGATCGATTGCAGCGAGAGGAGCTTCGAGGAGCGGATGGCTTCAGAGCGCAAGCTGCTGCAAGATGCGCTCAAAGCCCAGGTGCATGCCCGTCGGATACGAGGGCCAGGCCGCAGGCATACAAATGGAGCTTGTTACTGACTGCGCTGCCGCGTTTGCCTCGCCGCAGAGGGAGCTCGGCGTCGCTGAGCTGCGTGAGTCGGCTCTTCGGATGCGACGGTTGGACGTGCGGGCGCGTCTCTTGCAGGCATCCGTCTCCCCATCGAACCCTGCCCGCGCCCTTCCTCTCGGGCACGCACGCATGCGCGAGCTGAACGTGGCACTCGCTCGGTTGGCGCTACGCAGGTGCTGCATTCGTCGGCGAGCGACGGCGGTCCTGACGGCATGGAGCTGGCGCTCAAAGAAGCGGAAGGTCAAGAAGCAGAGCTGGACACGGTCCAGCAACAGGCTCACGCCGATCTGAAGCGCGCGCGAACGGCGTTGGCAGCTGCAGAGCGCAAGGTGGAAATGGGCGAGCAAATGGCACCGTCGCCACAGACGATGGTATCTCAGGGCACCGACCGTTCGCTCAAGGAGCAGGAAAATGCTGCGGCCAAGCTCCAAGCACGGCGGCGTGGCCACGCTGCACGGGGGGCTATCCAGGAACTGCACGTGCCTCCGGCAGCTGCGGTTGGAGCCTTGCCCCACTCGTTGACCAAAGGCCTGCAAGATACGGACGCCCAACCTCAGGTCGTTCCCAAGACCCCTCGTGCAGTGGCCGCCTCGGCAGCGCCTGAGCAGTTGCTCCAGTCACTCGCAGCCGTGCCGGAGCTCGAGTCGGCACTGGCGGACACGCCGGCGACGCCGGCGGCGGATGAGCCCGCCGTGGAGGCCCAACTGAGCAGAGCGACGGCGGAGGCGGCGACCGTGGCCGTGGCCGCGTCGGTGCCGCCCCAGCAGCTGCAGCAGTCGCTGGCGACGCTTGAGGTGGCGCTTGCGGACCCGTCGACGCCGGCGACGGAGAAGCCTGCGCTGCAGGCTCGGCTGAGCAGAGCGAAGGCGGAGGTCGCTGCGGCGGCTGTCACGCAGCCAGCTCAGCCCGCCGCGTCGGCACCGGCGCGCAAGGCCGAGGTCGTGCCTGCCGTTGCCTCCGCCTTCGCCGAGATGCGGTCTGAAATGAAGGTGTGGGCTGGCGGGAGCCTGCCCGCGGGCAAGGACAGTGGCCTTGCGGAGGAAGCAACGCTCCGCAAGACTGCGGATGAGGCGCTGATGAGAGTCGAGTCCGTGCTCTCCGTTTCCGAGCTCCGCAACATCTCGCAGGGTTTGGCGCACCGTGAGAGATCTGCGCAGAGTCGTGCGGGCGCCGTAGTGGCGCAGCTCAAAGCGGACCTGCATTCGGCCTCCCGCAGGGCCTGCGCTGCGTTCCCGGCCGTGGTGTGGGCGGGCCCAGGGGGCGATTTTGGGCTTGGTGGCGCACCAGAGGTGTCCGACGCCCTGAGCAGCATTGCGGACTTTGTTGAGCGAGCGGCGGCCACGCAGGAAGTGATGCGGCTCGCTGCGGTCGAGCAACTTGAGGCTGCACGAGCGGAAGCTGCGTTGGCTGCCGCGGCTGCTGCTTCCAAGGGCCCGCCTGCTGAGCAAGAGGAGAAGCCGCCTGAGGTCGTGGACGAACCGACGCCTGCTGTTGAACCGCCCGCGCCAGCCCCAGCTGCTGTGGTGGCGAAGCCACCTCACACGCAGGTCGCTCCGTTCGCTGCTGAGCCACCTCCAACACCTGCCGTGGTCTGCGAGGACACGGGCTGCAACCCGCACGCTGGCCCCGAAGAAGTTCTCCGCTTCATGTTGCACGAGACAGGGTTGCTTGATCCGGCAACACGTGAAGCAGCCTTGCGCTCTGCGGGTGGGCCCGAGACGGAGCTGGCCAAGCTGGTCAGAATGTTTCAGTGGGACGATAAGATCCGCAACTTCTCCGAGGGATCCGCCACGACGAGCAGTGGTCAAGTGGCCAGGCCACGCTCTGCCACGCTGGCTTCCATTCGACTGCCATCGCGGAAAGCTGCGCTTCCTCCGCTCGCACCGGACGAGATGGCCTTGTGGGAGCAACAGCTTGTGGAGCTCAAGCAGCGGCTGGAGGCGGAGGCAGAGCGCGCCGCTGAAGCTGAGCGGCGTGCAAAGCAGCTGATTGCGCAGCTACGCGCCGCGAGACAAGAGGCCGAGGCGGCTGCAGAGCCTGTTCCGTTTTCTACTCTTGACGGCACCGACGAGGTCAACCAGCTTCGGCGCCTGCTTTCGATGATGACGCCGGGCCTGCACGGGCAGCGGCTGCCGTGGAGCCCACGGCTGACGGCGTCGGTCAGTCCTGCTGTGGTGCACGCCCGTGCGGCCTCTCCAACCGAAAAGCCTGGTGAGGACGAGGCACCAGCGCAGCAGCCCACGGAGGCTGCCGACGAGAACCAGAGCGTGTTTCGCAGGCTTCACAGCCGAGAGAGCCGCAGCTCGAGCCGCTGGCAACAGCGCCGTGCTGACTTGCAAGAGGAGACGGCTCGGTCCACGGAGGCGGTCATGCAGGCGTACGCCTCTGTCCGCCACACTGGCGCGGTCTTCGCTCAGATGAGGTCGCGCTTCGATGCGCCGTCGGAGGGCGCCGATCCTGGAGCAGGCAGCTTCGACAAGCTCCTGGCAAGGGCGCAGATGAGCGACCCAGCGTTGCCGCCAGTGCGTCGTGGAGGTGCAGGTGCAGCAACTCCGGACCCCTGGGGCAGCCGAGCAGGGACGCCTTGGCAGCCAGTGCAGTCGCTTGGACGGCCTTACGATGCGATCGGCTCGCGCGTGGGGCAGTCGAGCCGGCCGAAGACATCATCAACATCATCATCACCGGCTAGCAACCCGCGGCAGCGGCGGCCGCCGTCAGTGCAGCGGCCTGACGCTCGGGGCTCGCCGCAGCTGAAGGTGCTGAGCACCAGCTCGACAGCGCCTGCTCTGTACTAGCTTCTTGGCCGTGGGCCGCTGGCCACACGTCGTCGGCGTGGAGCGTGGTGGGCCTCCCACGCCACGTGCCGGGAGCCGGATGAAAAGTTCCTTCATTCGTTTTCACTTTCGCATTTACAATTTCTCTTTTTTCTGGTCTCTTCTCTCTGTCCGTTTATAGAAAACCACGACTCGGCCGTCGGCGTCAAGCGGTGGAAAACACTTGTGTACGTTGTGCCAGTCCGTAAGGAGCTAAGCGCCACCGAGAATCACAGCAGAGTGTTCAAGACACAGCGGCCGAGTACTCTCCCTTGCAGCGGCCTTGCCCGCCGCGCCGATAAGCAAGCGGGCGCAGGCCTGAAAGGCGCTCGCACGGCTGGCAAAGCGGCTGCTGTTTTGACGGGGCGCAGCACGGACCGGACTACGGCCGCGATTCATAGAAGAGCAGCTGAGGGTGCAGTCGGCCCGCCACGCACTTGTCCTTGACGGCATCGAAGTCTTTGCCAACGAGCCGGCGAGTGTCATCGTCATAGTGGATCCATTGCCCTGCGATCTGTGAGTAACAGAAGCAGACGTAGTGCTGCTCGTAAAACGCGGTGAGCGCAACGAGCTGGCAGCTCCCCCCCTCTTCCAGCCCCTGGTACACGTCACAGAGATGTATTCTCTCGTCGATGCCCTGGAGAGACTCGCTTATCTCCGCCTTGGATGCGTGCGCGGTGTCGCTCGCAAGCCCAAGGGTGAAGACGCGCGGCGTCCGCAGCATGTGCAGCTTGTTGCAGCCGGGAGCTGGCTGTCCAGCCTCCTTGCCAGGAGAGGAGTCCGCTTCGCTCCCGGCAGCCATGCGAAGCACGCGGACCAGAGGGCTGGTCGAGCTGCCCGCCGCCTCTCTCACTTGCTTGCGCAGTTCAGAAGCGACGACGTACTGGGTCCATTGGTCGAAGTTCACCGGCTTGCTGTGTTCCTCCTTGGGATTGCTGGGTCGGGAGTACTCCATCCTCATGCTCATCGAGAAGATGCGCTTCACAAATGAGTCAGCGGAGCTGCCCTGGTCCGCCAGCACGTCTGACGAGGCGGGAACTGGCCCTGCAGTCCCACTTGCCCGTTCTGCTTGAGCTGGCTCATCCGACGACCCATTGCATGCCACGGGAGCAGTTGAAGAAGCTGCAACGCTCGACTCGTCCCCCGCGGCACCGTCCACCGCGGCTGCGTCACCACCTGCAGCTGGAGCCTGGACAGGGTGTGGCGGTGCCTGCGCACGGTGCAGCGCCTCGAGCAGCGCCTCGTGTGCCTCTGTTGCATCGTGCATTTCGCCGAGCTCGAAGCTGGAGTCGAGGTGAAAGAGTGCCTCCTTCAGCGCGCTCGCGGTTGCCTGCTGGGGCTTGCTCTGCGAGGTGTCAGTGGCCGCGGCAGCCGCTCCGTCCTCCATCATGCTGCACACCTGCTTCATTGCCAGGAAGATGGAGCTGTCCTCTCCTCGCGCGTCTTTGTGGGGCTCGCAGACGAGGAACGCATCCCGGAATGCCGACACATTCCACAGCGTCTGCACCACGACATTCACGAAGCAGGAGTGCTGCCCGGTCTTGTTCTCCAGCCCCGGGGCAGCTGCAACACCCATGGCGACAGCCTCGTCCTCAGGGGCGGTATTGTTCGCCACCACCTTGCCCTTGCGCTTCCCGCCGCTCCCATTGCCGGCACCGTGCTCGCTTGAGTTGGCGTTCGAATGGTGGCCATCCTCCTTCTCGGATTGGTTGGCCTTGGGACGCCGCGGACGCTTGCCATTCGCGGCGACTGCTTGGTCCCCCGCGCTGCTTGACTTGCTGTTTCCTGACGTGTTGGCGTGCCGCGCGTGCATTGGCTCAGCCACACCAGGTGCCAAACCGTCTACCGTGTGCGCAGATGCCATGTCAACTCCGCTATCCTCATCGGAGCCGTCTGGCTTGCCTGGTGACGTGTCTGAGGAACCTTTTTCAAGGCCCTCGTCGGTCGCGGCCTCTGAGTCCATCGCCTTGCTGCCGTCGGAAGGGCCAGACACCGCATCACCGTCCGATTCATGCCGGCCCTTGCTTTTGGTCGTCACGTCACCGGCCTCGCCATCGGGAGTCTCCAACGCACGCTCCTTGCGGTGGCGTCGGCGCTGGGGCACTTCCTCCCAGGTTTGCCTTTGCTCGGCCGCCATGGTGGCATTTTCGGCTGCCATCGCGGCCGCCGCCGCCTCCGCTGCCTCTGCAGCTTCCACAACTCTCAAGGCGGCGGCGGCTTCACGGGCGTCGCGGGCGGCGCTGTCCTCAACGTCGTTGTGATCTCCTGCAGACGGTTTGGTCCCTTGGTCGTGGTCGTCATCTGCCCCGCCGTTGCGCGGCGCACCCTGCGCGACGGCGGCATGATCGCGCTCAGCCGCGACCAAGGCCTCGGAGGCGATCGCCGCAGCGTCATCCCAGCCCGCGAAGGCGCCTGGAATCGCGTTTGCGTCCTCCACAGGGACGTCGGCACCGAGCTCTGCCACAACACCATCGCCGAGGCCAGTGCGTTTGCCCTTCTTTTTCTTCCCGCGCTTCTTGCCCTCGTCCTTCTGCTTGCTATCCTCCGCCTCGAGCGCTTCCAGCAGTTCTTGCTCGGCGCGTTCCGCCTCCTCTTTCTTCAGCTTCTGCTGCTCCTCGCCGAACGCAGTGCGCACACCTCTGAGCATAAGTCGCGCCAATTGCGCCAGCAAGGCGCGCTGCGCTGTCATCACCGCGCGCATTGGCTCTTTGCGGAGCAGACGCCGGCAAAGCTCTCCGAGAGCCCGTCCAGCATTAGGCAGGTGTGCGCCCGCCTGATGGACTGTGCTCGCAATCCGCACGACCGTGAGTACGTGCTCGAACGAGATCTGCGGCCCAAGGTCCATCTTTGGTTGGCCCTTCCCGGCAAAGTCGAGCTCGAAGGACGCCTCAATGGCCAGCAGCCGCTTCAGGAGAGCCGCGCTGTCATCGGCGCCACTCTCATCGCCAACAGGTTCTGTGAGCACGAGCGTGCCCGCCTCCCGGCTCGCAGCTGACGCATCGCTTGCATCCTGGCCCTCAACCGCATCGCCGCTGCCGGACAGCAGCACCCCCTCCAACGGCATCGCTTGATTGAGAGCCACCCGGTCGCCTATGATGCAGAACAAGCTGCGCGCTGGCGCTGAGGCGTCTGCACCGAGGACATCCGGAGCCTGCACCAGTTTGTTCGGAGCCTGGCTGGCCATCGACAAGCTCTTGATATCGCAGAGTGCATCAGACAGCCCAAAATGAGCGTCGCCGCTTTCCAGGTCAACAAACCGGCTGTGTAACTGGTGCAGGAGCGTGTCCGATCGAGATGAGACGTCGGCCTCCGAGCTGGCCGGGGTATGACTGCGGGCGCTCGCGTCTCGCGGAGCATCGCGCTCCGCCCCAGCCACCGTCGCACAAAGCTGCTGGACTGCCTTATCCAGATCCTTGAGCGTCACGCTGCACAGCGCAGGCCTCTCGCTGGGAGGGAGGCTCACCCAAAAGTCCTGCAGCTTTTGAATATCGATGTCGGAGCCCTCCTCCGTGCGCGTGCGTCGCGAGGAGCCAGCACGCCGCGCCCCGTTGTTGTCGCGCTCGGCTGCTGCATCGCCGCCTTCTTGCAGGCAGCGTTGCATACGCGCGTCCCGCTCGCGCTTATTGGTTACGTTGTTGCCCAACAGCATCAGCAACTTGTTGACCATGTGCCTGTTCTCCTCGTCTTGCGCTTGCTCCATCGCATCGTCGACATCCATCATCTCAGCGAGCACCTTGACCAGCAGAATCCAATCTTGGGTGCGCCCGTCCGGAGGGCAGCTCTCCTCCGTGGCTTGCAGCACCTGTGCAGAGGGGAAGCCCTCGAGGAGGAGCGAGCAAATGTACTCGAGGAAAGAGTCGAGCGGCAGCGGCATCTGCGGCGTCATCCCGCCAGCGTAGCGCTGGAAGTGCGACACGACCTGCGAATACTCCCGCAGGCCGAAGAAGGCGTCGCTGATCACGAGATGAAGCAGGCCAACGCGGTGGTCGTCCTCGTCACTGCCGGGTGCCTCTTCCATGATCTGCTGCGCCATGAAGAGGGCGGCTTGTGGGTCGGATTTGAGCACGTTGTGGCACACGCCACCCTGGCGGTTGGAATGAACCGCCCTCAGTGGCATGCGTTCTGCAGAGCCATGTACGATCACAGCGCCATCTGGTGGGGCATCCCCATTCTGGCCGCGCTGCGCACCCAAGCCATCAGCTGCCTGCATAAATGCCATCTTGAACGCCGATTGCGCCATCGGGGACGCCCTGAAGTAGCTCTCGCTGACGCCGTCGTGCTCGTGCAAAAGGGGTGCGAATCCGTGCATCCAGAGAGTACTCTGCCCGATCTCGACGACGAGACGGTCAGCAAGAGTGCGTGTCTCCTGCATGTCGTGCTCACTCAGGCCGGGCAGATGCTTGCCCACCAGCTCTGCAAGCCACTGCAGCGACTGCTCAGGCTGCCGGCTGCCGTCGACAAGACTGCCGTGAGAGATGAGCCCGCGGTCCATCGTCATCTCAGGCCGGAGGCTTTGGAGATCAGCAACGAGCATCTGCTTCGTGAGTTGCGTGTCAAACGGGTGGCCGTACCTCCTGGACATGTGGCGCCAGCCCTCCCGCAGGAACAGCGTGTGCACATACTGGAGCCACGCCTCATCTTGTAGCGTCTCGGGAACCCGTGTCATCTGCAGCTCCTCAATCGTGTGGAGGGCGAGTTCAAGCTGCTGCGGCGTGAACATCCGCTCGCTCGGGCTTTCGCCACCAGTTGGCATCTGCTGATCATCCCCTTCGAATGTCGGCTCTCGGTCCATTTCACCGCGATCGGCCAGCTGCGAGAGACTCGTGTGCGCTGACGCCATGGACTGCTGAACGTACGTGTCCTCTTCCATCACGGCGTGCTTCGCGTCCTCGTCGCTCCTCTTCGGATCGCTCAAGTCGGGCCCACGGCTGAGCATACCATTGGCTGCCATGGCACCAGCCTCGCTGCAGTCCATGGCGGCATCAGCTCCACCATGAGCGGCCGTTCCCAGCGATGCCGAGGCGCGAGCACGCTCAGCATGGTCCTCTGTCCGGACCTGGACCTGCGAGCACGCATCGAGAGCGACGGTCATGCTGACGAGACGCGGGGCGAGGGTTCCGGGGTTTCATGGGCCGAGGCGCGCCTGGCCGCCGTAGGGGTCTGCAGCAATCAGTTGCGAGGTGATGAGCTGCGGGCCAGCGCTCTCCCAGGTGTGAGTGTCCATCTCGCCCTGCCTGCATCGCGAAGCCGGCACGCGGGCGTGCTGCCTGAGCGACTCGCGCTCATCGCCCTGCGCAGGCTCGTCTTGCTGCTGATCGCCCAGGTACTGGCGCAGGATGAGCGCCTCGCTCTGCGTAATATTGCGCAGTGGCACCTCAAGCCCCGTGAGCTGCGTGCGGTAGAAGCGGTACTGGGTGAGCTGCATTGGACAGTCTCCTGCTTGCAGCTGCGGGGTTCCCATGTCGAGGGCGGAATTCCCAAATGACCCGCCGCGCTTTATGGACGAGGCGCGCTCTTCTGCGGTGTTGCGAAGCACTCGAAAGTAGAGGCCCTTCCAGCGGTCGGCGTCTGCGCGCTGAACACTGAGATCCTTGCTCTCGGCCCATCGCATGATGTCGAGAGCCGCAGCATGCTCGCCCTTGGCCGTGTGCACGTGCGTCACCGCCCGTTCCATGCGGGATATCTCTTCTGGGTTGTGCTGAAGCAGCCACGCGCGCACCAGCTGCACGCCAGCGTCGGGCGGAAGGTTCCGGAACACCGACCACAAAAACTGCTCCCGCTCCAGCGGCACGCGAAGGCAAGCGCACTGGATCTGCTCGCTGAGCGCGGGGGGGGGTGAGCCGTTGAAGGAGCGCTTCATCAGCTCAGCTGGCATCTCCCACGCTTCCTGAGCACGGAACAGACGCGGCGCTCGTGAATTTCTGCAACGGGCAAGGGTGCGGCCGAGGGGTGCCAGCGACAAGCTGTGCTCTAGTGCGTTCGAGCAGGTGCCAGCGCACCACAGCATGGTGCGGGCCGAGCGCCTTGACGTAGTCATGCAGAAGAGTTTCGATCGTCTTTGGGAAGAGTTCGGAAACTGATGCTGGGATGTTTGACGACATGAAGGCTCGCAAATCGTCCACGATGATGCGTAAGTCGTCGGGACGATCGGGGGTGACCTGGGTTGCGTGCGGTGCGGAGTGAGGGAAAGCATGCCACAGCGGACAACATTGGCGTGGCCGACGCGTGCGGCGTTTGTGCTGGCTCGTGGGTGGGTCTGGCTGGACCTGCGCGGCACACTGCTTCAGGAGCTGCAGAGCCTTGCCGGCAGCACTGCCGTGAGCGCCAAATGGCAGCTTGCACATGACTTCGGTGATCTGCGGCACATGCGTGAAATGGCCAGGCCCAGCCTCGTCGATGTACTTCTGCAGCTGCTGCTCGACCGCGGTCGGCGTGCACTGCGACATCGCGGGACGACACGGGAGAGCGCTTACGGATGCAGGCGCAAACAGGGCGAGGCGCTGGAGGTGCAGTACCTCGGCCATTGACTTCAGCAACTCCCACGTGCGCCGGTCTGGCGGCATGCTGCACAAGGACGGCAGCTTGCTGACAAGCGCGTCCTTATTGAGACCATGCTTTGCGTACAAGCGAGCCAAGCCAAAGAAGAGGTGCTGCTGCCGGGCCCCGTGCACGCGGCTCAGGAGGCACGCCAGCAGCTTCAGTGCATCCTTGGTACGGTGCATTTCGACCAATAGAGCCACTGTAAGCTCCAGAGGATGCCTGCACGGGCGAGCGATGGTGCAGCAGTGAAGTCTTTGTCAGCGCCATCCCCCGCCCCCTCCCCCCTTCCCGCACCCTCGCCACACACCCTCGCCCTTCCCTCAACGCACATGCACTGCACATATCGCAGCCGTGACGCCCCCCTGTCCAGCGACCACATGCATGCCCCTCCTCCTCCCAGTGGCAG
>Ga0209713_10001563_pt1 | contig 13773 bp, 7 predicted proteins | sample ArcOceMetagenome_3_FD_187444 | JGI IMG/M metagenome (GOLD analysis project Ga0209713, IMG submission 187444) | Marine eukaryotic phytoplankton communities from Arctic Ocean - Arctic Ocean- Svalbard ARC20M Metagenome (SPAdes) (version 2) | ecosystem: Environmental > Aquatic > Marine > Oceanic...
AGTTCCACAGCAAAATTCCACGTTTTCACAGCTTCGGTTTTTTCACTCTAGTCTTTCCGCTGCGTCTTCCGCTGCGTCAACCGCTGGCGCACCGCAGCCGCGCACCCATTTTTGTTCTCGACAACCCCATGAAGACCATAGCGTGGCTTTCACTCCTCGCCGGCGGCGCCGGCGCGAGCGAGTCGGGCTGTCCGTGCATCACGCCCGACCTCGCTCAGTACCGCACCGGCGGCACGCTGACCTACAAGCCGTCCGGTTCGGGCGGCAAGTCGTACAACCTGCCGGATTCGTATGGCTCCGGCACTTGCGCGGCCCACGACGACGGCCTCGAGCCGTACTGTGCAGACACCAAGCCGCCGAGCTGGTGTCAACGTCAGTGGTGCTACGTCGAAAGCAGCGACTGCGCGCACAGCTACACGCGGAGCGTCTTCTTTCCCGACTCGGACATCTACTTTAGTTACGAGTCGTGCGGCTCGACCAACACCTTCTCGCAGGTGTCTGACAGCTCGATCCAGCTCTACGAGATCGTCGACCGCATCGAGGCCTACACGTGCGCGACCAAGCTGCAGCTCGAGCAGCAGCTCACGGCGTGGGCGCTCGGCGACGGCGACAAGAACGCCGAGTGCGCGTATCTCGACTCGTGCCCGTGCACCGACTGCGTCGATGCCAGCGGGTGGAACCAGGCGGTCAGTCTGAAGGACTCGGTGCTGGTGCGCCCCGCGTCGTGTTCCGACTCGGCGCAGTTCCAGGACGAGCAGGGCTACTCGTGCCGCGGCTGGTACAAGTTTGAGTGCGACCAGGCGGTCGAGACGTGGGGCTACTCGCAGTCGGGCGAGGACGCGGTCATCTCCAACTGCCCGATCGCGTGCGAGGACTGCGCCGCGCGCTCCGCCGTGTCGGGCGAGACGGAGTGCCTTGCGCAGGCGGTGCGCGACACCTACGCGCGCGTCGCCTCGTCCGAGTACGGCGACTTCAGCGCGGGCCGCGTCGGATACCAGTACTATGGCCTTCAGGGCGACGGCACGATGGTGCAGTGGCCGTCGATGCAGTGGTGCCCGACGCAGTTTGACCCGCGCTTCCGTCCGTGGTACGCGGCGGCGGCGACGGGCCCGAAGGCGGTGATGCTCGTGCTCGACACGTCGGGCTCAATGTGCGTCGACCCCTCGATCAGCCTCACCGACGCGCAGCGGCAGGCGGCGGCCGACATCGAGCAACGCGTGAGCGCCAAGGGCGGCTCGATTGTGGGCGAGATCGTCATCTCACTCGGCTGGTCGGCCGACGTCGATCTGGACATCCACGTCACGACGCCGGACGGCACCGAGATCTACTATGGAGCCACGCAGGCCGACAACGGCTATCTCGACGTCGACTGCCTCGGCTCGCCGTGCGGCGGCGCCGACCCGATCGAGAACATCGCCTTCTCTTCGACGGCGACCGAGCGCTTGCTGCGCGGCACGTACAAGATCGAGGTCAACGTATACTCGCGCTCGGGCTACTCCGGCAGCATCGACGCCGTGGTGTCCGTCAAGTCGGGCGGCTGCCTCAACGTGTACAACCTGAACGGCCTCGCCGGGCGCCAAGTCGTCACCGAGCTCGCGTACGGCGGCGTCGACGCGCCGGGCACGACCGGCCTCATGTCGCGGATGGGGCTGGCGCGGCAGGCGGCGAGCGCCGTGCTCGACACGCTCACCGAGGCCGACTTCGCGGGCATCGTGTCCTTCGACGGCTGCACGCTCAAGTACTCGGACACGATGGTGCGCGTCACCGACGACAACCGCGAGCGGATGAAGCACTGGGTCAACCACCTGATGCCCGGCTCGACGACCAACTACGCCGCCGCCTTCGAGAGCGCCTTCGAGGTGCTCAGCGCGAGCAGCAGCGACGTGCTGGCGTGCCCCAACTCGAGCGCGCTCATCTTCCTGACCGACGGCCGCCCCGACGACTGGACCGACGCCAACCTGGCGCGCGTGCGCGAGCTCAACGCCAACCTCAACGCCGCCATCCTCACGTACACGCTGGGCGACGACATCGACGCCGGCGTCGTCTCGCAGCTGGCGTGCGAGAACGACGGCGTCTACAAGCACGTCTCCAACCTGGGCGAGCTCGACGCGGCGATGGCCGGCTACTACCACTACTTTGCCTCGGTGTACCGCGGCTGCGAGGGGTCGCTCCGCTGGCTCGAGTACACCGACTCGGTCACGTGCGAGCGGCTGCTCGCCGGCTGCATGCCCGTCTTCGACGGCACCGGCGGCGAGTACGGCTCGGGCGGCGAGTTCGATCGGCGCGCGCTCTACGGCGTCACGTGCATGGACGCCAACATGATCGCGTCGCTCTCGACGCTGCAGGCCGACCCCGGATGGAGCGACTTCGAGACCGAGTACACGGCGCTGAGCCGCACGTGCGGCCCCGGCGTGCGGCCCGACCTGGCGGCGATGCGCTCCGAAGCCGGCCAAGCGGCGTGTGCCGCCGTCGACACGTCGGTCTCGGCCGCGTCGGCCGCCTCCAGTTGCACCAAGCAGAACCCAATGGAGGCGTTCCGCGAATTCACGTGCACGCCCGCCGGCGGCGGCAGCGGCAGCGGCGGCGGCACGTCCGAAGGCAGCAGCGAAGGCGACGAAGGCGGTGGCGCCGTGGGTGCGATCGTGGGCGTAATCTTTGCGCTCTCCGTGATCGTCGGCGGCTTCTTCTTTGCGAGGAAGCTGATCGCCAATGGCAACCTCAAGATCCCTGGCTTCGGAGGCCGCCCCCAGGCTTCGCAGCAGAGGCGCCCCCCCACTGCGCCTCCGCCAGTGTCCGTTGTGGTCCCGCCGGCGGCAACACCCTATGTGGGCGGCGCGGTGCAGATGGGCGGCGCGGTGCCAGTGGCGCAGGGCTCGATGCCCGTGGCCACGGGCATCATGCTCCCAGCCCAGGGCGGTGCGCCCATGGGCTCGGTGGTCGCATACCCGACCCCGGTGGCGACCGCTGGTGGCTACCCGACCGCAGCGGCGACCAGCTACCCGACCGCGGCGGCCACGGGCGGCATGCCCACGGCATACCCGAACACGGGTATGCCCATGGCATACGGGGGGAAAGTCTGAGGAGCAGCACTTGCCAGTGGATAATTTCCGCACGAATTAATTACTGATGTGCATGTGCATGTGGCTAGGTGGATTGGGTAATATGCACGCGGTGCTCAGTATTGTGCTGCCTGAGGTTGTACCGTAACACGTCAAACGAATTGATTTCCAGCGAGGACACCGCTAGCGCTACGTCCCTGGGACTGGAATCGCTAGCAATCGCTTGGCTCTGCGCAGCTGCTCCATCGGCGCGTCGTCCGTTACCGTCTTGTAGCACCGCCCACTCGTCTCGTACCACTGCAAGATCATAGAGCGTCGCCGCCCGCGCCGCCATCCCTTCGGCGCTGCGTCGCCCAATCGTTTGACGCATGCCCTCATGACAACGTCCTTCAGCTCGCCAGCGCTCTTGACACCCCGTTTCGAGACCGGGACCTCGTCGTCGTCGTCGTCGTCGTCGTCGTCGTCCACCGGGAAGACGACTGATTCTACCGTCACAATCCATCGTCCACCGCGCTTGGACTTGCCCCGTGGTGCACCGACAATCCCGTCGTCGTCGTCGTCGTCGTCGTGGTCGTCGTCGACGGCCACCTTTCGCAGTGGCGCGCCACGTCCTGGGCCGCTCTCGTCTGCTCCAATGGTGGATTTGCAAACACGCACAATCACGGCGCAAGCGACCAATAGCAACACCGCCCACTCGGTTCCGCTCATGTGGCGAGGAGCCGGAGGTGGCGGCGCCTCTGGCATTGGAGGCGGCGACGGCGGTGGCAACGGTGGCGGCGGCCGGGGTGGGCGTGCGGGAGGCGGCGGCGATGGCGGTGGAGAGCAGGGCGGCGGCGGCGATGGAGGCGGCGAGGGCGGCGGTGACAATGGCGGCGGCGACGGCGGTGGTGGAGGTGGTGATGGTGGTGGAGGCAGGCGCTCGCGGCAATACATCCGCGGCCGTTCCTCGGCGCTCGGGCTCGAGACGAAGCCGACGAAGAGCTGGCCGGGCGTGGAGCATTCAGGCGGGTAGCAGAGATGAAGGAACTCGAGTGGCACGAGCTCGAAGTCGATTGTGGTCGATCGTGGTCCGCTGCGTACACGTACCAGTTCTCCATTCGTGACCGACTTTTCGTCAACCGAAATGTCCTGCCCTTTGTACGTGAGCGACAGGAGGCGCCCGTCTGCCCATCCATCGAGCACGATGTGGGTCAGCTCACCGTCGCCCCAGCCCTTTTGCACCTCCCAGAGCGCGCCGAGCTCGCAGTCCGAGAGAGGCCCGTAGATCGGCGGCGGCGGCGCCGGCGCGGGTGGGCGTGGAGGCGAGCGCTGTGTGAGGCGCCACGCCATCGGCTTGCATGCAATCCACAGCATTCTTTGAGGCCTCAACACAGCGGTGAACCTTGCGTTACCACGAACACACGAATATCCATCGAGGATGGCGGCGCGCGTCGATCCCGAGGGCCAGCTGACGCCGCGCACGCGGAAGCGGCTGGACGCGACCACCAGCCTCGACGGCTGGGCGGGGCTGATCGTGCTGGCCTACCTGTCGGTGGGCACCATGGTGATGAGCCTCGCAGAGGAGTGGAGCACACGCGACGCGCTCTACTGGGCGATCAGCACGCTGACCACCGTTGGCTACGGCGACCTCGTCCCCAAGTCGAGCGCCGCCAAGCTCTTCACGTGCGTCTACGTGGTGAGCGGCGTCTCGCTCGTCTCGGCGTGCCTCGGCGTCGTGCTCGGCCGCATGCAGGCCCGCGTGAGCGCGATTGGCCTCTTCTCCGCGCTCTCCTCCAGCCCGAGCTCGTCCAGCTCCAAGAGCAGCCAGCACGCGGCGGGCCTGCTTCTCTCCGCCCTCGGGCTCACGGCCGTCGTGCTCGCTGGCGCCGTCTTTGCGAGCACGAGCGAGGGGTGGACGTCCCTCGACTCGATCTACTGGGCGATCATCACGTGCTCGTCGGTCGGCTACGGCGACCTCGTCATCTCGAGCGCGTCACGCACGGCGGCGATGGTGTACGTGCTGGTGGGCGTCGCGGGCTTTGCGTCGCTCGCGGCGGGCATCGTGCGCAGCGTCGCCGAGATGGAGGTGGAGCGCGCCGTGTCGGCGTTCGTGCGCGAGGGCATCACGCGCGAGATGATCGACGAGATGGACGCCGACGGCAGCCGTTCGGTCGACCGCTTCGAGTTCCTCAGCTACTTCCTCGTGCGGACGGGCAAGGCGACCAAGGCGGACATCCTCAAGCTCAACGCGATGTTCAGCGGCCTCGACCGCGACGGCTCCGGCACGATCGACTTTGGCGACATCTGCGCAGCGTCGCCGACGACCACGCCGCCGTCGGAGCCGATGTCGTCGCAGGGCAGCTCGGACGAGCATCTGCTCGGCGGCCGCAAGTCGGCCGCGCCGGCGCGCGAGGGGCTGGCGGCGCGCGCGACGCGCGTGGTGGGCGGCGCGTACGCGGCGGCGTGCTCGGCGGCGGCGCGGCTGCTGGCGGGAGTCGTGCGCGACGTCGCCGCGACGCTGCACGAGGCGAGCACGCCGCGCGTCGTCGACGCGCTGCTCGGCGCGGCGGGCTGCGGCGCGACCGTCGCGGCGATGCACGCGCTCGACCACGCGGGCGTGCTCCCCGCCAAGCTCTTCGCGGCGCCGATGCTCGGCTCGTCGGTCATCCTGTACGGCGGGCAGCGGCCGCCGCCGGCGAGCGTCTTCGTCGTCGGCTCGGTCGGCGCATTCCTGCTCGGCACCGGCCTCGGCTACGCCGCCGGCGACGGCTCGACGCCCGCGCTCGCGCACTGCCTGTGCGCGGCGCTGATGCTGCTGTGGTTCAAGCTCTCGTCGGCCTTCTTCGTGCCGGCGGTCGTGCTCGCCGCCTTCTACGCGCAGCACCACCACGCGACGCACCACGGCGCGCCCTCGCTGTGGAGCGCGCTGCTCTACTTTGCGTCGCCGTGGCTCGCCGGCCACGCCGTGCTCTACATGGGCGCGACGCTCACGTCGCGGCTCCGCCAGCACGCGCGCGTCGCCGTGACGCTCCAGGGCTTCAAGCGCTTCGCCGGCGACGAGACGCGGCTGCGCGAGATCTTCGAGCGGTACGACACCTCGGGCGACGGCTTCCTCGACCCGCCCGAGGTCAAGCTGGCGATGCGCTGCGCCACCGGCTTCGAGCTCGAGCTCGAGGACTGCGAGCGGCTCGTGCGCAGCCTCGACGTCGACGGCAACGGAGTGATCGACTTCCACGAGTTCCAGCAGGCCGTCGACGACCATGCGAGCCTGAGGGTAGCAACGTGAGTACGTGTTGTGCTGTTCGAAGTCGCCTTGATGGGTGATTCAACCCCTTCCTGGCGTCGGCATGCAGCAACTCAGCGAACGATGTCCATCCAGGTCGACGCCTGGCTCGGCGCCACACGCCTGCTTCTCCGCCTGCAGGAGGGCGCCGACCGGCCCGCGCTTCGCCCTGTGGCTCGTGCAGCGGAAACTTTGAGGCTGCAACAGACCACTGGAGACGAGTGGTCCATCCTGTGGTCGTACAAGCCACCGTGGCAGTATGAGCCGCTCAGTCGCAGGCGACGCAAGGCACGCAACGGGTCCATCCTCCTCAACCACATGCCAGGCACGGTGAAGCTCGCCTCCAAGGTCCATCTCATCGAGTTTGCGCGCACGTTGAGAGCCAAACTGCCACGCCTCTTCAGCAGCGTCACGCCCGAGACCTATGCGCTGCCGGAGGAGGCATCGCGTCTTGCCGACGCTCTGCAGCGTCGCGGTCTCCACGACGCCTTTGGCTGGCCCAACTGGCTTGCCAAGTCCAAGCAGCATCGCGGCATCTTTATTCTGAGCAGCAGCTCCAACCGTTCGCTCGCAGCGCTCGGCCCGACCCTGGTGCAGGAGCGCGTGCGGCCGCTTCTGCTGCCCGGGCTGCGACGCGCCTTCGACGTTGGGCTGTATGTGGTGGTCTCCTCGGTGCGGCCGCTGCAGGCGTGGGCCTTCGACCGCTCGCTCGTTCGCGTGTGCCAGCGCGACTACCCGCGGGAGCGCACGCAGGCCGGCTGGGCCACGGCCGCGTTTGCGGACAAGAGCCGCTACGTCATCAAAGAGTACGCGCCGGTGTGGCGGCTCAAGTACTTTGCGCCCTTCCTGGCCAAGTGCGACGGCTCGGCGGCGTGCGCGGTGCGCGCGGCGCTCGACGCGCACGGGTACGACGGCGAGGGCCTGTGGCGGCGGATGCGGCGTGTCGCGGCGAGCCTGCTGCTCGCGCTGCGCACGTCTGTCGAGGCGGGGCTCAGGCGGCAGCGGCTGCGCAGCGCCAACGTCTTCGAGCTCTTCCGCTTCGACTTCCTGGTCGACGAGGACGGTCTGCCCGTGCTGACCGAGGTCAACCTCTCGCCCAACCTCGTCGCGGCGCCCAACGCGCCCGAGGACGGCGACGTCAAGCAGCAGCTGCTCCGCGCCACGCTCGGCATCGCCACGCAGCGCTTCATGCCGGCCGCGGCCTCCACCTCGCCCCCGGCCCACCGCCTCGCGCTGCCGTCGGACGTGCCCGCCTCGCTGCGCGGCGTCGCATGCTCGCCGGAGTGCTGCACGCTGCAGCCCAAATGCAACGAGAGCTGGGCGAGGCTGTCGGGGCCGCGCTGCCTCAGCCTGCACGACGTGCGCATGCTGCAGCTCGCGGCAGCCGAGCAGCTCGCCGCGACGGCCGCCGGCATGCGACGCATCTGGCCGACGCCCATGGGCTCGGGCAGCGTGCGCGCCCTCATGCAGCACAGCCCGCCGCGAGAGGATCGGCTGCTGGCGTGCTGGACGCGGGCAGCCGCGTGAAAGTCGACCTGTTTACTAGGCTCCCGGATACTATCTATCTATCTATCTACGCTCCCGGCACGCTTTAGATCTTTAGATCTTAGCTTTTCCTAAGCCGCCGGTCAGGAGGGCCCCAGGAGGGACACACTGATCCCGAGCCAGCCGGACTCGCGGGTTACCCCGCGCCGGCAGGTCGGAGACCAGCTTGGTGGCGTCGCGCTGCGCGGCGCCGTCGGGCCGCGCCGCGGGCGAGCAAGAGGGAGGGGGCAAACCACGTGGCTACTTCGCGCAGCGGATTTCTTCGCTGCGATTGCTCGGCGCTGCCATGGCCTGGACCGACAGACAGGCGGCCACGCCGTCCAAGGACCTCCTCCTCGCTTCCTGGCAGCCCGACGACTCTGTGAAGGCCTGCGGGCGCTGCGGCGCTGAATTTGGCTTCACGCTCCGCCGACACCACTGTCGGCACTGCGGCCGGATCTTCTGCGTCAACTGCGCCTCGTGCACCGCGCACGGCCAGCTGCTGCCGCCACGCCACCGCCGCCGCGAGTTCCGCTCCGACCTTCGCGAGCAGTCGGTCGTGCGTCTGTGCATAGGCTGCGACGAGTCCCTCGCGGGCTTCTGTGCGGCACTGCGGCTCGGCGCACCGCTCGAGGCCGAGCGGTACCTGGACAGCGATTCGGGGCTGCAGGGGCGGCTCTGGCCGTTCTCCAAGGACCCTAATGGGTGGACCTTCGCGCACATGGCCGTCTACTCGGGATCGCACGAGACGCTCCGCTGGGTGCTCGCGCGGTGCCAAGCGCCGCCGCTGCTCTCGGCCAAGGACCGCTCGGGGCGCACGCCGCTCGCCCTCGCCGCGCGCTGCGGCCACCTGGAGCAGGTGCGGCTGCTCGTGCAGGAGTGCCGGCGGTCGGTGAGCGAGATCACCGATCCGAAGCTGCTGCCGCTCGTGCTGGACGCCGTGCTGCAGCGCTGGCCGCTCCACGCGCCGCTGGAGAGCGTCGACTGGAAGCAGCTTCAGACCAACGAGGAGCGCGACGCCCTCAAGGACGGCGCGTCGCGGCACCAGGCGGCGCCGACGCGCACGGGCTCCAACGGCGCTGGCCAGAGCGGCGCCACCTCCTCCCTTGCACCGCGGCACAACACCGAGGACGACGCGCGCACGGCCCTCTTCTCCAAGGACAGCAGCAGCAGCAGCAGCAGCAGCAGCGCGCGCATGGGCGGCTCCCACGCCGCGGCGCCCTCCGCGCGCGCCGCCTCGAGCTCGTCGGCTGCGCCCCTGGCGGCCTCGCACAGGGAGAGCGACCAGGCCGGGAGGCTGCCGCCGATCGCACCGCTCTCGGCGCTCGGATTTGGGCCAAACGAGTCGGTCGACTGGGGCGCCATGCCGTCGGGAATGTCGCCGGCCGTCCCTGGCGGCGGCGCTCCCGCCCCCGATCCCTCGTTCACGCCGCCCAACCCATTCGGCCGCTCCCGCGCGGCGCCCGCGCCCGCGCCCGCGCCCGCGCCCGCGCCAGCGCCAGCGCCCGCGCCCGTGGCGTCGGCGCGGAGCTCAAGGTGGTCGAGCTCAAGGTCGAGCTCCAGGTCGGCCTCCACCGCCGAGACCGCGCCGCGCCCGCCGGTGGCGGCGGCTCCGCCACCAGCAATGCAGCCGCCTCCGGCATGCCCGCCACCACTGGCGGCGGCGGCGCCACCGCCTCCACCGCCGCCTGCACCGCCGCCGCCGCCGCCGCCGCCGCCGCCGCCCCCGCGCCGGCCGAGCACATCGGCCACCGCCTCGCCCGGCGGCAACGACAACGGGCGCGGCAACCTCCTCGCCGCCATCCGCGGCAGCAACAACCTCGCCAGCCTCAAGAAGACGCCGCGCAAGCCCGAGGCGCAGCCGCCGCGCGGGGGCGCGCCATCGGGCCAGCCGTCGGGCGCCTGCGCAAACGGCGCGGCTGCGGGCGGCGGGCGCGGCGGCGCGGCGGGTGCGGGGATGGACGTGATGTCTCAGATCATGGCCGAGGTGGGTCGCCGACGCAACTCGATCGTGACGCGCTCCGGCGGCGACGACAGCGACGAGTGGGAGGAATAGCGGCATGCAGCTGGCCTCACGACTCACCAGAGAATTCAGAGGGGCGAGAGGATCGGAAAGTGAAAAAGTCTCTCGCGTGGGCATTGGCGCGCGGTGAGTGTGCTGTGCGACAAATGCAAAATGAAACCACTGAACACTTTTGAAAGCCAGGCATGCGCCAAGAGTGCGCTCATGCCCCCTCTCTGAAACGGTCCCCGCTGCCCTTTCCCAAAATCTGCACGTCTCAGCCTCAGCTCTGCGCAGCTGGAGGCTCGGGGTTTTCAGGTGCGCAGAGCTGTGTCCGTGCCATTCGGCTCCCCATTCGTTCCCTCGTCCGGCGCGTCCACACCGTTGGTCACCGTGCATTGGGGCGCCGGTGAGCCGGCGAGGGCGCCGAGGAGGGAGCCGAGCCCAGCCTTTTGCAGCGGCGTCGAGACGGGGCTGGCGGGCGTCGGCGTCGGCGCCGGCGTCGGCGCCGGCGTCGGCAGCCCGCACTTGTCGCGAATCGCCGCGATGCATTCCTCGTCGGTGATCTCCCACCCCGGCCGAAGCGGCTCGCCCATGATCTCCGTCATGATCTTCTGCCGCAAAAACTCGGCGGCACGCAGCCCATCGCGCGTCGCAACCGCCTCGAGCGCGGGCGCGCCCGCGGCGACTAGGGGCCGCAGCGCCGCCCATCGCGAGCCGGTGGGAGATCCCTTGCCGGCGCAGGAGACCCTGCCCCGCGAGCCGCCGCCGCCCGCCGCCTTGGCGCCCTGCATGCTCGGTTTCTTCTTGTTGGCGCCGCCCGCCGCGGCCATCATGCCGCCCACGGCGCAGCCGCCGCCGCGTTGCACCCCGCCGCCGCCGAAGCCCACGTCGGAGCCGCGCGCCATCCGCCTCGTGCACGCCGCCATCATCGCAGCGCCCGCGTCGGCGCCAGCCGAGAGCGGCGGCGACATGTCGGGCTCCGGCGGCGCGGTGGGCTCCGGCGGCGGTGCCGCCGCCGCCGCTTTGAGCGCCGACAAGCCGCCCAGTGCCGCCAAGCCCGGCGCGCGCGCGGGCGCCGTCTTCGGCGGCGCCGCCACGGGTGTCTGCGCCTGCGAGGCCGGGCGCGACGAGTCGACGGTCACCGGCGGCGGCCGGTCGGTCCCGCGCAGCACCGACTGCAGCGACAGCGACGCGGACGCCTCGGCGGGCGCAATCTCCTCAATCTCGAGTCCCGACGACGACGACAGCGCGGGCGCGCCCTCTCCGCGCTCGCCGCCCTCCTCGCCGTCGTCGTCGTCGTCCTCCTGCTCCTCCCACTCGTCTTCGCCGTCGGTGAGGACGCGCCGCCAGTCCTCGTACTCGGTGATCATCTTGTAGAACTCATCCTGCAGCAGGTAGAGCAGCTCGCACACCTTGCGCGCCTTGTACTGGTGGTGCCACCTGACGCCCTCCGTCTTGATCACGTCGACCTGCTCGCTCGCCATCCGGTCCCACACGTCGAGCAGCTCGGTGTGCCCAAACCACTCGCCCTTGTGCAGCGAGCAGACCAGCCGCGCCGACGACGACTTGGACGCGCGCAGCGACGCCTGGACCGCCGTCTCGCCGCCCGCCTTGGCGGCGGCGGCCTGGTCCCTGACCTCGGCGGGCGTCTCCTTGCGCAGCTTGTGGATCTCGCCCGAGGAGATGCAGAAGAACTCCACCGTCGGCTTCTCGCCGGCCGTCTCGGGCGGGGGCAGGCCCGCCGCCAGCTCGCCGAGAGGGACCAGCGTCGGGCGCAGCATCTGCACGAGGTCCTCGATGAACTCGAGGCCGCTGCTCACCTCGCTCAGAAAGGCCGGGAAGAGGTTGACAAACTCCCGGTTCTCGTGCATCACGAGCGCCGTCTTCATGCGCGGCGGCAGCTGGCCCCAGTCCTGCGCCTCGACGCCCTTCTTCTCGTAGTAGTTGCCGTAGTACTTGCGCACCTGCTTGGCGATCGGCTTGGGGACCTTCTTGTAGTCGAGGTAGCCCTTGATCTGGTCGAGGCGCTGCTTCTGCTCGGCGCCGAACTGGTCAAAGTCGGCGATGACCGAGGCGATGTTGCCGATCATGTAGCCGAAGATCGACGCGCCGAGCACCTCGACGAAGATGGTGATGATCGCCTCGGTCGCCGTCAGCGGCGAGAAGTCGCCGTAGCCGATGGTCGTCATCGTCGTGATCGTCCAGTAGAGCACCCACACGTACAGCTCGCCCGACGTCTTCTTGTACCGCCACGTGCCGCGGTTCTCGGCGTTGCAGTCGTCCTTGGTGGGCCACTCGGGGATGACGTCGCCCGGCGAGGGGCCCCAGTCGAGCGGGTAGATCTCCACGTACTCCTGCGTCGTGTAGTTGTAGCAGCCGTACCAGGAGGGCAGGCGGAACATGCCGAAGTTGTCCATGTCCTGCACCTTCATGATCATGAAGACGGCGCACGCGAGGATGTGGCCGAGGAAGACGACGATGAAGATGAGCTTGAAGAGCTTGAGCATCGACATGTTCAGGTCGAGCTCCTCCTCCATCACCTTGAAGATCTTGGCCGCCTTGAGCAGCCGGATCAGCTTCATGAAGCGCGCCATGCGCAGGAACTTCAGCATCTTTGGCAGCATCAGCGCGCTCGACGAGCCGCCGCCGCCGCCCTCTCCGTCCGCGGCCTCCTCGGGCATCAGCGTCGGCAGCGCCAGCTTGACCAGCTCCATCACCGGCTCCGTCGGCAGCGACGAGGGCGCGTCGATCAGGAACCAGCCCTTCATGTAGTTTTTGGCGATCTCGGAGCGACGCACCTCGATGCCCGACTCGGTCGGGTAGGCCGAGTTGAAGTTGATGGCGATGTCGACGAGGAAGAGCATGTCGAAGCACGTCTCGACCCAGAACTCGGCCGTGCCGGGCGTCGCCTCGATCTGCGACCGCACGTGGCTCGTCGCTCAGCCATGGCGTGCGCGCGCGCGAGGAGGAGCGGAGGGTTTGGTGCGCGCGCGTGCTGTGCGGGCCCGCACCTCGAAGCAAATCCGCACGGGCACCATGATGACGTTGTAGAGGATGAGGAAGAGCATCACCAGATCCCACTTCATCTCTGCGCTCCAAACGGGCTTGGGTCAGCGCGCGATGCGGGGCGTCGCTCTGCGCGATGCGGGGCGTCGCTCCGCGCGTGAGTGTGTGAGTGTGGGCTGGCGTGAGTGTGTGGTCTGCCACGCACTGAAGGAGGCCGTCGGTGAGATGAGGCACTTGCCCTTCGTCGGGTCCTCGTTCTCGTCGTCGAGGTCGAACTTTGGTATCTTGTGCACCTCCTTGCCCTTGCCACCGCCCTTGCCCTTGCCACTGATGGAAGTCCTCTTCCTCAGGGCGCTGGACAGGCGGCTGGAAGTCGAGTCGCGGCGTCCCCCGGTGCTGGGCTTGGTCGGCACGGTCGGAACTTTGGACGGGGCGCTGCTCGACGGACGCGCCGGCCCCTTCTTGTCCTTACCGTCCGTGTCTTTCTGGGGCGGTGTGAGAGTCTTCGGCCTGGTTGGGCCGTTTGGCTTCGGCTTGGCAGCGGAGCCCCCTGACTGCCGGGGCTTCAGGCCCGCGTTCATGCAGGCGCGGTTCATTAGGCCCTAGGACGCTCTTGGAGCTGCTCGCCGCGTTCCCGGTAGCGCGGTGGCTGTCGGCGTGCAACCTATTCCGTCAGCAGAGGTCTCGAGCCGCCTTCGAGTCAGAGCACTCAGACCCAAGTTCAAAAGCGCGTCTGCGGTGGTTTGACTAGAAACGCCACCGATGCTCGAGTATTAAAGTTCGTAAACCTGACTGACCCCTACTGTATCTGTCCCTCTCATAATGCATGCGCCATCCGAAAATCCTTTGTGTTACGTTGTGCGAAGCCGCTCCGTGTCGTGGCAGCTGCGGCGCGCGGTGACAACCGCCTGGGCGCC
>Ga0209713_10001564_pt1 | contig 13770 bp, 3 predicted proteins | sample ArcOceMetagenome_3_FD_187444 | JGI IMG/M metagenome (GOLD analysis project Ga0209713, IMG submission 187444) | Marine eukaryotic phytoplankton communities from Arctic Ocean - Arctic Ocean- Svalbard ARC20M Metagenome (SPAdes) (version 2) | ecosystem: Environmental > Aquatic > Marine > Oceanic...
CAACATGGTCCGCGCGCGCCCGGGCTGCACCGGCCAGCGTGCCGCCCGCACAGCCCCTCTGCGCCGCGCGGCTAACGCTCGCCTGCATGGCCATGGCAGGCGGACGAGCAGGTCGCCACCGAGCCGATGGCCAAGCGGCCCACACGCAAGTTCAAGAACCTCGACAAGCCCTGGGAGGACGACACCGTGGACAAGTGGAAGGTCGAGCCGTTTGGCAAGGAGGAGATGGCCGGCCCGCTCATGGAGGAGTCGTCCTTCGCCGTGCTCTTCCCGTCGTACCGCGAAAAGTATCTGCGCGAGGCGTGGCCGCAGGTGACGCCAACGCACGGGACTGGCTAGTAGCGGCTGAAGACCGCCCCCTGAGCCGTGGGGCTCCTGCTGCGCACGCAGGTGACGTCGTTGCTCAAGGAGTACGGCATCTCCTGCCAGCTCGACCTCATCGAAGGCTCGATGACCGTCAACACCACGCGCAAGACGTGGGACCCGTTCAGCATCATCAAGGCTCGCGACCTGATCAAGCTGCTCGCACGCTCGGTCCGCGCCCTCGCCCGCGCGGCAGCAGCAGCACCACCGCCACACCGTTGCCGCCTCCGGCGTGTCGAGGCTGAGCGCGGTTTCACCGCCTCCTCCACCTCGCGTGTGTGCAGGTGCACCTGACGCAGGCGCGCAGGATCGTGGAGGACGACGAGTGCGCGTGCGACATCATCAAGATCGGCGGCCTCTGCCGCAACAAGGAGCGGTTCATCAAGCGGCGCGACCGGCTGCTCGGGCCCAACGGCTCGACGCTCAAGGCGATCGAGCTGCTGACGGGCTGCTACGTGATGGTGCAGGGCAACACGGTCGCGGTGATGGGCCCCCACAAAGGCCTCAAGCAGGTGCGCAAGCTCGTCGAGGACTGCATGCGCAACTTCCACCCCGTCTACCACATCAAGGAGCTGATGATCCGGCGCGAGCTCGAGAAGGACCCGGCGCTCGCCACCGAGTCGTGGGATCGCTTCCTGCCGTCGTTCAAGAAGAAGAACATGCAGCGCAAGAAGAGCAAGGCGACGCGGCGCGTCTACACGCCGTTCCCGCCCGAGCAGACGCCGCGCAAGGTCGATCTGCAGCTCGAGAGCGGCGAGTACTTCCTCGCGCAGGAGCAGAAGAACGCGCGCAAGCTGCAGCAGCGCGACGAGCAGCAGCAGGAGGGCGTGCAGAAGTCGCACGCCAAGCGGCAGGCGCGCTTCAACGCCCCCAAGGAGAGCGCCGCCGCGCCCGTCGGGCCCAAGGCCGCCTCGGAGAGCAGCGTCGCGGAGCTCACCGCCTCGCTCAAGGCCAAGGCCAAGGGCACCAAGCGGCCGGCGAGCGGGGACGCGGCCGCGGCTGCGCCTGCGGAGGTTGCGCCCAAGAAGAAGAAGAAGCAGAAGCAGCAGGAGGATCAGCTCTCTAAGGTGCTCGCGCGATGAGCGAGGCGAGCACTTGAGAGAGCTGTGCGAACCGTCGGCGCATGGCGCCCCAGCCGAGGCGGCCGCCGCCCGGTTTGGTTTTACGTTTTCGTACGTATCTGCATGTCTAAGTGTAACATCATTCGTTTTTTTCGCGCTTGCTGGTAAAACGCCGAGAATAAGAGACTGAGAAGACACGGTAAAGTCTAAAGTATAAGTAAATCAAAGCGTCCAGGTGGTCAGCTGTTTCTGAGAGAGAAGGAGAAGACGTCGTCAAGTAATGAGGCGCAACGCCGTGTCGATCTTGGTGAAGAGGCTGCGCACGGCGGGCGCGCCGCCCACGATGGGCACGAAGCGCATCCCGCCGTCCCTCAGGTGGAGCACGATGTCCGACGACGACTGCTCGGCCGTGCCGATGTTGTCGAGGGGCTCGTGCCACTCCATCTGCGCCGCGGCGCCGCCCTGCGGCAGCGAGAGCAGCAGGCTGTGCGACGTCGTCAGCACGAAGAGCCTGCCGCCGCCGAGAGGCACCTGGCTGCAGAAGCGCGCCTCGCCCAGCGCGCGCGTGCGCCCGGAGGTGCCGCTCGCCGCGATCTGGCGGAGGAGCTGCTGCGCCTCGGCGTCGGCGAGGTCAAACGGCACCAGCTCGCCGCACGGGCCGAGCGCGCGCGGCAGCCGCTTCCGCTGCGCGAAGACGGCCTGGCGCTGCGAGACGTCGGTCGTGTTCTTGATGCCCTCGGCGGCCGACGAGATGCCGTCGGCCATCCCGGCGAGCGGCTTGACGACGAGGCCCACCGCGCCCTGGCCGAGGCCCTTGAAGAAGCCCTCGACGCCGCCGCGCTCGGCGCCCTTGATCGGCTTGGTGATGACGCCGCTGAGGCCGCGCACGAAGCCGCCCGCGACGCCCTCGCCCGCCTTGAGCAGCCCCTCGCCCACGTTGCGCGGCACCTCCGCCGCGGCGCTGCCGGCGACGCGCGAGCGCTTGTCGAGGTACTCGCGGTCCATCGAGAGCTCGGCGACGCCCTTGGCGAGCGAGCCCGACATCTTCGAGATCGAGTCGGTCACGCCGTAGAGCACGTTGGTGCCGAGCGACTTGCCGCCGCGGATGACGCCCTCGGCGAACTCCTCGGGGCCGCGCAGGATGCCCTGCATCGGCTCGTAGAAGGCGTCGGTGACGCCGGTCGCCATCCGGTTGAAGAGGCCGCGCGGGTTGCCGAGCACCTCGAACGAGAAGAGCAGCTTGTAGAGCTGCAGCAGCAGCTGCTCCTTGTACGAGCTGCCGATCATCGAGAGCAGCGTCTCGAGCGGCGTGAAGACGTTGTCGAGCACGAGCGCCTTGAGGCGCAGCGAGGCGCGGTCGATGTTGGCGACGAGCGCGCTCGCCGAGTTGAGCAGCCCCACCGCGCCGCTCGGCACCGCGTGCATGTCGTAGAGCTGCTCGAAGCCGCGCCCGCCCGCCACCGAGCGGCACGACACCAGCAGCCGCATCGGCTGGATGTTGAGCCAGCGCATGTAGACCTTCTGCGCGCGGCGCGGCTCGGCGGTCGGCGCGAGCCCGAGCGCGCTCTGCAGCGCGCCGAGCAGCTGCAAGACGTCACCGTTGAGCGCGTGCGCAAAGAGCAGCAGCGTCGCGAGGCACTGGTGGTCGATCATCAGCTCGAGCGTCTGCAGCCGCACCGAGACGGTGTCGTAGTAGGCGATGCCGGGCGCCGACGTGTTGCGCTGCACGAGCACCTCGAGCGACGCAGGCAGGTTGCTGCGCTGCCCCGCGGCGCGCGCGGCCTCGTGGGTGCGCGTCTCGGCGTCGCTCCACGAGGGGCGCAGCAGCACGGGGAAGACGGCGTCGCGCAGCTGGTTGTCGATCTGCAGGTGGCGCACCAGCAGCGAGACGGTCGAGCGGCTCAGGCTCGCCTGGTACGAGAGCGACGTGCCGAGCGCCGACATGAAGAGCAGCTCGGCCGGCCCGTCGGCCTTGCCGCGGCCGCGCTGCTTGTCGACGAGCGACACGCCGAGCGACGCGAGGCTCACCTGCACGTTGAGCCGCAGCCGGCCGTCGTCCTGGTACGCCGACGCGCGCAGCGCGCCGCCGACGGGCGGCGCGTGCAGCGGCAGCACCTGCAGCACGCGCACCGGCCCGTCGGCGACCATCCGGTAGCGCAGCGTCTCGGCCGGCTGGCCGTCGCGCGTGGGCGGCACGTGCAGCGAGCCCGACGACTGCAGGTTGTCGAGGCAGACGGCGACGTGGCGGCCCTGCACGTGCAGCTCGAGCGTCGGCTCGGCGGCGTACTGCTCCCACGCAAACGGCACGCGGCCGCCCGGCACGACCTCCTCGATGACGCGCGGCAGCTGCAGCGCCTCGCACGCGCTCTGGTGGACGAGGACGGCGTGGCGCGACAGGTTGTCGACGCGGTACGGCGGCACCTTGGCGTCCTGCTCGGCGAAGAGCACCGTGACGGCCGCGCCGGCCATCTGGACGTCGGCCGAGACGAAGAGCTTCTCGCGCGTCTTGGGCAGCCGGCACACGACGGTGAAGTCGCCGACGCTCTCGATCGGGAAGGCGCACGACCAGTCGCACACCGAGAGGTCGGCGTCCTCGCCGAGGAAGGCGAGCGAGAGCAGCCGCGGCCGGTCGTGGCGCTGCCAGTGGAAGGCGGCCTGGCCGCCCGGCTGCAGGATGTCGCCCGTCAGCTCGGCCTCGTGCTGCTTGCACGCGATCGGCGACGAGAGCTTGTTGACGAGCAGCACACGCGGGTGCACCGTCAGCAGCTTCGAGCGGCCGAAGGCGCCCGGGCACCAGCCGAGGCTCACGCCGAGCTGGTAGCCGCGCGGCCGCACGCCGCCGTGCGCGCGGCCCGCCGCGCCCAGCTCGAGCAGCCCGTGCGTGCCGACCGCCTCGAGCGGGATCGGCGCCGACCACGCCGCGCCGGGCGCGAGCAGCTCGAGGCCGCGCTCCTTGCCCACCGGCGGCATCATCGGCGCCGCCGCGTCCACCACGTCGTTGGGCGCGCCGCCCTGCTCGCGCGCCGTGGCGCGCGCGTCCCACGCGCGCGCGCGCAGCGCGTCGGCGTCGGCGCAGTGCTGGTGCGAGAGGCCGACTGACGCGATGAGGTGGCGCAGCTCCTCGGCCGAGAGGCGGCCCAGCATCGCGCGGTACGCCTCGTCCGAGCCGAGCACGATCGCGTCGCGGCTCATGCCCTCGACGCGCGCGCGGTGGCGCACCCACCGCCGCCGCCGCACGTACGCCATCGCCCACACCTCGCCCGACCAGCCCGCCGCCCAGTTGGTCGCGTACTGCCAGCCGCCGGCGTCCGTCTCGCGCCCCGGCACCGTCTCGCGCTGCCACGCCTCGTCGAGCCACACCCAGCCGGCGGGCAGCCACACGCCGCCGAGCCCCGAGTACTTGCGCTCCATCCGCTCGTCCGAGAAGGGGATGTCGGCGCCGCCGACGGCCGACGCCGTGTGCAGCGCGTCCTGCGAAAAGTCGGAGAAGGGCGTCAGCCGCCGCTGGTTCTCGCACACGAGCTCGCGCACGACCGACGGCTCGTCGCCGCCGAAGCCGTGGGTGGCGCCCGTCTCGCGCACCAGCAGCGGCAGGCCCGTCGTGTTGGCGACCCAGTACGGCGCCCACAGCTGCAGCGAGTGGACGCAGCCGTGGCGCTCCTCGTACTCGACCGAGAGGAGCAGCGCGTTGTGGTTTGGGTCGCGCAGGCTGATCTGCTTGCACAGCACCTCGGGCTCGACGTCGCGCGGCACGCAGACGAGCGCGCGCTCGCTCGGCTCGTAGCCGTCGGTCTGCACGCGCATCGAGACCGACGAGTGCGCCGCGAAGTCGTGCGCGGCGAGCGTGTCGCCCGAGCACAGCATGCCCGACGCGACGGCGCCGCCGCCGCGCAGCTCGTAGCGCAGCGTGCGCGCGAGGAGGTTGACCAGCTCAAACGTCGGCAGGATCTGCACCGCGCACACGCCGCGCGCGGGGCGGCCGTCGTGGTGCGCCAGAAAGTGCCACGGCGCGACGCCCGCCGCGAGGCCCGGGCTCTGCAGCGCCGACGTGCCGGCGGGGTGGGCGCGGCCGTCGTCGCCGGGGAAGGTGCACGGCGCCGACCACTCGTAGCTGCCGTCGATCGGCCGCAGGCAGATGCGGTACGAGCCCGTGTCGGGCCGCAGCGGCATCGGCAGCGTGCCGCCCGGCTCGAGCGGGTGGACGGTCTCGAGGGCCTGGTGCGGCTGCCACACGCGCACCTCGAGCAGCACGCGCGTCTGGTTGACGAGCCGCGTCGTCGAGCGCAGCGTGAGCACCTTGCGGTCGGCGTGCAGCGTCACCTCGCACACGAGCCGCTGCACGAGCTTCGGCTGCGCGAGCGACGTCAGCTCGAGCACGCGCTCGCCCACCCGATGCACCACCACGTTGTCCGCCCAGCTCCAGCCGTCGCACGCGATCACGAGCGCGCGCGGCGGCGGCCCCTCGGCGCTGCACAGCGTGTGCCGCTCGGTCGTATCCGCCCACAGGTCGAAGGCGGTCTCCTCGCCAGGCACGAGCATCGCCTTCGGCCCTGGTGCGCCGGCGCCCTTGCGGCCGTAGCGCACGACGACGCCCGTCTGGTTGGAGAGCGAGTACGGCAGGAAGGGCGTGGCCTCCGCCGCCTGCGCCTTGCCCTGCCCCTTGCCCTCGACGTCGTCGAGCAGCGTGAGCAGCGTGCTCGAGAGCAGGTCGAGCATGTGGAAGGAGAGGTTGACGCTGCACTGCTGCTCCGCCTGCACGCGCAGCTCGGTGCACCGCGCCGCCGAGCCGTCGGCGTCGAGCGTCCCTCCGTACAAGGTGAGGTCGCCCTGCAGCGCAAAGCGCCACGGCTCGAGCAGCGGCTCCCACGCCACCAGCGCCGGGTTGTGCACGGCGAGGCCGAGCCCCACCTCGCTCATCAGCACCAGGTGGTCGGTCGAGCCCGAGCAGTGCAGCTGCAGCGCGCCCAGCGTGAGCGCCACCAGCGGGATGGCGCGACCGTTGAAGTCGTTGATGGCCACGAGGCGAAGCCCATCCATTTGTATCGTCACACTCACCTGCATCGCCGCTGCCGCAGGCGCCGTGGCAGGCGGCAGCGGCGGCGGTGGCAGCGGCGGCGGCGGCGGCGGCGGCGGCGGCGGCGGCGCGGACGAAGACGCGGACGACGAGGACGCCGCCGCAGACGTCGACGAGGACGCGTGCTCGCCACGCATGTGCTCGCGGAGCAGCGCACGCAGCTCGGCCTTCTCGATCGCGCCCGCCGTGTCGACGCCTGCCGCGGCGAGCATCGCCCTCATGTCTCGCACCGAGAGCGACGCGAGCATCGCCGCCTTGCCGTCGGCGGCGTCCGCGTCGTCGACCGACGAGCTCGCGGCGGAGGCGACGTCGGCGGCGCACGAGACCCCGTCCTTCGGCCGCCATCCAGGAGTGAGCGCGGCCGCCTCGGCATCAGAGAGAGAGGCAGGCGCGGTGGCGGCCTCGGCGGCGGCGTCGGGGACGGCGTCGCGCAGGTTTTGGAGGATGGCGAGAGCGAGCTTGCAGTCCTGGTACGAGATGGCCACCTCGAGCTCCTGCGTCGCCATGATCGCCAGCTCGGTGCGCGCACCGCCCGGTGCCGACGCGAGCGCGCGCCCAAACTTGATCGAGACGTCAGCGGGCGCGAGGATGGTCGCGGCGCGGCTTGTCGGCGCTGCGACCACCGCCGCCGCCGCCGGTGCTGCCGCCGCTGCCGCCGCCGCTGCCGCCGCCGTCTCGCTGCTGCTTGCCGCTGCACTGACGGTGCCCGCCGTCTCGGTCTGTGTGGAGGTGGAGCCCGCGGCGCGGGCGGGGCTCGAGCCGGCGCCGACGAGCAGCTGCAGCTGGAGCACCTCGACGTCGAGCTGCTGATGGTCGACTGATGAGCTGTACTTGACGCAGTAGGCGCCGCATGCCATGATGCCGTCGGTCTCCGGGTCGCTCGGGTCGCGCGGCAGCATCACCTGCGCGCCCTCGAGCGACAGCAGCACCACCAGATTGCGCGCCGCCTCTGGCGGCGGAGGCGGCGGCGGCGGCGGCGGCGGCGCCACGGCGGTGGACGGCGGCGCAGGCGCGGGCGCAGCGGCGTCGGCCTCCGGAATGAAGAAGAAGTCAGCAGTGGCGAGGTAGACGGCGTACACGAGGTTGGCGCGAGTGCCGTTGAGCGAGACTACGAGCGTCGTGCGCGCCGCGGCGGCCTCGGTCGAATACACGACGTGCAGCTGCGGCGAGTCTGTGGGCTGGCGAGAGGTGATGCTGCCGGCGGAGAGGTGCGCCTCGTCTGACCAGAGGAGTCGCGACAGGCCGCGCTTCCCATCAGGGCCCTGGCGCGTGCTCGTGAGCTCGAGGCGCGAGCACGAGATTGTGATCTCCTGGTCGCCACCCGGGTGCGGCTGTCGCTTGGCACTGAGGCCTCGCACGCTGGCGGCAAGCAGCGGACCATGAGTGTCGCGCAGCTCGAAGTGCGCACCTGCCAGCTCGAACTGGACACGTGTGCCCAACTGTTCTGCCGAGTCCTCGGGCGCAGCTGAGGCGGGGCCAGGCGCGGCGCCCTGCTGCTGCTGCTGCTGCTGTGGCTGCGGCAGCTGTGGCATGCCGCTGGCTGTCGCATGCTGGCGGGTGTCGGCGCGGCCGGCGAGGTTGCGGGTGAGGACTTGCATCAGCAGCTCGTACTGCGCCTTCGAGCACGAGCACATCAGCTCGCCGCCGCTCCCCACCACCACGTACGGCCGGCCCGCGCTCTCGCCGATGCCGCGCTCCACCGTCAGCTCGACCACCTCGTCGCGCACCATCCGCGCCTCCTCCGACTCGTCGGCGCCGCCCGCCTCCGCGCGAGAGCTCAGCTGCATCTGCTCGATCGTCACGCGGATGCAGTCGAGCAGCGCCTCCGCCTCGACGCCCGCCGCGCCAAACGTGCGCCCCTCGCGCTCCACGCGGCGCTCGAGCGTGTTGCTCACGCCGATCCGCCCCAGGTCGGCGCTCAGCCCGTCCGCGCCGCCCGCCGCCGTCGGCAGCAGCACGAGCGGGCTGCCCACCTCCACGTGGAGCGCCATCGCCGACGCCTCCGCGTTGAGCACCGACCGCGCCGCCTGCACGACCGTGCTCGCCGTCGCGCTCACGATCGCGCCGAGCACGCCGCCCTGCAGGTACTCGACCGTGCGCATCACCGCCGGGTGCCAGTAGCTCACCTGCACCGAGCTCATCTTGAGGCGGATCAGCGTGTCGTACTCGGTGCGCGCGCGCGACGCCGCGCGCGTCGCGTCGCACGGCGACTCGTACTCAAACGTGAGCAGCGACTGCTCGGCCGCACGCAGCCCCAGCATCTCGTACGGCGCCGACGGCGTTGTGAACGTGTCGACCGCCGTCAGGTTGCCCAGCTGGCCGCTCACGCGCATCCCGCCGTCGGGCTCGAGCAGCGTGTCCACCTGCAGCTGCTGCATCGCCAGCAGCGCCAGCCGCTCGCCGCTGCCGTCGGTGTTCAGGCTCACGCTCAGCGCCTGCAGCTCCGCCTTGACCGTCAGCGTCGACCGCCCGCCGCCCGCGCCGCCCGCCGCCTCCGCCGCAGCGGCCGCCGCTTGCTCCAACGAAGCCTCCGCCGCTTCCTCCACCGCCGCCTCCGCCGCCGCCGGCGCAGCGCCGCCGTGGTCGCCATCGGGCCGGCGCACGAACGCCAACAGCGCCGCGATCGTCGTCGGGTTCCACTCGACGTGCAGCCTGTTGAAGCACAGCGTCATCGTGTCCGCGCCGCTGCCACTGCTCTCGTAGTGCAGTTTTGCGAGCGTCTGTTCGTCCTGCTGCCCCTCGAGCGACATCGACCGCACCAGGTCGCCCCCACGCAGCTCATCGTCCGCCTCGAGCGAATGAAGCGCAAGCCTGAAGTCCATCCCTGCACCAGGCCTACTCAAGTACTCGATGTGCAGCCGGTGCATCCGCAGCCGCGCTAGTGGCCGCAGCGCCACGGTCGGCGGCGAAGCGTCGCTGCCGGGGTCATCCTTGAGGAGCAGCGCAACGAGCGGCCAGCTGAACGTCACTGACATCCCACGACCCTCAGGGACGTCAGCAGCCGCTGTGTCCCCCGCATGGGGCGTCAGCGCACTCTCGCCCGTGAGCTCGGCGGATGCAGGCGGCAGGAGTACCGCATGCTGGCGGGTGTCGGCGCGGCCGGCGAGGTTGCGGGTGAGGACTTGCATCAGCAGCTCGTACTGCGCCTTCGAGCACGAGCACATCAGCTCGCCGCCGCTCCCCACCACCACGTACGGCCGGCCCGCGCTCTCGCCGATGCCGCGCTCCACCGTCAGCTCGACCACCTCGTCGCGCACCATCCGCGCCTCCTCCGACTCGTCGGCGCCGCCCGCCTCCGCGCGAGAGCTCAGCTGCATCTGCTCGATCGTCACGCGGATGCAGTCGAGCAGCGCCTCCGCCTCGACGCCCGCCGCGCCAAACGTGCGCCCCTCGCGCTCCACGCGGCGCTCGAGCGTGTTGCTCACGCCGATCCGCCCCAGGTCGGCGCTCAGCCCGTCCGCGCCGCCCGCCGCCGTCGGCAGCAGCACGAGCGGGCTGCCCACCTCCACGTGGAGCGCCATCGCCGACGCCTCCGCGTTGAGCACCGACCGCGCCGCCTGCACGACCGTGCTCGCCGTCGCGCTCACGATCGCGCCGAGCACGCCGCCCTGCAGGTACTCGACCGTGCGCATCACCGCCGGGTGCCAGTAGCTCACCTGCACCGAGCTCATCTTGAGGCGGATCAGCGTGTCGTACTCGGTGCGCGCGCGCGACGCCGCGCGCGTCGCGTCGCACGGCGACTCGTACTCAAACGTGAGCAGCGACTGCTCGGCCGCACGCAGCCCCAGCATCTCGTACGGCGCCGACGGCGTTGTGAACGTGTCGACCGCCGTCAGGTTGCCCAGCTGGCCGCTCACGCGCATCCCGCCGTCGGGCTCGAGCAGCGTGTCCACCTGCAGCTGCTGCATCGCCAGCAGCGCCAGCCGCTCGCCGCTGCCGTCGGTGTTCAGGCTCACGCTCAGCGCCTGCAGCTCCGCCTTGACCGTCAGCGTCGACCGCCCGCCGCCCGCGCCGCCCGCCGCCTCCGCCGCAGCGGCCGCCGCTTGCTCCAACGAAGCCTCCGCCGCTTCCTCCACCGCCGCCTCCGCCGCCGCCGGCGCAGCGCCGCCGTGGTCGCCATCGGGCCGGCGCACGAACGCCAACAGCGCCGCGATCGTCGTCGGGTTCCACTCGACGTGCAGCCTGTTGAAGCACAGCGTCATCGTGTCCGCGCCGCTGCCGCTGCTCACATAGTGCAGCCTGACGAGCTGGTCGTTGGACGTGAGGCGTGGCGTGTGGCCGCCCAGGCGGTCGGGCGGGTTGGAGTCGAGGAGTCGCAGCGTGCGCGCGGCTGTGGCGGGATCAAGGCCCGCCGACTTCTGCAGCCGATCCTCGACGCGCAGCGCACCCACCGAGAAGCGCACTGCGCGGCGAGTGCCGTGCTGCGCGATGCGCAGCTCAATGTCGCTCGTCCGCAGCATCGCCAACTCGCGGTCCGTGCCACCGCTCTCATCGGACACCATCAGCATGATGTTCTGCAGCTGGAAGCTGCCGCTCACGCGCAGCGCCACCGCCGAGGCCGCGGGCGCGGCGGACGGGGGCGACGGGGTGACCATGGCTGCTGACCGGACGGCGGCACTGCTCGAGCCGCGCGGCGTTGCGTCGACGTCTGGGCTCGTGCCGGCTCCGGCCGCCGTCGGGGTACGAAGCGAGGCGGGCGAGGCGGGCGGTGCTGCGTCGCGCTGCTGGCTCGACCGGGCCACCTCGCGGGCATCCCCTGCCGCCACAAGGCGGGTCGAGGCGTCGACGATGGCCTTGAGCGTGCGCAGCTGCGTCGTTGAGAGGCGCACGTTGAGCGAGGGCGCGCCCGATTTGGAGAGGGAGCCCGAGACGACAAAGTGCTCGAAGGGGTGCGCATCGGGCGGCAGGATGCATCTGTGCAGCTGGAGCGCCACACCAAACTGGTAGACGAGGTGGAGGCGCTGCTGCACCTGCACCTGCGCCGAGCGCCACGCCGAGTCGGCGGGCGCGAGCAGCACCTGCACTGAGCTCACCTCGAGCTCGTAGCGGTCGTACAGCGCCGAGGCGGCCGGCTCGATGCTGTCGCCGAGCCGCAGCAGCTCGCCGTCACCCGGCTCGGCCGCCGCCTCGGCTGCGGCGCTGGCGGCGAGCGCAGCCTGCGCTGCCACGTCGGGCGGCTGCTGCTGCATCGCGGACGTCACGCGGATCGCGCCCATGTCGAGGACCAGCACGCCCGCCGCGGGGTCGGCAAGGTCCTCCGGCAGCAGCAGCCGCGGCGCGGCAAGGCGCAGGTCGAGCGCGGTCGTCTTGTGCCTCGCGAGGATGGCGCTCAGCGTGTCCTCGCGCCAGCTCGAGAGCGTCTGCGCGACGGCGTCGCTCACGATCTGCGTGAGGGCGGTGCGCTCCGACTCGCCCGCCACCGCGAAGAAGTCGGCGATCCGCGCGAGCAGCCGCGCGTTGTGCACCAGCTCGAGCGGCGACGACACCAGCAGCGACAGCTCGTTGTCCTCGGTGCGATGCGGCGGCCGCTGCTCGTACCGGAAGCGCCACTGCGGGCCCTCGCTGTCGGCGGCAGGTGCGCCGCTGGCGCTGGCCGCGGCGGCCGCCGGCCGGATGAGTGCGTGGCCGAGCGCGCCTGGGGTGGCCGTGCAGTCGAACATCTCGACGGCCTGCAGGCTGCCCTCGCTACGTAGGCCGGCCGAGCGCTGGGCGACGACCACCTCAAAGCCGAGCAGGGCGAGCCGCGCAAAGTCGCGCGTCGTCGTGGCGGAGGCGGCCGCCGAGGCAGCGGGGCGCGCGACGGGCTCGACGAGGGTGAAGGACAGGTTGTCGAGCGTCAGCTTCAGCTCGTGCTCGACGTACTCAGCCGTCGCTGCCTCGGCGGCCTCGGCCCCCGACGAGTCGGCACCGCCCGAGATGAGCGCGGCGAGCGTGGAGCGCTGCGCATCGCTCAGCTGGATGTCGGGCCCCAGGTCGAACAAGTGGCTCGGCACCTCATCCTCCTCCTCCTGCGCGCCGGTCAGCCATCCCACCCACGAGCTGCGCTTCTTCGGTCGCGACTCGCGGGCGTGGGACGTCGCCCGCTCGTAGACCGCCTCCTCCGACTGCAGCGCCACGTGCGCGAGCGAGCGGAACTGCACCGCGTCCTCGACCGAGAGCTCGTGCCGCTCCATCCGCTCGAGCTCGGCCGCCTCCGTCGCGTCGAGCTCCGTCAGCCACGGCTTCCCCTGCGCGCGCTTGTACAGCTCGACGTACCGCAGCCGGCTGCGCCGCCTCGCCTCAAAGAAGCCCATCCAGAGCCGCCAGCCGCGCCGGCGCCGCACGGCCTCGCGCACTCGGAGCAGCGCAAAGCGCCACCACAGCTTCGCCGCGCCTCCCGGGCTGCCGACGGGCCGCGACGGCGCATCGGCCTCGGACAAGCCGACGCTCCAGAGCTCGTCGTCCGCGTCGGCCATCACGTCGCTCGTGACGTACTCGACCAGGCGCACCGTGTCGCGCAGCTGCTGCTCAGAGAGGCGCAGCCCCAGGCCGGAGAGCTGCAGCTCGGTGCTCGTGCGCGGCGCGGCGTGCAGCACGGCGGCGCTGCCTCGCAGGGTCGCGTTGACGACGGCCGAGACGGGCTGCATCACGTAGTGCGCGCTGATCGAGGAGGCCGACGGCGCACGGCGCGCCGCAGGCGCCTCGTGCGCGCCGGTGGGGCGTCCGCCGCCACCGCCGCCGCCGCCCACCATGCTTCGCAGCCATTCCGCCTTCTCGGCGAGCGACGCGCCCGGCTGCATGATCTCGTCGCACCGGCAGTGGTGGTACACGGCCAGCTGCTTGAGCTCGGCGCGCTTGAACTGGACGCTGCCGTCGGTGCTGAACGCCTTCCGCCCGTGCGCGTCCGTCGTGTGGACGGAGAGCTCGGCGAGCGTGGCTCCGATGGCGAACGGCGCGGACGAGTGGCCGACGTCCTCGTACCGCACGTGCACGTTGCGCAGCGAGAGCTGCAGGTTGTAGATGATCTTGGTGAGGAGCGAGAGCGTGTCGCGCCGCGGCTCGCCCTTGCCGCCCTCCGCGCCGTCGCCACCGGCGCCGCCGCCCTCCTCCTCCTGCAGCCCCGCGCCCTTGAGCTGCGCCGCCTGCCACATTTGCTGCAGACGGCTCCGCTTGCGCGACCACGCCCACTCACCGGCCGCGGCCTCGTCCATCGTGCCCTCGTCGAGCGGCCCCGCCACCACGTACACGCCGTCGAGCACGATCACCACCGGCTCGCTCCCGAGCTTGTTCCAC
>Ga0209713_10001565_pt1 | contig 13767 bp, 6 predicted proteins | sample ArcOceMetagenome_3_FD_187444 | JGI IMG/M metagenome (GOLD analysis project Ga0209713, IMG submission 187444) | Marine eukaryotic phytoplankton communities from Arctic Ocean - Arctic Ocean- Svalbard ARC20M Metagenome (SPAdes) (version 2) | ecosystem: Environmental > Aquatic > Marine > Oceanic...
GACTTCTAGGGGTCTAATCTAGTACGGCCGCACGTCGCCGCGCAGCGCTGCGGTGGAGGGTTGGGAGGGTGGATGGGTTGTGCGGGTTCGCGTTGGGCGGGCGGGGAGACAGTGCTGGTCCTTGTGACCCATAGACCGTAGCGCCGTCGATGCACCTTGTCCAAAATTCTGGCTTTGTGTCTGTCCGCATGTCGTGTTCCGCGCAAAGCCGGCATCTGTCAAACGTGGTCGAAGCTCAACGCAGCTCGCATTGATGACGCTCTTCACTCCCACCGCAGCCGCCGAACTCGCGTGATGACGGCACTGTTCGCTGTCGTCCTGCCCGGCGCAGCCGCCGCGCTCGCACCCGGAGGCACGTTGGCCCACCTGAAGAGCGTGGCTCGCCACCAGCGCACGTCGTTCGTCCGGCTGCAGCTGAGCGAGGACGACTCGCAGCCGTGGTCACCGTCCGTCGGAGGCGAGACGCCGCCAGAGATAAAGGCGGCCGCTGCAGAGGTGCGCCGGCTGCTGGAGGAGGCGCGCATCAAGGAGGAGAAGGCCGCGGCCAAGGAGGAGCGCCGGCTGCAGGACGAGGATCGCCAGTCAAAGATCGCGGGCATCTTTGAGTCGCACGACTACCTCGACGAGCGCGAGGAGCTCGTGGGCGAGCTCAGCTCTTCGGAGCTGCTCCAGCGCGACGAGGACGAGGGCTTCTGGCCACCGGACGTGCCCAAAGAGCGCGACGCCAAGGCGATGCTGTGGGTGGACCAGCACTCGTGCATCGGCTGCCGCTGGTGTGCCGGCGTCGCTCGCTCGACGTTCCAGATGGAGGACGAGTACGGCACGGCCAAGGTCGTGCAGCAGGGCGGCGACAATGAGGACACCGTACAGGAGGCCATCGACGTGTGCATGGCGGACTGCATCCACTACATCACGCGCGACGAGCTTGTGGAGCTCGAGGAGTACCGCGACAAGTTTCAGGACGACCTGATGGCCAAGTCTTACCACGGCTCTCGGCTGGTCGGGTGGGGCGACGGCGGCGGCGCGGGCGCCACGCCGCACTGGAGGGACCCGCTCGTCAACACGGGGTGGCGCCAGGGGGCCAAGTTTGTCCAGACCGAGCGCCTCAAGGCCGGCCTGGACGACGTGCTGCTCCACGAGAGCGGAGGCCAGACCGAGTTCGCGTCGCGGGCCAAGCCCGCGGTGTTTGACGCGACGGGCAGGAACTGGCCGCGCACCGCATCTAGCCTGCAGCCTGCGGAGGAGGGCGACGAGCAGGAGCTCGACGGGCAATGATCTATTTGCTCCGCCATGTGGAGCTATCGGGTATCGCAAGAGAGGATATGGGAGTATTGTTTCTGCACCTTTGCTAGGGAAACTATTTCGACCGGTCACGACGAGTCGCTGCCCTCTGCCTTCTCGGCGGGCGGCTCCTCGCCGCTCGCTTTGTTGTTCGCTGGAGGGCAGGGCAGCAGCGCGAGAAAGTGGTTGCCGCCCTCGCCGTGCCGCTTGACCTCGTCAGGCTTGCAGTTTGGGAAGCGGTCGTCGGCGGCGAGGATGCACACGCGCGGGCCGCACGCGTCGAACTTCGGCGAGCCGAACGCGCCGCACAGCTGCATGCGCACCTGCGTGCCGTTGTTGACCGGCACCGGCTCGAAGACGTGGATGGGGCGCTGCAGCTTGTTGACGAGCGCGAGGATCTCGGGCCCGCCGCCCCAGACGCCCTGGTTGCGCATCTGCGTGCAGTACTCCTCCGGCTTCATCGAGTACTGCTCCGCCGCCGCCGCCACCAGCTCGTCGGTCGAGATGGTCTGATCGCCCTCGAGGTGGAGCACGCGGCTCGGGTCGTCGACGAGCGCGTCGACGGCCTGCTGCCGCAGCGTCGCGACGCGCGTGGAGAGCGTCGAGTCGTACATGTCGAGGTGGCACGCCTCGTCCTCGAAGGCCATGCCGATGGCGATCGAGTGGAAGAGGCAGTCGCCCGTCCCTTGGACCTGCTGCACGCAGAACGACGTGAGCTCGTCGCCGCCGGTGGCGCTCGTCGGGCCCAGCTCCTCGTAGACCTCCGGGTAGAAGCCTCTTCGGGAACGCTCCATCCGACCGCGCTGCACCTCCTCCTCCTCCTGCGCCGGCTGCTCTCCGCCGCGAACCCTGTCGACCAGCCACCGCGCGCCGCGGCCGATTAGCCGCGAGTCGTGCAGCCGCGAGGCGCGCCGGCTGCTGGTCGATCGTGATAGCGCATCGGACGACGCGAGCTCAGCTCCGTGCAGGAGTAACAGCAGCAAGACGCACCTCGGCATGAGCGTGGCCCGAGCTCGCGGCGCCATCACTCAGTGCACAACCAGCGCGCCATCCCGGCATTCTGCTCTCGCCGATCAGCCACAGCGATCTTCACACACTCCGATCGACGTTGCGCTCTTCCGATGCTGCTTTGGCTTGGCTTGGCTACGCTCGGCCTTGCTCCTTCGACCGGCTGCTTGCTCGGACGCATTGTTTAGGGTAGCTGAGTGTGCGAGAATTAGCGCAGCCTCTTCTTGCCTTGCGCAGCCTCTCTACCGCCCTTAGGAACCCGCAACAGACTCGTTGCGTCGACGGCGTACATCGGAGGCGCCTCATGCCGCCGCGCCGCCAGTCAGTGGCGCCCGTCAAGGCCACTCGGCCTCGCGTGTACGCCCGCCTGAAGCCGCTCGTCGGCGCGGACGCTGGGAAGGCCGAGCTCTTCGCTATCAATGACACAAAGCTGGAATACACCAGGGAGGACGGAGAGAGGACCGAGTTCGGCTACGACAAGATCTTTCCTATGACTGCTCAGCAGGACGAGGTCTTCGAGGAGATCGGTCAGACCTCCCTCGCGTCGCTGCGAGCCGGTTTCAACTCGACCGTCCTGGCCTATGGCCAGACCGGTGCAGGCAAGACGTTCTCGATCGCCGGCGCCATGGATGACGCTGGCGGCATCTCGGCGGCCGGCCTGGTCCCGCAGCTGCTGTCCAAGGTGTTCGAGATGTTCGGCGGCGACAGCGAGATCAAGAACTTCGAGGTGTCGATGCAGTACGTCGAGCTGTACAACGAGGGCGTGCAGGACCTGCTCGGCGGTCGCAAGCCGGTCGACGTCACCACCGACCCGAGCGGCGGCTACCAGGTCAAGGACGCGGTCAAGGCGGTGGTCAAGGACCCGGCGCAGGCCATGCAGGTCTACTCGGACGGCGTCAAGACGCGCCTCACCAACATGCAGAACTCTGAGCAGCTGGCTCGCTCGCACGCGCTGCTCATCTTCAACGTGAGCTGGCAGGAGGGCAAGGGCAAGCGCTACGGCACGATCAACATCGTCGACCTCGCCGGCTCGGAGGGCCTCAAGAAGTCGGGGCGCGGCAAGGCGGCGCTCGAGGGCATCAAGATCAACATGTCGCTGACGAAGCTGACGCTCGTGGCCAAGTGCCTGGCGGAGGGCACGAAGAACGTGCCGTTCCGCGAGTCGAAGCTGACGATGATGCTGCAGAAGTCGCTCGGCGGCGGCAATATGCTGCACGTCATCCTCGCGCTGAGCAACGCCGCCGACCAGGTGGCCGAGGCGACGGCGGCGCTGCGCTTCGGGCAGACGTGCCTGTCGATCGCGGTCAACCCGAACGCCAACCAGCTCGAGAAGGAGCAGGGCGACATGAAGTCCGTCGTCAAGGAGCAGATGCAGGAGATCAACTCGCTCGAGGCGGCCAACGAGGAGCTGAAGCGGCAGCTCGAGGTGCGCAACTCGGTCGTGGGCGGCGACGTGCCCGACTTCCTGGTGGCGCAGCACATCACGCAGAACAAGGACGCGCTCAAGGACGACCTGCGCGAGGCGACGGAGCAGATCGAGGAGCTGAAGCGCGCGATCGACGACAAGGGCAAGGAGATCACCGAGCTCAACTCGAGGGACGCCAAGCACATCGACGAGTCGCAGATCCCGCCGGGCCTCGACGCCAACGCGCGCGCCGACGCCGTCGAGAAGCTGCAGCGGCAGGCGATGGTGGCCAAGATGCAGGGGAGCGCCGTGCTGCAGACGGAGAAGAAGGCCTTCGAGAAGGAGCTCGAGTCGATGCTCGAGATCCAGGCGACGCTGCAGAAGAAGCTCGAGAAGGTCGACGCCGACGAGGCGGCGCAGCAGGAGCGCATCTCGGCCGAGGCGGAGGAGCGCGCCAAGGAGATCCTCGCCGAGAAGGAGGAGCAGATGAAGGAGCTTGCGGCGATGCAGGCGGCGCGCGAGGAGGCGGCGCGCGCGGCGGCCGAGGAGCAGAAGAAGCTCAACGAGGAGCTGCAGGCGCAGCTGCGGCAGCGCGACGAGATGCTCGCGCAGGAGGAGGCGCAGCGCAAGATGCTCATGGAGACGACGCAGGCCGACAACTCGCAGCTCAGCGCGCAGCTCGCCGACCTGGCGGCGCAGCGCGAGGCCTTCGAGAAGAACATCGAGGGCACCAAGGCCGACCAGGCCAAGCTGCAGGAGGCGGAGGCGGAGGCGGCCAAGGCGGCGGCGCGCGCCAAGGAGCAGGAGGCCGAGCTCGAGAAGATGCGCAGGGAGATCGCCGCGATGGCGTCGGGCGCCCCCGGCGGCGGCCTCAAGCGCGGCGGCTCGATCTCGTCGGCGCTCGGCGGCGCCGGCTTCAAGCCCGTGCCGGACATGATCAAGCTCAAGGCCAAGAAGATGGAGCGCGCCGCCAAGGCGGGCCGCACCGACCCGGTCGCGCTGCAGCGCGTGCTGCAGACGCTGCCGGTGCTCTCGGCGTGCAACGACCTGCGCGCGCTGACCGAGCTCGAGGCGACCAACCGCACCCTCTTCCAGACGCTGGGCGGCGTGTACAAGATGGTCGACTACCTGGCGCCGCACGGCCCCAACGCGCCGTACGCGACGCACATCGCGCGCACGCTGCCGACGGTCATGGACAAGGAGGGGCGGCAGCTCTTCCACGACTACGCGACCGGCGTCGACGCGCACGGCGAGGTGCGCCTCACGTACCTGACGGCGCTGCTCAAGAGCCGCGACCCCGACGACAAGGAGCACGCGTGCCTCGCGATCGCGGCGGTCGCGCAGGACAGCAACGTCAACCGCGAGGCCTTCTTCAAGGCGGGCGTCTCGCAGGTCGTGCTCGAGGTGCTGCTCGAGACGTGCCAGCAGCAGATGCCGCGCCAGCGGCTGCAGCGCGTCGTCGTGATGGCGCTCTCGGAGCTCGCGCAGGACTTCGAGCCGTTCAAGGACGTCATCCGGACGGCGGGCGGCGTGCAGCAGCTGCTGCTGCTGCTCTCGCCGTCGCACGACCCGTTCGTCATCAAGGAGACGCTCGCGCTCATCGGGCGGATCACGATGAACAACCAGGGCATCCAGACGGAGCTGCAGTCGCTCGGCGCGATCCAGGTCTACTCGCAGCTGCTCTTCGCGCAGATGCACGACTCGGCGATCACCGAGCTCGCGGCGCTCGCGCTCGTCAATCTCGTGAGCGAGGTGCCGTCGTGCATGGCGACCGTCGAGCAGCACCCGCGCTACGCGGCAATCCGCTTCGAGCTGCTCGCGTCGATGGCGCGCGCACTCTCGTCGTCGATGACGCGGCTGCGCAAGACGACGGCCGCGCTGCCCGGCTCGGCCGAGTTCGGCTTCTGGGGCGCGGCGGCCGTCGGCTACTGGGACGAGGGCACGGCGGGCGGCGACCGCACGCACACGTCCTTCGTCGAGAACCCGCAGTACATCCTCAAGGCGAGCGCCGGCACCAACCTGTGCATCGTGCTGCACGACTCGGACGAGGACAAGCGGCAGAAGGAGAAGACCAAGTCGCGGCCGCTCTTCCTGCGGCTTTGCGTCGCGTCGGCGACGCAGGAGGCGCTCGACGGCCGCTCGAAGGTGCTCGACATCAACTCGTCGGGCGCGCGCCCCGCCGCGATGGACGCCGACTCGGTCGTGCAGCTCGAGCCGGGCGTCAACGGCTTCCTCGACGTCGCCAAGACGCGCGAGGTGACGATGCGCTGCACCGTCAAGTCGGCCGAGCCGCACGCGTCGTGGGTGATCGTGCCGCACGTCGGCTGCTCGCACCAGCACGCCAAGTTCGTGCTGTCGGTCTTCGCCGACCGCGAGGTCTCGCTCGAGGAGCAGCTGCAGCCGTGGTCGAAGCGGATCATCACCTCGGGCTGGTCGCAGCTCGCCTGCGCGCCCAGCTCGATCGTCGACGCCAACTGGCGCAACTGCCCGCAGTTCCAGCTGATCAACATGGGCACGAAGCCGACGCCGGTGCGCGCGCTGCTCTCGTACGGCGAGCGCGACGAGATGCTCAACAAGCGCCACCTGCAGACCTTCGACCAGCAGATGGCGACGGCCGAGGAGCGGCCGATGCTCTCGATGTACGTGATGAAGGCCAACGTGCCCGACAAGCGCTTCGTCGCGACGCTCTCGCCGCAGGTGGACAACTACGTGACGCACTCGCTCGTGACCAACTCGTGGTGCGTGCAGGCCAAGTGGCAGCTCGAGCCGGGCGACGTCTACAACGTGCTCGCCGTGATGGCCGAGGGGACGACGCACGAGGTGCCGCTGCGGCTCACGCTCTTCACGGAGCCCGACCTCGACGCCGGCACCGTCGTCTCCAACCCGCTGTCGGCGGCCAACGAGTGGCACGCGACGGTGCTGCAGGGCTTCACGGGCGGCGACGGCTCCAACACGCTCACGATCACGCCCGAGGGCGCGCCGGGCGAGCCGGTGCAGGCGACGCTCGTCATCGAGACCGAGGAGACGGCGGCCTTCTGCTCGATCTCGACGATGCAGGGCGACGCGCCGTACAAGCAGACGCCGACGTACGCGCAGAAGCAGGCGGTGCTGTCGGTGCCGCTGCAGGCGGGCTCGCCGTACACGATGATCACGCGCTGCATCACGCAGCGGCAAGAGCCGATCAAGAACGGCGGGCTGCGCATCCTTCTCTACTCGTCGGTGCCGCTCGGCGTCGCGCCGGCCGCCGGCCAGCAGCTGGCGGTGAGCATCGAGGCGGCCGACAAGATGGTGAGCCAGGCGACGGCGCCGCGCGTCCTCTACGGCGAGGAGACGGTGCCAGAGGACACCAAGAAGCCCGAGGTCAAGGAGGAGGAGGCTGAGGCGAGCTACGACCCGGCCGTCGTGCAGGCCGTCCTCGAGGAGCTCGAGCAGCAGCGCAACAACCTGTACGCGTACGCCAAGGAGAGCGGCAGCGGCGAGCCGCCCGCGATCCTCGAGCAGCTCCGCAAGCAGAACGAGGAGCTCAAGCTCAAGGCCGACGAGCTGCGGAAGGCCGGTGCGGGCGCCAAGGCGATGGCGGAGCGGCAGGGCGGCGCCGCCGACAAGGAGGCGGCGTCGGCGGCGCAGGCGCAGGTCGCCAAGCTGCGCGAGCAGGTGGCGGAGCTCGAGGCCAAGCTCGCGGCCGGCGGCGGCGGCGCGGCGCCGCCGCCCGCGACGGGCGGCGGCGGCGGCAGCGCCGCGCTGAAAGCGGCGCAGAAGCAGGCGCAGGAGGCGACCGCCAAGGCGCAGGCGCTCGAGCAGAAGCTCAAGGCGGCGCAGGCCAAGGGCGGCGGCGGCGGCGGCGGCGGCTCCAGCGACCTCGAGAAGGAGGTGGAGCGCCTCCAGAAGGAGAACGCGGCGCAGAAGGCGGAGATCGCCGCTGGGCCCAAGTCGGCGGCGTGCCTCGTCATGTAGCGGCGCAGGCGGGCGTGTGCTAGCAGTGTGGTGTGAGAGGGGAGGGAGGATGGCACGATTCAAAGCAGGGCTGGCTGGCTTGGTGTGGCTGGCTCGCTGCTGCTGTTGGTGCTCGTCGGTGCCGATCTGCTTTGTGTGCAATGTGCGCGCGATGTGCGCGATGCGTCTTCATGTTGTCTGATCTCGGGATGCGGTTCCACGGGTGCGGCCGGGCTGGGCTGGGGGCTTGTCATACATAGATTGTTGGGAATTGAAACGCATTGATTAATCGTCGGGGGAAACGATGCGACCATGCGGCGAACTACGATCTACGAGTTTCGACTACTCCAGCTTCACACCCGACGATGGGCCCAAGACCGCCGCGTTGGACGGCAGCTGCGCAAGGCGTGTTGCGCGTGCCACCAGAGTCTGTTCGTCCCCAGCAGCGCGGCTGTCGCCTGCGGAGGGGTCGGTGTCGTCGTATTCGAAGAGCTGGAAGATGTATTTGTCGGCAGTCGCAACGCGCTGGATCGTATCCTCGTCGTACAGCTCAGCGTTGCTGGCGCGCTCGCGAGAGGGGTTGCTCATGAGTCGGCGAGTGTCGCTCTGCTCAAATGCCGTCCAGTTGATGAGCTCCCCACGAGTCGCGTTCAGCTCCAGCTCACAACGCTCCAGGCACTTGCCCAGCGTCGAGTACAGGTCCTCCTGCCGCGTCCAACACCGGATGTTTGACGCATGTCGCGAGCGCGAGAAGCGCTCCAGCGCCGTGGCAGCGCGCATGCGCACACTCTTCTCCTGCGCGCCACGGAATTGTACGATCAGCAAGGCAGGTCATCGCAACCCACTCTGTGTGTCACTGCACTCAGATTCCATGGCAAGAGGAGTCGACAAGAGGAGGGGACATTCGCGCAGGGCATACCAGGTGCTTGGCTATGTTGAGCTCCTTGATTGTCTTGCCGAGGTCGACGTAGTTGACCCAAAAGTGCAGGCTGAGCGCGCCAATCTCGGGCTTGGCGTACAACCGAACAAAACTGCGGAAACGTTTGCGGTCGGCCCACGTGCTGCCTCGCGGCATCTCGCTGCTCAGCGTTGCTTTGGTCTCCTCCGGAACCCAGCGCATATTGTATGGCTCGCTCAGGTACGCCCAGATGCTCGAGTACCAGTCGAAGGGGTTGCGGATCTGGCCGATGACGAAGGTGTTCTTGTGAAAGGTGTCCTCCCTCATTCCCCCTCTTTCTGGCAGCACAAAAACGTTGCTGACGCTGCCCTCTTTGGACATCAGCACCGCCGCCGTGCCGCCGGCCTTTTGGAGCCGCGCCAGCACGCAGCGCTTGCTCCAGGCGCCGTGGTACTGGGACGAATTGCTGCTGCCGAGGGCCTCGAGCGACGCGATGCCGCTCGGTGTGGCCGGTGCAGGGTCGAAGAACGGCGCAACGAGGCTGGAGGCCGCCGCCGAAGACGCTGCCGCCATGGGACTGAGCTTGCTGCCTTGTATGGAACACATGGCGGAACACAAACATACGGGTATGTGTATTGGTTGTGTGAACGTTGCGCTTGATGATAGATAGATAGATAGATAGGACTGGTAGACTGGTAAATGCCCCATCCGGTCGCAATCGCGGAGGGGAGGGCATGATAGATTTACTTAGTTGTTAGACGAGAATGGATCTTCACGCGCCTTTGGATACAGAGAGAGTGTATGTAGCCCCGGCGCCGGTCGCGATCGATACCAAAAATCTATCTATCTATCTCTGTTTGACAGTGGTCTTGCCCCTTTGTTTGGGCAGCTGGGGCGACCCTCCCTTACTTGCTTGAGCGGCCGCTCGCCGCTGGGCTCGCTTGCGTGGCTCGGCTGCTCTTCTTTCGGCGTGAGTGATTGTGTCTCAGTCAGGCGTGTGTGTCGTGTTTGCATTCGGGTGGTGGCTGTGTGTCCGCGTTTTGGCCAGTAGATCTTGCCCGTTTTTTGCTCAAATTCATTGCCACATTCAGAAGCACTCTGAGGGCGGCATGATGGCGCTCGCTCGGATCGGAGCTTGGATATTGCGAATGGTTTCAAGGTATTCATGGCCAAGCAAACATGCAGGCCAAACTTGCATGCATCGGCGCCAACTGCTCCAATCGCCGCGCCAGGACCCTAATCGGCCCAAAAGCTACCACGCTACGACTAGAGCTCGCTCCTCAGCCCTCTCTCTCGGCTCACTCCCGGCCACCCCCGCCTAAATGTACCGTATGAGTTTGCCCCACTCTGTCCTTACTCTCTTTACATACATACACCACGCCGAGGAAAAACCCACAAGACCGCCCATTCCAACATCAATACTTTATTATATTCATCAGGCGGGCTATGATGATCTCCCCTGGCCAAGGCCACGACCTCCACGCCCGCCACGCCCCTTTCCGCCACGGCTCGAGGGAGCTGGGGGTGTCGACGAGGAACCGACAGCGGCATTGGTCGAACTCTCCTTGACCTTGCGAACCATACCGCGGATGAGTACGTTGGGTATGAGTGCCTTGCTCTCGAGCCGCTCGTTTGTCACCGGCGACGTCGCATGGGTTCGGAGCCATTTCTGGATGGCGCTGCGCTCGTAAGTGTGCCCGTCCACAGTGCTCACGGGGTCCTCCATCAACTCACACGTGATCGGGCAAAGGAGCTCTTCCGGCACCACCGGTGGGTCTGGGCCAGCAGCTGGTGCATCCGTCGTAGCCTGCTCTCTCACACGAGACTGCTCGAGATGGGCCACTGCATCCGCGGATGCCTGAGTTGCCCACGTGGCCGAAGCCGACTCCTCAGCGTGCAAGCGTCGAGCCAGTGCCAGATCAGCCTCCTCGATGCTCCTTCGCTCCTCTACTTCAGCATGTCGAGCGACCTCCTCGGCCTGTGCATGCGCTGCCATCTCGGCATTCGCGAGCTCCACCTGCTGTCGCACGGCCGCTGCATCCTGGAGCGCGGCTTCTGCCGCGGCCTCCGCCGCTTGACGCCGTGCCACCTCCTGCCGCGCTGCTTCCGCCGCTGCTGCCGCATCCTGACGTGCTGTCTCCATCGCTGCTTCCGCTGCATGGCGCCTTGCCTCCTCACGCCGCACCGCAGCCACCGCCTCGCGCCGGGCACCCTCCGCCTTTGCTGCGTCGCGCCGTGCCGCTGATGCAGCCGCTGCATCATGCCGTGCCATCTTTGCCGCATGCAGTTGCTCTGCTGCAGTCAGCACCCCAGCTGACTCAACCCCCGTCAGGAAGGACCCTGAGCTGCTCGGGTGATGATCATGCGCAAAAGTGCTCAGCGATGTGGCACCAGCTGGGAGCGCCAGCTCATCCTCTTCGTCAAGTACCGCCACAGGCGGCCTTTCTGAGTGCGTGCGCATACAGAAGACACGCAGACAAGTGAGGAGTAGGAAAGTGGCGTCGGCAATATCATCTGAGGCAGAGCGTTCTTTTTCGGCCGCAAGTGCAATATGCACGTAATAGTCGTCGATTGGTAGCGTCGATCGCAGCAAGAACACAAACGCGACAGGTGAAGCGAAGAGGAACGCACTGAGGAGCATCGCTTCGTAGCCAGTTGTCACAAAGGTTTTGAGTAGAAGACCCCAGAAACAGAAGAAGAAGAAAAAGGACACGAGAGCGTAAAACTGCTCTGATTCCTTCTCTGATTCCAGCTCTGATATCAGCAGGCCACACAAGCCAGGAGCGGCTAAGATGGTCACAGCGACGAACATTGCTGCGTGGCGAGAACGTGTCAAATGGACTGTGACGAATAGAGCAAGCGAGCAGGAGATGATGACGAAGATGAAGATCCCATAAACGAACGTTGCTGTCCTCAGGCTGTCCTGCAGGTAATCAAAAGTCCTAACAAAGACCGTCACCTGCGCAGGGCTGAGCAAACTCACGTTGCCCGCGGCCTCCCATTTGCTGTCCTCTGCACCAAATCTCGCAATGGACCAGGAGCTGGTCACCAACTGAGTGAGGGCACCATCAGTGTACATTATGTACATTATGTACTCCTCGGACGGCGAGAGAAGAACACTGTGCCAGGCCTTCTTTGTGTGGTCTGCAAAGAGAACCCACCTCGTCGGCGATTCCTTCGCGAGAAGGAAGTCTATGCCCAAGAATCGGGAGGGGAGAGACTGTCTGCGCTTGTACACGGCTGACGGTGCGTCGGAGTCATGAAGGGACGGAAGTGTTGAGATCATGCTGGTTTCAACCGGCTCGTAGGTACCCAGAGCCATGGGTAGGAGCCGTGCAACAGCCGACTGGCGACCGGCGAGGTAAACAGATGCCGAGAGGGCAGGAAGGGAAGGTGGTGGTCTTCTGAGTGGAGGTGGCTGCGGCAGACTGCTGGATGGAGGCTTTTGTGGTGGAGGTTGCAATGGTGGGGTGCTGGGTGGAGGTTGATGTGGACGTGGCGGCGGCGCGACGTGGCGTGTGCTGCAACCTGAAGGGCACGCGCTGGCCTGCGCATGAGCCTTCTGGCCTGTGGCGATGCAGCGGATGCTCGGTGTCACCAGCCATTCTGAAGTCGGGCTGCTCTTCAACCAGGTTTCAGTCACGTCTTCGGGCAGCAATGCGGCGTGAGGCACTGCGAGGATACCGCGGTCGGTCCCCTCGTCGGCCAAATCCCCGCATATCCAGTGCTCGTTCGAAGCAGAGTACCACAGAAGTTGCTTGCCGCTCTCATGTTCGTGAACGATTCGATTCCCCACGGTGACCACATAATCCCATTCGGAGTAGTCATGCTTCTCACATGTCTCTGCTGGGGGTTCCACCACCTTGTAGTGGAACAGTCCATCACACTTCGTTTCTGAACCACAAATGCACACACGATGATCGAGTCCTTTCTGTATGATTTCGATGGCCACCTGAGCTACAACATTGTCGTCGCCCACAACGCATGTCAGCTCTGGCGCATCCTCCAGCCGGCCATTAGGCCCGATCGCAAGCCACGTGGCTCGTATGTCCTCAGGTACCATGGCCTCGTCGGCGGCGGAGAGCAGACCTCGGCTCATGCCCACGTCTGCAGCTGGCCCGACTTGCCAGTGGCCGCTCTCCGCATGCCAGAGCTTCAGCTCGAAGTCTTTGACATTATTCGTGTAGGTGTAGCGGCCGTTGCTCATGCTGTTGAGGCGCACATAGCTTCCGAGAGTCGAATATGACCTATTTGGCACCGTCCCATTGATAACGACAAAGTCAGCTGCATGATGCAGAGTGCTCGGTGGTAAAGACGGTTGCTGTCGCGGCTGCCGCGGCGGTGGCTGTGCAGGCAGTGGCGGCGGCGGCTGTGGCGGCGGCAAGCCCGGCCTCGAACGAGGCTCATCGACGACGCACCTCAGTTGTCCTGCTGCTCGCCAGCCATACTCATGATCAGAATCAGGATCTGCCTCTTGCCACGTGGAGGCGATGTCCTCAGGAAACAGAGCATCGTCCTCGACGCCAAACGTGCCGCTGTTTGCGTTGTCGTCGTTGTAAAGGGCGTTTCCAGCAAGCCACCAGCCAGTGAGCGCGTGATGCAACGTGAAATTCGTGCCAGTTTTGGCATACACAAAGCGGCCGTTCAGCATTCTGTCCTGCCGGTCGTACCTCCCGAAAACGTCGATGCTGCCGCCGTGTGGCGTGCTTCCGGCAAGGTACACAGAGCTGACGCCACCTGCCAGCGATTGCATCGGAGCTTCAGACACGCATGTCAGCTCTGGCGCATCCTCCAGCTGACCGCCAGGCCCGGCGGCGAGCCACGTGGCTCGTATGTCCTCAGGTACCATGGCCTCGTCGGCGGCGGAGAGCAGACCTCGGCTCATGCCCACGTCTGCAGCTGGCCCGACTTGCCAGTGGCCGCTCTCCGAGTGCCAGAGCTTCAGCTCGTTGTCAGCATGCGCATACGTATAGCGGCCATTTTCCATGAGCTCCGATCGTTCATAGAGTCCTTGGCACGCGCGCGATCGATTCGGCAGCTGCCCAACAATCGTGACGGCTGCCAGCGCTTCGCTGATGCTAAGGCGGCGAACAGGTGGCGGCGGCGGTGGCAGGGTGCGTCTAGCAGCTGGTGGTGGTGCCGGTGGAATCGATCCTGTAGATGCCACCAGGAGCACTGTAACAGATGCGTGCATGCGACCGCCTGGCCGTCGCCACGAAAACTGCGCGGCTTGTGAAAATCG
>Ga0209713_10001566_pt1 | contig 13765 bp, 4 predicted proteins | sample ArcOceMetagenome_3_FD_187444 | JGI IMG/M metagenome (GOLD analysis project Ga0209713, IMG submission 187444) | Marine eukaryotic phytoplankton communities from Arctic Ocean - Arctic Ocean- Svalbard ARC20M Metagenome (SPAdes) (version 2) | ecosystem: Environmental > Aquatic > Marine > Oceanic...
ACGCGCGGCCAACCTGCAATGTTTGAGAATGATCGCCGTGTGGGCTAGATGCGGAGCGCATCGAACGACGTCGCTACGCGATGTGCAGTCGCAAATCTTCCAACGACGATCTTTTCCGATGTGCGCACGTCTCGCCCGTCCTTCGTGACGACCGAACCGACGAGCTAACCGCCCCCCCCCTCACACGTCCGCCCCCACAGATCATGTGCCTCGCACCAAAGATGAAGACTATGCAAGCGGCGACCAAGGACGTCTGGGCGGCGTGCTGCGAACTCGTCGGCAAGGACGCTTCGATCATGGACGAGCACGCGAGCATGTTTGACATGGGCATCGACTCCCTCGGCCTCGCCGAGCTCGTGATCCAACTCGAGGAGCTCTACGGCGAGGGCGCTCTCAGCATCGACGACGTCCTGGCCAACCCTGTCGTGTCGGCGGTCGCGGCCAAGCTGACCGGTGGCAAGGACACCGGCGCGTACAAGGGGGCGCCCGCCAAGCTGCCGCCCGTGGAGGTCTCCGACACGGGGCGTGTCGCGGCCCGCGGTGCCATGGGCCCGCCCACCGCCGACAAGCTCGCGGCGGTGTGGGCGGCGTGCTGCGCCCTGGTCGGCAATGAGGGCGCCCCGATCGACAAGAACGCGAGCCTCATGGACCTCGGCATCGACTCCCTGGGTCTCGCGGAGCTCGTCATCCAACTCGAGGAGCTCTTCGGCGAGGGTTGCATCGCCGTCGACGACATCCTCGCCAGCCCGATCGTCTCCGAGGTCGCGGCGAAGCTGGCCGGTGCCACCTCGTGCACCGCGCCGGCGTCCAAGGCCACCCCGGCCGCGCCGCCGGCGCCCAAGCTGCGGCCGGCCAGCATCGTCGCGCCGGCCAAGCCGGTGCGCCCCAAGTCCACGCCGACGCCGACCAAGCCGGCGGCGCCCGCGCCGCGGACGCCCGCGCCGCGGACGGCCGCGACGGAGGAGACGGCCGCCTCGCCGGTGGCGATGGCCATCCTGGCGCGTCTCGACCAGATGGAGGCGAACTTCTCGCAGCTCAAGGACGTGGTCAAGAGCCTCACGCCGCAGAAGGACGACTACGACATCCTCCCCGCGGCGCCGGGCGTGACGCCCTCCTTCTACGACGCGTGCATCGACGACACCGCCGCGGCGGTGGCGCCCCCGCCACCGGCCGACTGGATCCTCACGACGCACGTGGGCTCGCTGCCGCGCGCGATCGTCGACCCGGCGACGGGCGAGATCACGGTGCCCGAGCTCGACGCGCGCATCATCATCGACCAGCAGCGCGCGACGGGCCTCTCGGTCATCAACGACGGCGAGTGGTCGCGCGAGAACTACATTGCCGACCTGCTCTCGCGCCTCCGGGGCGTCGGCTCCGACGACGGCCGCGGCGACGGCAAGGGCCTGCCGTCGTGCCTGTGCGAGATGCCCGTCGCGGAGGACATGCGCGCCGTGCCGACGTACGCGAAGCGCTTCACGGGCGGCAACGGCCTGATCACGCTCAACCCGAGGCGGATCGCGATGGCCGACCAGGCGTGCACGGCGTGGCCGACGTACCTCGGCACCGAGAGCCTCTTCGCCAACCTCACGCCGTTCCTCGACGGCCTCAAGTCCGCCGGCGTGCCGCTCGAGCGCGCCTTCTGGGGCTGCCCGTCGCCCGGCACCCTCGCGACCTTCTGCCAGGACGACTTCTTCTGCGGCGACCACGCGGCGTACGTGGCGGCGCTCGCCGAGGCCGTCCGCCCCGAGTACGAGGCGGTCGCGTCGACGGGCGTGCTGCTGCAGATCGACTGCCCCGACCTCGCGATGGGCCGCCACACGCGCTTCACCCACCTGAGCGACGCCGAGTTCGCCGCGGTCATGGAGCTCAACGTCAAGGCGCTCAACGCGGCGCTGGTCAACGTGCCTCGCGAGCAGGTGCGCATCCACGTCTGCTGGGGCAACTACGCGGGGCCGCACCACCTCGACATCGACTGCGACGACGTCTGGCCGGTCGTCGCCAACATCAAGTGCAAGTACGTGCTGATGGAGGGCGCCAACCCGCGCCACGGCCACGACGCGGCCGCGTACGAGCGCGCCGTCTCGTCGGGCCTCATCGACCCGACCAAGACGACCATCGTGCCCGGCGTCATCGACACGACCGCCGCGCGCGTCGAGCACCCGCAGCTGATCGCCGAGCGGCTGCTGCGCTACGTCAAGGCGGCGGGCCACCCGACGCGCGTCCTCGCCGGCACCGACTGCGGCTTCGCGTCGACGGCCAAGTCGACGGCGATCACGGCCGATCTCGCGTGGATGAAGCTCGCCGCGCTCGTCGAGGGCGCCGCGCTCGCGTCGCGCCTCTACATGCAGGCGCAGGCGCCCGTCCCCACCAAGGGGCCCACCCTCACGCCGACGCCCTTCCGCGTCTGCGTCCTCGTCGGCGGCGGCGGCGCCGCGCTCCACGCGCCCGCGGCGCGCGCGCTCGTCGACTCGCTCGGCTTCTCGGCGCACGAGCGCTCGTCGCTCGACGTCGTCCCCGTCGGCGACGCCGCCGCGGGCGCGCAGCAGGTCTTCGAGACGCTGCGCTGGGCCGTCGACTTCCCGCTCGCCCTCGTCGCCTACGGCGCCGGCGCGGCGGCCGTCGCCGTCGCCGCCGCCGCCGCCAAGCGCGCGGCGTCGCTGCTGCGCTCCGACTCGGCGGCGTCGCGCCGCCCGTCGACGGTCTTCGTCTGCGGCCCCGCCGACGCCGCCGCGACGGCGCTCAAGTCGCAGATGCCGCCCGGCAGCCTCTACGCGGGCGACGGCTCCGACGCGGCGGCGATCGCCGCGCTCGTCTCGACGACGATGCTCGACGGCACCGGCTTCGACCGGCGCACGCTCGCGCTCGGCGCCAACCCGAAGCCGCTCCCCGACGCGACCAGGGTCGTCGTCATCGGCGGCGGGCTGCTCGGCATGGTGGCGGCGCACCGCCTCCTCGCGCGCGGCCACGAGGTGGTCATCCTCGAGCAGCGCACGCTCGTCGGCGGCATCTGGTCGATGCACGCCAACTCGACGTCGCAGGTCAACTCGTCCGAGGGCGGCTACTGCCTCAAGGAGTTCCTGCCCGAGTCGTCGCCGCGCAAGCACGCGCACAACCGCGACCACTCGACGGCGGCCGAGGTGCTCCGCGACCTCGCCGAGCTCGGCCAGTCGCTCAAGGACGTCATCCACACGCAGGTGCAGGTGGCGCAGGTCCTCGGCAGCGCGGGCGACTACCAGGTCATCTGCATGCAGCACGGCGCCACGGCGCCCTCGATGAAGGTCATCAAGTGCGAGGGCGTCGTCCTCGCCATCAACGACCGCGTCGGCCTGCCGCGCTCGCTCGCGGTGCCCGGCATGGACGAGTTCCACGGCATCATGGCCGACGGCACCTCCGACCTGCTCAAGGGCACCGACTGGACGGGCAAGCGCGTCGTCGTCTTCGGCATGGGCGCCTTCGCCGTCGAGAACGTGCGCACGGCGCTCGAGGGCGGCGCGGCGCACGTGACCGTCGTCGCGCGCCGCCTCGGCACCATCTGCCCCAAGATGATCGACTACCTCAACTTCGTCAAGCCGTGGGACGCGCAGTACCGCCACGACACCGCCACCAACGTCAAGCAGCTGCAGGCGTGGCGCTCGACGTACACCAAGTGCGGCGCGGCGACGCCCGAGGTGTGGCCGACCAAGATCAAGCACGACGGCCACACCATCTCGGTCTCCGACATCTGGTTCGTCGCGCACCACATGGGCAAGCTCACGACGCACAGCCCGGCGACGCTCGAGCGCATGGCGCCCGAGGGCTGCGTGCTGACCGACGGCACCTTCCTGCCGTGCGACGTCGTCGTCGGCTGCATCGGCTTCGAGCGCAACACGACCTTCTGCGAGCAGCTGACGGGGCGCGACACGATCATGCACTCCAACTACCTCGACAAGAACATGATCTACCTCGCCGACGCCGAGATCGACGAGTCGGCCTTCAACTCGTTCTTCGGCTCGTCGGTCCTCGAGTACGCCAAGTTCTACACCAACGTCTTCGTCGAGGGCTTCGAGCGCCCCGACGCCCTCGGCGACATCCTGTGGGGCCCCAAGGTCGAGAAGTGCCCCGTCCACCTCCGCAAGTGGACCCAGTACATTGCTGTCGGCGGCGAGCTCATCGACAAGGACCCCGCCTGCGCCAAGCACGCCGCCGACCAGGTCGCCAACCGCACCGTGCACTTCTACCAGACGATGCCGCCGGCGACCTTCGTCGAGGTCAACCGCCAGGAGTGGGAGGAGATCCACACGCGCCTCAACGGCGGCGTCCCCGTGCCCAAGGAGCGCCAGCTGCCCTACATGTTCAACGCCGCCGCCAGCTGGTGCGCCCCCGCCGAGGAGATCCTGGGCGCCTAGGCGTTAGGATGAGGAGCCCGAATGCGCGTCGAGACGCGCATCCGACCCCGTCGCGCGTCGCTGCAAAAGTCTGAGCTGTCTCCATATTCCCGCTGGAACCTGGTGAGGAAAAGTTGTCCTGAGTAATAGAGAGATAGACCCTCGTGGTTTCCTCTCGAGAGACGTGAATTTTGAACAATATAAGGATTGGGAAAACAAACAGCGTGCACAGTGCCCCGTCCGAACCCAATCATGCTTCATGGTACACTGTAAAGTAGATCTTACGCTCCACCGGCGCATGGTGGATCAAGCTTCAAGGTGTCGCAGCGGCGCTTCGTGCGCGACCCGACGGCGGTGGTGCGCGCGGTGCCGGCGCGCGATGCCGGCGCGCGAGGTGGCGCGGCGGCGGCGCGAGATGGCGGCCCTCTGCGCCGACGTGCTTTACGACGTGCCCGGCACGCGCATCGGGTCTCGCCTGCTCGAGGAGCGGGCGCGACGCGCTGCATGCAAGGGAAGATGCTCTTCTGCATCGGACTCGCGGGTTGTGATGACGTGTAAGATCGTTCTTGCTCTTACGGTCTTACGTGCTTACACAACACCCCCCCCCCTCACCCCTTGTGGAACAGCTTACTTAGACGAGTCTGGTCTCGTTCAACCAGAGCCCATACAGTTACGTGCAGACCCTTCCCGCGGACGCCTGCTCCGATCGAGTACATAAGGCCGCATGCGTGTGGAGTGGCGTGCTCGTGCTGTTGGGTCACGCGTTCGGCTGCGCTTGGCAGCTAGTGACCTAGTCCGAGCACTCAGGGTAGTCGACCAAGAGGCCAAGTCCTGGATCCTTGCGACGCTCAGCCAGCTGCACGACGGCACCCGCCTGCCTTGCCGCTTTGCGGACAGCGGCGCGAAACAGGTCGCTGCTGCACCCATTGTCGAAGAATGCGATGCGGTTGTTGCAGGCCTCGATAACTGGCCAGTCCTCCATGAGGTCCTTGATCGCGTGCCGCGCAGCGAGCCAGTTGCCGTTGTTGTGGTGGCAGTCGTACATATACTTGACAGACAGCTCGAGCTGCAGGAAGAAGACGGTCTGCGACTCGTCAGCGCCTGCGTACCCGTGGCCCAGACTGAGCATCAGGTCCGAAGCTGGGCGGCATATCTCGCCGTTCTCGAAGCCAGCTGGCCCGATGTTGCAGACTCTCTGCCTCGTGCCGTCCCCGCCAAAGTACGGACGGTATCGAGCTGGCACGTGGACCTCCTTGGGAAGGGTCCACTGAAGAATCGCGTCCTTGTCTGGGAAGTGGTGACGCTTGCGCTGCAGACAAACCTGCTTGTGCCGGGCCCAGTCCTGAGTCTGGTGATCCGTGCAGCAGTACGATACCAATCGGCATCCGGCGCACGTTTGGAGCTTGGGCACACCCGCCTCCTCAGCCTCCTTGCCGCAGAAGGCGCATAGCTTCCGGCTCTCACGCACGAGGTTGGGTTCGCTCGCCGCTTCTGCTTGGAGTGTGGCTACCTGCTTTGCTGCGGCAGCCTCGAGCAGCTGGACGCACTCGTGGAATCCACTCTGCTTGGCCTGCCTCATCATGCTTTCTTGATGCGGCCTGCTAGGCAGAGCCGTCGTTGCGCCACGGGCCAGCAGGAGCTCCACTATGTCAGTGCGGCCGTTGATCACACTGAGAGCGACGGCGCTGAAGCCCTGTGCCGCAACAAAGTCGATGTTTGCGCCTGCGTCGAGAAGAAGTCGGACGAGCTCGAGATCTTTGCCGCTTGCGGCTCTGATCAGCGGTGTAGAGGACTCTTCAGCGACCTCCATGTTGTGAAGCTTGACGGCCTGCGCAAGACAAGGGGCGCAGCGAAACTGTGGCAAATAGAAGCATGTGGTGGGCTCGCCTGCATACGCACCACCTCGACGCCACTGATTGCGCGCAGCTTGGTCCGGTCTCCTTGCGTTCCGATAACCTGCGCCTCCATGCCGTTGAGTTCTGGGCGCGATTGAAGCCCACGGATCGTGACGAATCCTCCGATGGTCAGGTTGTCTATCGCCGTCGCTGGGCCCTTCGGGTGGCGTTCGACGGCCTCCGTGTCTGCGCGAGCCGCGAGCAGAAGCTGCACGGTCTGCAGCCTGGCAGAACCATGAAACACGCCACCGTGCAACGCCGTGGTCCCGAGTGGGGTTGCGTGGTTCACAGACGCCCCAGCCTCGATCAGACAGCGCATGACGTCGAGGTGGCCGTGGGTCGTTGCGACAAACAAAGGCGCATTGCCTTCATCCCTTGTCGCGTGGTGGAGGTCGGCTCGGCCAGCAATGAGGGCGCGTGCCACTTTCACGTGCCCACCGAGGGCAGCACCGTACAAAGGCGACATCCCTTGGTCGTTCTTGCAGGGCAGATTGGCCGACGCACCGGCGGCGAGCAGCCGCTTGACTGCCTTGCCGTTCCCGTTGGCAGCAGCGATGAAGAGGGGCGTATGGCCGTTGTTCATGTGGTATTCCACGGACGCACGCGCGTCGAGCAGAATGCGAAGGCACTCGTCGTTGCCAAGATAGATCGCGGTGATCACGACGGTATCTCTCATGTTCATGGGCTGGTTGGGCTTTGCTCCGGCCGCGAGAAGCACGCGCAAGCTTCCGATGGCGTTCTTCTCGACCGCCGCTCTGCGCAGTTTTGCCGACGAGAGTGGTGTGTGAAATGTGCATGTGCATGTGCATGTGCATGTGCATGTGGGATGGTCCATGAGACGGGGCCGTACCGGAGCGCTGTTGCGGAGAACGGCTCGACGCATGCGTTCACGTCCGCGCCCGCCTCGATCAGCATTCGAATGCAGCTAGGATGGTCAACGGCGAGCATGAGCAGGGTGATGTTGCTCGGTGTCTCGCTGACTTGCGCAGTTCCACCGGCCCGCACGCCAGGCGAGAGCTGCGCACGATACGTCTCCATCGTTTCCGCATCGAGCGTGTAGCCCTTGGAGTACGCAAGGATAGTGTTCGCATCGACACCAGAGTGCAGGTAGGCTGCAGCTGTGGCTGCGTCACCATCTATCAGGGCTGCCACCAGCTTCTGTGAAAGAACTTTGCCGTCGTCGGGGCGTTCCTCGGCGCGAGGTAGCAGATACGAGAAGTAGCGCTGCGAGGCGGCGGCATAGATCATGCGGCGCGGTGTCGAGCCGCGCGTTCCTACGAGCACGGCTTTGAGACTGATTTATCAAACTTGGAGAAAACAAAATGGGTTTTACCCGACGGAACAGCCCCCGCGAGAAAAAACGGTCTGTAGATAAGACGGGAAACCCTATGGCTACACGCCCAAACCACAGACGCACAACGAGAGTGACTCAAAGTGACATGACCCCCGCCCGTAAGCAAAATGATTCGAGCTCGACGTACAAAGTACTTAGGATCACATAAGGATCGAGCAGTCACATCCAATGTCATTGGCGCGGTCGTTGACCCAATCGCAAGCGGGGTTCTGAAAGACGCACGGCAGCAGGACGATGAGCAGGATGAAGGTCGGCTCCATCATGAACCATGACACGGCGAGCGACATCAGCCAGCCGATCAGCATGTCCTCCGTCTTGTCAGAGCCGAAGCACACTCCGTACGCCACCACCGTCCACAGGGAGCAGACGAAGAAGGCCCAGTTGATGGCCCACGCCGCCATGAACTGCAGGCTGCAGCGGCGCCCCGGCCGCAGCGCGACGGGCGCGTTGCCCCAGCGGAAGACGGCGCGGAAGACGAGGACGGTCAGGATGAGCAGGCACGCCTCGGTCATGCCCGTGATGACCATCGTGAGGATCTTGAGCGAGCCGCCGGCGTCGCACTCGTCGTCGTGGCTCTGCGAGGAGGCGTGCTTGAGCTGCCGGCGCGCGCTGCTCGTGGCGTTGGTCGCGGTGGCGTTCTCGCACGACGACGCGGTCGTCGTCGTACTCGACGTGTCGACGAACATGGCGCCCACCATCAGCTCGACGCAGAGGCAGTTGAAGAAGATCTGCGCCGACTGCTCGTCGCGAAGGTGGCGCGGGTCCTCCTCGGGCTCCACCTCGAGCGGCACCACCAGCGACACGAGCGAGTGGCGGTCGCGCGTCTCGTCGGTCGCGTCGTTGCCGAGCGCGACGAGGCGCGTGCGCAGCGTGCGTCTCCGCTGCTCCCTGGCGGCGAGCGCCTCGGCCGCGTCGGCCATCAGGTTGTCGCCCTGCGAGTGGTCGCGACGGTGCTTCGACATGTGGTTGGCGAGCTGGTCCTTCTCCATCTGAGCGCGCAGCGCCTCCTGCAGGTTGCCGCCGCCCGCGCCGCCCGCCGCCGCCTCCTTGCGCGACGCGTTGCCGCGCGCGATCGCCTGGATGCGTACCGCCGCCCTCTCCTCGAGGGAGGGGATGATGGACACCTCGTCGGGCGAGTCGGGCGACGGGCCGCGACCCTCCGGCGGAGGCGACGGGGGCGGCGACCTCACGAGGGTGGCCTCGGCGGCGACGACGATGGGCGTGCCGGTGGCAGTCTTGCCGCTGGCGGCGGTGGTGCTTCCGGCAGGCGCGTCGTCGTCCTTCGCTTCACGCTTCATCTGCTGCGCCGCCGGCGGCGGGTATGTCGACGGGTCCGCGTCGAGCAGTGCCACGGTACCGCGGATCGTCGAGCCGAGGCGCCGGTTCCGTCGGCGCCGCGTCGGCTTCTGCGCGACGGTGTCTCTGCTGCCGGAGAGGCGATCCTGCATGTGCTCCACCTTGCCACGGCAGCGCCGCCAGCAGCGCGTCCACGGCATCAGCCGCCCCGCCCTGCGCCGACGGTACCGCCACCGGAAGAAGGCGAGCGCGACGGCGTTGCACAGCGAGAGCGCGAAGACCAACGAGTACAGCCACGGCTGCGCCTTGAAGTCCATCGGACTAATGTAGCCGTCGAGGCACGGCGCCGTCACCGAGATCGCGCCGAGCTCGTCGAGCAGCTCGCCGGCCGACGTCGGCACCGAGACGCCCGCAAACTCGGTCAGGTGCGTGCACTCGCACCGCAGCTGCCACGTGCCGTTGACGAGGCTCGCGCCGGCGCTCACGCAGCCCTCGCCCGACCACTCGCCGCTCGCATTCGACCAGAAGCGGCACGCCACCGCCTCCGAGCAGTTGAAGCCGCGGTACGGCTGCTCGCATGCGCACTGCTCGTCGGCGCAGTCGCCGCGGCCGTTGCAGCTCTCGTTGCGCGACGCGCAGCTGCCGAGCGACGCGAGCTCGGCGCACGAGATCGCGCCCGCGCCGTCGCACGGCGCCGGCGGCGGATTGGGCGCGAGCGGGATGAAGAGCACGAGCGACTCGTTGGCCGCTGCCGCCAGCCGCCGCCTGCCGCCGCCGCCGCCGCCGCCCAGCGCGGCCGCCACGTCGAACGGCACGCCGGCGTCGTTGGAGAGCGTCACCGCCAGCGTGTCGGTCGAGAGCACGACGCCGCCGCTGTCGATGGCGTACGTGTCGATCTGCGAGGTGATCATCGCGATCGAGACGCCGCCGGCGCCGCTCGCGGCCGGGTCCGCCGCGAGGCTGGTCGCGAGCGCGGCGGGCAGCGCGAGCGCCGCGTCGCCGCGCGCCGAGGCGAAGGTGGCGCTGGCGAGGCGGGCGGGCTCGACCTTGCGCATCGCCGTCTGGAGGTGCGTGCCGTTGGTGACGGCGGCCGCCTCGCCCGGCACGGCGTTCTTGACCGTGACGCGCGTCAGCAGCGTCGCCGCCTCGCGCTGCTTGGCGAAGCGGCGCGACACCGACGCGCCCGACGTCGCCGCCGCCGCCGTCGCCGCGGTGGTGGACGACGACGCGGCGCCGCTGCCCGCCTCGGACAGCTGCCGCGGGAAGCCGCGCAGCTCGTGCAGACGGCGCCGACGACCGCTCGAGGCCGAGGCCGACGCCGAGGCGTCGCCGCTGCCCGCCTCCTCGGTCGAGGAGGCGGTGGCGGTGGCGGTGGCGAGCAGCTGCACGTTGGACTGCATCAGCGAGGAGATGGCGCCGACGAGCGCGACGGTGGTCGTGGCGGGCGCCGAGTCGGTGATCTTGTCGGCCGACTTGAGCAGCGTGCCGACGATGTCGGTGCCGCCCTCGGCCGTCGTCTCCGAGACCTCGCCCGTCGCGCGCACGATGGTGTGCACCGCGTGCGAGGCGCGGCCGATGGCCGACGACGACGCGGCCACCTGGCCCGCCGCGTCGACGACCAGCACCATCGCGCTCTCGCGCAGCGCCTCCTTGCTCGCCTGCGTCAGGTTGCTGCCCGCGCCGCGGCTGTTCACCGACTCGACGAGCGACGTGACCGCCTGCGTCGACTGCTCGGCGTTGCCCGCCGCCGCCGTCGCCACCGCCGCCGCCAGCACGCTCGTGACGACCGCGTCGTCCATCTCGGCGAGCTCGGCGACCGTGACGGCGGCGGTCGCGGTCGCGATAGCGCCGTAACGGTCGGCCACGTGCACGACGAGCGTCAGGTTCCCCGCGTTGAGGAGCACGCCGCTCAGCGACGAGAGCGCGCCTCCGCCGAGGCCGATCAGGTCGTCCGCGTCGTACGGGAAGACGTCCGCGACGAAGAACTCGTACGAGAGCGGCATGTCCTCGTCGTACCACGAGGCGGCGGCGAGCGAGAAGGGCGTCTGCAGCTCGGTCCCGCTCGTCGGCGCGGTGGCGAGCAGCCCGCCGTGCGGCGGCGTGTTGATGACGATCGTCTGAGCGGCCGAGCCGACGCGGCTGGCGCCGCCCTCGAAGACGTACGTCGCCTGCAGCGTGAAGGTGTACCTGGAGCCTGCCTGCAGCACGCCGGGCAGCACCGCCAGGTTGCGCTGGTCGGCTCCGGTGGTGGTCACCTCCTCTGAGTCGAGATCGGGCAGGGGCGAGGAGGAGGAGGAGGAGGAGGAGGAGGAAGAGGAGGAGGAGGAAGAGGAGGATGCGGCGGCGGAGGCGGCGGCTTGGGTGGTGGAGGTGATGGTGTAGCTCCAGAGCAGGGCGAGCTCCGCATCGGGGTCGACGGAGAAGGACGCGTTGCCGACGAGCCGCAGCGCGTCGTTGGCGTTGTACTTGGCCTTGGGGTAGCCCGAGGTGTCGCCGATGGCCACCTGCGGCAGCTGGCCGGCGGCGACGCTCACGAGCACCGAGAAGGCGCTGCTGATCGCCGCCGCCGCCTCCGCGATGGTGGTCACGACGACGGAGAAGTTGAAGGTGCCCACGGGCAGGAAGCCGGTCGGCAGCTCGAGGACGGCCGCCGTGCTGCCGCCGTCGCTTAGGGCGGCCAGGTCGGGACACGCGCTCGCGACTGCCACGACCGCGCACGACCAGGCAAAGCTGAGCGCGGCCTCGCCCGCCGTCTCCTCCTCCAGCAGCCGGCCGCTGCTCTGCAGCTGGCGCCGCTCCCTGCTGCGCGCGCGGCGGCGGCGCGTCTCGAGTGCGTCCGGGTCGTACGACGCCGACGCGTCGAGCGCGACGGTCGAGTCCTGGCCGACCTTCCGGTCGCCGCCCGCGATGGCGGCGACGAGGGCCGACGCGAGGCGCACGACCGTGACGGAGGCCGTGCCGCAGCTGTCGGTGTCCTGCACGCAGCCCTGCGCCGTCAGCGTGAGCGTGCCGACGGGCAGCTGATCCGCGCTCAGCCGCAGCGTGCCGCGCGCCGCGTCGTCGGCGTCGAGCTCGACGACGTCGCCGCCGCCGCCGCCGCCGCCGCTCGCTGCGGTGGCCATGCTCCAGCTGAAGTCGATCGGCACGTCGCCGCCGTCGAGGCAGCTCGCCAGCTGCGCGCGCGCCGGCAGGAAGATGGGCTGGTCGCCGACGGCGAGGTCCTGCGTCGTCGGCGCCTCGATGAAGACGGCGGGCGCGATGCCCGAGAGCCGCGTCACCTCGCGCTGCACCACGTCCGACGTGCCGCCCAGGAAGTCGGTGACCGCAAGCGCGAAGACGAAGCTCTGGCCGCCGCCGAAGGCGGCGGCGGGCACGGTGGCGTACGCGGCGCCGAGGCCGCTCTGCGGCTGCAGCGCGGCGCGCAGCGCGACGGCGGAGTCGGAGGAGGCGCCGACGCCCCACGTGAACGTCAGCGGGCGCACGCTCGAGCTCGAGAAGGAGCCGTCGAGCGCGACGTCCGTCGGGCACGCGGAGAGCGTCTCGGCGACGAGCAGGTCCGCCTCGGGCGTCGCGCACGCCTCGCGCTCGTCCGGCGTCGCGGGGTCGTTGCACGGCCAGTTGCGCGGGACCTTGGCGCGCCGCGGCGCCGCGCACACCGAGAGGCGCGCGACGCCGGCCGCGTCGGTGTACGCCGTCGGCGCGTCGCACCGGAAGAGCTCCGTCGGCCAGCCCGCCGGCCCGACGGCGCCCGGCAGCAGCCAGAGCGCGTCGTTGGGCGCGACCGTCGAGAGCGACGTAAGGAAGGCGACGAGCCGCGTCTCTTCCTCCCACCAGCACTCGGGCTCCTCGGACGCGGGCGCCGTGCCGCGCAGCAGCGCGACCGACGCCGCGTCGAGCACGCGAGAGCACGGCTCGACGCCCCACATGCCCGCCTGGTCGGTCGGCGCGTCGAAGGTCAGCAGCACCGACGTGCCGCCCTCGCCGTCGAAGTGTGCGCCGAGCAGCACCGGCGCCGCGAAGCCCTCGGGCGGCAGCTCGAGCGGAGGCGCCAGGCTCGGCGGGAACAAGCTGCCGAAGAGCCCGCCGGCGGGCGAGGGCGGCAGCGAGAACCCGTCGAGTGCGCCGCCGAGTGCGTCGCCCAGCGGGTCGTCGAAGCCATCGAGTGCGTCGCCGAATGCGTCGCCCAGCGGGTCGTCGAAGCCGCCGGGGCCCGCAGTGCTGGGCGAGGGCGGACCGGCACTCGCTGGCGGCGTCATCGTCCACGGCGGTGGCGGCACGAAGGAGGGCGACGGCGCGGCCATGCCCGGCGGGTAGGCCTGCTCCCAGTTCGCAAAGGCATCCGGCGACGAGAAACCCGGGGGCGGCGCCGGTGGCGACACCGCGGCGGGCGGCTCGACGAAGCTGCCGAACGCGTCGCCAAAGGAGGATGGTGACGGAGCGGGCGGCTCGGCGAAGCTGCCAAACGCGTCGCCAAAGGAGGATGGTGACGGAGGAGGTTGCGCGCCAGCAGCCGGTCCTGGCGGTGAGAAGGCGCCGAATGCGTCGCCGAGCCCGCCGGTGTCGATGCCGTCGGAGCCAGCAACGGAGGGCGACGGTGGCATGGCTGCTGCTCCTTGCACTGGTGGCGGTGAGAAGGCGCCGAATGCGTCGCCGAGCCCGCCGGTGTCGAAGCCGTCGGAGCCAGCAACGGAGGGCGACGGTGGCATGGCTGCTGCTCCTTGCACTGGTGGCGGTGAAGCGGCGGCCCCTCCGCCGTAGGCTGCTCCTTGCACTGGTGGCGGTGAAGCGGCGACCCCTCCGCCCAAGGCTGATCCTTGCACTGGTGGCGGAGAGGCCGCCGCTGCCTGCGCCGGTGA
>Ga0209713_10001568_pt1 | contig 13763 bp, 12 predicted proteins | sample ArcOceMetagenome_3_FD_187444 | JGI IMG/M metagenome (GOLD analysis project Ga0209713, IMG submission 187444) | Marine eukaryotic phytoplankton communities from Arctic Ocean - Arctic Ocean- Svalbard ARC20M Metagenome (SPAdes) (version 2) | ecosystem: Environmental > Aquatic > Marine > Oceanic...
GAGCTGGACTCTTCGGGCGAGCTGGACTCTTCGGGCGAGCTGGACTCTTCGGGCGAGCTGGACTCTTCGGGCGAGCTGGACTCTTCGGGCGAGCTGGACTCTTGCGGCGAGCTGGACTCTTGCGGCGAGCTGGACTCTTGCGGCGAGCTGGACTCATTTTTCTATTCACGTTTATTATTGTCAAAACGTCATCCCAGAAAAATGTAGAGTAGTCACACAGTTGGATGACGCAAGCAAAACAATAAAAGAACAGTTATAAATAAAAATACTTGCAATGGAAACCTGTTCCGAGAATGAATCATGTCAGAAGAGGACAGATAATTCGAATTATCGATGTGTTAAGCCAGATCGACCGATTCGGCCGGGGAGCTCGTGTGTTAGGAAATGCCACCCAAGAGAGGGGCCACTTCCATGCGAGGGACCACTTCCATACGATGGCTTCGGTGCTGGCCATAGGCCACACGAAAACAGTGACTACTGGCAATCGCCAGGTCAAAACAAAACGCTGCCGAGATTCTTTCTTTAAACTTTCAGCTCATTGGGTGACAAAAAGGGGTTCGAATGTGAGAATACCTTCAAATACACAGACCAGAGTCTACACACTGAACAAACGAAAATAAAATGGTGAAAATAAAACAGAAAATAAAATTGCATTAAAATTTATTACATTTTTTCTGGTTATTTTTGAACTTGGATTTCCTGTACGGCCTGTGCGATTCCGTTGATGAGCAACCTGAGTTTTATCACACTGATCGCCTCATCAAGAGCAAAGGTCTGGTTTAAATCCCATCCTGTGCTGGGGGTCGGTCTCGTGGCCGGGAACAGAGTAATTTCGACCGTGTATGTATTTCGCCCTTGCGTGCTGCTGTCGGGTTGGGGTGTTTGGCAGTAAAGCTCGCTTTGAACGTTCGCATAGACTTGTATTTCTGGGTATGGTTGCTGCGACTGAAACGTCACTCGACCGGTGACGCTTGCTCCCAGCTCGGAGGCAATTAGGGGTGGCCAAAGCGCTCGAACCACTCCGTCGTCTATCGGGGTGTTGGCCGTCGGTCTGGGTTGGACAATCCCGGGGCAGCTGCTGTACGCACAAGCCGGCTGCTGGCGCCACTTACCCGAAAGAGCGTTCGTTTCGTACTCTCCGAACAGAATGACGTCGCTCGCGTTTTGTTTGCTCATGACTGCCGGGATGACAGGCCGCAGCATTATTGACACATCGTGTACATTTTAATAGGGCGGACGCATCGTTGCTCAGATCAAATGACAATCTGGCTGCATGTGTGTGTCAACAGAATATCCACCCATGACGTAACGGTTTGTGCTGTGTCGCCTTGTTGACACCAGACATAAAGCACGTCGAATGTGTCTGTGTGGTAGATTCGGATGGTGTGCGGGGCAGCTATACAGTACGGGCTAAGGTGGTTTGCTATTTGTTCCAACTTTGTATGTATAGCGTCACGCATATGGCTTGGTATATGACACGGCACATCTTTCGTGGTATCGCGCATCCACTTCTCGTCGGACGTGACTTCCTCCTGCCCTTCGGTGCCCTCATCGTGTTCGGTGTTACGGTCACCTCTGGGAAAGTCGGACGTGGCTTCCTCCTGCCCTTCGGTGCCCTCATCGTGTTCGGTGTTACGGTCACCTCTGGGAAATTTCTCGTTCAACTCCTCGGGCAACCAGTGGCCAGAGGCATCTGGGCACGGCAGCGAGCAATCGAGTGCGCCTTGGCCGCATAGCTCGTCAAAGTCGTTGCCCAATGTCTGGAACTTGGCAGTGGCTGTGGCGGCTCCCCCGTTTCTGTCGGGGTGCAAGCGAAGAGCCGCATGTTTGTAGCATCGTCTGGGTTCGTCCTCGCCACAACTCCAACGCTTGCAAAATGTCTTGAGCTCGTATTGCCTCACGCTGTCATTTTCCTTGTTTCGTGGTCCCTGCCCGCTGTCGCCTGCAACGGTGACGAGTTCGCCACGCCAGTCCTCATCGGTGTGCTGAGCTGCCTCGTTGGTGGTGGAAGTTGCTGTTTTTTCTGCGGCTACAAACGTCTGCATAAATTCGGCCAAGGTGCTGTTGATCAAACCAAAGTCGGACGCTATAAAATCGTAACAAAGTCTGAGTAGCCTATTGTAAATGTTGTCTGTGGACATGGGAGCAATCTCGTCGAACGTAATGTAGGCCGCGTCAAGCTCGACATGTACACTTGCTACCACAAAGTCTTCGTCGTACTGTATACGAATGCTGTCAAGCACTTGCAAGGAGGGTGCTCCTGTCAGCTGTCTAGCAAAGTCGTAATTGAACCCGTATTCGGTTTGATTTTCTTGCAGGCTGCTGTGAATCGCCTGTCCAACCGCGTATATCGCTTCGTCGAGCGGGGTGACTATGTTGTTGTCGATATCGTACTCGACGACGTCGGAGAGGTATTTTCGCAGACTGTCTGTTTTGTCTGCGATTGAGGGTAGTGAATCTAACCCAGCAATGATGTCTTCCAGCGAATAATCTTCGTCGGGTAACATATTTTTAATAAAGCGACAATAAAATGATTTCTTTTTCACATTTTCTCTCTCTCTCTCACTTTGCGCTTGCTGCAAAGCAAAACATGGTCCACGGTTTCGTAATCTGAATCCTAAAGCTTATCTTCCCACTCACCTTCGTCCACATCCGGCAGCGCGGCTGGCTCATCTACATCGGATGGTGTCCAAAGCCCACTTTCCCCCCAAATGTCCAACACAGAGGCATTACCGCCGTCGCTCAAATCGTCGTGTGGCTTCTTGAAAGAGTACACGTGCAAAGGATCGGCGTTTTCTGTGTCGTACCCTGCTTCTTGCATAAAGTCGCCCAAGTAAAAGAGTGAAAGTCCTTCTATATACGCCAACTTGACAGTCATCACGACCTCTGCCAAAGTCACTCTGCACTGGATGCTGCTATGCAACTGTTCGCGCGAATAAATCACGTCAGACGAGGGGTCGTGGATCAAATGTCCGAAGACGAAAACGCAACGGGAGCCCCTACCGGGCAGGTTCCAGGGGTTCAGGTCAAGATAGTCGCGTATCACAGAATTCGCTACGATGGTTTGGTTCAGCAAAGGGCTCCAGCTACCAACCGATGCTACCAGAAACCGGGGCACCTCTTGCTTATGTTTTGCCGACGCATCGACGGCTATGCCGATCGGCGCGAGTTTCTCCGCCGGCCCACAGAAGACGTAGGAGAGCTTTCCGTCGATGTCGTGATGAAAGTCAGAGACGTACCTGCACAGCTCTTGGATGTCCAGAACATCGCAGTAATTGCGCAGCTCGGGCGAACCATCGCATTTGGCTTGATAAAATTTGGAGCTCTTATTTAGCACCCGCATCACCATGCGCGAAGAGTGTTTCTTCGACATGTCCGTGTAGAATTTGGTAGTGTAACTGGGTGAGTTGCGAATCATCTGAAACCAGCGCCTCGAGATATTGTTGAAATCACTGAGGTTTTCACAGTGCGTGTCGAGGTATCCCAGAATCCGATGAGGGACAGCAAGCTCCATTGACTTTACATAAACGTTTGTCTATTTTTTTACTGGTCCCGCAAAACAAAAGTCTTGTTGCCAAATGCCATATCGACTCTTTGGACACTCTGCCTTGGCGGTGATGTGCACAGGCGACCGACGATTGCGATTCCAACCTTGTTTCCAAAATTGCTACAAACTTTGTCCCAACGAAGTCACTGATAAGTCGCAATCTCATCTCACAACAGCAAACATGCAGCTACAACCAGAGGTGATCGAAAGCATTCGGCCGCCATTCGTGACGACAGATAGGTGGTATTTTTTTGTGGTCGCCCAAAACAAAAGCCTTGTTTGCAGGTGGTGATCTGGAGCGCATCCTCGACTGCCTAGACCATGGGTGCTCAGATAGCTGTTATCACTTTGCTCTAGAATTCGATGTGTTACAGAAACTGAATCAACTCGAATAAAATTCATTATTTTTTTCAATATTTATTTAGACGTTTTGGATAAGTACATCACACCCTGCCTTGGCGGTGATCCGCACAGGCGACCGACGATTTCGATTGTCTTTGGTGACAAGCAAGCGACCATGCCGGATACCCTCTGCCAGCCACTGGATTTGCTCGGGCACTCCACCGTAGCTGACAAGCACGTGCAAGTCAGGTCGCTCGAACAGCCATCGTACGTGGTCCCAAAACGGCACGTGCTGAAACTCGTCATGGGCTGGATAGAGGCCTCGGGAAAGTCGACCTGTTGCACGCCCTTCCTCTGTATGCCTTGCATCCCATGGAGGGTCCAGAAAGACAGCCGTTGGCCCGGCTCCCAGGTTGCCCAGTACATGCTCGTAGCAGCCGCAGGAAAACTCCACCCGCTGACACAGTCGGGTCATCTGCTGCAATCGATCTTCGAACGCCCCCTGATACCACCGATCGACCAGCGCTATGCAGTGCCCCAGCCCAAAGTTCAGCTGCGTTGGCAGCAGCCTCCTCGCGGTCACGGTTTTCCACCCGTCGTACCAACCCAGCAGGCCGTTGTGTGCGATCTGCAACCGGATGAAGAACAGAGCAGCGATAAGGGACACGGGTGTGTAGGCGATTCCTGACAACCTGTCCAAAAAGGTAAACTGGTCATAGGTGCGATACTTGTCACTCTCGACTGTAAAGGCCCCGCTTCGCAGCCTCTCCATAAACGCATGGAGTAGCTCCGCTGGAGAAGCACGCGTCCTCTCCGCCTGGATGTCGTAGAGGCGAAAGAGGATACACGAGACGATCACATACTTTTGCTTGCAGGCCGCCTCCAGCTCCCCGTGCTCCTCTCGACCGTCGCGTGCCCGTTTCGCCTGCAGATGCGGCTTGAGCAAAGCATTCGTCGCCAATGGCTGAGCTCCCATCATCCAGCGTATGAAAGCGCCTACGATCTGCCGGAACAGCTGCACATCTTCCTCGCTTTGCATACACTTCCAGAAGGCGATCAGCAGAGGGTTGCGGTCGCTACAACGAGCGATGGCGTTCGGGTACCTGGCCAGCACCTCGAGCACCGGCTTGGCAGATCCACACATCGGATCGACGACGGTGAAGTGTTCGTCAGGGTTCTGGTTTCTCTGGACAAAGGCAGCCACGGTCGACTGCCATGGTCCCTTTGGGTAGGGTACAATGTTGGACACAAGCTGCTTGGCAAGCTGCTTTGTGGCCACTTCCCCCTTGGAAGCTATCCTGGTCTCTCGAGCAAACCGTTGAAGGCTCCACCGCGCTTTCAGCAGCTTGAGCTGCACCTTTAGCGTGTCCACGTCTTCTCCCATTCTTTCCAACCGCTGCTTGGTCCAGCTCACCTTGAGTCCTATCAGCTGGGCATCAAGGAGTCGGCTGGCTGTACGTGTGCGCTGGCACTTGGGCATGTTGCCTCTGTTACTTTACCGCCCGCGGTACAAACTTGCAAACCGCTTGGTACAACAAAATTCACAGCGGTACAAACTTGTTTCCAAAATTGGAATTCCTGAGCATTGTAAGGTTGGAGCTTTGTACCAAACACACTTAGGAGTCTATAAGAAGACCACTGACAAGTCGCAATTTCATCTCAAAACAGCAAACATGCAGCAACAACCAGAGGTGATCGAAAGCCTGGGGTCGATATGTGCCACACCATTCGTGACGACAGACATGCTCGTTGGTGGATCCTTGGAGGAACTTGAAGCCATTTTGGCCGAGGGAGCAGATCCGGACAAACTGTTGCAAGGTAACACACCAATTGCGTTGGAGATCGATGAGCACGGAAGCTGGCTAGTGACCGCACAGAAAGATGATGTTTCGCCATTTTTTCCAGGGCCGCCAATGGCATTCTTGCAACACAGGTGGTTGCACACAGACGCAATTACTGGGCAGCCGAACGGAGAGGCAGCATACACGACAATCGGGAGAATGTTGATGTTATTATTGCGTTACGGCGCGTGCTTAGACACTCCGCTTACCTCAAAGGTCGGATGTGGAGTATATGCAGAAACAAATGAACCCGTCACAATGACAGTTCTGACAATGGCAGTGTTGCAACTTGCTGTTGTCTCCCACAATGAGATCGAGGTCGGCAGTTCGTATAAAAATGCGTCCTTGGTGTGTTTGATCACCATGTATCTCCGTTTGGGGGCAGACTTGGACCAATTGCGGCCGCGTTACTTGGAGCATCGGTTGAGAAGATCCCCCAGCAAGCTGACACAAATCATCGACAACGTCGTCCGACTGCCGCGTGTGAATGCTATCCTGCAAAACTATCTAACCGATCAAGAAACCCTCAAACCGCATGTTTACTTGCTGAAGCACTTGACCCCGATCGGCTCACGGTTTCCAGTGCGCTTTGATCGTCTCTTGCAAGAGCTCAATCCGTGCCAGATATGGACATACTTGTACAATTATGTGGGGCGATCCACCACATACGTAATATACATGCCGCCGCACATGAGCTCAATTGCAGCCAATTGGTCGGGTTGTGCCGAGGAGCTCACCAAGCTCCGTCATGCATTTCGTTGGTCAGAGCACCAGCCGAAGGAGTTTCCATGGGCATTTCGCAGAGTTTTATTGATTGTTTTGGCATTTGCACAGAAGGCTGATCACTGGCTTGGCTACATGTTGTCATCGAGCATCGACAGGCCGATCACTATTTTGGATCGTCTGGCAGATTCGATACCATTGGACCACTTTCCATTGCCGGAGCAGCTCACAAACAGCCAGCTGGGGAGAAAGCGCAAGCAAGACGAGCAATGCACACGCAAACTTCACCTTGCTTTGTATTCCTACCCACATACATAGTTTTGGGTCATCGCTTGGATTTTATACCCAAGACCCTTTGGGTCGCGGGTAATGTTCCTCCCGGCCTAACTGGCCAGCGGTAAGCAGACACGAACGCCCGCTATACCCCGAGCTACCCGGCCAGTGTGTACGTCGGAGTGTTCAGCCTATTTGGCGAATGTACAGCTTCAACCAAGATAAATGTGATAAATTCTATAATATTTTATAATATTTTATACTATTTTATCTTTACTATTTCATTTTCAACATTTCATTTTCACCATATTCCCATGTTGTCGCCTTGTAGAAATCAGTCGAATCAAATAAAAAGTTAGAAATTCAAAAGATTATCTATTCAACACCAACACGACTGACAACCTCCCGCAGATGCGCATCGTACTCGAGATCATCGCAAATTGATGGCCGCACTGCACTGGCACTCGGCGAATCGTAGTACGCGTAGTCTACACGTAGGCTGTCACTCGATGGTGGCAGTGACATCAAATGTGCCAACAGCCATTCCTCCCTCACAATCTTCCTTATCTTTGACAATTGCCCGGCCACTTTGTATGCATCTGGGTTGTACCTCAAAAATGTCAACTGTGTGTGTCCTTCGAGGACCATGGACTCGTAAATCTTTGTCATTCTTTTCATGTCACACCCGATGGATCCGTACCCAAATCGATGCTGGCCCTCGTCTACTTCGAGTGCAACTAAGTGACCAGATGCTGTGGTAAGCATGAAATCCACTCGTGCGAATTTGCCATCAATGTCACCGACACATTTGAAATCTACGTGCATCTCTCTTTTGAAATGCATCGGAGGAGGCTTGACTCCGCCGGCCAGTAACGGAGTGTATCCAGCCTTTTCAAGCGCAAGCTCAACTCGGCGTTCCTGCTTCTTTTGCCTCGCTTGGCCTTGCTTGGTGTGCATTGCCTTTGTGTGGGTGCTGAGGCCGCTACTTTGGGTTGTAGCGTACCCACACTGCGGAAAGTCACATTGAAACGGTTTCTCGCCGGTGTGTGTCCGTTTGTGGTTGGTGAGGCTGCCACTCGTGGTGCATGCGTAATTACACCCTGGAAAATCACATTGAAACGGTTTCTCGCCGGTGTGTGTCCGTTTGTGGATGGCGAGGCTGCCACTTGTGGTGCATGCGTAATTACACCCTGGAAAATCACATTGAAACGGTTTCTCACCAGTGTGTGTCCGTTTGTGGTTGGTGAGGTGGCCACTTGTGGTGCATGCGTACCCACACCCTGCAAAGTCACATTGAAACGGTTTCTCGCCGGTGTGTGTCCGTTTGTGGGTGGCGAGGTTAGAACTCTGGGTGCATGCGTACCCACACCCTGGAAAATCACATTGGAACGGTTTCTCCCCGGTGTGTGTCCGTTTGTGGATAACGAGGGTGCCACTTGTGGTGCATGTGTACCCACACCCTGGAACGTCACATTGAAACGGTTTCTCGCCGGTGTGTGTCCGTTTGTGGGTGGCGAGGTTAGAACTCTGGGTGGATGCGTACCCACACCCTGGAAAGTCACATTTGAACGGTTTCTCCCCCGTGTGCGTTCGTTTGTGGATAACGAGGTTGCCACTATCAGTGCATGCGTAATTACACCCTGGAAAGTCACAATGGAACGGTTTCTCACCTGTGTGGGTTCGTTTGTGCTTGGTGAGGCTGCCACTATCACTAGATGCGTACCCACACCCTGGAAAGTCACATTTGAACGGTTTCTCCCCCGTGTGCGTTCGTTTGTGGGTGGTGAGGTTGCCACTATCAGTGCATGCGTAATTACACCCTGGAAAGTCACATTGGAACGGTTTCTCCCCGGTGTGGGTTCGTTTGTGGACTGTCAAATGATCCTTTTTTTTTGCGGAATAAGCGCACAAGTCACATTGGAATGCTTTGGTGTCAGCTACTTGCAATCTATTGACCGCTGACAAATGGTCGATGTCCACAATCTCTTTGGACACCAAATGCTTTCGCTTGCGAGAGGCGCATGCACCACTGCCATTCTGCACCAGAAATTTTATCATTGATTTTCTATTGTCGCTTACACATTGGCTAAGAAATATTCGCTTTTTCCAGGTAACTTTGTTTTGACCTTTTTATTCTGGGACAATACAAAACGACAATTATGCCAACTCGAAATCAGGTAGTTGCTCTTGCCCTTTGCATTGTCGTCCTTGTCGTCATTTATCAGGTACGATATTGGGCTAATTACCTGTTGGGCAGACGCAATCATCGCGGCATGCACGACCTTGTCGGTAAGATGAAACACACACACATTACAAGGCGGCGGGTGCCTCGACACCTTCGCGACCGTATGTTAGTGTTTAAGTTGAACGAACATCACCCGAAGGTCGTGAAAGCCACTGTGTTACCGGCAATTATGGACGCAATCAAAAAGCATCAGCACCCCAAATTTCCCACCGTCGACTGTCATGTCGTCGACTATTTGACTACAAAGTCACCGTACGCCTTTTCAGCACACACGGACACCGAGTGGAATTCATTAAGCAACGATGGCTACCAGGTTTGGTACCTGATCAGCAACAAAAACACGGAGAATCTCGGGAACATGTTCATTATCGACTGTCCGTACTTGTTTGACAAGTATTCGAAGAACAACATATTCTACACTCTTGCCAAAGAGAACGACGACGTTGTCGTATCAGTCAATCGACCCCCGCTGCTCCCGCGACCGGGTTGTGCTCGAGAGCTCGAGAGGATACCAGTGGGGTGGTTTGTGGCAAACACGACTGTCTACTACTTGGACTTTGAACCCGGGGATTGTCTCGTGTTCGACCGTGGACTGTGTCACATGTCTGACACCAGGGATCGACAAAGGTACGCCGTTAACTTCAGGGTACTCGTTGGCGAACCCAGAAAACGGGACAAGGATTGTGGCTTCCTGGCGAACACCGGAGTCGCTTACAAAACATGACGAGCCGGCAAGCTGTCGCGAGTTGTGCAACTCGTATCAGAGTATGGACAACAGAAAAGAAGAAGAAAAAGAAGAGAAAAAAATCAATTGTTTAGGATAAAATACGCTGTACCATGTCGCAAACGCCTGAGCACATGTCGCCTTACAGGTACGTGCATTTAACACCCGGTACTCGGCAACATATCCACTACCAGATTCGACAAGCCCTGCAACGGACGCGGCTACGAAACAACGAGTGGATAACGGACGCGGTCGGTCGTGTGCGCAGCGCCCTGCTCCGTGCGAGGGCGCTGCGCCGGAGTGTCTAGCTTCAGTCAAATTGAAAACAATAAATGTGATAAATATGTATTTTATACCATTTTCACTATTTCTCCATGCTGTCACTGTCGTCTCCCTTTTGTTCTTGTGTCCATGATGCCTCCGTACGTATATGCCCTTTTCCGTCCGTCTAGCGCCCTCCTACAGGAGGACGATGAGGGGCACCTGCTGGCCCTTGTTCCGACCACCTGGGCGGAACACTCGGCCTACCAGTTGGGCTGCGTTCGCCGGTGCCCTCAGGCTAATGATGGCGTGGGTGTTGGGCAGATCCAAGCCGGATATAGTGTTGCTGTGCGGCCTGTTCTCCAGCAGCATTATTAGTGGCCTCGGGTGTCCCCGAGGGTCCTGATAGGCCTGTAGAATATCCCTGTCTGTCGCAAGACCCCGCAAAGACAGGGCCACCTTCTGGTTGGGCCACCGGGGGTGGGCCCCCAGTACGTCGTTAATGCGGGCCTCCGTGTCCCCAAGCTGGCTGTCCTTGCAAAACAGGATAACGCGGGCCTCGGGGACCTGCCTGATGGTCTTCCACAGCTCGACCAAAGTGTCGTTGATTGTCTGCGGGTTGATTTGCAGCTGCCCGGCCGCGTCCTCCAGGCTGTCCAACAGGTCCACTGCCGCCAGGCTGTCCACTGCCGCCAGGCTGTCCACTGCCGCCAGGCTGTCCACTGCCGCCAGGCTGTCCTCGCCGGCACTGCCCTGGAGAACGGGGTCCGTTGCCACCAGCGCGGATTGAGTTAGCGTACAGCGGCAGTTGGGGCACTTATTGGAGGTCGTACGGATTTTGTCGACGCACACGTTGCAAAGGCCCGTCACACAGCAGCCCAGGATACACATTTCACCTTCCTCCATGGGTTCACAGCACACAGGACACTCCTCTGCTCCAGTGACGAGGTCAACGAAGCGCTGCATCTGCCCTTGAGCCAGCAAAGCTGCCTTGTGAGCGTTGCTGCGATCGGCGTCTGCTGCAACGGCAACGCAGAGCTGTGTCAGGGTTTGGATCATGGGCAAGATGGCGGTAATGCACACACAGTCCGAGCAGGCTTCCCCTATGGCCAGGAGGAGATCAGCGATCTCACTGAAACCGTTCAAGGGCCACGGGAATTGGCGCCGGATGAACTCCATTAGACTCAGTTGGCTGAGATCATCATCGTCGTCCTGCATGCTACACATCCGCACCGACCGAGTCTGGACGGGGATAACAGTGAGGCCAGTGGGCAGATCGCTGACAAAGTCCTGGCCGACCATGTTCACCAGCGAGAGGGGGGTAGTGATCATGCTCATCCGTAGAAGTCCGTAGAAACCGTTTCTACAGTCTTCGCGGCTGCCTGCATCTCGTAGGGCCATGACGGAGGCGGTCTTTGGGTGGATCAAACTGCTGAACCAGTGATGTGTATTGATCTTGCCGTTGGAAATTATCTTTGTCGGTGTGGCGTTTGTTACAATTCTGAAGAGCACAACAGGATCTTGCTTCTCCAGACGTGCTGCAGATACCGCGGTCATCTCGTCCGTCAGCTCGACGGGGATGATGCAGTTGCAAGGACAAGTCTCCCAGGGATCTGCGGGTATCCCCCTCTTTGGGCGAAGTTTGTGGTTGGATGAGGCGTCCATAGACATGAACCATACGACGGCCGTGTCGCCGGTGTGGAGCATGGCCTTTTCCATGGTACCCCCCCTGATAGCTAGCACTCTGGGCAAGTCGGCGACGACGAGCTTAAGGTCGTCGCAGACTGTGCCGCACCAAATCTCCAGATTCACATCGGCATCCAGCAGAGGCATGATGCAGGGCAACAGTAGGGCGAGCTGTTGTTGGAAGTGGGTCTGCATCGCAGGCGAGGTGCAGCGCACGATGGCCAGCCGCAGCAGCTCTGTGACACCAGCGGTGTCCTGGAACGCTACTCCGTTACCAGCCCCCTGTGTAACAGCTCGCCTCACCAGCTGTTCACGGTTCCCAAGCATCCACTTCCACACAGCTGGGTTGCACAAGCGGATCAGCACAACGCCCATTGCACAGACAGTCTTCCCACTTCCGGTGGGCAGGTTGACGAAGCTTACTCCTGCACCGCCTGAGGGAACGCTGCACGGCACTTCTGTCAGCTGCTCGTCTCCGTCAGAGAGCTTGCGTTTGCTGCCTACAAATGCTGTATCGTAGCGCAGCCGAATCTCAGGGCTCGGTAGACCCCAGATAGGTGCGAATGCTTCAAACGCCATGAAAAGAATCTGAGAATTCTTCAATGGAAAAGAGCTCGTCCGCTTGGGGATACGGCGAAGCCAGCCGACCAGCAGATCGTGGTTCAGGAAAGCCTCGAAGGAAACGTCCAGATTCGATTTGATGCCGACAAAGCGAGAGCGTCCATCCGCTTGTGGCCTTTGCATGCCGACGAACTTGGGAATGATGATTTCTGGATCCATATTTTCAGCCAACTGGCTCCTCAGGATGTCCTGTGTCGAGATGGTCACATTTGTATTCCCAGAGGTTATAGCAGGCCAATCCAATACATCACGGCAGCGCTCGTATGCACCGTGCTTTCCGATGGCTTCCTGAACCAAAGCGGTACATTCGTCCTTTGTCAGTCGGCAGTCGTCTTTCTGATACATGTCCATGTTTGTCGGATGCGGGCTGCCACACCAAAATGTGGCAGCCGCCCGTGCGTATGTTTTGGACCAAGCCGTGGGTGCTGGTACAAAGGTACCAAAGGCAACTTCCCACAACACAGTTTTTTTTTGTGCGGTGGTTTGTACCAACAGGGGGTTTGTGTGTACTGATATATACATGTTCAGTGGTTTGTACCAACACCACGGCCTTGTACGCAAACATGCAGCATGATGCTCGCTGCGCACTCAATTCGTTGGAGAAAAGCGTATTGCTTGCCACGGTTTCCGTCGTCGGTGATCCTGCAATCAGAGAAAAGCTTCTGCAGCGGTGGACCGCGAGGCTGCTCGGACGGCCGCGCGGCGTCGTCGACGCAGCAGGCGACAAGAGGATAAGGCAGGAAGACGAATTGTCGGGAGCGGAGGCCCCAGCTCTGGCGACCTGTCGGTTCAGCAGTTTGGTCAAACGTGGAGACCATTGGGAGCTGCAAATGGACGACGTGTTGTTGACCACACCCACGGCTGGCGCGACAAGCTTCAAGCGGCTGGAAGGGTTGCTGTTCGATTCCTGAACGTGAGCTCGGAAGAACATTACCCGCGACCCGAAGGGTCTTGGTGGCGTCCCGCAGGGAGGAAACGATAGCTTCGCTATCGTTTCTGACGCCCCCCCCCTTTGGGGGGGGCTAACGCTCATCGTACTCAAGGCACTGAGTACAACACTGAGAACAACACTGAGTACAAGTATAAAATCCAAGCGCTGCCCAACACTAGACAAAAGGTACTTATAAATTTGTTTCACATTTTCTTGTTTCAATTTGGTTGGCGAATGTACACTCGGCAAATAGGCTGGACCCTTGCGGCGTACACACTGGACAGAATTAGAAGATAAAATGAGTAATGGATAAATGAGTGAAAATATCCGGGAGTGAAAATAAATGAGAAATATCCGGGAGTAATGGATAAATGAGTGAAAATATCCGGGAGTAATGGATAAATGAGTAATGGATAAATGAGTGAAAATAAATGAGTAATATCCGGGAGTAGCAATTACCCGCGACCCGAAGGGTCTTGGGTATAAAATCAAAGCGTTGCCCCCCAAAACTAGACAAAAGGTAAATGAGTAATGGATAAATGAGTGAAAATATAAATGAGTGAAAATAT
>Ga0209713_10001570_pt1 | contig 13758 bp, 11 predicted proteins | sample ArcOceMetagenome_3_FD_187444 | JGI IMG/M metagenome (GOLD analysis project Ga0209713, IMG submission 187444) | Marine eukaryotic phytoplankton communities from Arctic Ocean - Arctic Ocean- Svalbard ARC20M Metagenome (SPAdes) (version 2) | ecosystem: Environmental > Aquatic > Marine > Oceanic...
AGTATACCTAAGGGTGTGTAGACTCCTTCTCTACATCCCCTTAGTATGCCCGTCGCCACCGGCATCGAGAGGCCGCGCGGCAGCGGCCTGCAACAAGCGCGATAAGGGGCGTGGAGACGCGGCACGGGCGCGTCAGCAGCAAAGCAAAGCAGACTTTCAAGCAGGCAAGCGGGCGGCGAAGCAAGCCGCAGGGAAGCAGGGAAGCAGGCAGGCAGGCAGGCGAATCCTCTGAAGGTGCGCGTGGCAAAGGTTGAGGGGTTGTCTGATATGTTCGGCGGCCGAGGCTTTTGGAAGGGCGCACGGTTGGATGTGGAACCAGACGCGCTCAAACGAATGCTTGGCGCCCTGCGGCAGGTTGGGCGGGATCGGCCGGCCCGCCACGTAGCGCGGGCACACGTCGGTGTACTCGTCGATCGTCAGCACGTCGAGCACGGTCACCGAGAGTTCGGTCGTGGTGGTGCCGTACTTGTTGCGCGCGCGCACCGTGTAACGGACGCGCCGCTGCGCCTTTAGCGGCGTGCCGACGATGACGCCGTTGTCCTGCGCGCCGGAGATAGAAACAGGAGCAAGCGGAGAGAATGAGTGCCAGGCGGCGGGGCTACGTGCGGCCGTGTGTGGTGCACGGCACGCCAGCCACGGGCCAGCCCCAGGACGGAGCCGAGCCGACTCTCAAGTCGCCAGAGAGAGGGCCAAACAAAACACCCTCCGCCAGCCGCGCCGCTTCTGGCACGCGCATGCGCCTCGTCAATCGCGAGCCCATCCGGCAGCGCGGGCTTGATCGAGAACCTCGCGTCGGTCGTCGCCTTGCCAATCGAGCGCGGCCGGTTCTTGGGCGCCGCCGCGCCGCGCGTCAGCATCATCTTCGTCTTCTCGTACGAAAACGGCGGCGGCGCGTCGCCGCGGACCTGCAAGACGCAACGGTCACGCGTGAATGGGAGAGTGTCGAGACGCAAGCGGCGCACGACACGCGTGCGCATGGGAGGGGGTGTGTATGCATGCGAGGAGAGTGCGTGCGAGCGTGCGTCCGTCCACGGCAACTCTGCAACTCTGCCGTGGTGGGCGACGGGCGGCGGCGGCGGCGCGCCTGTATCGACATCTTGTACGAGGCCTCGCCGCGCGAGTTGGAGGCGATCAGCGCCACCTTCTGCGCCTTGGTCGGCAGGAAGGGCACGCCGCGGATGATGCCGTGCGCATCTACCGAGAGGCCCTCCGGCAGCGGCTTGGACGTGCGCCAGGAGAGCACCTGCATGCACAGGTATGCATGAGTACGGTGTGCATGTGTGCATGTGCGTGTGTGGAGAGCAACTCGACTGGCATGTAAAGCCGTATAACGGAGTCCGGAGGGTGTGTGGGCTGAGCGTGGGCGCGCGGTGGCGTGCATGCGTGCCGCGTGCATGCGTGCGTGGGCAACCAGAGTCGGAACGCACCTCGCCCGATCCGTCGCCCAGCTCCGTCGGCAGCTTGGCGGCAAAGCCGACGGGGAGCACGGCCTTGCCCTTGTCGACGCCGATCAGCCCCGTGATCTTTGGTCTGCGCAGGCGGGCGTGGAGAGGGTTCGGTACGGGTGAGCGCCAGGCTGAGGAAAACGGACTGCTCGCGGCAAAGCAGGCGAGTCGGATGGGTGCGGCTGCCGCGATCCGGGCCGCGCGCGCCTCGCAAAGAGCTTCTCGAGCTGATCGCCAATCTCGGCGTACTCGTCGTCGTGCATCTTCGGGAAGTCGGCGGCCGGGCCGCCCGCGAGCTTCGAGAAGATCAGCCGCCCGTTCAGCTTGACCTCGAACGCGTTCACGCGCGGGAAGCGCCGCCGCCCCTCGGCCGGCGACGGCATGCGTGGCTCAGACCAGCTGGCCGGCACGTAGATGGCGTCGTGCGCGTGGGAGATGCCCTTGTCCTTGGCGCGCGCGAGAGTGGCGGGTGGCCTCTGCAGGGTCACCCGCAGCTTCGGGAACTTCTCCTGCAGGTACGCCTGCAGCGCCAGCGCGTGCCTCTCGTACTCCTCGGCCGAGCCGCGCAGCGTCATCGTCGGCCGCTCGACCGTGCAGTACTCGATGGTGACGCGGTCGCGCTCGCTCGCGCCGTCGCCACGAGCCTTCGAGCCCTTCTTCTCGGGCGACTCCTCGTCACTGAGCGAGCCACGGCTGCGGCCGGGTGCGGTCACCGCCCGGCCGCGGGCGTCGCAAGGCGGCATATTCTTCGCGGACGGGCTGAGCGAAAAGGCACCGGTCGCGTCGTAGACGACAAAGCGCTCCCAGCCCCTTGCCTTGATGAACGGGCTGGACATGGTGGTGGTCGAGGTGGCTGGGCAAGTGCTGTAGGAGTCCGACCGGGCTCGGCGAAACAGCGATTCTGCGCAAGTCTCGGCCAGGCCGTGCGCGCGCGCGCGCCGGGACAATGACCTCGTCGCACGCGCCTCTCGCGCTCCTCCTGGCCTGTCTAGGCACCAGCTCGGCATGGGCGACGCAGCCGACACTATCCATGGCGGCGCATCGTCAAACGGCACTGCATCAGGCCATGGCGCATCGCCACCGTGCGCTGCGACACCGTGGCGATGCGCAGCCGCCCTGCATAGCCATGACAGAGCCCGAGCCGGAGGACGAGACGACGCCGACAGCAGCACCCACGCAGCCGGAGCCGATGAATGCCAAGGACTACCTGACCTTCGTGGCTTACATAGGCGGCTTCGTGGTCTTCTTCTATGCCATCGGCGCGCTGGCGAAGCTCGTTGGCACATGAGGCCACCTCCGGCTAGCAGCATGTTTTATTCTCTTTTAGCATCTAATAAGAAGTCACTCGTCCCGCGCCCGCTTCTTGCCGTTGGCACCGCCGCCGCCGCTGCCGCCGCTCTCACCCTCGGCGCTCGCGCCCGCCCTCCCGAGCTCGCGCGACTTCTCCGTCGCGGCGACGACGGCGTTGATGACCGCCGCGCGCATTCCGCCGCACTCGAGCGCGTGGATCGCCGCAATCGTCGTGCCACCTGGACTCGTCACCTCGTCCTTGAGTGCGCCGGGGTGCCGGCCCGTCTCTAGCACCATCGTCGCGGCGCCGCGCACACACTTGGCGGCGAGCGTCGTCGCGACCTGCCGCGAGAGGCCCATGCGCACGCCACCGTCGCTCATCGCCTCGATGAACTGGAAGACGTACGCCGGCCCGCTGCCCGAGACGCCCGTCACCGCATCGAGGTCCTCCTCCTCGGCAACTTTTAGTGCCGAGCCGAGCGCGCCGAGCATCGCGCCGACGAGCGCCGTGTCGGCCGCGTCGCACTGCTCGTTGCACACATAGCCTGCAGCCATCTCGCCGACGACGCACGGCGTGTTGGGCATGACGCGCGCGATCTTTGCGCCCGCAGGCAGCCACGACGCCAGCGAGTCGAGCGTCACCCCGGCCGCCAGGGAAACATAAATCTTGGCGGCGCTGTCCTCACTGTCGCAAAGCTCGGCACACACCTTTGGCGTGTCCTTCGGCTCCACGGCAATCACGACCATGTCCGACGCCGTGCCGACCTGCTTGTTGCTGCCGCAGGACATCACATTCAGAGCAGCGGAACGAGTTTGATTGATGTCAAAGACGTTAATGTGGTATGTCGCTACCGTGCCCGTGCTCACCAGACCCTTGATCATGGCACCGCCCATCATGCCGGCGCCGACGAAGCCGACGCGCATGGGCGTACCGTCGGCCTTGGTCAGCGGCATCGCCGACTTTGCAAGCAACGATCACGAACCAGAACACGGCACTTGAGCGCCTGTAATGCAAAAGGAGAAGTTCGCAGGTCTCAAAAAGGCAGCTATAGAACTTCTTCCCTGCCCATGCTCACCGCGCTCACGGGCGCCCTCGCCGCCCCAGCACGTACGCAAGGCCAGCAGCAGCAGCAGCTGAGCGCCTCTAGCCACGAGTGCGACAGCACCGTGAGCTACCTCTTCCTCACGCCGAGCCTCGACCTGCCGCTGTCTGCCGTCTGGCGCGAGTACTTTGACGGCTGCCCAAAGGGTTCGTACACGGTGCACGTCCACGCGCAGTCTCTGGCCAGCCAATCAGGCTCGGACCTGCGTACTGATCTGCCCGAGGCGCTCGTCCTCGACCAGCCGGTCACTGGCGAGATGCGCTTCTCGTACCGGATGCAGGAGGCAATGAACCTGCTGTACCGCAATGCCTCCATGTCGACAGCCGCAAATGGTTGCACACCGATGTGGGCGCAGATGCTGAGCGACAGCTGCGCCCCGGTGACAACGTGCACCGCTGCCCATGCGCGGCTGGCAGAGCTGCGCGGCAAGAGCCAGTTCGAGGGGTATTCGATCCACCAGACGAAGCCGAAGAATCAGCCGCTCGGCTGGAAGCCGACAGGGCACGAAAGGGACTCTGGCTACAAATGGTGGTTCCAGTCGCAGTGGTCGACGCTGTGGATGCCGCATGCGCAGCTAATCCTCAAGCATGAGTTGGAGAACCGGCCGAGCTGGGAGGCCGTCACCAACTGGCCGGTCGACAGCCACTACACAATCAACCTGCTCTACTCGCTCGACGCCGAGTTCTCGGCAGAATTTGGGACGACCGCGGTCGCGTGGCAGCTGCCCACGCGCGGGCTAACTGCCGACCAGGCGAGGGAGGAGCTCATGGGCCATCCATTGGAGTTCGACTGCTCCAGCACCGAGATCGACGGGAAGGTGAAGCTCTTCAGCACGCCGTCCGCGCCCGACGCATCGGCGTCGGACGAGGAGCCAAAGGCCGCGGCTTCAATCAAGACTTCCTTCGACTGGAAGAGTGTCCTGAGCCAGAAGCGCCACGGGGGCGCCGCGGTGAGTCTGATCGCGGGAAGCTCCGCGAAGATGGATCCCAATCAGAAGATGGTGTCGGCGGCCGATGTGCGGCCAGGCGACGACGTGCGGACGATGCTTGCGCAGGCGGTGGCATGCGGCCGCCTCTTTGCGCGAAAGTTTGGGAGCAACTGCGCGCCTCTGCTGCGCGAGCACCTGCACACGCAGAGCGACGCCTTGGTGCCGGCCGAGGTGCACCTCTACCAGGGGATGAAGTGCAACCAGGCCAAGATGGCGCCTTGATCGAGGGTGTCGATCCACAGGCGTTGTGCCAGTGTGGAGTAGCTTTTCGGTGTAATTCTTCAACATTTGATCAACGTACCGCTCGACGCTGTTTCAAACAGCGCCGTCACGGCAAACCTCAACACATCTAGCCAGGCGTACACACGCGCCTCGCGCGCGTGATCAGGGCTCGGTCGTGAAGAACGGCTCATCGCGGTTCACCTCGACCATCTCCCCACCGACGCGCTCCAGCGTCACTTCGCGTTGGATTATCTTGACGTCGGCGGCGTGTGGCGCGCCCAGCGCCGTCGGCTCGATCGCGACAAGCACCTCGGGCGGCGGCCCTCCCAGTCCGCCTCCGCCGCCGCCGCCGCCCGTCGTGATGAAGGAAGCGTTCACGGGGACCTCAAACGAGGTGGCGGCGGGCGTGTCAAATTGCAGGGCGGCGGCGCCGCCCGCGCCGGCGCCGCGCAGCGACGGCGTCGGCGCGATCATCGCGGCGGCGGTGGCGGCAGAGGCGCCGCCCGGCGACGACGCGTCGATGGCATCGAGCGGCGACCACGGCAGGTCCAGCAGACCTTCCGGCAGGCTCCGCGATCTGGGCAGGCTGCGGAGGGTCGGAGAGGCGACGGGCCACGCCGCCTGGGTGGAGGCGATGTAGGCGGGCAGGTTGGGGCCCGACGCGCGCCTCGTGTGTTCGCGCCTGCGCGGGAGGGGGAGGGGGAGAGCGCAGACGTTACCAGAGGAGAGTGGAGCGAAAAGGAAGAGGGGACGACGTGAGGCCAACGGAAGGCTTGGAGGGGCGTTTCTCCAGTCAGTTCGAGTGCAAGAGCCGCACCGCTGTTGCCGGATGTCGAAGTCGAGCTCGAGCGCCGCCGCGTCGTACGTCGGGCGCGTCGCCTGCATCCGCGCGAGCAGCGATCGGTTCTCCGCGTCGATCTCGGCGAGCTGGCGCAGCCGCAGCGACGAGTTCATCGTGCCGGCCGGGCTGTAGCCGTTGGGCTGCGAGGGGTCGAGCGAGTCGATGCGCGTGGAGACAAAGCGCATCGCAACCCCCTTCCGCGTGTTCCACTCTCGCGCGCCGTGCGCCGAGCCGGGCGGCCGACGCATGATGGACGTGATGTTGTGGAGCAGCCGCGCGTTGCCCATCTCGATGTCGTGCGCGCGCGCGTTCCGGCGCATCGCGGCGACGCGGTCGTCGCCAAGGGGTGAGTTGTTGGACGGCGGCGAGAAGTCGCTGATGGACCGCATCTCCTTGACGGTCCTCCGGTGCCGCCGGTGCTCCATTTGGTCCCACTTGGCCGCGAGCGTCGGGTTGCACACCGGCGGCAAGCGGTTGTGCACCTTGGGAGTGAAGGCCTGCGGGCGCGGGTGGTTTGGGTGGTCGGTGAGCCAGGTTAGCGGCCCCATTAGCCTGCGTGTGCTGGGGAGGCGGCAGCGAGGCGAGGCGGCCGACCATGTTGTCGTTCAGCAATCGTTTCGCTGAACCACAGTGGAAATGTAATGTGCGGTGCTGTACACCTTTCGCCCGCGGGTTTTGTGGAACGTGGATGAACACACAGGACGACAGGAGAGGCGATAAGCAATCGTACGGCTAAAAACGGTCTGTAGATAAGACGGGAAAACCTATCGGCTCCTCATGCTTCCAACACCACTGGCCGCAGCGGCCAACGAAGCCGCTTGCCATCCGTCTACTTGGGAGCAGCCGTCTCCTGCCCAGCGTCGCTTGATGCGACGTACCGTCATCACAACGCTGGGCTCGCTGGCTCATTTGACTCATTCACACCCGCAAAGCGCGCCTTCACAATGAACCCTGCAACCACGCATACTGAGGTCGCAGGCACCAATTGCGGCGCTTCGTCCAGCAACGATAGTATTCGAGCAACAATCCTCACGCCGGTTGAGCTCATGCTCCACAACGACAGCTCCTCCGCGGTCACGGCGCTCCTCGAGATGCACAGCTCACCGCCGCAGACCAAGCGCGAGAACCCGTTCGAGTCCGAGCAGGCCGCGAAGATGATGCGCGAGGCGGTTCCCGACGCTGCGCCCGTCGTTACGCTGTCTCCTCGGACCTCGCTGCCAATGGCGATGGAGCTGGGCTGCTGCGGGTCGCCGACGATGTCTGTCGGCTCGCCCAGCCTCGCCGCCAGCATGCCGGACGTCCACCTGACGCCCGACACGGTCAACCTCCTCGCGGGCGCCCTCGACGGCCAGCAGCAGCGGCTGTCGGCCGCCGCGCCCGCGCCGGGCTTCTCGCCCAGGGACCGGTGGTCGTCGAACGTCGGTGTGACGTCGTTCGTCGCCGGCATGCAGCAGCACACGCGCTCGCCGCCCTCGACGGGCCCGCAGCCGATGTCGCTCTCGGCGATGTCGTCGAACGCCTTCGGTGAGACGGACCGCATGGCGGGGCGATGGCAGGCGATGTTGAGGGCCTCGCTGCAGGTGGGCGGCGTCGACGCGCTGACGCTCAGCCTCCTCGCGCCGCTCGTCTCCTGCAGCGCCGTCGACGTCCCCGTCCTCCTCGACCGGCTGGCGCCCCAGCAGGTGCAGCTGCTCAATGCCGACGCCAGGGACCTCGTCCAGCAGTTCGTCCGCTACCTCGCCGCGAAGCGCGGCGAGCGCGCGGCGGTGCCGTTCCGCGCGGCGGCGCCCGCCGGGGCGGCGCCGCCGACGCCCAGCGGCCGCGCGGGCGGCGGCGCGGGTGGCGGCGCGGGTGGCGGCGGCATGCAGCGGGCGAGCGCTGTGCTGAGCCAGTTCGACGTGCTCGCCTCGCGCCACAAGCCAGGGCAGGGGGGGGGGCGCCCTCAGGGCGTCGGCCCTGCTCCGGCTCCGGCTCCCGCCGCGCCGCCGATCTCGTTGAACGCCGATCGGCACGACGCCAAAGATCTCGTCATGGCGAACTCGGCGTTTGGCATGCCGCCGCAGCCGCCGCCGCTGCAGCCATCACCACGGCTCTCGCAGCACCAGCAGTCGCAGGCGCAGTCGCAGGCGCAGCTGCAGCAGCTGCAGTCGCAGCACCAGCAGCAGTTCCAGCAGCAGCAGCAGACGCAGCTGCGGCAGTACCAGCAGCACGCGCAGCTGCAGCTGCAATCGGAGAAGCAGCAGCAGCAGCAGCAGCACGACAACTGGGCGTACCCGCCGGTGTACGCGCAGCGGCTCGCCGAGCTGCGCGCGCGCTGGGCCTGAGACTCGCCCGAGACTCGCCCGAGACTCGCCCGAGACTCGCCTGAGAACACGTGCCTGTCCCTCCCCCCGCGTGATGCGCTGGCCGCGTGTGCCGTCTTGCGGCAGCCGCGTTGGCCCACTCCGCCACACGCATGATCGCACATGATCTCATGTTCTCGCATGGACGCATGATCGCATCTCCCCTCGTACGGTACAATCTCCCGCAGTGTACTGCAGAGTTTCGCGAACGTTCGTCGCGCCTGCGTTTTGTTCCTTCTGTTCGTAGTTCGAGGCGTTTTGGTTGGAGCTCCGCATTCTCTGCTTTCCATGGGGTGTCTTTTCAAGAAACGGCGTGCGCTAACACGTAACACGCAATCCCCACACCAGCACACTCCCTCCTCTGTCACAGACCTCACGGCGGTCACGGCGGTCACGCTTCGACGCACTCAGCGTCATGTTCAGCCTCCGAGCAGTGTGCAACGGCCCCGGGGCGTGCTGGGCGCGACCGGCTGTCCCGCAGGTAGCCACGCTCCCGTGCCCCGCCAGCACCGCCACCGCCGCCAACACCGCCACCGCCGCCAGCGCCGCCACCGCCGCCACCTCCGCCACCGCCGCCAGCGCCGCCACCGCCGCCAGCACCGCCACCGCCGCCAGCACCGCCAGCGCCGCCAGCACCGCCAGCGCCGCCAGCGCCGTTTTGAAAGGCGTCGCCGAGCTCCTTTGGCGCGAAGCCGCCCGGACCGAACGAGAGCAGCGGCGGGAGGCGGCCGTGGCGCCCCGCGTTGAGGTAGGCGGCGACGCGGAAGAAGGCCGACTCGAGGTTGCCCACGAGGGCGTCGCACCGCGCCAGCAGCTCCCAGTCTGTACAGAGTACGTGGTCGGTGCAGGGCTGTGGTGCGTGTGCGTGGAGTATAAGTGCGTGCGAGGTAACCTTGCGAAGCAGTTCGGGGACCATAATGTTGTCAGCAATCGTTTCAGCGCGCAGCGGGCACGAAATGTGCGGTGCTGTGCACCCTCCGGGATCTCCCGCCGCCGTTAATTTTTAAGCATCAAAGAAGGGAAGCGAGCGCGGTACGGCTCCTCATGCTTCCAACACCACTGGCCGCAGCGGCCAACGAAGCCGCTTGCCATCCGTCTACTTGGGAGCAGCCGTCTCCTGCCCAGCGTCGCTTGATGCGACGTACCGTCATCACAACGCTGGGCTCGCTGGCTCATTTGACTCATTCACACCCGCAAAGCGCGCCTTCACAATGAACCCTGCAACCACGCATACTGAGGTCGCAGGCACCAATTGCGGCGCTTCGTCCAGCAACGATAGTATTCGAGCAACAATCCTCACGCCGGTTGAGCTCATGCTCCACAACGACAGCTCCTCCGCGGTCACGGCGCTCCTCGAGATGCACAGCTCACCGCCGCAGACCAAGCGCGAGAACCCGTTCGAGTCCGAGCAGGCCGCGAAGATGATGCGCGAGGCGGTTCCCGACGCTGCGCCCGTCGTTACGCTGTCTCCTCGGACCTCGCTGCCAATGGCGATGGAGCTGGGCTGCTGCGGGTCGCCGACGATGTCTGTCGGCTCGCCCAGCCTCGCCGCCAGCATGCCGGACGTCCACCTGACGCCCGACACGGTCAACCTCCTCGCGGGCGCCCTCGACGGCCAGCAGCAGCGGCTGTCGGCCGCCGCGCCCGCGCCGGGCTTCTCGCCCAGGGACCGGTGGTCGTCGAACGTCGGTGTGACGTCGTTCGTCGCCGGCATGCAGCAGCACACGCGCTCGCCGCCCTCGACGGGCCCGCAGCCGATGTCGCTCTCGGCGATGTCGTCGAACGCCTTCGGTGAGACGGACCGCATGGCGGGGCGATGGCAGGCGATGTTGAGGGCCTCGCTGCAGGTGGGCGGCGTCGACGCGCTGACGCTCAGCCTCCTCGCGCCGCTCGTCTCCTGCAGCGCCGTCGACGTCCCCGTCCTCCTCGACCGGCTGGCGCCCCAGCAGGTGCAGCTGCTCAATGCCGACGCCAGGGACCTCGTCCAGCAGTTCGTCCGCTACCTCGCCGCGAAGCGCGGCGAGCGCGCGGCGGTGCCGTTCCGCGCGGCGGCGCCCGCCGGGGCGGCGCCGCCGACGCCCAGCGGCCGCGCGGGCGGCGGCGCGGGTGGCGGCGCGGGTGGCGGCGGCATGCAGCGGGCGAGCGCTGTGCTGAGCCAGTTCGACGTGCTCGCCTCGCGCCACAAGCCAGGGCAGGGGGGGGGGCGCCCTCAGGGCGTCGGCCCTGCTCCGGCTCCGGCTCCCGCCGCGCCGCCGATCTCGTTGAACGCCGATCGGCACGACGCCAAAGATCTCGTCATGGCGAACTCGGCGTTTGGCATGCCGCCGCAGCCGCCGCCGCTGCAGCCATCACCACGGCTCTCGCAGCACCAGCAGTCGCAGGCGCAGTCGCAGGCGCAGCTGCAGCAGCTGCAGTCGCAGCACCAGCAGCAGTTCCAGCAGCAGCAGCAGACGCAGCTGCGGCAGTACCAGCAGCACGCGCAGCTGCAGCTGCAATCGGAGAAGCAGCAGCAGCAGCAGCAGCACGACAACTGGGCGTACCCGCCGGTGTACGCGCAGCGGCTCGCCGAGCTGCGCGCGCGCTGGGCCTGAGACTCGCCCGAGACTCGCCCGAGACTCGCCCGAGACTCGCCTGAGAACACGTGCCTGTCCCTCCCCCCGCGTGATGCGCTGGCCGCGTGTGCCGTCTTGCGGCAGCCGCGTTGGCCCACTCCGCCACACGCATGATCGCACATGATCTCATGTTCTCGCATGGACGCATGATCGCATCTCCCCTCGTACGGTACAATCTCCCGCAGTGTACTGCAGAGTTTCGCGAACGTTCGTCGCGCCTGCGTTTTGTTCCTTCTGTTCGTAGTTCGAGGCGTTTTGGTTGGAGCTCCGCATTCTCTGCTTTCCATGGGGTGTCTTTTCAAGAAACGGCGTGCGCTAACACGTAACACGCAATCCCCACACCAGCACACTCCCTCCTCTGTCACAGACCTCACGGCGGTCACGGCGGTCACGCTTCGACGCACTCAGCGTCATGTTCAGCCTCCGAGCAGTGTGCAACGGCCCCGGGGCGTGCTGGGCGCGACCGGCTGTCCCGCAGGTAGCCACGCTCCCGTGCCCCGCCAGCACCGCCACCGCCGCCAACACCGCCACCGCCGCCAGCGCCGCCACCGCCGCCACCTCCGCCACCGCCGCCAGCGCCGCCACCGCCGCCAGCACCGCCACCGCCGCCAGCACCGCCAGCGCCGCCAGCACCGCCAGCGCCGCCAGCGCCGTTTTGAAAGGCGTCGCCGAGCTCCTTTGGCGCGAAGCCGCCCGGACCGAACGAGAGCAGCGGCGGGAGGCGGCCGTGGCGCCCCGCGTTGAGGTAGGCGGCGACGCGGAAGAAGGCCGACTCGAGGTTGCCCACGAGGGCGTCGCACCGCGCCAGCAGCTCCCAGTCTGTACAGAGTACGTGGTCGGTGCAGGGCTGTGGTGCGTGTGCGTGGAGTATAAGTGCGTGCGAGGTAACCTTGTGAGGCAGTTCGGGGACGAATGGGCGAGTGCTAGAGATGCGCGGAGGTGCGGATGGGGCAGCACTGAGGCAGCAGGTAGGGCTGGAGCCTGGAGGCACGTGAGGCATGGCGTGAGGCATGGCGTGAGGCATGGCGTGAGGCATGGCGTGAGGCATGGCGCGGCCGCACCAAGGAAGGCGGAGAAGAGCACCCAGTCGCTCACGGCGGGCGCCAGCCTGCCGATCCGCTCGCTCAGCCAGAGCTTCTTGGGCAGCGTGCGCTGGCCGTCGCGCTTCAGCTGCGCCGCCTGCCACCCACACCATGTGCCACACATGTCATGACAGGCGCGACTGACGTGAGCAGCTTCACCCACCATGATCTGCATTCGTGCCCGTCGCGAGAGAGTGCGTGCACGCGTGGGCGTGCATGTGCACGTCGTGTGCGAGGCGGCAGATAGTGACAGCGCGCGGCGGTTGTGGGAGGGCGGGGTGAGCAGAGCCAGAGGTGCGGGGTCGCGGCACTTACCTGCCACACGCGCGGCGCCACGATCGACGCGTCGAGCACGCGCCGCCGCGGGTCGGCATCGGCGACGCAGCTGAAGTTGCGCTCCGCCGCGCACGCCGCCGCCACCTCCACCGAGTCGGTCGCGACGTAGGCGCTGTAGCGCACGCCAGGGTACCGCGCGCGGAGGGAGGCGACGGCCGCGACGAAGTCCGACCATGGCCGCGCCCAGCCACGGTCGGAGCGGCGCACGTGCACTCCCACCCACCGCTCCCGCTGCTCGACTGCGCTCCTGCTGCTTCTGCCGTTGGCCGCGTCCGTGCTCGTGCTCGTGCTGCCTGCCGCCGCGTCGTGGTGAGCGTCCGCGCGTTTGGTGCGCTCTGATGCCAGTCGGGCTGGCGGCACGCGCGGCTGTACAGCCGACAGCAGCCGCTCCAGCTGCAGCTGCAGCGTCGGCTGCAGCCGCCATAGCGCCGCGACGGTGAGCGAGAGCTCGAAGACGTGGCCAAGGGGTGGTGTTGCATGCAATGTTGCAGCTGCTGAGCTCCACGACGGCGGCGAGGCGGCCAGCAGCCCCTCGCAAGGCAGCGGCAGAGGCAGTCGCTGCCGCGGTCGCTGCTGCGGTCGCTGCGGTTGCTGCTGCTGTGGATGGACCGACGACGACGGATGCGCCACCTCCGCCGCATGCGCCGCAGCGCAGCCGGAGATCGGCTGGAGCAGGCAGAGCGGCCCCGGACTCGCCGCGCAGAAGGCCGCGCGCGCCGACGGCGGCAGCAAGCTGCGGTTGACGAAGCCAGCGTCGTGCGCAGCCGTCGTGTTGCTGCCCCACAGCTCCTGCGCGACGCCGTCGGCCAGGCTGTGCGTCAGCGAGGCGGCGATCGTCAGGATCATCTCGCCGGTGCCCGCCGAGGCGTCCGACAGCGCGTAGACGCGCGGCGGCGGTGGCTCGTGTGTAGAGGAGCTGCCACCGGCGCAGCCGCCCTGCACGCGGCGCCAGTGCTTGCGCCACTGCTGCGTCTGGGCTGGTGGGAACGGCCAGCCGTCGGCCGTCGGCGGCAGCAGCTCAAACGCAGCCACTCTGCCGCCGCTGCCGCTGGTGGCACGCGCGGGGCTCAGCCACGAGCACAGAGAGCCGCTGGAGCTCTCGCCACACGTGTCGATCGTCGCGCAAGGTCGACGGAGCGTCATTTGTAAAACTTTGGGTGATGAAATCGAAAAGCAAAGTGTGAAAAATGGGACGTACGTGAAGACGAAAAAAAGATGTATTCGAACACCGACAGGCATCGACTTCAAGAAGCATCACTGAAGGTCGTCATCAAAGAACCACACCTTCATCAGGCATCACAAAGGTCGTCCATGAGGAATCCCTACCGCTGCCGTTATTTCCTGGTGTTCAGAGAATCGGCTTACAGAAACCCTACGGCTAACGGGTAACTGATGACGCAGATTCACAAGAGATTCACACCTGTTTCGTAGGATTCACCGCTGTTTCGCGGCGTTTCGCGGGCGTTTCGCGGGCGTTTCGCGGGCGTTTCGCGGGCG
>Ga0209713_10001571_pt1 | contig 13758 bp, 7 predicted proteins | sample ArcOceMetagenome_3_FD_187444 | JGI IMG/M metagenome (GOLD analysis project Ga0209713, IMG submission 187444) | Marine eukaryotic phytoplankton communities from Arctic Ocean - Arctic Ocean- Svalbard ARC20M Metagenome (SPAdes) (version 2) | ecosystem: Environmental > Aquatic > Marine > Oceanic...
TGTCGCAGATTATCATCTCCCAGAGCAAAGCAACGCACGTAAGCCCCTCCTACCGACCCCTTACACCCTCCTCATGGTTGATCTCCCTTGGTGGCGATTTTTATGGATCTTTAGGAATTCCCCATTCCTCCCATGCTTGGCGTTATCACCCCTCGCAAGTCGGAAGTTTGGCGTTGTGTGCGCAACTCGCTAGCACGCCTGCCGCCGGCTATGCTGGAGCCAACGACACCAGTGGCCGCCGCACCAGCTGCCGCGCCAGCAGTCGCACCGTCGACCGACATCCCGGACACCTTTACCTTTTCTGCGACGGAGTGCATCATCGAGGCGGGCTCAACCTACGAGGTCCCAGTCCCGCTGACCGACCACCCGGACGGCTGCTTCCTGATCTACAAGTGGAACGAGAAGGTTGGTGGTGCCACCCACTTCACGGTCCACACCGACGCAGGGCGCATGCTGCTCGACGAGGTGAACCACCAGTCGAATGGAAGGCTGCACGTGAGCCAGGCGTCGCGGCTGACGCTGAGGTGGGACAACAGCAGCGCGTGGCTGAACGCGCTCACGGTGGCGTACGAGGTCAAGGTGGTCTCGGATCGTGGCGTGCAGAACACGCTCCGCGCTCGCCTGCTGCACGCTTCCCGTGCCGGGCCGCTCTCGCTCGTCGAGCAGTGCCTCGACCGCGGCGTGCCTGTGGAGAGCGTCGACGACTCGGGCTACACTCCGCTGATGCTCGCCGTGTTGAGCCAGCAGCGGGCAACGGCGGAGCTTCTGCTGAGCCGCGGCGCCGCGACGTCCGCATCGGACCGCCGAGGCAACACTCCGCTCCATCTCGCCAGCCTGCAACGCGCGCCGGCTGTGGTGGTGCAGCTGCTGCTCGAGGCCAAGGCGGAGGCGCTCGCGCGCAACGAGGAAGGGATGGCCGCCGCCCACATTGCGGCGTTCACCGGCGGCGCCGAGGCCCTGGGACTGCTGCTCGCGGCGAGCCCCGGGAGCGCCGACTCGCGCGATGCGCACGGCAACACGCCGCTGCACCTCGCCGCCTCGGCCGGGCACGCCTCGGTGCTGGCTGCGCTGCTCGAGCCGGCGGGCGCGCGCGCGGCGGGGCGCAACGCGCGCGGCGACTCGCCGCTGAGCTGCGCGGTGGGCGCAGGCCACACCGAGGTGGTGGCCGCGCTGCTCGCAGCAGGCGCGCTCGACCCGCCCACCGAGGCTGAGGCGGCTGCGGCGCAGGCGCAGGCGATGGCCAACGGCGGCGGCGGCGAGGCAGCGGCAGTGGCAGCGGGCGACGAGTTGGCTCGCTGCGTGACGCGTGCGGCCGCCGGGGCGAGGCGTGAGGCGGCGACGCACCGCGAGATTGCGCTGCTGCTGCTCGGCTTCGGCGAGGCCGAGGCCGACGGCGCCGCGTGCGTGCGTGGGCTGCGCGCGGCGCCGCCCACAAGCCTCGGCGGGCTGCTCGTCGCCGCGTGCGGGGCGGGCGCCAAGCTGCCGGTGCTGCGACTGCTGCAGGCCGACGCCTCGCCGGACAGCGCGGCGGGCGGTCGCACCGCGCTGAGCGCGGCCGCGGAGCACGGCCACGCCGCCACCGTCTCTCTCCTCATGCGGCGAGGTGCGGTCGTCGCCGAGGGAGCGGCGGCCGGGGCGGCAGGGGGCGGCGGCGGCGGCACAGCCGTGGGCAGCGTGGCGGGCGGAGAGGGTGCGATGGCCGCTGCGGTGCGCGCGGGGCACACGCCGGCGGTGCGCGCGCTGGTGGGGGCGCACCACGAGGGGCGCGAGGGGCGCGACGCGCTGCTGCTCGCGGCGGCGGCGGGGCGGACGGGGATGGCGCTGGTGCTGCTCGAGAGCGGCGTCCCGGTCGATGCGCGCGACGAGCGCGGCCGCGGAGCGCTCCACCACGCCGCAGCCTCCGGTCACACGATGACAGTGTTGGCGCTTCTGCGCAAGGGCTGCTCGCCCGCCGCCCTGGATGACGACGGCACCTCGGCTGCTCACGCGGCCGTCCTGGCCGGCTACAAGGAGACGGCGCTCGCCATGCTGCGCGCTGCGCCCCCGGATGATGCGCTGGCGTTGCTCTCCAGTAGCTCGCCCGCCAAATCCGTTTGAATTGGCCCTCGTAGTTTTATAAGCATGCGATTTACATGCGCCCAGACTGACACGAGAGTGCACAGTGTGTGTATGAACACACGCTCTCCACTGACAGCGCGTCAGTCCGCATCGACGACAGCCGACGGCCCTGCTCCTGATGGTCTGGCCGCCTGGTACATGCGCTGGAGGACGACTCGGATGCCGAGCGTGTAGTTACCGTCGTCGCTCTTGTAGAGCCACTGGTCCTGCTCGAGCTGCTGCAGGCAAGCGGAGGCGTCGTCGGACGAGACCTTCGTCTGGCACTCGAGGCGCTTGTTCTGCGCCTCCATCGGGTCGATCCATTTGTCGTCGCTGTTGTCGACCTCCTCAAGGATCTTGTAGAAGAGCTCCTGCTCGCCCTTGTCGAGGTTGCTGGCGTGCTTGACGAAGTCGTCCGAGCGCAGGTTGACGAGGCCGTAGTACACCTTCTTGTCCAGCTTGTTCTTGGCCTTGGCGACCTTCATGGCGAGTGGGTCCTCGATCTTGTCGTTGAGCGTCGTCACGACCGAATCGAGCGTCGCCCGGTTCCTCTCCTCGTCGTCACCCATGCGAAGCTTGGCCTTGCTGGCGTCCTCGCGATGCATGTCGACACACTCCTGCAACTTGGCGAGCAGGTCCTCCTCGGAGATGGCGCCCGCGCCAAGCAGCACCTGCATAAGGTTCTGGTGCACTCTGCCGTAGGGTGCCATGGCTTAGCTGAGCCGTGTGTGTTCGCTGGGCGGCGCGTGTAGCAAGGCGCGAGTCGGATCAGCCTTTTCCCCCTGGTGGCAGGTCTACCTGCAGCTGCGCGGTGTGACCAGCAACAGGGAGCCTGCCGCCCGCGGGTCAAGAGGCGAGAGTTGTGTAAGAAGCCGGATTAGCTTCAGTACACGAGTAGTGTGCGGTGCTGTGTGCCGACATGTTTAAGACAACGACCCCTTCGGCCACGAGAACGTGTGCACCACGCTGTTGCTGGTGAAGCTCGTCGCCGCCGTGGAGAGTACACCACACCTGAGTAGGTACGCCTGGATGGTCTTGACCTCGTAGTCGTTGCGCGCATTGTTGGTCTCTCTCCGCTGCTGCAGCACGCGCTGCGACCACAGCGACGCGGGGGCCACCAGCGTCACCCGCACGCCGTCGTCGAGCGGCTCCAGCTTGTTGAGCAGCATGTAGCCGTTGATCTCGAAGATGGTGAGGATGCGCTGCACGCCCTCGAGCACCAAGGCCGCCGTCGAACGCCCCGTCGGCAGCTGCGGCGCAAAGTTCGAAGGGTACCGCCCGATGATCCAGTCCAGGACGACCTCGCCCATCTTCTGCGAGTGCCGTGCGAGCATCACTTCGCTGTCGGCAAAAGACGGGTCGCGTTGCTTGACGACTTTCGTGCCGTTGGCGTCGATCTGCTCCTCGAACAGCTGGACGCCGTTGCGGAGGTCGGCGGCGGCCGCCCGAGCCGAGGCCGAGATCGTCGCGTACTGTGCAAACGAGATGAAGTCAAAGTACGCGGGGTCCGTGAGCATGCCCTGCTGCACGCCAGGCAGCTCCTCGCGGTACACCTCCCACTCGCGCTGTCGGAACATGAAGAAGTCCTTTTGGAACTCGTCCATCGGGAAGAAATCGAGCTCGTCGGCGAGGCTGTAGCTGGTGCGCATCAGCAGCACGGCAAAGTCCTGCTCCAGCTTCGACCGCGGCAGCAGCTTTGGCTTGAGGCGCGTGCTGCTCTCCAGCAGGCGCGAGAGCCGCGAGTCGGGTGGAATCTCGATCGGCAGCGGTGGTAGCGTGGGCTGAGGCGTCACCGACCACGCGGGTCTCGGCACGACGACCGAGGATAGCAGGCCAGCTACGAGGGCCGCGCGACGGTCGAGCATCTGGCGGGCGTCGGAAGCTTGCGGTCGTAAGTCGGTAAATTCGGCGAAGTTGCGTCAGGGGCAAAACCACCAACGTCACGCATCTCGAAGATGGAAATTCCCAGTCCCCACACCGATGCTCTGCCCCACACTCTATATCGCGGAGTCGACAATTGCACATGCTCACAGTCACTCGCTGGCCGCGGCCTCGCCCTCCTTGCCGAGCAGCTGGTGACGCATGAAGGACGAGTAGCGGCTCTCGGGGATGGCGGCGAGCTCGTCGTGCGTGCCGCGCTCGATGGCGCGGCCCTTGTCGAGGACGATGATCTGGTTTGCGCGCACGACGGTCGAGAGGCGGTGCGCGATGACGACGGTGGTCTTGCCCTCCATCAGCGTGTCGAGCGCCGCCTGCACGATCGCCTCGTTGGCCGTGTCGAGCGCCGACGTCGCCTCGTCGAGCAGCAGCAGCGCCGGGTTCTTGAGGATGGCGCGCGCGATGGCGATGCGCTGCTTCTGGCCGCCGCTGATGCGCACGCCGCGCTCGCCCGGCTTCGTCTCGAAGCCCTCGGGCAGCTGCGTGATGAAGGTCTCGGCGTTGGCGAGCCGCGCCGCGCGCTGCACCTCGGCGAACGACGCCTCGGGGCGGCCGTACCGGATGTTGTCGGTGATGGTGCGGTCGAAGAGCGTCGGCTCCTGCTCGACGAGGCCGATCTGCTGGCGCAGCCAGCGCAGCTCGAGCCGGCGGAAGTCGATGCCGTCGAGGTGGAGGCCGCCCTCGTTGGGGTCGTAGAAGCGCATGATGAGCCGCCCCACCGTGCTCTTGCCCGCGCCGCTCTCGCCAACGAGCGCGACCACCTGCCCCGGCTGCGCGGCGAAGCTCATCTTCTCGAGCACCATCATGTTGGTGGCGCCCGGGTAGTAGAAGGTCACGTCGCGCAGCTCGAGCGCGCCGCGGCACGTGGCCGGCCGCTCGCCGATGCCCGCGACGACGCCCGGCCGGCGGTCCATGAGCTGGAGGAAGCGCCCCGCCGAGACGAGCACCTGCCGCAGGTTGATCCAGATGTTGGCCATCGACGAGAAGCCCTGCTCGTACAGGCTGACGTACGTCGAGAAGGCGGTGAACGAGCCGATCGTGAGGCGGCCCGCGCCGTGCCCCGTGATGACCTGCCACATGCCGACGCCGAGCACGATGACGTCGCGCAGCTTCGAGAGGCCGAGCTGCGTGAAGATGACGACGGTCTGCGTGATGACCGTCACGAGCACGACGCGCAGGAAGCGGTTGATCGAGCGCGCGAAGACGCGCGCCTCGCCCACCTCGCCCGTGTTCGCCTGCACCGTGCGCATCGCGCCGAGCGCCTCGACCGCCACCTGGTTGCTCTTGGCGAGCGTCGCGTTCTGCACGCAGCCGTACAGCCCCGACAGGTAGCCGGCGCGGCGCACGATGAAGTAGTTGAGCGGCGAGATGACGGTGGCGAGCACGGCGAGCAGCGGGTGCGTCATATACATGGCGACGACCGCGCCGAGCAGCCGCACCACCGCCTGCAGCAGCTGCTGCGTCGTGAACTGCGCGAGGCCCTGCAGCTGGCCCGAGTCGTTGATGAGGCGCGACGAGAGCTCGCCGCTGACGTGCACGTCGTAGAAGGCGATGTCCTGCTGCACCAGGTTGAGGAACATGCGGTTGCGCAGCCGCGTCAGCGTCGTGTGCGCCGAGACCGCGAAGAGGATGCCCGTCGCGATCTCGAAGAACCAGCTCGCAAAGTAGAGGCCGCCCACCACGAGCAGCCACGGCATCACCTGCTCGTCGAAGATGTGGTCCCACGTCTCGCCCTCGGGCAGGCCGTCGTGGTACTTGTTGTACGCGTCGACCGCCACGTCGAAGAGGCGGCCTTGCGCGTACGGCGCGCCGAACGACGACGCCGTCAGGCAGATCGAGCAGATGCAGCCGATGAAGAGCGGCTTCTTCGGGCACAGGTTCCACAGGTGCATGCGCAGCGACCGCACCGAGTCCGACATCGTGTAGCCCTCGTCCTTGTCGGCGGCCTTCTTGCCGTGCTTCTTGTTGTCGTTCGCCTTCTGGATCGTCTTCGCCTCGTCGACCAGCTCGAGGTGCAGCTTGTGGAAGGCGGCGCAGCTGCCGACGCAGCTCGTCGCGTCGGGCGCGATCTTCTCGTGCACCTTCTGCTCGTCCATCCACTCGAGCCGCTGCCGCGCGATCGCGGCGTCCTCCGCCACCTCCTTGGCGCGCGCGGCCGGGTCGAGGCTCTCGTCCGGCACTGCGCGGCCTCCCGCGTTGAGCGGCTCGACGCTGCCCGCGCCGAGCAGCCCGCCCAGCCTCGCCGAGCGTTGCTGGGCGGCGCGCACCGAATGGCTGGTGACGATCAGGGCCGCCGCGAGCAGCCCGGCCTCGGCGGGCAGCCACGGCAGTGGCTTGTGGTAGGCAGTGTGGCTGACCAGGCCGGCGATGATTGGCACGACGCGCGCGGTGCACGCGCACGCGAGCCACACCGAGCCGGCGCACCGCTGGCCGCGGTGCCACTCGAGCGCGGTGAGCAGCGCCGCGGCCGGCCACACGAGCGCCCACGCCACCGCAGTGCCGATTGCAAAGTCAGAGGGTGGCCACGAGGGCGGCCCAGGCAGCGGCTCGACGAGCAGCGCCGCGGCCGCACAGCCCAGCCCCACCGCGACCGAGAGCAGGAGGAGGAGCCGCGCTCCACGGGCCTGGAACCTGGCTGGCTCCGTCTCGGCCGCGCGACAGCAGTAGGCGAGCCCGCGCACGAGCAGCAGCGCAGCGAGCGCGGCGACCGGCCCGAGCGAGATTAGGCAGTCCTCGTCGCAGCGAGCCGGTCCCTTCATGTCCAGCCAGCGCTTCCAACCTTGGCAGCTCTCGCTCAGCGGTGAGGACACAGCACCCAGCGAGAGAGAGAGAGTGCGAGAGACTCTCTCTCTATAGAGGGGACACAGCACCTAGATCCTTCGATCATTAATGCACAGCCGGCCTCAAGGACGAAGGCTACCACAACAGGGACTCAAACAAAACCGAGCGCCCACTGACTTGAACTTGGCGTGTACTCCGCGCACGCTGCACGCACGCACGCCTACACTCCTGCACATGGAAGCCGCTCTCGCTCTCGCCGGCGTCTCGCCGGATCAGGCTGCCGCGATCCTTGCGGCGCACCACCAGCAACTCGCCGCGGCGGTTGCGCAAGCCGCGCTGTCGGCCGCGCAGCCGGACGCAGTCGTGCGCGAACTGAGGATGGCGAATGCCGTGACGGCACTCCTGAAGCACAACACCACGAACAAGTCGACGACCTGGACCCTCATAAAGGACCTGGCTGCTGCTCTTGATGCCATCGATGCAGTTGACGATGGGATCAACGACCTCGTCTCCAACTTCCGCGAGAAGCTCAGCGACCAGCGCTCAACGCTTAGCGCCAAGCGTGGTGGCTACGCGAGCAACCAGGTCAAGAGGGAGGTCCGGCATGCCCTCGAAGTCTTCGGTGTGACGATGCCGGCGCAGCCACTGGCGATCGGCTGGAACGGCGAGCCCTCGGACGATGAGGACGAGGACGAGATGGACGACGACGAGGCGCCGGCGCCGGCCGCGGCTGCGCCAGCGGAGCGCCAGCAGGTGCCGCCCGCAGTGGGCAGCCCGGCGGTGGTCCGGGCCGCATTCCAGCTGATCATGTCCTCCCCGACGATGCGGCGCTCGATCCGCTTCGACCTCGCCCCCTTCCTGCTCCGCGTCCACCACAACGTGCTCGCCGCGCTCGCGCTCGCCGGCGAGGCGCCCGATGGCCTGCTCTCGATGGCGCAGACGATCAAGATGTTCGGCGGTGGCCGCACGCAGGCGCGAAAGACGCCACTCAAGGCAGCGCAGTTCATCCTGTGCCGCATGATGGGCGTGCCCACCCTGCTCCTCACGACGAACGTGTCCGGCCGGGAGGACCTCTTCAAGAAGTTCACGGAGCTCCTCGCCGAGATTGACGTGCCGTCGCCGCCTCAGCCCGCCGGCACGACGCCGTACGCGGGCACGCAGTACGAGTACCGGAAGGTGAACGGCGTGCCGAAGCTTGTCCGCGTTGGCAGCGAGGTGGGGCAGCTGCTGGTGAGGGGCGTGCTCTCGGTCGAAACGATCGCCGCCCAGCACCGCGGCTGGGCCGTGTCGCAGCTGCGGGAGGGCGCGTGCATCGTGAGCAACAACACGGCGCCCCAACTGAGCAAGCTCGGGTCGATCGTCTGCGAGGCGCGTGGCGACCGCAACGCGCCCGCGCTGCAGTTCATGCTCACCATCGACGAGGCCGACGACTTCTACCGCACCGACGGCGACGCCCACGCGCCGATCAAGCTCGAGCAGGCGCTCGACGCTCTGAAGGAGCTCGGCCCGCTCGTGTGCTTCGAGGTGTCGGCGACGCTGCTCGCCGTCTACATGGCGCTTCACCGCGAGGGCGGCGCCGACGCTGTCGCTGCCGCCGACCTGTGGTACGTCGAGCCGTGCGACGACTACGTGGGCGCCGAGCTGCTGATGCCGCCGCAGGACCAGAGTGGCGATTTCCAGTTCATCCACGAGCGCGACCTAACGAAGAGCAACGTGCTGGCCGACGCGAAGGTTCGCGCAACATACGCCGACGCCGCTGGCAACCCGCGCTCGCTGCTGCTCGACGCGACGACGTCGGCGGTGACGGCGGCGAACCAGATCGGCATCTTTGACAAGGCAAAACTGGTCCAGGGTCTCCACCCGCACGCCGTCATCGTCGTCGTCTCGGGCTCGCTCATCAAGTGGTGGACCGTGCAGCCGCGTGAGGACCGCAAGGACGACTACAACGGGTGGGCGCTGCGCGGCAAGGACCGTATCGTGGGCAACGTGATCAGGAAGATCGACAAGCACTATCCCGACCGGCCGATCTTCGTCTTTGGGTACAGCCAGATGGTGCGTGGCGTCTCGTACCGCTCTCGCAACCGCGTGCCGTCGCACTTTGTGCTGCTGTACAAGTCTGGGATGCCGCTCTGCCGGCTGGTGCAGGCAGCTGGGCGCGCGATGGGCGAGCAGGCGCGGCAGCTCCGCGCGAACGGCTTCAACCACGTCGTGATGCTCACGCAGGCGCAGGACTACGACGCGATCTGCGCGTACCCCGAGTTCCTCAAGGCGATCAAGGGGCAGATGGAGGTGGGCGGCGCGTCCCTCGCCGACGCTCTCCGCGCCACGTACGACGCCAAGTACAACCTCTTCTCGACGCCCAAGGAGCTCGGCGCCAAGCGGCTCAAGCTGGCCAGCATCGTGCAGACGACGCTCCAATTCGCTCCGACGACGACGCCAATTGGCGATGGCAACGCGGCGCTCGACCGCGAGCTCGGCATGCAGGGCTGCGGCCCGCGGCGTGCGATCCTCGAGGTGGTGCTCGATTACAACTGCCTCGATGACCAGTCCGTGATGGGCGGCAAGGACGTGCACGAGGAGCTCAAAACCGGAGATTACGACAAGTTCTTCGGTGAGGCCGACACCGACCTCACGAAGGCCGAAGTCACGAAGATCCTCAAGGAGCTTTGCATCAAGCCGGCGCACCGCGAGCCGATCCTCGAGAGCAACGGACGCTCCGGCAGGAGCCTCGGGTTCTTCATCAACCAGGAGGGGCTCGACGCGCTCCCCGGGCGCGCCGCTCAGCCCACCGCCGCCGACGTTGACGCTGCCGCCGCCGCTGCCGCTGCCGCCGCCGCTGTTCCCTATGCCGCCACGCAGCCGATGCTCATACGCCAACCGACGATGAACGAGCGCGAGCTCGAGGCTGCAGAAGCGGCGGCGGCGGAGAACGGCAACGAGCTGGACGCGGCCGTGGAGGCGTTCACGCGCGGCGGCGCTGGGCCGTCTGGTGCCTCGACGCAGCCCACGGCGTGGCCAGTGGGGACGGTCGACCTCCTCCCCTCCCAACCGCGTGGTAAGCGGAAGATGCCCGCCGCCGCCGCCGCTGCCGACGACGACGACGACGACGACGTCGACGAACCGACGCAAGCCCGGCAGAAGACGCACCATGGCTCGGCCTGAGACCCAGGCCTGAGATTGAGACATGAGAACCAATGAACGAGGTCGATTGGCGAAAAGTGAGAGAGACTTTCTGAGCGGGCATGGAGAATACAGATCCGAATTCTTGAGCGTTGAGGTCCTTGAGGCGCATTTGGCGTTCTCAGTGTCACCTGTTGTGAATTTTCGCATGTGTGGCGTGTCTTAACACAAAATAAGAGACCTACCGCGCGTCAACACTACTCTTCGATCGACATGGGCACAGCCGCGTCCGCGCTCGTCGCCGCATCGGGCGGCGGCCCGCGCTTCTTCTGCTTCTGACGCTCAGAGTGCTGCTGTTGCTTCTTGGGCGCCTGCTCGAGCTTGCCATCGCGGCACGGCGCCCAGTGCATCCGCCCGCCGCCCGCAACCTGCACGACGCGCCAGACCCGTCCGTCGGGCCCCTTGCCCTCGGTGCCGAGCGCGTAGTTGGTCGCGCGGATCGGCGGCGGCGTGAAGCCCTCGAGCTGCTCCCACCACAGCACGGGCTTGGGCTTCTTGGGCCTGGCCGCGGCGGCCTTGCCAGTCGCGCCACCCACGTCCGACGACGACGAAGCAGCTGCACCCGCCGCCGTGTTGGCCCCCTTGCGCGCCGCGGCGCCGCTGCGCTTCTCAAAGGCGCGGATCGCCGCCTGGGAGCCCTCGAGGTTGGCGGCGGGTTCCCACGAGGGCGTGGGGAACACCTTCCATCGCACCTGATACTCGAGCTCGCTCCCCTCGCCGCGCCTGGCGATGACGGCGTCCACCTCGTACCGCACCTCCATGCGCAGGTCCTCGCCGCGGAAGCGGCCGAGCGACGCGGCGCCGTCGTGCGGCCGCGGCACGAGCGAGACGACGACGCCGTCGCTCGACTCGAAGCACTGCTGCACGCCGCCCTCGAGCGACTGATGCCGGCGCAGGTCCCTGCCCCTCGCCTGCTCCATCGGCGTGATCTCCGGGTAGTCGCCCACGATGCGCGGCGTCGGCACCTCGCCCGCCGGCCGCCACGCGGCGAGCTCGAGCGCCATGAGATACGACGTCTCGCCAAACTGCTCCGCCATCAGCTCATCGGGAGCCATCCAGTGCCGGTAGCCCGTCACCGGGAACGTGCTCAGGTCGGCGCCGACGGGGGCGTACTGCGCGACCGCGCCGACGCGCACGAAGCCGAGGCCCTCGTAGAAGCCCACCGCGGGGAGGGTCGCCTGCAGCACGACGTGGCTGTACTTGGCCTCCGACTGCAGCCGCCGCAGCACCGCCCGCAGCACCGCGCCGCCGCACCCGAGCGCGCACACCTCGCCCACCTCGGCGATGCGGCCCCACACCACGCCCGACGTGCGCGGGTCGCCGCTGTGCTCCACCGCCGCCAGCGCGCGAGTCAGCGTGCCGTCGTCCACTCGCCGCAGCACAGCGCCGCCGCCGCCGCCGTCGTCGGCGCCCTCGCCGTGCCGCCGCGCCTTGGCCTTGCGCGCGCCGATCTGCGGCATCTCGACCTCGTTCTCGCGGTCACGCAGCAGCATCGCCCTGCCCCCCAGCGGCGTGTCCGCCTCGAGAGCGACGCCGTCGAAGCGCGCCGCGTTGCTCACGAGCAGGTCGTCGAGCGGCAGCATGTGCCGCGCCGCCACCTTGGCGGGCGTGTCGTCGGGCAGCGGGTGCTTGTCGAGGTCGGCCGTCTCGCTGGACTCGACGCGCAGGATCGTGCCCTTCATCAGCCGGTGCGACGGCTTCATCTCCGGGAACCAATCTCGGTTGAGCTCGAGCAGCTGCGCATTCGTCAGCCCGTGCGCCGCGGCGATGTCCCTGACCAGGTCGTCGTTCTTCGCCGTGTAGAGCGTCGGGTCGCTGGTCATCTGCCCGCTGCGCGCCAGCGCATTCTGCAGCCGCGCGGCGGGCAGGCCAGACTCCGCGCGCGTCGCGTTGAACTCGAACGTGGCCGACCACGTCGTGAAGGTGGTGAGCGTGATGAAGCCCTGCATCCAGCCGTTGGCCTCGTCGCGCACGTGCCAGCCCCACAGCGGCTCGTCCGTGTCGAGGCGCTCGGCCAGGTAGGCCACCGGCATTGCCTGCGGTGTCGGTCGCAAGTCGAGCGCCGCACCGTGGCGGCGTGTCGCCTCCTCGCACAGCGAGACCATCTCGCCGAGGCACATGAACCACTCGGTCCGATCGGCCGGGGCCACCAACACGCAGCCCGCCAGGTCGCGCGCGCACTGCGGCACCAGCTTGTGCAGATAGGCGGCCGACTTGGGCAGCCGCGCCTCGGCCGCGCTCCAGAAGGCGTCGGCCTCGGCCCCGCAATGCTGCTCCATCAGCTCGTCCACCGACGGCGCGGCTCTCGTGCCCCGCTCGAAGATGGGCGCCCTCGCGCCGCGCAGCTTCAGGATCACGCGAGGCTGCGTTCCGACGGCCGGTGTCGACAAGGCAGGGGCACCGCGCAGCTTCAGGATCACGCGATGGTATGCCTCGACGGTGTCGGCTGCAGGCGCGTTCTCCGATGCTGGCGCGCCCTTCGATGATGGTGCGCTGTCCGATGCAGGCGCGCTGTCCGATGCAGGTGCGCTGTCCGATGCTGACGCACCCTCCGATGCGGGCGTTGTGGAAGATCCAGGTGGCGAGGGTGTGGCACCGGAAACGCTCGTCTCGCTGAACGACGCGGCGCTGCCGTCGCGGACCTTGGGCGAGGTAGCCTCGTCAAGCTGCTCGGTGTCCATCTATCGGCCGCGGGGTTCACCGTTGGGCGCGCTACCCGTACAATCGAGCGCGGAAAAGTTTGAGCTGTGAAGTTCACGGCGCCAAGTCGACGCGGGCGCTCTAAAGTAACTGGGTCCTGCAAGTAAAGCGCCTAAATAGCCTAAAATGGAGTCGTGGCGTAGAAGCAACGCACGAACGACTTCTTCCAAGCCACCGGTAAGGGTGGACCACCCTTCCACCCTGGCGCTAAGGCGCCGCGGCCAGGTGTGGAGTTTGGTAGGGTGAGCGTGCGTACTCAGCCGTAACCGAGCCGCTGATGGTCGTAAGACCGAGTAAGAAACGCTTTGCACTACGCTGCCCAGCACAACCATGGCAGCCACGCCGTTCTACACAACGAATACTGCACACAAACCTTACGTGTTCGTGGAGAATGTGTGTCCGCACTTTGCGCATTCGTAGAAGACGGTCTGGCCCTCATCGGCCGAGCGCAGCTGCATCGTGAAGTACTCCATCTCCGGGTTGCCGCAGCTCGGGCATTTCTCCTTGGCGGTCGCACGCACCTTCTTCTTCTGCGTCGCGCCCACGTCCGCAGCCTCGTCGTCCACGATGACCACTGCGGCACTCGCTGATCGCACCACGAGCTCCTCGAACACTGTCGCGCGAGCAAGCGAGCAGACGGTCAGCACAGTCGGGGTCGTGGGAGGCTGGCGAGGGGTCGTGGCGAGGCTGACGAGGCGGGCGAGGCCGGCGCACCCTTTGAGGGCGTCACGGTGCCGCACATGCGGCACTGCACGTTGGTGTTGGTGTAGCTGGGCTCCTCCATGATCGTCCCGCAGTTGCTGCAGAATACGACGCGCGCAGGCGGCGCTGCGGCCGCCTGGAGCGCTGCCCAGTCCTTGTACATCGCGTCTGACGCGAGCAGCCAAGCCGCGGCTCGTAGCCGTCCGGGCCCGCAAGTCTTCGCGTGGGCGCAAACCAGCGCAAGAAAGTCGCAGAAGCCAACGCCATGGAAGGGAAGATAAGGTATAGCTCGACAATACCTTAATTTAGCCTGCGCTTGTCGACCGTCAGCGCCTCGCGGGTGCCTCGAAATACTTGGCG
>Ga0209713_10001572_pt1 | contig 13753 bp, 7 predicted proteins | sample ArcOceMetagenome_3_FD_187444 | JGI IMG/M metagenome (GOLD analysis project Ga0209713, IMG submission 187444) | Marine eukaryotic phytoplankton communities from Arctic Ocean - Arctic Ocean- Svalbard ARC20M Metagenome (SPAdes) (version 2) | ecosystem: Environmental > Aquatic > Marine > Oceanic...
CTATGAGGCATACGAACAACTTATCCGCCTACCATGGAGCCCAGAGCCGCAGCCCACGCCCGTGCTTTACGCTCTAAACCTTAGCTCTTCCTTAAAGCGTGGCGACGTCTACCTGACCAACAGCTCGGCGTGGGCGCACAGCACGCGGCTCGGCGACGAGCGCGATGAAGGCGAGCCACCCAGTCAGCCGTGCCTACCGCCTGTGCGCGAAATCAACGAATCGTTCGCTAAATCAATCACCCAATCAAAACGTCCTGAAAAGATTAGCGAATCTCGTTCACTTTTACAACGAAGGCTATTCAAAAGGCACCTGCCCAGAGACGCCTACCACGACTCTCACCTCAGGCAAATGCGGCCCTGCTCCATCAATCAATCCTCTGGCTCCTCCGCCTGGTCAACCTCGTCATCCTCGTCGTCAGTCAGTTCTGAATTCATTCATTCAGCATCCGAGCGAGTTCTCAGCTGCTGAGCTGACAATGAAGCGGCGGAACTAGTCGTAGCTCTAAGATCAGCGTTCACTTTTTAGCGAATGCTGTTCACGAATGGAATTAAAAACCGCCCAAATCATTTAGCGAACGATTCGTTGATTTCGCGCACAGGCGGTAGCAGCACCCAGGGGGGCGTCCACGTCGTCAGCACCAAACTAGGACAATGACTGGCCCATGGTGGCAAACCCACTAGCGAGCTAAAATTCACTGTATTCAGGCTATTCTGTTTACACTATTGAGGCTATTGAGGCCGTTTACGCTGATACCTTGCATGCGGCGCTGTGCTGGCGACGCGATCGAGTGGAGCGATCGCTGGCTTCGAATTAAGATGAGCCGCAAGAAGACCAAACCCGCGGCTGGCAACGTGCTAGCAACGGCGGCCGTGGGCCTCCTGGCGTTCGTCATGGCCTTCGCGGCGCGCAGTCAGGCTCACCGGTTCCGTGGCCAGCCTGCGAAGCAGGACCCGCCGCCGCATCGCAGAGACCCATCGCCTGCGCTGCAGCAGCCGCCGCCGTCATCACCGCCTGCGACCCAGGTATCGCCCTTGCCTCCGCGCAAAGCCGATCGACCGCTGGCGGGGTCTGCGTCGGAGCAGAGCAGGGCCGCACAGACGCAGACGCGGACGCCGGAGGAGGCGGAGCGCTGGCAGCGGGCGGGTCGGCTCGTGCGGGACGGCCGGCGGTCTGAGGCTGAGGAGCTGCTCGACAGGGCCGTGCGGCTCGAGCCGACGTCCGGCGAGGCCTACCTCCAGCTCGGAAAATATTGGGCGATGCCGACGGGCCCATCGGAATCGGGATGGAACCGGCCGCACGGGAGGGAGCTTGACGTGGACCTGGCGGTGGAGTACCTCGAAAAGAGCGTGCAGCTCCGTCCCGTCTCGGAGGTGCACGCGATCATCGGCAACCTCCTCGCCCCCTCCGGAGCGGCGCTCACGATGCGTGACGCCGCGCGCGCCGCGCACCACTACGAGCAGGCGCTCGAGCTGGAGGAGGGCCTCGCGCCGCACCCCGGCATCCTCGGCGTGGCGCAACGCCTCGCGATCCAGCTGCACGTGCTCAACTGCCGCGCCGAGTCGGACGCGCCGTCGCACGCGGCGGCGGGCGCCGAGACGATGCGCGCCGCCGCGCTGATGGGCCGCGCGTGCGCCGCGTACCGCCGCTGGCTCGCCATGGACCCCCTCCAGCTCGAGGCGGCGTCGGTCTACCACTTCGACTGCGGCGCGCGCGAGGTGCGCGCGCGGCCGCGCTCCCACGGCCACCCCGCGCCCGAGCAGGGCGAGGTGGCGCGCTCGGTGCCGGGGCTCGCCGCGCCGGGGCGCGCGCTCGACACGCCACTCACGGCGACGGAGGTGGCGAGAGCGCGAGAGCGCTTCGACCTCAACGGCGCGGTGGTCTTCGACGGCGTCGTGCCGTCGGAGCTCACCACGGCGCTGCGCCGCGAGCTGCTGCGGAACGGCACGCACCGGATCGAGAGCGACGTCGGCAACACGCGCGCCCGGCTGCGCTCGAGCGTGCAGGGCGAGCCGGACGACCAGACGCTGCGCTGGCACCGCGCGCAGAGCCCCGCGCACGGCACCGTCGGCGCGGCGGTCTCGACGATCGTCGCCAAGCTCGGCGGCTTCCTGGCGGCGGCGCTGCGCACCGACGTGTCGCAGGTGGCGCTGCTCGAGTGCGCGTCCATCGTCACGTACCCCGGCTCCGAGGCGCAGTCGTTCCACGCCGACTCGGACCGGCGCAACGTGTGCGAGGCGACGACGCTCGTGACGCAGCTCGCCATCGTCGACATGGAGCCCGCCCTCGGCCCGCTCGAGCTCAAGCCCGGCACGCAGGGCGACCCAAACGACGAGCTCGACGCGCGGCACCAGGGCGAGCCGATCCCGATGAGCGTCCAGGCCGGCGCCGTCGTCGCGTACAACTCCGACCTCGTCCACCGCGGCGGCAGCAACCGCGGCGAGCGCGCGCGGCCCGTCCTCTACCTGACGTGGATGGCGACCGACGACGGGCTGCTGCCGCTGCACATGGGGTACACGCTGCCGCCCGAGGACCTCGGCCGGTGGACTGTCGCCAGCCTGCGGCCAGACGCTGACGCTGAACGGGATCGGGCTCGATTAGAGCTCGATTAGAAGTGTGCAAGTTGGGGAGAGGTGCCAGCCAGGGCGCCACGCGCCACGGGCCGCATGGGCGCCCCCCCCTCTCGTGCCGAGGTAGCCGAATATATTTGTGCCGTCTAGTATCAAAAAGCGGGTTGACTCTAATGCCAGACCAGACGCCCTCGCTCGCGCACAGAACAGCTACGTGGACACGTGCATGGACAGGCCTCAAGGCCTCACGAGAAAGGGGGGGCTGCCGCGCGCGCGGGCCTACCGAGTGGCCTCGGTGTCGTCCTCCTCGGCCTCGGCCCCATCGGCCGCGCTCGCCTCGGCCTCCTCCTCGCCCTCGGCCTTGGGCGGTCCCGACGAGACGATCACCTCGGCCGAGCGCACCGTCGTGCCGCCCATCGCGTACCCCTTCTTGCGCGTCTCGAGCACGGTGCCCGCCACCTGCTCGCTCTCCTTGCGCTCAACCGTCACGTGCTTGCTGAAGTCGGCGACCTCGCCGGCCTGCGGCTCGAAGGTCTCGATCTGCCACGACTCGAGCAGCGTGCGCAGCTGCTTGTGGATCCCGCCGTAGAAGGAGTGGATCTTGGCCTCCGGCTCGGCGGCAGTGGCCGCCTCGGCCTGCAGCGCCTCGAACTCGTCCACAAACGTCATCAAGGAGCCCGCCGCCTTGACCCTCCCCACGGCCTCCTGGTTGGAGAGCTCCGCGCGTGCCTTCTGCCTAAACCGCTCGAAGTTCGCCGCCAGCAGCAGGTAGCCGCCCTCACCCGCGTCCTTGACCGACTCCTGCTCGGCGAGCAGCGTGCCGCGGGCGTCGACCAGCGTCTTCTCGAGCGCGCTGATCTGGTCGCGCAGCGCCTTCTTCTCCTCGTCGACCGCGGCCTTCGGGTCGTCCGCCGCCACCACCTCCGCCTCGGGAGCGGCGGCCACCTCCGCCTCCACCTGCTCCTCGCCCGCCTCCGCCTCCTCTGCCATGCGCATACAGCCGGGCGCGACGCGCGGCAGCGAGCAGCGCGCAGGCAGGAGCGACGCTGCCGCCGAGCGCGGCGGCGTCGGCGCGGTGGGAATCAGCAGCGCGGGGGACCACAGCGCGAGCAGCAGGCCGAGCGGCATGAGGGCGTCGTCTGTCTGATAGCACGACTATCTCCACGACCGACCTCGTGCCTTCGGACAGGGCATTATTACCCGCCACACACACACATAATAAATAGATAGATAGACACACAGATTACAAAGATTACACAGATTACACAGATTACACAGAGCAGGAGCAACAGGCATCGGAGAGAGTAACAGCAGTGTATGAATGAGGTATCGAAGGAACTATTCACCTCAATACGCAAACCCAGCAAAACCCGGTAAACCCAACGTTACAGCGACTTTTTGTTTGGCGACTCGCTGTGCTCGCAGCTCTTGCATAAGACATCATGGGGCTCCTTCCACGGCTCGCGCCCCGGTCTCCCGGTCATGGACCACCTCGTGGTGGCGATCCGCTCGGCCAAGGCGGCGACGGTGTACGATCTGATGGGCGCCGTCGAGGACGTCAACGTGCTCTCGTCGGAGGGCGACTCGGCGCTTGTCGCCTGCGCCGCGGTCGGCCGGCTCGACGTCCTGACGCGCCTGCTCTCGGCCGGCGCGAGCCCGGACGCGACGAGCAACTCGGGCCAGAGCGCGCTCGCGGTGGCCTCGATGAGCGGCCACCTCCCCTGCGTCAAGAAGCTCCTCGACTCGGGGGCGCAGGTCGACATGCTGTGCGGCCAGAGCAACGCGACGGCGCTGATCATGGCGGCGCAGGAGGGCCACCGCGGCGTGTGCGAGGTGCTCCTCGAGCACGGCGCCAACCCGAAGAAGGCCGACGCCTACGGCAACTCGGCCCTCGGCTACGCCCAGACTCGCGAGCTCGACGGCACGCGGCAGATGGCCGAGTTCGAGCGGTGGGCGAAGATCGTCGAGAAGCGCGCGCAGGTGATCGAGGCAGAGCCCAAGCCGCCGCGACCGCCCTTTGCGTACAAGCTCAAGGAGGACCTCCAGCGCTGCCACACCAGCAAGGAGCCGTCGGCCGACATCTGGCGGCCTGGGGAGTGGATCCACCAGAAGCGGCCGCCGTCGGAGGCGGTCGTGCAGCAGACGCGCGGCCGCCCGTTCAACCCGACGGGCTACCTCGAGCCCGAGGCCAACCCGCGCGTCGAGCGCGTCGGCGCGCTCAGCCACTTTGGCCTGCAGGAGAACGCCGTCCCCCCACAGCCCGCGATGCCGCAGTACATGGGCGCGACGGCGCCGCCCGAGCCCGACGTCATCGCGGCGGCGGCGGCGGGCCGCACCGACACCAACCCCGAGTTCTTCTTCGACGACGTCGGCGCGACGATGAGCTCGATCCGCTCGAGCGTCCTCGACGGCGCCGCGCCCATCCGCATCTCGGACAAGCAGGACATCTACCTGCAGGCCGCCTTCCCGGGCGTGCCCGTCCGCCACGGCGGCACCAAGCTCTACGCCGGCACCAACCTGCACTCGATCATCTCGGTCGACTCGGCGGCGGCGACGCTGACGCCGGTGCTCAAGCCGCCGTCCAACGAGTCGCTCTCGCAGGTGCTGGCGGCGCCCAAGAAGACCACCACTGCCGAGGTGCTGCAGACGGGCAACTGATGACGGCGCGCCGCGAGAGAGACAGAGAGGCACTATTGAGAGAGCACAGAGAGCCGGTCCGGGAGTGTGGGGTAGCCCTCCTCCGAGGCCGAGATGGGGGTGATGCTGGATAGAAGACTCAAGCCAGCCACGACGCGCCTGTGTGGCCGGCCCGGTTGGTCGCGTTGCTCAGGGCGGCGCATGAATAGCGTGACTAGATTTGAATATTCAGCTCGCCAAATATTCATGACTATTATGAATACCCAGACGTGCTCGTATTCATGACTATGAATACAACACTGCCGGCGTATTCATGAATACTGACTACGCCGTGAATACAGAGTGCCGCTGCACCCACAGCGCCGATCCCCGAGTCATCCCATCCCCTCCGGGCGCGCCCATGCCACGCCGCCCCTTCCCTGGAAGCTCCCGACCCCGCGCATCACCCAGCCGCCGCGCGCAGACCATGAGCCGCCGAGCCGCCTCACTCCTCGTTGTCCTCGTGCTCGCCGCCCTTGCCACGGTACTTGGCGAAGTAGTGCTCCTTGATGGACTGCACCGACGGCGCGTAGCGCTTCTGGTTGGCGCCCACCATCACTAGCTTGCCCAGGAAGTCCGGGTTCATGTTCGGGTCGGAGAGCGCGCCCGCGCGCGAGAAGTAGCGCTCCACGTTGGCCTCGTGCGGCAGGTGGCACGCCGTGAGCTTGAAGACGACCATGTGCAGCGGGAAGCGATGGCGGAGGTGCCACAGCATCTTGAACTCGTTGAGCAGCCCGTCGGTCGTGTAGAACTGCTGGAGCTCCTCGGGCGCGAGGTAGCTCCAGCGCTGGATCTCGACGGCGACGGGGTCGAACTGGAAGGCCGCCTCGTCGTCCGCCCTGACAGCCGCGCCGACCGCCGCCTCCTGCTCGTCCTTGGGCAGATTGGTCATGCCGCGGAACAGCATGCCGTTGCCCACGGTGGTGGCGTCCGTCTTGGCCTTCTTCTCGGGCGGCGACGCCGACGACGACGGCTTGGCGGTCGACTGCTCGAGGATGTACTGCGCCTCGCGCAGCAGCTGCTTGTAGAGGGTCTCGGCGAGCTGGTACTGCGCGGCGGAGAGGTAGATCTTCGCGTCCATCTGCTTCGACATGAAGCACTGGACGAGGCGCGAGTTCGACGGCCGCGCGTCGAAGTTGCGCTTCTGCACCTCCTCCTTCATGACGCGCCGCGCGATGTTGATCACCTCGGTAACGTCGTCTTGCTGTTTGACCTCGATCTCGCGCACGCGATGGGCGACGCTCAGCGAGAGCGGGAACGACTTGATCGAGAGGCTCGCGTCGGCGTGGCAGAAGTTGTCCTTCACGTCGTGCAGCAGCATCATTGCCTGCGCGCCAGTGCAGTAGGAGCGGTACTCGATGGTCTCCTTGATCTGGAATAGGTACTCGAGGTGCGCCTCGACGTCCTGCGTCTTCTCCCAGTCGGCGGCGTCGAGGCCGATGTCGTTGGCGGCGACGGCAGCGCCGACCTTGCTCCCGCCGCTGCCCTCCGACTCGTCCGTCTCGACGATTGCCTCCTTCTCGCCCTTGTTGGCCTTTTTGTAAGCCTCGACGGTTGGGTCGATCGCGAGGCGTAGCGTGCAGTTGCGCGTCAGTTGCTGGTACTGGTTGCCCCATCGCGTGACCATGGTGGCCACGGTGCTCGTCAGCGCGTGGTCGGGCACGCCGGCGTTGATCTGCGCCATACGAATCGCCTTGCCGACGCTGAGACTCTGCCGCGACAGCATCACGACGCGCGAGTGCTTGCGGAGCAGCTGCTTCAGCTCCGGGTTCTTGCTCGTCACGCCGGCGAGGCCGAGGGAGAAGAGGATCGACCGCTGGAGCTGGTGGAGAATGCAGGTGTCGACCTTCTCGGCCAGGGTGGGGATGAGCGAGAGGCCACACTGCCCATCGGCCGCGCCGTCGGGCGTCACGCCCGAGACCATCGAGTGGTCGATGCCGTTTGACGAGAGGACGCCGAGAAGCCACTTCTTGATGTTGTCGCCAGTCTTGGATGAGAAGGGGAAGACGCAGAACTCTATGATCTCGCTGGTGAGAAAGAGCTGCGGGTCGTCCATCCCAGACTGAGGCTCCTGCACCTCGGTGGCGCTCACGCACGCGAAGGCCGTGTGCGTGTCAGTGTCCGTCCACATGTCGAGCTGAATCCCGAGGCAGGTCTGGCCTCGGTACTGCACCTTGCGCCGCGCGATACGCCCAATGCGCTCGGCCTTCTGGAGGTCATGCACCGTCTCCACGAGCCGGTGGATCGTCTGCGAGTGCGGGAAGCTCGCCCGGGGCTCATAGCCCTGCACGTAGGAGCGGAACTCCGCGTTGCGCGCCGTCTTCTGCGAAAGGACGCCGCGCGCGAGCATGTACATGAAGTCAACGTGATGCCTGACGCAGAGGATCCGAGGCGAGAGGTAAGAGAGGTGAGCTAGGTGGACACAGGAGGTGACTCGAGCGGCGGATGGGGCGGCGGCGTACGAGAAGGCCTCGCTGAAATTCTGGATGATGTGAGTCTCACCGTCGATCTCCACGCAGTTCTTGCTGGACTTCTCGACGATGGCGAGCGCGGCCTTGTGGGCGGGGCAGCCCGGCGCGCAGTTGCGCATGTGGTTGATCAGGTTCGAGGTGCTCACAGCACGATCCTTCTTGTGGTAGATGCCCGTCCGCACACCGCACGTGCTCCCGTCCTCATGCTTGATGATGCACTCGAACGTCGCCTTGTACTGCCCGGCCTTGCTGCCCATCTCGACGAGGGTGTCGGCCGTAATCGCCATGAAGCCCATGACTGGCGCACGCCCGAGCCGCACGCGAGGGAATGCATCGATCACATCTGGCTTCGGCGGCGCGCCCGAGGAGCCATCGATAACGATCGGCTCGAGGTCGATCGTCGGATTCGTTGCAGGAGACGGCAAGTTCTCCGGGAACGTCGCGTAATAGTACTGGAGGAACGTGGGGTTGTACGGCATCCAGAAAACCTCACCGCTTGCGTCGCCGTGCTCCGTGCTGCCAGTGCCCGAGACACCCATCTCCTGAAGGGACACCGCGGCTTCCATGACTTGGGCCAGCGGGAACTTGTGGAGCAGCTTGAAGTCGCGCACGGTGCACTTGTACAGCTGCTTCTTCTCCTCCTCCGACATGCGGCCCTCCCAGTATGCCCCCGGGACGCCGATCTGCTTGCCTATCAGCTCCATCGGCTTCTTCGGCAGCGGCAGCACGTGCTCGGTGATTGTCGGCTGCGTGGCCTGGCTCTTCTTGCTTGATGACTTGCGCTTCGGTGCCATGGTCGCTGTGGGTTGCTGCTGATATTGTGGTAGCTGAAATGGGACCAGCCATCACCGACCGTCTCGGGGAATCAGGAAAGCTCTGGGAACGACAAAGCAGCGCGCTGACGGTGACGACGAGCATAGCGAGCGCCATCAACCTCACTGCGAGCGGGATGGGCGCTGCGTGGGCGAGCGCAGGTCCCGCAGCGCAGCCACAACTGACTCAGGCCTGGACGGCGAGGCGCGGTTACGCGTGGTCACGGCGCGGCAGCGCCACGATCCCGCCTAAGGGGGCAGTACGAGCGTGTGGAGTCCGCAGGATAAAAAAACGTGAATACGTATTCATTTTCGTGAATTTTCGCTTCGCTGATATTCATGAATATGAATACTACACCTTGCTCGTATTCATGACTATGAATACGGCCAAATCGCAGTATTCATACTCATACTCATGACTACTGGCCGTATTCATGCGCCTCCCTGGCGTTGCTACGGTAGCTATATAATCGTCGCTCGTCGCTCGCCGGTGTCGGTATAGTTCCTCTCTTCTGTTGGTGAAATGTGATGCACTCATCCATGCGCTCTACGCCGATACTGAGCCCTACTCACGCGACGGACCCTCCTGAGGTCCTCGAGGAAGTCGACCGATGCGTTCATGACCTTGCCCAGCAGCTGGCGCGAGAGCTGATTGCCGCTTGCGCCACCGCCCTCGATCTCCGCGACCGCTTCGTTGCCCGAGCCCGTCGCAGTGTAGAGCACGGGCATCCATGGGAGCAACAGCGACGTCTGGTCGAAGCGCGACTCGTTCATCCGGCGTGCCTGCGTCGCCTCGCAGTGGCCGAAGAATTCATAAGGGCACTCCCACAGCTGTCGGCATACGCTGCCCCGCTTGCATCCCATGACCATGCACTGCCCAATGCGGCCACCTTGCCTGATGACGTCCGTCCCTCGATGCAGAAGGCGCAGATGCGCGGGAAGCCGCGGTACGTAGTATCTGCCCGTGAGCTTGAGCACGTGGGTCGTTCTGCGGGCGTTGATGCGCTTCGAGTGGCGCATCGCGACGGCGATGGCCACCAGCTCGTGCTCGCCCATGAACTCGGTGACATTGCCACAATAACGCTGCTCCAATTGCCTGCTATGCTCAAAGGTGACGAGCTCCAGTCGTGATAGCTGACCGAGCTCGGGGCCGCACGGTCCGCCGACTGTATCGCGCCCACTGGACACCACGACAACCGCGTGCACAGTCGCGTCGTCGGCATTCCACTGCGCGAGGCTGCGGCGGTAGTACCTGAGTCGCTTGTCGACTGACTGCATGCCCTGTGTCTTGGGCTGCAAATACTGCGTGGTTCGGACCGGGCTGACGGTCAGCAGCAGCGCGACGCAGGCGTCATTGACTGCAGGCAACCCGGACACGGTGGCGCGCAGCTTTCCGCGACAGGCCCTGACAAGGCAGGACGCGGTTGATGCTGAGAGCGCCAACGATGCTTGGCGGCCCAGAAGGCGCGCAGCTCCTCGGTACTGGCTCCTCGCGGCATTAAGGGTTGTGTCCGCTGTAAGTGAATTGTTTAGCGAAGAATGCATTAAGCATAAACTAATCTGGATTCTGTGCTTCGGCAAGGGGTTCGAGGTGTGTAGTTGAGGTAAGCTAACAGCGTTAAACCGTTAAACCGTTAGCAGCCAACCGCCAACAGGTTAAAAACTTCAACCGCGTAATCAGCCTAAACAGCCCCCCTTGCCTTTCCCCCTTTCTTTGCGTCACTTTGTTCAGCTAAGCACGTGCGCTGCTCATCCCTCCCGGTGCCTTTCTCGCTCTCGGAAACTGAGCGAAGCAAGAAGTGTCCTTGCCAGGTCAGTGAGCATCCAGCTGCGCCTTCGTTCGGCTGAGATGTCCAGCGTCATGCTCCTGACCAACAGCGCCTACTCTCTGCTCTCGCCCGTCTCATCGCAGCGCTGCACCGGCTGCACCGCGAGGAGAGCGGCAGTCGACATGAAGTACAACGGCGGCGGCCCGGGCTTCTTCGGCTGGCAGCCGGCGTGGAAGGCTGCCCTTGATGCCGGCGATGTGATGCCTGCTGGCAGCGCGGTGGCTGCGACTGCGACCACGGAGGGCCTCTCCGTCTCGCAGTGGCTGGGCGGCGCCGCCAACGTGCTCCTCGACGCGACGCTGTCGGAGACGGTCGAGGAGCGCGTGGCTGCCCTGCTGGAGAGCGGCTGCCCGCAGAGCGTGCTGGACTCGTGCCTCAAGAACTTCGACCTGGTGCCGGCTTCCGCTGCTGCGGCCGCGCCGGAGCCCGTCGTGGAGGCCGTCGCGGCAAAGGAGCCCGTGGTCGCGGCCCCGGAGCCCGTGGTGGCCGAGGCCCCGGAGCCCGTGGCGAAGGCCGTCGAGGCGCCCGCGATGGCGGGCGTGGTCAAGCCGACCAAGGCCAAGCCGGTCAAGCCGTCGCCCCAGGGCATCTTCGCACCGGCCGTGCTCGTCGCCGCCGACGTGATGGGCCGCAAGGAGCTCAACGCCCTGCGCGCCAAGGTGATCGCCGAGCACACCAAGGTCATCTCGTCGTTCGTCGAAACGTCCGAGTCGCGCTTCGGCCAGATCACGCTGCGCCGCCTCTTCGACGCCGCCGACGCCGACGGCAACGGCACGCTCGACAAGGAGGAGGTGCGATCGGCGCTCAAGGCGCTCGGCTTCGAGTGGCTCCAGGAGAAGCAGGTCGACCAGATCGTCAAGCGCGGCGACGCCAACGGTGACGAGGTCATCGACTTCGAGGAGTTCGCCAAGGAGGCGCCGAAGACGCTCCGTGTCAACCTGGTCAAGCTCGCGAAGCAGAACGGCCACGACCTCGGCTTCCTCGCGTAGTGGAGGGCCGGCACAGAAGGCGATGGAGAGATTTGGACCCTGTGAGAACCCCGAAAGGCCCGGAGGTTGAGCCGAGTACCCACCCCGGATGATCGCTTGTTAAATGCTTGGGTGTCAGTTACCGTAGCGCGGAAAAGAGAAACTCTCACTTGCTTGTGGCTCCTGGCCTTTAGCTTTTCCAAGAGCCTACGCGCTTCTGGGTCTACATAGGGGTACTCAACTCTATGACAGCCATGCAAGATGAGCTCGATCATGCGGCACGCGCGTCCTCACAGATTCTGACGTGGGCGCGCTCAGGCCCCGAGCACACATGCACACCCGCTGACACCCACCCACACCACGTCACGGCATCGCGGCATCGAACGCCCCACCACCCCTCGCCACACCCCTCCCGTCCCACCTTTCTCTCGCCCACGTTGCGTCTCCCCGCCACCGTTGGCGCGCCTGCTCACCGCGCGTCGTCAGCGCAGCGTCGTGTCGATGCTCTCGACGACGAGCCCCACGTGCAGGTGCTCGAAGAAGCCCTCCTCCTCGGGGCATTTCGCGCGTATCTTGTCGAACATCTCCTGCGGCAGCTTGGAGTCGTCCGCGCCGAGCTCGACGGTGCCCTCGAAGGCCTCCCACCCCTGGGCCTCGAAGTCGCGCGACGCCGGCGCCAGCACCATCTTGTGGAAGACGTGCTTCTCGTTCTTGCCCGGCGTCTTGTTGACGTACCACAGCTTCCACGACGACCTCGTCGCGTCGGCGCCCGTCAGCATCTTGGGGCTTATCGTGAGCACCCGCTTCCCCATCCCCTGGCCGCGCCAGAACGGCCGGCGGAACGGGCAGCACTGTGCCCAGATGCACGCCTCCGCCACGTCCGCATCGCCGCCGTCCTTCGACTTGACGTAGCGCCCGCTGAAGTTCGTCAGGTGGACCATCTGGCTGATCACGCCGTTGTCCTTGCGGTCCTTGCGGTCGAGCTTCTCCTTCCCGGCGCCGCCGTCGAGCTTCGCCGCCAGACGGTCCGCCTCCATCGTGGTTGTGCGGTCCCGTCTCGCTACAGTTGGCGCGTCCGCGCTCTTGTCGCTCTTGTCAGCGGTAGCGGCGGCGTCGCTGCCCTCGGCCGCTGCCTCGTCGGCCGCGGCCGACGCCCGCTTCTTGGGCTTGGGCTTGCTCTTGGCGGCGGTAGCGGCGGCGTTGCCGCCCTCGGCCACCGCCTCGTCGGCCGCGGCCGACGCCCGCTTCTTGGGCTTGGGCTTGCTCTTGGCGGCGGTAGCGGCGGCGTCGCCGCCCTCGGCCGCCGCCTCGTCGGCCGCGGCCGACGCCCGCTTCTTGGGCTTTGGCTTGCGCTCGCCCACGACGCTCACGTTGACCGCCTTCACCTTGCCCTCCTCATCCTTCTCAGTGTCGTAGGTGACCTTCTCGCCAGCGTCCACCGAGCTGACGTTGAGTCCCGAGAGGTGGAGGAAGACTTCCTCGCCGCCGTCGGCGGGCGCGATGAAGCCAAACCCCTTCTTGCGCTGGTACCACTTGACCTCGCCCGAGAGAGCGCCAGGCGGACCCTTCGGCTCCTTTGGCTCAGGCTTCGCGCGCTCGGGCTTGTCCGTGGAGCCACCCTCCTTTTTTGCCTGCAGCCGGTCTGCGTCCATGGTCGTCGTGCCGCCGCGCTCGCCCACAGTCGGAGGCGCCGCCGCCGCATCGCCGCTGGCGCCGCTCTCCGAAGCCTCGCCGACGGGCTTCTTCTTTCTCGGCGGCCGCGAGTTCTTCTCGGGCGCGCCCTCCTTCTTTGGCGGAGCGTCCGACATCCTCGTGTTACGCTTTCGCTCGCGCCGATCCTCGCGCCGCAAACATGTTTGTGGCTGAGTCAGGTAGAAAAGTAGAGTTCGAAGCACACCACCGTTTCGAGATACGGGCGTTTGAGTGTATTTCCCTCCAACCTGACTCAGCACCTACCGAGCCTGTCACATACCACATGACCACAAAAAAGGGCCCAGCGGCTGCGCCTTGACGAGAGCTTTCGTTTGCCGTATCGCACGTCGCAAACATGTTGAGATGGAATCTCGATCTCGCTCGAGATACCAGCGAGATTGCATCTCTGACTCAGCGCATAGCTCGGGGATGGCTCAGTTTCTGAGGGCATGCGATACGGCAAATGAAAGCTCTCGGCGAGACGCACCGGATGGTCACGGTTTGAAGCAAAAGTGGTTTCCCTTCCGACTCTACTTTTCTACCTGACTCAGCCACACATGCTGGACCGCTTGCATGCGGTGTTTCTCTCCTAAACAACGGCCAACCAACCAGCGCGTAGATAGGCGCGTCGGGGCGTGCCTTGGTCTGCTCTGGCTGATCGAGGTTTCGCTCTTCCGATGCTGCCTTGGCTTGGCCTGGCTTGGCTTGGCATTGCTCGGCTCTGTCCGGCTTCTTGC
>Ga0209713_10001573_pt1 | contig 13750 bp, 7 predicted proteins | sample ArcOceMetagenome_3_FD_187444 | JGI IMG/M metagenome (GOLD analysis project Ga0209713, IMG submission 187444) | Marine eukaryotic phytoplankton communities from Arctic Ocean - Arctic Ocean- Svalbard ARC20M Metagenome (SPAdes) (version 2) | ecosystem: Environmental > Aquatic > Marine > Oceanic...
GCCGACGGTTTTGAGCATTTTGAGATTTGGCACGTGCGCACCTCAAAATGTCGCCGCGGCGACATTTTGAGGATTTTGAGGTTTGGCGCCCTCAACAACGGATTTTTAACCATAGGGGTAGGCTAGGTGCCGATTCCGCGCTTTGGGCTTGCTCCCCGATAGATGGCTGCAATTGACGTGCTCATCGAGGTGTAGCGCTTGAATATGCGTTTGTTTAAAGATGATTCTCACTAGAGAGTTTGAAAGCCTCAAAGCGTGGCACCGACGCGCCATAACTCATGACATGACGGTCTAGCGCACCGTCGTGGCGGTGGTGCAGAGTGCGGGAAGGTGGAGGTGCTGGCTCCCGCATGGTGCGTGGCGGTGCCGATTGACGTGCTAATCGAGGTGTAGCTCTTCACTACACGTTTGCTGGAAGATGAACCTGACTAGAGAGGTTGAAAGCCTCATAGCGCGGTGCCAGCGCGCTACAGTTCATGACATGACAATCTAGAGCGCCGTCGTGGCGGTGGTGCAAGGACCACGAGCGAGAGCGCGACCTTCGGCTACGGCTCGCCGCACGCGCAGAAGGAGGGTAGCCCGCCCTGGAGCGGGTGGGTGGTCGGACAGACGCTCTTACGGCATCTGGCGGGTGGGTGGGTGGTCGGACGCGGCCTCCCCGGGACCGGGTGGTGGGTGGTCGGACAGGACGGGACTCCGACCTCAGGTCGCCACCCGGCAAAGGCACCCGGCGCCGGGACTTGCTTGCCTAATGCGCCAAGTTATCATGCGCATGCAGCACGCAAAAACAGGCAAACTAGAACAGAAGGAAAATACGTGATTTTACGCATTTACGGATTTCGGGCGGGCAGCGCCCATCGGGAGGGAGGGTGCCACGCGCATCCGGAAATCAACAAGTTGCCGGAAGTTTGCTCTGCTACACCCGCGTAAACAGCGCGACCAAGCAAACACCATGGACCCGACGGGCCAACCCGCCGACCCTGCGTCGGGCTGGCAGCCCGTGTCCGAGTGCCAGCACGCCTTCAATTTGAGCAGCTTCCTCGAGAATGGGCGCGTCCAGCAGCACCTTTGCCGGGCGGGCGCGGCCTTTGGCACCTGCGACGCGTTGCAGAGGATGGGCAACTGCTCGAGCGTCCGCGTCGGCCGCTTCGAGAGGCCGGTGCAACGACAGCAGCCGCTGCGCTGCGGCGTTGACACTTGCTGTCCGCCATGGCGCGACGGTGCGAGCTGGGTCGACGGTCTGCGCTGGGACTCAAAGGAGGCGGTGTCGCCGCCCGGGTGCGCAGCCGGCATGAAGATGCGCTGGCTTGGTCGCACCGAGATCGAGCAATGCCTGCGTGGCAAGCTGCTCATCTTCCAGGGCGACTCGCTCACGCGCCAGCTGTTCAACCGCCTGATATGGTGGGTGCGTGGGCTCCCTTCGGTTGTCGAGCACTACTACCAGACGGACGCCTACTACGCATTTTCCGAGGAGGAGGGCGACGAGTTCTTCACTCGGAAGGACCGTGTGACAAGTAGCGGCGAGATCAAGCACAAGTCGTCCTGGCAACTCATCGACGCCGCCGTGCACGGCAATGCGACGCTCGACACGGGGCGGGGCCACCTGCTCTACCAAAGCTTCCGCAACAGCCGCTTCGGAATTGACGACGTGATCGCGGGGAGTCGCTTCATGTCCGCTGGTGGAGTTCGCAACTCCTGCAGGCGGCAGGACCCGACGCAGGGGTGCAGCGTGAATGAGCGGGCGGGCGGCGGTGCACCAGGCGTGCCGTGGGACGCGTCGCGGCTGCTCGGCCTGGTGCAGGGCAACATGGGGCAGCTCGCCATTCACCGCGCTCGTCCGGCCGCCTCGGGAGGTGGCTGGGACCGCGCTCACTTCAGCGTGCGCGTGCTCGCGGAGACGGCGCCGCTGTTTCTCGAACGCAACGTCATCTGCGTCACCACCAGGAGCAATGGCACGGGCGGCGGCACCATTGACCTGTCGGCGCTGCTCGAGACGATCAAAATTGCGCACGGCGACGCCCTCCAGCTGCCGACGCTCTGCTCGCACGAGGACGGCCACTTCCAGTGCTCGTTCAACGCGTACAACGAGCGGGTCAACTTCTTCAAGCGACCGCTGAGCGGCGACTGCCGTGACCTGGCCAGCCTGAACACGGTGCAGCTCATACTGAGCTCGCTGTGTGGCCAGTACACCTCGTAGCTAGTGTGGATAGTTGAGTATGGGGAAAGAATAGTCTCCCCAGCACGCACCCCTCCAGAGCACCACTCCTCCAGCTTCACACCTCTCACTCATCGCGCCATCGCGGCGGGCCACAGCACCCGCACCACCTTGCGCATCAGCTCGTGCGTCTCCGCCGCGGCGCTGCCGACCTTGGCGGCGTCGAGCGTGGCGCGCAGCCACGCGTCGCCTCCGCGCGACGGCGCGTCGGCGCGCAGCAGCGCAGCGAGCACCGCCTCGCCGCTCGGCGTGCAGAACTCCGGGTGCGCCTGGACGCTGAACGCGTGCGGCCGCTGCGCCGTCTGCGCACCGAGCGAGTTGCCGAGGCGGCCGCGCGTGACGGCGGTGCGCGCGACGGTCGCCGACGCAAAGTAGGCGGCGGCGTGCGCCGGGTTGGTGGTGGAGCAGCCGAGCAGCGCCGCCGATGTCGGCAGCCGCACCACGACGTCGTTGTGGTGGAAGAGCAGCGTCGTGAGCGCGCGCTCGCCGCCGCCGTCGCCGCCACCAAGGACGTCGGTGCCAAGCGGCGTGAGCTCAAACGTGCACGCGCCGGCCTGCAGGCCGTGCTGGCTGTTGCGCTCGACGCGGCCGCCGAGTGCCGACGCGAGCAGCTGGTGGCCGAAGCAGACGCCGAGCATCGGCCGCCGCTTCGCATCGAGCTGCCTGATGAGCATCTCGAGCGGCTGCACCCACGGCGCCTCCTCGTCGTCGCGGTAGCGGGCCGCCACGCTCGCCAGGCTACCCGGCAGGATGAAGCCGTCGTACGAGCCGAGCCGTGGCAGGAACTGCATGACTCGCTCCTTGGCCACGTCGATCTCCTCGAGCTCCACGCTGGCGCCCAGCGCCGCGAACAGCTCGCGAAACATCGGCAGCACCTTGTCGTTGTAGTCGCTGCCGTCGCGCGGGTTGAAGATGCACAGGCGGACCTGCGCCGGTCCGGGTGCAGCGACGTCGGCCTGCTCAGCCTCGCTCCCGTCCGTTGGCGCCGCGTCCGCCCCGTCCGCGGCGCGGAGCTGCAAACGGAGAGTGGAGAGCAGCCGCTTGAGCAGAGGGCGGGCGTAGAGGTAGGTGAGCGTCGCGCCGGCGGCCAGTAGGTTGGCTGCCAAGCCTAGCGCTAAGCGCTGACCCCACTGACTGGCTGGCCGCATCTCGCGTCTGCTATCTTGCTTGCATGCGAAAGTTATGGAGGTTTTCGGGCACCTGGACCCGAGCCCCAGGATCCAGTTTCCCAGCGGACTTTCTGGCGTTTGCCACGCCCCTAGGCGGGCACCCCTCCAGGTTGCCCGCGCGGACGGTCGCCACCCGTCCGACATTGTTGATTCCTTTTCTGCCAACCACCGCACGAACCAGCGACTCTTATGAAACTCTGTATCATGCAGTAAACAGCTGACTTGCCAAATTTGGGGGGAAATTAATTCAGCCCCCTTTTTCCTCGCCTGCGGCGTGCTCCGCTCGGCCCCACGGTGCCGTGGCGAGCGAGACATCATCGATCGGCCACGGGACGTGGCTGCGCCGCCGCCGATGCCACCACGCTATCCGGCGCCTCTCGTCGCCCCGATTCTGAGGCCGGCCACCGACGGCATAGGACCGCCCTAAGGATGGCCTCGGCCGTGCTCCAATGGCCCATGTCCCGAATGGATGAAGAAAAACAACTCCGAGACCGCGGTCGGCTCGCTCAACGCGACGGCCTCAAACCATTCGCGCCGACTCGTCCGTGTGACCAAGGTGGTGCTCAGCCAGGAGAAGGAGGGCGAGGGCGACGAGCCGACCGAGACCGAGGACGAGGAGGGCCGCGTCTTCTGCAAGGGCACGAAGGCGACGTTCGACGTGCGTTCAGCGTGCGTTCGACTGCCTCCGGGGACGCACTGCCCGCACTGCACCGAGATCCCGCCGTACGAACCCGAGCCACTGCCCGACAACGGGCCGCTGCGTGAGACTCCGGTACCACCGCCGCCCGGCCAGCTGCCGTGCGATCGCGAGAGCGTCGGCAAGGGCATCAGTCAGTCAGCACGCACGCACCAGGCCTCCGTCCGGGCGCCGTGCGCCGCCGCGACGCCGACGAGGACAAAGGGTGCGACGAGGAGAAAACGGGCCTCCGGGTTTTGGGGTCGCTTATGGACGTAGCTAACTTCTTTTAGAGTCTGTTTTACTCGGTGTTAGGCATTGTTGCTCCTGAGCCTGCCAAAGTTGGAGGTGGAGGCGGAGTGCCCCGAGGTTTTCTGCCGTGGCTCGGGCCGCGTCAATGGCGACGCCGCCCTGGCTCTCGGCGCTCAACCTCTCCACGGGCTTCCCGCTGAGCGACGCCCTGAGCGCGCTGCCGCAATTCAGGAACGGCTCTAGCAGCACCTCAGCTGGCACCGCGCTCGCCGAGGCCACCGCGCCGGGCACCTCGTCGGTGTGCCAGCAGCTCTCGCGCTACATCGGATGCCCGTGCACCGATATGCCTGAGCTGGCGGCACGCGTCTCGTGCTCAGCGGGCAGCACGCGCGCCTCCGCGCTCATCGGCAGCAGCATGGCGATGCTGATCGACTTCAAGCCGTGCGCCGAACCGCCGGTGATCGATCTCGAGCTGCTCGATGAGTCGGGCGCGGCGAGCGTGCCGCTCAAGGGGATGACGCTCTTCGGCGAGTCGCGCACCTACCTGCCCGGCCTCAGCATGAAGAGCCTCGCCGGGCTCGTCGCGGTTGTGTCGCTCCAGGGCAATGTGCAGCGCGCCAACGTATCGGTCGGCTTCGACGGCTGCGTCGGTGGCTTCGGCGTGCAGCGCTGCGGCTCGCAGCTGCACCACGCGCTGCCGCTGTGGGTGCTGCGCGGTGCGCCCGTCTCCTTTGGGCACAGCTGCTCGGGCGAACGCGGACGGGGTGGCGCGTCGTCGTCGTCGTCGTCGTCGTCTGCAGCCGCGACGGCCGCGGCGGCCGCGGCTGCCAAACTGCGCAGCCAAGCTCGCTTCGCGCTTCCCACAGCGGCGTCGCTTCTGGCGACGAGAGCGACGGCGGGCAGCGACGAGCGGCGCAACGCGCTCCTTCCCGACCCGAGCTGGCCGGACGCCCGAGGCGAGTCGTCGTCGTTGCCGCGGAGGTGAGGCTGTAAGTAGTTGTAGGCCGTGTGTTCAGTATCATGATTTTATACTAGCGCCTTCAGCGCAGTAAATCCACGCATGCAAAATTGGTGTATGCAGGTAAATTGGTGCATATGGAGGTTTTTTCACAGACCGTCTTGTTCAACACTGGAGAAAAGATCACACCGGCCTCGTCACTCCTGCGGCGCGTAGCACTGCGCTGGCGGCGTCCACACGGCCAGCGTGTTGGCCTGCTCGATGCCGTCAACGACCAGCCTGCGCTGCAGCGCACCTGAGGCGCCGACGGCGTACGAGGCCAACGTACCGAGGTCGGTGTCCACCTCGAGTAGCATCTCGCCGCCTGGCGAGAGCGCACACTCGCGCGGATTCGTCCCGACCGTCTTGGTGAAGCCTACGAGCGAGAGCGTTCCCTCAACAGCATCAACCGCGTACGTGGCAATCTCGCCCGTCGGACGGTTGCGTCCGCACACGTGCAATACATCGGCAAGTGGCGAGAGCATGATGCGGGTGGGAGCCGCAGGTCCTCCCCACCCGGCTCTGCTTGAGCTGGAGGGCCCTGGCCCCGTCCCAGTCTCGGTGGTGGCGAGCTGCTGCAGCTCTCGTGGGCGTGTTGGGAGCTCCGCCGTTCCGGGCGTCGCCGGCGTCGCCGCGACGTCAAAGGGGCGCCTCCACCTCGAGCACCTCGGCCAGTGCCAGACGCCCAGTTTCCCCGAGAGCTCGTAGATGACGTATGCGACCGGAAGCGTCGGGTGCAGCGTGATCTGGCGAGGTCGCATCGGCAAGTGGACGGTGTCCTCGATCGCCGCGGTCCGCGGGTTGACGATGTGGATGGCCCAGACGGGCGAGGCCATGATTGCGAACGTGCCCGCATCGACGATGAGGACGAGGGCATCCCTGCCGCAGGTCTCGTCGGTGGCAACGTAGTGAATGTGCGAGGTCGGATGGAGCACAGGCGTGGCCATTGCAGTCGAAGCGACGAGGGAGGCGGCGCGGGCCGACACGAAGCCTGCGCTGCGCCACGACAGAATCGCCGCGTTGCCACCGACCTCCCCTGGCGGGTTGCCGCCAAAGTTTCCGACCAGCAGCTTGCCGGCCGGGTGGATTGCCAGCGAGTCCGGCGCCTGACCATGGGCTGGCGCCGCGCCCGTGGCCGTCGCGACAAAGCCGGGCGGCGCAGATGCCGATGGCCTCGAGAACAGGAACGTGGCGGTGCGCAGCGCGCACTCGACCGCACATTCGGCGGTGAAGCCCATCCCGCCGCCAGCCGGCCTCGCGAGGAAGTCTGCAGGGGGAACTGAGCCGTCGCAGCAGAGAGACGAGCCAGCGGCGAGCGTGCACGTGCCTGGGAATGGCAGCAGCGCCTCGCTGTACGAGCCCAATGCCAGGGTGCTGCCGAGCTTGTTGAGCGTGTCCAGCTCGTACATATGCGTGCCTGCCGACGACCAGCCGCCCACGACCACGACGGGCGGAACAACTCCGTCCTGCCGAGTCGTGGCTACGAGTACGTTGCGGCGCCATGAGATGTGCGCTATTAAAGAGAGGGTCACGGCAAGCGCCGCTGCGCTGTGCTTGGGCGAGAGCATTGCGCAATTCCGCGATTGCGGGTTTTGCTGTGAAGAGAGTGTGCGAGGTGTGATCGACCCGTCGGTAGCTTGCTTGCTTGCTTTACCACACTCGTCACACCGAACATACGTCGGTCGATCTTCAACTTACCAGAATGATTATCGGTATGTCTCCGTGACGCTGATATGCAAATCTCACCATCCTTCCGCGATTGCCACCGGAGGGCGTTTACCAGTTTACCAGTCTACCAGTCTACAGTACTGGTACCACAACAAACACCAGCTACTTCTACTCCACGCCCTCACTTGTGCGCGTTCCTCGCCCAGTCGATGGTGGGCACCGGGTCCTCCAGCTCGCAGCCGCCCGACTCGGCAGTGTCCCACACGACGACGAACTTGGCGAAGGAGTCGGGGTCGCGCGTGCGCCGCGGGTCGGCGAGCATGCGCATCGCGTCGACGACGTCGCGCATCCGCTTCAGCGGGTCGGTCAGCGCGAGCAGGTGGGCGCGCAGGCTCGTCGTCAGCGAGAGGCGCGCCGCCAGCCAGAGCGAGAGCGCCGCGTCGTTCTCGGGCGGCGCCGCCTGCGCACGGAACAGCGGGTGCGTGCGCGGGTCGCACACCGTCAGCCCGAGCTCCTCGTCCTGCGTGCACGGCGTCAGTTCCAGCGGCGCCGCCGAGTTCTCCAGCAGGTCTCGAGCCGCCGCCGCCTCGACGCGCAGCCGTTGCGCGTCGTCGTGGCTGAGCTGCGACGACGAGGCCACCGGCTCGTCGTCGAGCGGCGCCACGAGGCCGAGCCGGCCGCCAGAAGGAGTGCGCTCGTCGAGCAGCGAGAGCAGCTGCAGCCTTCGGCCGCCGACTGCGTGCGCGACGCCTGGCGGCACGTGGCGGTCGTTGGTCCGGAGCAACTGGAGCTCAACGCCGACGCTCGTGCCCCACGCGAGCGTCGCGAAGCGGCCGTCGTGGTACCGCCACGCCTCCCACTTGAGCGCCGGGCTGACGGCGCCGTAGCGACGCTGCTTGTTGGGCTCGTCGACCGAGAGCGTCAGGCACTGCTGCGGGAAGAGCGTGGTGGGCAGCCGGAGCACCGGTAGCCGGTATGCGGTGGCGGCGGTGGAGAAGCGGCGCGTGGATGCGCGCAAGCTGCATGACCGCATTTTTGCAGAATCATGCAAAGATGCAAGTCTGGCATTACAACCAGTATAAGCTGTTGGTTCGAGACGGCGCCCGAGCCACAAACCGGGTCCGGCTATAGTGAATCTGGGGTCCAATTCTGGCTTGGGGTCCGAGGTGTGTAGTTGAGGTAAGCTAACAGCGTTAAACCGTTAAACACGTGAAGATGCATGTACTAAGTAGTAAGGAACGTAGCCTGCATGAGCGGGATGACCACTCGGCGGCGTCATCGGCGTACGTAGGCGATACATGAGCTGTTGGCATACGAGCGAGACGGCACCCGGGCCACAGACCGGGTCCGGCTATAGTAAATCTGGTCTTCGTGCGAACGGAGCCGAGGTGTGTAGTTGAGGTAAGCTAACAGCGTTAAACCGTTAAACCAGCCAACCCAAACTTTTTCAATCACACCAGTCAAAAACCAACAAATACACCCCAAAAATTCAACTTCCCCCACTCCCGGTGTGGACACATACGCGGCACACCACCTGTAGCCTACGTAGGACCTACGCGTAGGGGCCCGAGCCGTAGCCTACGTAGGAAAGACCTACGGGCACCCCCCCCCTGCAGGACACCTTTGGGTGGTTATCACCCCCTGCCCCCGAAGGTCAAACGTGACGAATTGGTTGGGCGCGACGCGCCCCGCCGGCAGCCCCCCAAAAGGAAAAGACAAAAACCGCACAAAAAAAGGGGGTGGTGATCCACATAAGGATTCGATCCTGTGGGCTGTGGAATCGAACAGTCGTTATGTATGTGACCACTCACTAGGCCACGGACGGGCGATCTCGCGATCACCTCGACAACACATACACATTGTATATGTTGACAGAGCCAAGCGCAGCATGCCCCCCTGAGCCGAGCCGTAGCCTACGTAGCACGTAGGACCTACACGTAGGCCACGGCCGCGTAGCCTACGTAGGACGTAGGCTGGCCACACAACCCACTCCCAACCCACCACTTTCCAATAACCAATATTCAAAAAATCATCCCAAACCACCAACTTCCTACCTCACAACCCCAACCCAACTACCAAAACCATCAAATACCTACTATCACCATCACCCTCAAATACCTACCTTATTTAAAATCCCCCCCAATTTTTTCCTCGCCTGCGGCGTGCCTTGTTTGAAAACTTGACGTTCGTTCGGCGTGCTGGCTGCACGGCTGCGAGTACCTGAGACACGCAACCGGTGGCGTCTCACGGCCTCTCTCGGCGCGCGCGAGCCGCTCCGTGCTCCGATGCCAACTGCTGACAAAGGTGCGCGTAGCCTCTAGCCCGCGCGCTCCACTAGCACGTCGGTTTTGACAGCTTGCGTGACGCGGCCGCTCCGCGAAGAATCCGACGACGACCTGAACCCCGACGCTCTACCTCCGCACCATGCTGCGACTGTCGGATGTGCGTGCACGTCGCCTGACCTCGCCCCGCCGGGCTAATGACTGGTGTTGAGCGCTTGGGTCTGCTGTGCGCTCAGATGAGTACTACGCCACCGACGACGAACACGATTACCAGGAGGAGGAGCCGCAGCCGAGCGAGGCTCCCAAGCTGGCTCCCAAGCTGAACCCCGCGCCCGCGTCAGTAGAGTACGGCTACTACAGTGACAGCGAGGACGAGGAGGTCAGGCAGCAGTTGGAGGGCGCAGAGCGACCCGAGCGAGGCGATGCACCGACGCCGAAACCAGCAGCCGCAGCAGCGGGCAGCAGCAGCGGCGGCATTCCCGCGGGCGCTCCGGCGGTGGCGACGTTGCGGCCGAGGCGGAGCCCCTCGTTTGCTCGGCAGGGCAGCAGCGGCAGCGGTGGCGGCTCGCAGCCATCGTCGCCGCGCACTCCCAGGGAGAAGGCGGAGGCGGTGTACGCGACGCAGTACCGAAGCCTCGAGAAGGCTGCGGCCGAGTTTGGGACGCTCGGAAGGGACGAGCAGCTCAAGGCCAATATGGCGGCGGTGGCGGCGGGCGGCAGCGCGGCGCGGCAGCCGGCGTACGAGGCGGGGGTGGAGGGAAAGGACTCAGAGGAGGAGGAGCGCGCGCGCGCGGCGACCATCGTGCACGCGACCTACCGCAAGAGTGGCCTCTCCTTCCGGGACCAACGGAGGCTGTACGAGGAACGCCTGGGCGCAGCGAAGAAGCTGCAGGCGGCGCGGCGGGGCAAGCAGGCAAGGCAGCAGGTGCAGGAGGAACGAATGCGTGCGACGACGCTGCAGGCGCGGCAGCAAGCGCGGGAGCAGCAGCAGCGAATGGCCGCCGCGCGCGGGCGCGCCGCGTCGCCGTCGGCGCCCTCGGGCTCGTCGCCCAACGTGAGCGTCGGCAAAGCGGGCGCTGTGCTCGAGTGGGGATCGACGGCAGCGCCGCCGGCTGTGGTGCCGCTCCAGCCGGCACCCCAGCGGCCATCCAAGTCATCGTTGGTCGCTAAGAAAGCGGCGAAGTGGCCACCGCCTCAGCCCGCGCCCTCTACGTCGCCGCCTCCGCGGCCGGAGGCAACCGCAGTGGGGGTGGTGCCGCCGATGCTGGCCGAAGAATTGATCGATGGTGCCGACGCCACCAGCCGCAACGATGCCGCCGGCGGAGCGCTCAGCCCCGCGCCTCATCCCCAGCGCTACCCAAGTGAGACCGACGCTCCGTTTGTGATTGCTCGGGTGCAAATGGCAAAGGAACGATCGAGCTCCGGGCCTCTGCCGCCCGCATCGCCTCTCGCTGTCGCCCTCGCAGCCAAGGGCAGTGCATCGCAGGCCTGTGGGCCCACCAGCTCCGCAGACGCTGCCGACGCCACCTCGGGAGGTCACCAGCTGCCCGGAAGGGACGTCGAGGACGACGTTGCGGGCGGCGACGACGACGACGAATACGACCTGTTGTACGATGGGCTCAGCACCGACGTGCCGCCTCTCTCCAGCACCGATTCGGGCGCCCGCTCCGCAGCCGCCGTGGCTGCCATCGTGGGCCCACCCGGAATGTCGCCCCCAGCGGCGCTGCTCGGGGATTCTCAGCTGGCGCCCCACGCACGCCGCTCGCCTCCGCCGCGGCCATCGCAGCCACATCGTCTCGGCTCGACGTCACGCGCCTTGGAGAGGGCGAGGGCGGCCAAGGCGGCGCAGGTGGAGGCGGATGCGCGCGAAGCGGCAAGAGACGAGGCGAGGGCGAGCGCAGGGGCCGACACCGCTTCGCCCACCGCCCGAACGACGCATGGCGCCGCCCGTGTGATCAACGTGGCAGCGTCCAAGGACCCGCTGGCGCCTTCGGAGGGCGGCGTGGGCGCGGACCCTGGGTGGCTCGCGCACGTGGAACGCACGTCGTCGCAGCGAGGGGAGGAGGAGGCGGACGCACGGAGGCGGCCTGGCGCGGCAGGGGCGGCCATCGATGCGACGCACGAGGAGGCGGCGATCCAAGCGGTTGCGCTGCAGGCGCTGCGAGCGGCGATGCCCGCCTGGGACCCGCTGGGCGTGGGCGCCGCGCTCGGCGTCGTGGCGGTGCCCAAAGCGGCGAAGCTCCGTCGCGCCATCGCGATGGCACAGAGCGTCGGCGTGGCGGCTGAGACGGTCGCGCCAGCGGAGGCGACGCTGGTGGAGGTCGACAGGCAGGAAGAGGCGAGGGCCAAGGTAAAGGCGCGCAAGACGGCGGAGAAGCGACTTCGGGCGGCGATGCCGCCGCCGCTGCTGCCGTTTGCGCCGGTGGCGGATCCGACCATGCTGCACACGTCAATCGTCGCGGCGCGTACGGCGGGCGTGGCGGAGGCGACGGTGGCGGCGGCGGAGCAGAGGCTCTCAACGGCGCAGAGGGCGGCGCTGGCTTCCGAGAAGGCAGCAGCGGAGAAGGCGGCAGAAAAGGTGGCGGCAGACAAGGTGGCGGCGGAGCAGGCGGCGCGGGAAGCGGCGCGGAATGCAGCTCGCGGGGCGGTGGAGGCGGCACGGGCGGAGGCGGAGGCGGCAAAGAGGGCGGCGCAGGAGCAGGCGCGGGCGCGGGCGCAGGAGAAGGTGAGGGAGCGTGCGGCGGCGCGCGCGGCGGCGCGTGCGGCGGAGGCGCAGCGAGTGCCAGCTGCGCCCTCGGCGTGGGACTTTCTTGGGATTGCGGAGATGCGGCACGAATCGTCGGAGGGGTCGGGATGGGCGCTCGAGGAGCCGGAGCAGCCGACGCTCACGCGAGAATTCGCCGAGATTGCCGGGCTTTCGCGCCGCTTCGACCCGTTTGGGCTGACGGCGATGGAGGATCAGGAGTGGGCGGGCACAGCGTCGGACGCCTCCGCGGGCAAGGGCAGGGCCAAGGACTCTGCCAAGGCGGAGGCGGCGCACTTCGTTGGGCTTGTTAGCTTCCTCGCAAACAAGGACGGCGGCAGCGGCAGCAAGGGCGGTGCGCCTGCGGGCGCTCCGTCTGGTGCCGCGCTGCAGGCGCGTGCCAAGGCGCTGACGGCGGAGGCGAGGCGCAACGCGGAGGCTCAATACCACGAGGCGAGACGCGAGAAGGCGCAGGGGGGCGGCGCGAGCACCATAGGGGGCGGCGCAAGTTCGAGCGTCGATCTCGAGATTGACGCGGCGCTTCGTGTCATCGAAGCGGCTGCGACGCCGACGCCAAAGCCGAGGCCGCCTCTCGAGACTGTTTGGAGCCTCGAGAAGGCGCTGATGGAGGAGGGCGATAGGATGGAGCAACGAGGCTCGAGACCAGCGCCGCCTCCCAACACGCCGACGGTGACGGCATCGCAAACAGATGCGGCGTGGAAGGCGGCGGTGGCGGGTGCCGACGGTTACGAATACCACTACTCTCTCGGCGTGGAGACGATCAAGGAAGCGGTCGCGGCGGCGTCTCCGGTCGGGACGCGGCCTGGGAAGCAGGCTGCAAAGGACGCTGCGGCCTACTCGTACGAATACTACGAGGAGGTGCAGCCACGCGCGACCGCAACGGAGGTCGTGCTGCACAAGAGCGACACCACCGCGCGCATCGGCCTCACGCTCATGTCGCAGAGCGACGACGAGCCGCCGCGCATCAAGGCGATCGCGCCCGGTACTCTCGCCGCCGCCGCCGCCGGTCTCGAGCGCGGGATGGCACTGCTGTCTGTCGACGGGCGGCCGATCCAGGGCCATGCCGAGGGCACTGCCGCGCTCAAGGCGGCGACGGGGAACGTGCTGCTGACGGTCGTCCAGATGAGCGACAACCCGGCGACGCCCACCGAGGAGCCGCCGGTCGCATGGGCGCCGTCCACGGCGCTGCTCAGGGCCAACGCCAAGGCGGCCACTGAGCAGAAGGCCAACGCGGCCGAGGAGGTTGACTACGAATACTACTACTACGACGACGACTCACCCGGCGGCGGGAAATGGTTGTCGCCGCTTCGATCGCCGTCGCTGTCGACGGTGGCGGAGGAGCCGACGCTGGCCGCGTCGAGGAGCGGCGGTGGCGAAGACGACTATGAAGAGGACGGCAAGGACTCGACGCGCAGCTACAACCATTACTTGGTCCGTATTTGACTGGACTGTGGAGGTGCGATTGAGTTCGGACGTGGCACAACAGTCTGACTGCCACGCCGCACAAGTAATATTTGTGTGCGCGTGTGTGATAAAGAGAGCAGGGATGGTGATTCGTATTTGAGTCTATGATCAGGCACGACCCACAAGCAGTTGACTGGTCCACTCCGGGGGAGGGAGTAATTCGGTGGAGCCGAGAATGTCCACAAGATCGGCCAGAATGTCCACAAGATGGTCGTCTTGTCGACTTCGCGGCCAGCCACTGGCTGGCCGCCGCTGGCGTCCAC
>Ga0209713_10001576_pt1 | contig 13744 bp, 7 predicted proteins | sample ArcOceMetagenome_3_FD_187444 | JGI IMG/M metagenome (GOLD analysis project Ga0209713, IMG submission 187444) | Marine eukaryotic phytoplankton communities from Arctic Ocean - Arctic Ocean- Svalbard ARC20M Metagenome (SPAdes) (version 2) | ecosystem: Environmental > Aquatic > Marine > Oceanic...
TTCGACCCGCGCCTGTGCGACCAGATGCAGGGGCGGTTCCGTGAGAGGATCCTTTCCGCTCCGCTGGTCGGGTGCGACGACCTCAAGTCGGCCGTGCACCGCGCCTTCACGTCGTGGTCGGCCAACCACCCCGCGATTCACTTCCTCGACGTGACTTCCGAGTGCGAGGCCATTGGGCAGCCGGGCGAGGGCTGCCACCTGGCCGAGATATGGATCACCGCCATCGGGGACGAGGCGGAGACGACCGGCGTCGGCTCGAGCGAGGGCACGGCGGCCGCGTTCGCCAGCACCTACGGGCGGCTGACCGACCGCTTCGTGTACACCAATGGCCAGCAGCCGTTCACCGCGTTCGACGAGTACGGCAGCACGAGCCCGCGCCAGGTCTTCGAGACGTACAAGGCGACGATGACCTTCAACAGCGGTCTCTGCTGGTACCTCGACTCGACGTTCTGTTCGAGGATGCATCTGCTCAAGCAGGCGAGCTCGCCGGGCGCCGTGCTGCTGATCGTCAAGCTGCTGCTCTTCGTCACGTTCGCGCTGTCGGCGGTGATCGTGCTCGGGCAGCTCACGTGGCTGCTGCGCGCGACGTGCCGCGGCGACGGCGACGACGACGGCCCGACGACGTGCGTCCAGAAGCTCGAGCGGACGATGGACGTCATCTCGAAGTGGTCGACGACGGGGCTGCTGACGCGGCTCGTGCTGCTGTGGGCGCCGCCGATTCTGTACTTCTCGATCTTCCTGCCGTGCTGGGACTGCTACGACTTCGAGGCGGCCGCGACGCACGAGGTGGGCCACGTCCTCGGGCTGAGCCACCCCGACCGCGCCGCGCTCGAGGTGTGCGACCACGAGCTCTGCGGCCCGCCGGGGCAGAATCTCTTCCACGTCGGCCTCGCGAGCGGCGCGGCGCGCCGGATGGACAACGCCAGCTGCGCGCACCCGTGGGACGACGTCGCCGTCTTCGGCGCCGACGCGTACGCCGACGCGGTGGCGGCGGCGGGCGTCCTCGGCAAGGAGGCGGAGGAGCTCAGCGTCGGCGGCGCCACGGGGGTGCCGTTCCGCAAGTCGATCATGGAGGCCTTCACGCAGAACAACCCCGAGGTGTGCCTCTTCGCCGACGACCTCGAGGCGATCACGGTGCTCTACCCGGCGTGCTCGCACGCCATCTCGGCGCCCGCCTGCTACAAGGTGCAGCACAACATCGGCTGGCTGCGGCTGCTCGCCAACGTCGGCACGCCCGTGCTCGCGTCGACGGTCTTCGTGCTGCTGCTCGCGGCGGTCGTGCGCCGCCACCACCTGCGCGTGCTGCAGCGCGCCCGCCACCTCGCCAAGGCGGCGTCGCGCGACCTCCGGTCGGCGCGCGGCCACGCGACGCGCCACCGCGCCGAGGTGCGCGAGCTCGAGAGGGAGCTGCACGCCCAGCGCCTCACCGAGAAGGAGCGCGTCGAGTCGCAGGCGCAGGCCATCGGTGTCACCATCGGCAACGACCTTGCGCGCGAGCACATCCGCCGCGCCACGCTCGACGCCGCCAACGCGCAGGCCGCCGCCGCGACCCTCGCGCGCGGGCAGGCGGCCGCGCCCGCCGTAGCCGCGGGCGCGATACCGACGACCGCCGTCATCATCGAGGAGGGCGGCGAGTCGTCACCCAAGGTGGCGGTGGCCGCCTCGTCGTCCGTGCGGAGACGGTCGTTCGCGCTCAAGCTCAAGATGATCAAGATGCCGACGGGCCTGCCGCCGCTGACGTCGCGGGGCCGGCGGGGCTCGGCAGGGGCCGGCCGAAGCGCCCTGCAGCTCAGCAACCTGGAAGGCGCGGCCCCGATCTCGCCGGTGTAAAGTAGAGCCTAGAGCGGTGGAAGTGCTTTTGGCTTTTTAGCTCTGTTTCGTTTGCATGGTGCGATATTTTCGGCTTTGTTTCTACACCGAGGATCGTGCTGCCATCCTCGTCGCGAGGAAGACCCAAAAGACAAGAACGGTTCTCGGCTCAGGGTACAAACCAGCGCACAGATTGGCTCGGGAGGCTTGCCAAGACGCAAGACCCAAGTGGGGCGAATTCGAGACCTTCTGATTACTGTAGCACGCCCTGCCCTACACCCAGGGCCGTTCGAGTGCACGGAGGAGGTCATCAGCTTGTATGGTGTCTAGAAGACGCTGTACTGGACTTAATTTACACCACTGCCCGCTCTCGTGGTGTAGGTGGTGTGGTTTAACGCTGTTACACCCCTCGGCATGCGCTGCGCATGCGTAAAGGTAGTTGTTGGCTAACTCGTGCCGTCCAAGAGCCATGGTCAAGGTTGACTGGCTCCTGCTCTCCTCCGAGTACTCTACTCCGCGGCCCGAGTCGTTCGCGCCGCGCGCCGTCGCTGCCGTGGATGACGGGCTGGTGATGGCCGCCGACCACCTGCGCGCCACGAGCAAGCGTGCGAGCAAGGAGAGGTGCGACCTCTATGAGCTGGAGCAGCTGAGCGGCGAGAGGCACGCGCAGTTCCAGACGGTGCCCGACGCACTCTACGGGCGCTGGAAGGACGTGCACCAGCTGCAGGCGATCGAGCTGCTGCCCGCGCGCATGGGCGCCGGCACCACGATCGGCGGCGACGCGGTGGTCCTGCTCCTCGACCAGTTTGCGGCGGTCAAGGGTCTGCCGCACAACGAGCTGGCCTCGAGACTCGCTGGTGCGTGTGGCAGAGCGTCGCTCCGGCCGCGGGGCGACGTCTTCCTGTGCCGGCTGAGGCTCGCAGGCGAGCACGAGCTGGCGCTCGGCGGCAACGCGAGTGCCGAGATGATGGGCGACGGCGACTGGCTCGCCAAGGCGCAAAAGTGCGCGGCGGCCGTCGGTGGTATGGAACCTGGTGCGGCATCGACGCTGCAGGAAGCAATCGAGGCTCGGCTCGCTGCAGCTGTGCCACCCGCCGCGCCCGCTACCGCCGCCGCGCCTGCCGCGCCCGCTACCGCCGCCGCGCCCGCCGACGCCGCGCCTGCACTCGGCACCCTGACGTGGGAGAACAGCGGCGATTCCGACGACACCGCGGGCGGCGGTGCCGAGGTGACGGTGCGGGTGGCGGTGCCAGCGGCCACGAAGTCGAAGCACGTGAAGCTGCTGATCAAGGCGGAGTGGCTGCGCCTCGAGGTCGAGACGCTCACCGCGGCGGGCGTGCCGAGCCTCCTCGTCGACGACATGCTCTTCTACCCCGTGCAGCCAGACGAGTGCGCGTGGGCGCTCGAGGACGACGCGAAGGCGGGCGTGCGTTGGCTGATGCTCACCCTGCAGAAACGCCACCTCAACATGAAATGGCTCGACCTCACCAGGCGCAACGGCACAGAGTCGTACGTGAGCGCGGCGGCTGATTCGTGATTGATCGCTCGAGCTCGATGCGATGGAGGTGGCGAGGCCAGGCCTGGTTCGTGGTTCACAATTTTACACTGATTTACTAGAGATGTACGCATTATAACAGGGATTGGCGCTCGTGTGATCCACGCGCTTGCTCGTAGCTGCCTCCGCGAAATCATCCGCTGAATCTGAGTCCTCGTGGTCCGGGTCCTGTTTGTCGTGGCCTTTTGGCATCCCGGCCGACAGCTCACGCATTCGCGAGTTGAGTTCCTCGACCGGGAACCTTACCCGGTGTGAGGCGAGCCGCTGCACTCGGCGGTGTTGCTCCTTTGCACGTTGAGCGAGATGTTCACCCTCCTTCTCGGCGGCCACCTGGTACAGATCACTTCGCACGCGGATGAAGGCGAGCTTGTGTGGCCAGCGAACGGTGGTGATGATGCCGGTGGCGAGCATCGAGAGCACCGAGAAGTCGAAGGTTGAGATGTACTGCTGCTTCGGGGAACTACCCAAATCTCCAAAGTAGGACCATTCCACCATTGCGCCCTGCTCCGACGGGAAGGTGTACCGACCTCTCCGCCACAGGCCATCGATCAGGGAGATGACGAGCGTGAGGCCGAGCGCCATTCGCATTTTAGGCGCCTTCTGATTACAGCAGTCCATGCAGATGAACAGGGTCTGCCCAACAAAGAGGAAGAAAGCGTCCAGGACCTCAGCGATCAGCAGCATCCTTCCTGCGCTCACCTTGCGCATCTCCTCACCCACTGGGTCGGACAGAAGCATGATGACGACGCACAGTCGCAGGAAGCCCTGCGTCACGATGAGCAGAACTCCTGCCTCGGTCTTCACCTCCCGTATGGCGGTCTGATTTGTGTTCTCCCGAAAGACCAGCTGCAGCAGCGTCACCACAAAGAGCGAAACGTTGTTGATGGACGGCACCAGCGAGAGAATCGCGTACGGCATCAACACGTCATTACACCCCGACTCGCTCACCGACAAGCCCGTCAGTGCCTGGGCTGTGGTAGCGTTGGTCTTGCCGAGCACCTCCCAGAAAGCCTCGCATTCGAGCCGGTATTCCATTGTGGACAGGTCTGTTCCGGGATCGGTATATCGATCGAGCCACATCATCTTGAAGATGCGCACCAGCACCGAGGTGGCGAGGATAACGGTTCCGATCTGAGCTCCGAGCCGCACCCGTCTAGCGATAAGGAGTCTCGGCAGCTCCTGCTCCCATGCCGGTAGCTCGTTACCGCCGGGCTGCGCCTGCGCAAAGTAGCGAACGCGGATCGACGCGCCACGTAGCGCATCGTGCACGCTCATGATCATCTCATGGTACTGCAGCATGGCTTCGGCCTCGCCGTGGGTGCGGTTCTGCTCGGGCAGCGCCGCCTCCACGAGCTCGTACACACGTGACAGCTTGCGCAGCTCTGTGCAGTCCTCCTCGAGCGCCACCAGCCGCGCCGTTGCGCGACCACGGATCCACGCTTGCTTGGCGCGCAGGAAGAGCTCAACCGATGAAGCAGGCATCCCCTCGGTCGCCGACCTGCGGTGCAGCACCACATTGAGGTTCGACTTTTGCCTTTCCAAGCGTCTTCTTTTAGCCGTCCCTGCCTCGTGGACTGCCTCGTCAACCGTCTGCAGGCCCAAGGCCGACACCAGCGTAACGTCGTCAAAGTGGTGGCGCTTCGTGAGCGGGTCAAAGGCGAGGTTCTCCATCCGCTCGTGTTTACTTTCGGAGGCCGAGCTGGAGTGAACCTCTGCCGCTTGCACCACGTAGCGCTCGCGGCGATTGTCGTAGTGCGGAAGTGTCAACGTGTTCCACACCTGACGGCGCAGCTTGAGCGTCGCGTTATCGACGACGCGGCGCAAGCCCTTGGCGGCGTGTTGCTCAGTTTCTGCACGTTGTCTCTCCACCGCTTCCTTGTGCCGCATCCTCTCGATGCGTCCAATGTGCAGCAGCGTGTGGATTTCTTGCGTGCGATTCTCGTTGTACCCAAAGACCGTCAGCAGCTGCTCTATCGCGTGCATGGAATCGACCCCCAGACAGCTCAGGACCGTTGCAAACTCAGCCACGTCGAGAGTGCCGCTGTTGTCCTTGTCGGCGGACGAGCAGACGATGAGAAGCTCCTCCCTTGGGTGGGCCAGCACGCCCAGCAACGCTTCGTAAGAGGCCGGCGATAATCGAGAGGAGGCGCTCGTCTCGCTCAAAAGCTCGGCGGAGTGCTCTGGCTTGAGCCTCGACTCGTCTTCCGCGTCGCTATCGTGATTCCCTTCCAACGCCTGCCGTTGCAAGCCGGCAATGATCTGATCGTGTTTAGCCTGCAGCGCCAGTGTGACGCGATGAGTGGGCCCCAGAGTCGAGCTCGCTACCTGCACCGCGTCACCGATCTCGTGCAGAGCGGAGCTTAGCTGGCCGCGCTCCCGAAGCAGGTCTGCCAAGTTGCCCATGGCGTTGAGTGTCTGCGGGTGCTGTCGCCCGAGCACCTCCCTCCGGCCAACAAGCGCCTCGCGAAAGAGCACCTCCGCGTCGTCGGGCCTACGCATTGTCTGCATCAGTAGGCCCAGCTGATTCACCCCAATCAGCGTTTCCGGGTGCCTGTCGCCCAACAGCGTGCGTTTCTCCTTCAGGCACTCGCGCAGCAAAGGCTCCGCCTCCTCGAGTTTCGACCCGGCCTGTGACCGCAGTAGTGAGGCCAGATTGTTGAGCGTCGTGATGTGCTGCTTCAGCTCCACAGGGGCGCCTTCATGGCTGCTGGCGTCTGACAAGTCTCCCAGCGCCTTGCGGCGCCCTTCAAGCGCGCTGCGGAACAGAGGTTCTGCCGCCGCGAGCTTCTTCTGCGCTTGGTACACCAGCCCGAGCTCCTCCTCCACCGATGCGGTTGCCTCCGATTCGGCGCCATGCACCTCGCGCCTCCTCTCCACGATGTCCTCGAGCATTGACTGTGCCTCGGCAAGCTTGCCTTGCATGCGCATCAGCCGGGCGCGCAGCTCGTCCGTCCTCATCGTGAGGTCGTGGTGGCGGCCGAGCTGCCGGTGGCAATGCGTCGCTGACTCGTCGAGGAGCGGCTCAGCCTTAGAATAGACGCCCTGCTGCATCAGGAGCACCGCCAGCTGCTGCAAGAGCTGCCATGATGCTCGCTGCTCGGCGGGGACTGAGTGGATCGCCTGCTCGGCCTCTCGGTACGCCCACTCACGCAGCTGCTGCGCAATGATGGTGTCGAGTTCAGCAAAGCGTTTCAGACTATTCACGGCCTCAGCAACGGCCTGCCGATGTGCCGCAGAGTAGAAATGCGCGTGCTTGGTATCGAGGCACCAACGCTGAATCGCTTGCGAGACTTGGTCTGGTTGGTACTGAAGCGCATGGACAAACGACGGGGCGTCATCAGGGACCATCTGCACCGAGAGTCTGGCGCCCGACGCGGCCGTCGCAACCATCTCCAAGAAGCACCATGGCCGCGAGAGCGCCAGTGGCTCCTTCCATGCCGAAACGACCAGGCATGTGTGCCCAATGGCGTCTATATGCCGAGTGAGCACGTTCTGGATCCACAGCGACGGCATCGTCTCGAGACGATCGCAGGCTGGGTCGTAGGAGAAAGGACTGAACCAGTAGAACGTGCGCCGCTCCTCATCAGCCTTGCGAGATGCCTCAAATTCCTCGAGGCCATCAATCAGCGCCTCAAAATTGGTCCCGCCAGCAAAGCTCACGTACACATCGGCCTCGCCCACGAGATCGTCTCGCTCAGCGTCAGTCGCCAGGGCGCCACTCAGTTGGATGGCTTCTGCCAGCGAGGACTGGCAGCGCTCTGCGATCGGCACGAGCAAATGCTGCAGAACGGCATCGGTGCTGAGTCCAGAAATCAGGTGCTTGTGGGCGGCACGAAACGAGCGGAGGCACGCCAGCGAAACACCCTTGCTTGAGAGCGTTGGGTACTTGACCAGCTGAGACGGTGGGAAGTGGAGCGTGCGACCCTTGCCATCGAGGCGAACGGAGACCTTGTCGGCATGCGGCGTGCCAACCACGAGCCCCACCGGCCGCTCTCGCTTCTTGAGTGCGGCCGCGTCGTCCAGGTCGATGCGAACCACATCACCCTGCTGCAGATGCTCTTGCCCCACAACCGCGGAAATACGCATGTCGACCGAGTCCGGTTGGCTCGTTCGCCAGGAACTCCAGGAACTCCTGGCAGGTGCTTTGAAGGAGTTCCTGGCGGAGTTCCTGGCGTGCGACCACGCCGCAGTCAGCGACTTCGTGCTGAGCCCGTTCATTTGCGAGAGCTGCTTGGGCGCCGAGTTCGACGCCTCTAAGTCGGCGAGGCCGAGCCAGTCGATTTCGAAGCATTTGCTCCGCAGCTGCTCGATCTGCGGCGTCGTCAGCTTGTTCCATGAGCCAGGCAGATACCTGTGGACCTCCGCTTTACGGTGGCCGACGCCCTCATACTTGACCACGCGCCGGCCGTCGGGCAATTCTTCAATCACCGTGCCCGCGCCCCGCTTGCTGTGCACCACATCACAGCCCACCGGCAGCAGGTCGCGTGACTCACGAAATGGCTGTGGTGGCAGAGGCAGTTGCTCCGCTGCACGACCAGCTGCTGGTGTCTGTGGCCACAATGGGCGGCGGTAGAACTGCTTGGCTGCTGAATTGTCGAAATTCAGTGCGGTGGCTGCGTCTGACAAGGGCGCGGTGATGGCGTGTCCTGTCGCGCCGCGTGACCCGGGGACGCGGCGCCTGTGCCGCTGACCCGGGGTGACCAATGATGACCCGGGGTCTGAACTTGCTGCCGAGGAGGCTGATCCTGTCGTGTGTGACGCACACCGGCGCTTTCTCCGCTTACGATGCTCCGCTATGCCAATGCCGCTCGTCTCGTCGATGACAGCTGCGACTGTCGGCATGGTGTGCGGTTTGAGATCTCACCCGTTGCCGTTCTTCGCCAGTTTGGCATCACAACTTTCCAGGAGGGGGTGAAGCACCTTTAATCTGTTGACGTACACAGCTTAAAATCGAACGTCTGAACCATCTAAACACCTACTGGAATGCCGACTACCGGCTCTACTTTAAACAATCAACTGCTCGGGCCCATCAGCCAGGAGGGGACAGCTGCGGCATCTGGCAAGGCGTGCGGCGCGGGCGACACGCACCGTCCGCACGTCATGGGGCATGCCTGCGCGACCAGCAGCTCGGCAACCCCCACGGGTGGCTTGTCCCAGATCTCCTCGAATTGCGCGTCGCACGCGACCGCGAGGATCTCGCACGTGACCTGCCGGGCGGGGCATCCCTCCTCGGCGCACGGCCACGGCCCCGTGTCGGTGCACTCGCGCCGGCACGCGCAGATCTGGTTCTTGCGCTTGACCTCGCACGACGGCGGCTGCCCCTTCTTGAGCGGCGCCTTGGCGCACGGGCTCGCGCGCGCGTCGTCCCACGCGCCCTCGCACCACGCGCCGTGGCCCTCGCAGAACTGCGCGCAGCTGAACGCGGTGGCGTTGTCGACGTGGGTGTCGCAGAGCTCCGCGCCGCTGCTGCGGCACTCGTACGTCCAGCCGTCGAGCTCGTCGCACAACGACGGCGTGCCGCCGGGGCGCGCCTCGCCCGGTCGCCGCAGCTGGCCGCCGCCGCCACCCGGCCCGCCGCGCACCTGCCACCCAAAGTCGCCGAGCTCGGAGTCCCGGGAGGAGCCCTCCGAGTCCTTCCAGTCCACGACGCGCGCGACGTGCGCCAACGCGCGCTGCAGCCTGGCGCCGCCATACACGCCGCCGCCCGCTCCGCCGCCGCCGCCGCCGCCGCCGCCGCCGTCGTCGGCCAGGCGCGACAGCAGCGCGAGCCCGCCCGACAGCCCGCCGCCGCCGTCGTAGCCGCGCCACCAAAAGATGCTGTCGACCGAGGGCATGTCGGGCGCCGCGCCGGGCCGCGCCTCCTTTGCAGCGAGCGCGCTCGCGTGCCGCCACGCGCCGCTCTGCGCGAGCCGGTACAGGTGGCTGCCGAACCGCGAGACGTGCAGCGAGAAGATGCGCGCCAGCTCGGCCATCAGCTCCGGGCAGCTCGCGGAGAGGCTGCTGCGATTGCCTCCGACACCACCGCCGAGGTCGCTGCCTCCGCTGCTGTAGATGCCCCCGCCCGCCCCGGCGCTGCCCCGCGCGTCAACGCCCACCTGCACCAGCGCAGGCGGCGTCCGCTTCTCGTGCAGGCAGCGCAGCAGCCACCCCGGCACCGCCTCGTGCATGTGGACGCCCTCGGCGGTCTTCGAATAGACCTCGAGCAGCTCTCTCAACGTGGCCACCTGCGCCGCCACCGCCGCCTCTTCCGGCGACGACGGAGGCGGCGACGGCGGTGGTGACGGCGACGGCGGCGGCGGCGGCGGCGGCGCGAGCGAGAGGAGCATGTGCGTGAGCACGTCGAGCCACTGCATCTTCGTGCGATGCAGCCCAATCGTCAGATGGAAGACGAAGCCGTCGCCGCCGTCGCCGCCGTCGCCGCCGTCGCCGCCGTCGCCGCCGTCGCCGCCGTCGCCGCCGTCGCCGCCGCCGTCGCCACCGGACGACGAGGCGTTGTGCGTGAGCGCGTGGTGGACGACGCCCTTTGGCATGTAGATGACGTCGCCGGGCGCCATCGTGAACTCCTCGCACTCGAGCGTCTTCTGGTCGTCGACGGTGTAGCTCGTGCAGCCGCGGATGTTGTCGCGCACCAGCTCCTGCAGCAGGCAGCGCTGCGCGTCGCTGAGCGGCTCGGAGACGTTGAACGTGCGCAGCCCGAGCTCCTCCTTGGGCACGCACGCGCGCCACGACTTGGAGCCCTGCAGCTGCCACACTAGCACGTCGTACGGGTCGGTGTGCGGGCCGAGCACCTCGGCGCCGTGCGCCGAGCAGTAGAGATGGATGCTCGCCGGGATGCCGGTCACGGCGAAGAGGGCGTCGGCCAGCCACTTGAACGGTCGGTGGGCCTCCGACACCTTCTCGAAGGCCAGCACGAACGACGTGCCGTTGGCCAGGAACTGCTCCAGCAGCGTCACCGCTCGCTCGGGGCTGACGTCGGCCGCCAGCAGCGCCGACTTGTTGGCCTTCTTGGTGTTGGGGTCGGGCGGACGGTACGGCTTGATCACACCACCGTCATGGGCCTTGCTGTCGGCGACGATGGCCGCGATGTTGGATGCAAAGTCGGCGGGGCCCCACAGGGAGCGAGGGTCGAAGCCAGTCTGCGTGTGGTTGAGCCGCAGCATCGAGCGGTCGTAATGGCGCAGAAAGAAATCGTGCAGGCTGAATGGTAGCACGCTTGTGGGCAGAGCCGCCTGCGCAGCGTCGTCGGGGAGCAGCGCGTCCTCCGAGCCCGTCCATCCCGCTGCCGCGAGTGCGGGAGCGGCGAGAAGCATCGGCCGGCTCGTCTTCGTGTTGTCCACCTGTCTTGCCCTTTGGTGGCTGCTCTACCTGTAGGGCGCTCTGCCGCGGTAGATCTCGAGGCGCGGAGCGACCATCAACCCACCGGCCGGGCCGTAGCCGTGGAGAGCCGCTCAGCGTGCCCACCCCTTCTCCTCCGCGCACTTCAGTCTCATAGATACTGTGAAGACGCTGCCGTGAACAGGATGACCCGTCCGCCCTATTGGGCAAACGAGGCCCAATGAGCGCCACCGTCAGCCTCTCGGCGCTGGAGAAGGACGTGACCGACTTCAAGAAGATCTGCGACCTGGAGGCCGACATCCGCCATCCAACGCGAATCCGGAGGCGGCCACGACGCCGGCTGGTGAGGACAACCTCTTCCGCTTCGACCACGAGCCCGACTGGAAGTATCGCACGCAGGGCGACTCGCGTTTCAACACGCCGGAGCTGCTGTGGCAGCGTGAGGCGCTCAGGGATAGCGGCAGGCTGCAGAACGCGAGTCTGCAGTTCTGGGCGATGCAGGGCAAGCGGCGCGACGAGGCGATGAGCCGCACCGAGTATGAGCTGGTGCACGCGTGCATCTCGCGTGCGCTCGCGCCGGAGCTGAGCCCGGCCGAGGTCGCCGAGGCCGCGGAGGAGGACTGGTGCGAGGACGCCGGGCCGGACGCGATCACCATCTCGTTTGAGCAGTACGCAGACGGGCTCTACGCGCTGGCCGACATGTGGAGGAAGGCCGTCGACGAGCTGGAGTACGTCGTCTTCCTCAACAAGCTCTTCCGGCGCATCACCAAGCGCCGCCCGCTCGATCCGGCTCGCTTCCAGCGCGGCGTCGGCTCGGCCACCCAGACCAACCCGCTCTACGCGCAGCTGGCTCGAAGCAACGGCGGCGGCGGCGGCGGCGGCGGCGGCGGCGGCGGCGGCGGCGGCGGCGGCGGCGGCGGGTGCAGCTGCGACGCGGTGCTGGACACCGGGCGCGACTTTCGGCCGCTGCACGAGATTGTCGCGCTGTCGCCGCTCGACGACCCGGTCGCGCCGCACGGCGGCCGCACGACGAACCATGTAGTGATGACGCTGAAGAGGGCCGCCAACACGACGATGGCCGCGCGCAGCATCGCCGGCGGCAGCCTCAAGCCGGCGGGCGGCGGCGGCTCGTCGGCGGCGGCGGCGGCGACGGCCGCGGGCCGCCGGCGCTGACGCCGCAGGTGGCGGCGAGGAGGCTGCAGGCCGCCGCGCGCAGAGGCTGGCAGCGCCGCTCGGTTGCGTCTCGGCAGGCGCCGGCCAACCAGGGCGCGGTCAACCTGGCGCGCGTGGCGGCGGCCGCCAAGCTGCAGGCGGACGACGCGGCGCGGATGGCGGCGGCGGTGGCGGCCAAGTCGCTCTCGCTCGACCTGCTGCTCGGCAGCGGGCGCGAGAGCGGCGACGCGTGCTCGTTGATATTCCGCACGGGCGACGGTGGCGCGGCGTGGGCGGTGTGGCCAACAAGCCACACCAACAAGCCACCTCAGCGCGGCTCGGTGGGTCTGGCGCGGCGGCTGGAGCGGCGGAGCGAGGCGGCGGCGGCGGAGGCGGGGTCGGCAGCGGCGGCGGCGGCGGCGCGGGCGTCGTCTGCGGCGAAGAAGCGCGTCTCGTACTCGCTGAAGCGGCGCTCGGTTGACGGTTGGCACGACGACGACGCCGAGGAGGAGGAGGAGGAGGAGTAGGAGGAGGACGACGACCTTGCGATCGCGGCGTGGACGCCCAAGGCGAGCGACCGCGACGACGACGACGCGGCGGCCGCCGCGGCCGCGCTGTCGGCGAGGGTGATGGACGTGGTGCGCAGCGCCGACGAGCGGCGCGAGCGGCGCGTGGCGGCCGAGGCGCAGCAAGAGAGGGAGGTGGCGGCGGTGTCGGCGGCGGTCGAGTCGGCGTTGGTGGGCACGGAGGCGAGCTGGGGGCGCGGCGGCGGGCTGCGTGCGGCGCGCGTGCTGCGCAGCCTCACCTGGCGTCGCAGCGGGCCCAACCGCAGCAGCAGCCGGCGGTACAGCGGCGCGGAGAGGGGCCGGGGCGACCGGCGGCCGAGCCTCTACTCGAGCCGCACGCGGGAGCGGTGCTCGTCCGTCTCGGACAACGACGACTCCGACGGCGAGGCGACGGGCGTGCACCACGCCACGCGCGGCCGCGGCAGCGACGACGTGGCGTCCGACGACGACGCCGACAATGCGGACGGCGCGAGCGGCGCGGGTGGCGATTACTGGCGCGAAGGGCGATGCGCGGGTGGCGCGGAGGGCGCGGGTGGCGCGGACGCAAAGTCGCGCTGGTCGCGGCAGCGGCAGCCGTGGGCGGGGCCGGAGCGGCGCGCCTTCGAGGAGCGCCGCAAGGAGCTGCTCGAGCGCCTCGCGCGCGGCGGCGACGGCGCCACCGCCGATGGGCCGCCTCCTCGTCGGCGGCGGCGGCGGCGGCGGCGGCGGCGGCGTCTCTGTCGCCGATGCCACCCTCCAAGCGCCGCTCGCTGAGCGTCGGCGCCTTTGGCGCCTCTTCCTCCTCCGCCGCCGGCGCCGCCAGGTTGCAAGTCACCAACCTCGATGCGGCGGCGGTGGCGGTGGCGGCGCCGCCCGCGAGGCGGCCGCAGCAGACGCTGCAGGTGCAGCCCAAATCGCCCGCGCCGCCCACGGCCGTGAAGCCGAGTGAGACGTCGCCGCGGCGCGCCGCCGCCGCAGCAGCTGCAGCCGCTCTCGCGCCGCCAAAGAGCGAGGTGAGGCATCAGCAGGCCGCGCAGCTGTAGCGGGTCCGCGACTTGGCGCGCGAGGCGCCGCCGTCCGCTGTTGTTGCGACGCACTGCGTCAGCACACGGCTCGACGCGCTGCTGCAGACGAAGAAGACGTAGGCGCGTTTTTAGTGTGTTGAATAGGAAGTTGGCGGTCTTTCTGGTCTTCTTCGCGGCGTCGCTCCCCGCCGCGCCCCGATGATGAAGTCCTGGGCTTATCATCATCATCGCATTTTTCGCGGAGGTTGGTGATAAACCACAGCAGGCTCGCCGGCCCCAAAATAGGCATCTAACGTTCCTTTGTTCTTTTACGTGTGACTTGA
>Ga0209713_10001577_pt1 | contig 13743 bp, 7 predicted proteins | sample ArcOceMetagenome_3_FD_187444 | JGI IMG/M metagenome (GOLD analysis project Ga0209713, IMG submission 187444) | Marine eukaryotic phytoplankton communities from Arctic Ocean - Arctic Ocean- Svalbard ARC20M Metagenome (SPAdes) (version 2) | ecosystem: Environmental > Aquatic > Marine > Oceanic...
GGTTAACCGTTTTTTGGTCCATGACCCGGACTCGAACTGGTGACCTCGGAAAACTCCGGTGCTACCTGAACTCGTCCCCGCGTCGCGCTGAGCGCGGAGCCGCACTTAACCAACTAAGCTACGGCTGAGTCTATGCTGCCATAAAAATCGCCACAGGCACCAAAGACGGGCGTCGGCGCGGGGTAACCCTGGGGCCCTCCTGACCGGCGGCTTAGGCAAACTAAGATCTAAAGTAATCTAAAGCAAGAACACCCCGCAGTGCTGACGGAAGAGCCCCCAGTCGTCACTGTGTACGTCGTAAGACGGTTCACTAAACGACATCTACACGAACGATTAGCCCTGCGCAAAACGCCATGCGTCGTCCACCTGCCCGCTCGTGCGCTGGACCGCAGCGCACATGCTGTCCCCCGAGGCGAAGTCGAAGTCGAGCCCAGCGACGGTCGCCCGCGGCATCCCATCGGGTGGCTGGCGCAGCAGCCAACGAATGTCCTCGTGGTAGACGCGCCTGGCCGCCGCCAGCACGTCCGGGGTTGTGTAGTATGCGCACCATGGGGTGGCGTTATGCCGGATGCGGATGTGCCGCGTCACACGCGTGCTCTCGCCCACCAGTTGCGGAGGCAGCAAGGGTATCCTAGAGCTGAGGGCGCGCCACTCGGCCTCCAGGTTTTCCAAGTGAAGGACCGCGCGCACGCCAATCTCGTCGGTGTCCGCGTCGTCCCTGCGCAGGAAGCTCAGCTGCGTGCGCGTCATGAGCCGCGTCGCAATCATCTCGTCTTGCACAAAAGTGGCGAACGAGCCGTTGCGCGTCGACCCACCGGTGTACTCGAAGGCCGAGACCAAGCGCGCCAAGGGGTTCCGCACCGTTGCGAACGTAAAGCTCCGGTTCCACGCCTGGCGGTCGCACGCCTCGCACTCGCCAGCGGTCGCGTGGCAGGCGCTAGCAGTGCGCAGCGTGTTCTCGATCGACGAGCCGCCATTCTTTGGAATGTGCACAAAGCCGACGCGAAAGTCCCTGGCCCACTGATGCAGGCGTCCACAGCAGCAGCTGGTGGAGCTCGGCCGTGGAGTGCTCAGCCGCGGAGCGCCCGCCGGCTGCCGCTTTGGAATGAGAGGCCCGTTGCTGCTCATAAGACTGAGTGAGCTGTTCGTAGGACGTTCGCCTGCAGGGTGAGCCAAGCAGTGGCGCCGTTGGTGGAGGTCCTTGATGAGGAGGCACTCGCCCTTGCCTGGGCCGTCCATCATCGGTTGTGCGTGTGAGGTGGACGGCGGTCGATGAGTCAGAGGCGGCGGCAGCACGAAAGGCGGCAGCAGTACGAGAGGCAGCGGCAGCATGAGGGTTTGCGGCAAAACGAGAGGCTATGGTAGCATTGGGCGGCTGCTCCTGGGTTCGGTGCACTTGCCGGGTAGGGTATCTGTTGTCAGTCTGGGTGGTGTGCACCCCGACCCCTACCTACCTAGCGCAGGGCACGCCGGCGCGCACGCCCGCGCACCTACCTACCTACCTATCGCGCGCGCGCGCTGCGCGTCCGAGGGCTCGTCGCGTCGCCGGCGTCGCCGGCAGCTGCCAGCCCGGCACAACGACCTCAGGCGCTCGGCGCTGCGCACAATGCACAACCACAACAGCCAGCTCGGTTGCGACTACGACTAGGCTACCACAATACAGCGAGAGCGCGATCCGGTCTGCCCGCCCTCTCTGGGCCGCCGACCGACTCGCGAGGTCCGCCGGCCTGTGGGTGGCGGCTAGATCTCCTCCCGCCCCCCTACCTACCTACTGCTGGCTGCGTGGGCGGCCTCAGAGCCGGGCCTACCTACCTACCCGACTCAGTGGTTCACTGACAACAGCCTCCCTACCCGGCAAGTGCACCGAACCCTGCATCAAACAAACTCACAGCCGACCCGCGGCAGGGTCTTAATATCTTTTCAATATTTGAATTGGTCAAATACCCCAAGTTCTGAAGTTTTCTTATTACCCCTGATCGTAGTCCATCTTATACGACACAGGCACAATGAACGGAAGCGCTAGGCAACCGGAATTTCTTATTATGCAGGGGTGGGGATGAACTACTCAAAATGTAGTTCTAATGCCTCCAGATATCTGACGGCTAAAGTACACTAGTTGACAGACTCTCAAAAGCCCCGCTCTAAATGCTGGTACTCGCGAACGAGCCGGAGCGCGCGTGCTCGATGAGCTCGTCGGCCCAGCTCTCGCCGCGCATCGGCGTGACGCAGTAGCGCAGCTTGCGCTCGTCGATGTCGTTGAGCCACAGGTCCTTCTCGACGCCCCACGCCGAGGCGACGCGGCCAAACGGCGTCTTGAGCCGCCGCGGCGCGCCCTGCGAGCCGCCGGCCCCCGACCGGCTCAGCACCTCCTTGCGCTTGGGGCCAGCGCGCGCGGCGTCGGCGTCGGCGGAGCCGCGCAGCTGCGCGACGAGGCGCGGGTTGTCGTGGTTGAGCTGCGCGAGGACGTTGGCCGCCTTGAAGAGCCGCGTCCACTCCGACGCGACGCCCACCTTGAACTGGAGGCCGACGAGGCGCAGCGTGAAGTTGTGCCAGCGCGCGTTGACGCGCGCCGCCAGCGCGTTGCCCCACGCCGGGCCGCCGGAGCTCTCCGAGTGCGAGAGCATCGCGTCGAGCTGCTCCCAGCACGCGCGCTCGTGCTCGCCGCCGCCGCCGCCGCCGCCGCCGCCGCCGCCGCCGCCGTCCACCGCGCGAAGGCCGCCGCCGCCCTCGCCGCCGCCGCCGCCCATCGCCGCCGCCTCGACGCTGGTGATCGTCAGCGTCGGGCTGCCGCGGCCTCCGCCGCCGCCGCCGCCGCCGCTGCCGCCGCCACCTCCGCCGCCCCTCGCGGTGGGCAGCACGCTGTCCGGGGCGCTGCTCCCGCCGCAGCTGCGTGGCGTCTGGCTGTTCGAGCCGACGGCCGAGCACGCCCTTGAGGCCGTCGATGCCGGGGCGTTGTTGTTGGCGCTGTTGCTGGCGTTGTTGCTGGCGCTGTTGCTGCGCGCCTGCTCGCGCGCCTGCTGCTGGAGGCTCTCCTTGGTGAGGGAGGCGGCGCGCCGCGAGAGGAGCGCCACCGGGTCGCTCGGCTGCTGCACGACGCGCTGGCGGAGCGCCGAGATCGCCGAGATCGCCTCGAGGTGCGGCGCGAGGCGGAGCAGCGCGGGCAGCTGCGCGCGCGCCAGCTCGAGGCAGCGGCAGCGCGTGAGCGCGACGGCGTCCGCCTCGCGCACCGGCTCGCCCAGGATGGTCGCCGACGCGCCCAGCCACGGGTTGTCGTGCCCGGCGTGCGAGAGCACGCCCAGCGTGCGCGTGAGCGTCGTGAGCAGCGGCCCGCCCGGCGCGGCGCGGTACGGCTTGCACGGCTCGCTGCGCGTGAGGCGCACCGCGCCCTCGGCGAGCACGTACAGGCTGTCGCCGGGCGCGCCCGCCGCGTAGACGCGCTGCGCCGGCAGAAACTCGCGCGGCGTGAAGAGCCGCGCCACCTCGAGCAGGCTCGGCTGCGAGAAGACGCAGAAGGCGCGCATCGGCAGCAGCAGCCGATGCACGGCGCCGCAGACCAGCGCGCGGTGCGTCGGCGGCGCCACGCCGAAGCGGCCGCGCGAGAGGTCGTCGCGGAGCAGCACGAGCACGACGCAGCTCGTCTTGGCCGTCGCGCCCTCGACGCGCGGCAGCGACGCCACCAGCGCCGACTCGCCGAAGGCCTCGCCGGCACGCAGCGTGCGCGCGAGGCCGGGCCGCCGCTTCGAAGCGAGCGCCACCTCGCCCTCGAGCACGCAGAAGAGCGCCTCCGCGCGCGTCCCCTCGCGCATCAGCGCCGTGTACCGCGGGTACGAGCGCAGCTGCCCCGCCTCGAGGCAGCGCAGGATCTCATCCTCGGCCATCCCCTCGAAGAGCGGCAGCCCGTCCGAGCAGCGCATCGCCAGCAGCGCGGCGTGCGCCTCGGCCGTCAGGCTCGACGGCGGGAACGTGTGCCACTGGTCGGAGGCGACGGAGCACCGCTCGACCGGCTTCTCGTGCGTCAGCAGCGGCGGCGCCGACCGCGAGCTGAGCACGCGCGGCGCCTGAGCGACCGGCGGCAGCGCGGCGGGCGGGTGGTGCGCACCGCCACCGGCGACGGCGGCGGGCTGGAGCGGCGGCGGCGGCGGCGGCGGCGGCGGCGGCGGCGGCTGCGGCGGCGGCGGCGGCTGCGGCGGAGGCGGCGTGGGCAGCGAGGGCGCCGACATTGAGATGCGCAGCCGGCTCAGGGGCGTGTTGAGGCGCGGTGTGGGCCCATCCGATCGAGAATCGTCGGCCGGCCTCGCCAGCGGCGCCAGCGGCCCCGCCTTGGTGGGCTGTGCCTGCAGGAGAGCTGCGAGGCTGGCGCTCCCCGACGGGTCGGCGGCGAGCTGCGCAAAGACGAGCGAGCTCGTGCTGCCGCTCAGGACGCGGCTGCTCAGAGTCTCGCCGATCTGGCTGCGGCGAAGGTACTGGTTCCGCGCGGCCTCGATGGCGCGCGGGTTGCCGAGGAGCAGCGCCGCCGACTCCTGCGTGCTGGGTCGCTTCTTGTCCGGTATCAGGGACTGCGGCGTCGCGAGTCCGTAGCGGGATGTTGGACGAACCATGCTTGCAGAATGAAACGTCGAGGTGCTTGGTTTCACATGAAGAGCCGATGGGCCAAGCAGTTTAGTGCGCGCATCAACGACTGTCTAGAAGGACCCGAGCTACCTCACCAACCACTCCACCCGCGGCTCTGCGTGCAGGCACTCGCCGAGCGCGCCGAGCAGCGTCTCCAGCTCGGCGTCGACTCCGAAGTGCGGGTCGACCAGGATCATGCCCGTGCCTGGGAGCCGGCCGTCGCCACCACCGTCCTCGGCGCGGGTCAGCTCGGCCGCGAGGATCGCCTTGCCCCCCAGGTCGAGGCGGGAGAGCTGCTCATACAGCCGCCGCGTCTTGGCGCGGTCTCGCATCGGGTACCACACCGCCACGCGAGCGCTTCTCCAGTGCGTGGCAAGGTGCAAGACGAGCGCCGCGGTGCGCTCGGTGTCGCTCCCCATCTGATAGGGCGGGTCCACGAGCACAAGCGCGCGCTTCTGAGTCGTCAGCACGTTCTTGTCCTTGGAAGACAGCGTCTTGTAGCCGTCTCTGCACAGTACTTTTGCGCGTCCGTCGGCGACCATGGACGGGATAGGCGGGCAGCTCAGGAGCCGAGAGTACTGGTCGGGCGCCAGCTCACACAGCAGCATCGAGTCCTGCGGTCGCAGGCTCTCGGCAGCGAGCAGGGGCGATCCCGGATAGAATCCAGCGGCTTGAGCGTCGAGCTCGATGAGCCTGCGGACCGGCATCGGCAGTGCCGCGGAGCCCATGCGATCGGCGGCAGATCGGAGCAGATCGATGCCGTCTGTACTCTCACCTAGACGCAGGGCCTCGTCGCCACCGAGATCGTAGCGTCCAGCGCCAGCGTGCGTGTCCACATACACAAACGGCGACTCCTTGTCGCACATCCGCTGAAGCAGCAACAGCAGCACCGTGTGCTTCATAGCGTCGGCGAAATTGCCTGCGTGGAAGCTATGCTCGTATGGCAGCCGTGCGCCCATCCAGGTGCGTCTCGACGCATGCCGAAGACTGGCGGCACGAGCCGCGAGACGCGACGTCAAGACCATCTCGCTGATTGCCTTAGAAGTTCTGCATGCGTCTCGGCTACAAAACGCGTCGCGTCCGTACGTCGCCTCAATTGTAACCTAGCAGTGTGAAACGCGTATCAAAACAGGCCCTGTTCGCAAAAGATAATGAGCGAGAAGCGGTAAAGTGTATATTCCTGGAATGCAAGCGTATCGATTTTTTTGTAATAATAGCACGGAGCATCCGACCCAGCCGCAGCCCGCAGGCGTGTGGAACTGAACGAACGACCCAACAACAACACGAAAGATCTGAAGATCTCTTTGTGCATGACTCGACTCCAAAACGTTGTGAACGGCGCCTTCCATCCCTTCTGTGCATGTGCGTGTGCTTGTGCCGTGTGCAGCATATACGTGTGTTGGGCGGGGAGTTGAGCGCTGCACGACCGTGTGCCTCTGGCGCCAGTGTGGCGCCGCACGCCTGCCCCCCCCCTCTCTCGCTCTCTCTTCTCTCTCTCTCTCTCTCTCTCTCTCTCTCTCTCTCTCTCTCTCTCTCTCTCTCTCTCGCTCTCTCTCCCTCTCTCTCTTCTCTCGCTCTCTCTGCATGCCATGCACGAATATGGAGAATTCGATAGGTGCAGCGGCCCACCAGCTCGCGCGCGCTTGGCGGCGCTGCAGTTAATGGCCACGCGCTGCTCCGGCCCTCGGCTGCTCACGGCGCCTCGGGCGCCTCGAGCGGCACTTCGGGCGCTTCGAGTGGCGCCTCGGGCGCCTCGGGCGCCTCGGGCGCCTCGGGCGGCGCCTCGAGTGGCGCCTCGAGTGGCGCCTCGGGCGCCTCGGGCGGCGCCTCGAGTGGTGCCTCGAGTGGCGCCTCCGGCGCCTCGGGCGGCGCCTCGGGCGGCTCGCCGGCTGCGTCGGGCGGCGCGGCCGGCTCAAGCGGCGCGGCGGGCGGCGCGGGCGCATCGGGCGGCGCGGCGGGCGCGGCGGGCGCGGCGGGCGCGGCGTCCGGGGCGGGGGCGAGCGGCGCGGCGGGCGCGGCGGGCGCGGCGGGCGCGGCGGGCGCGGCGGGCGCGGCGCCGGTGGCGGTGGCGGTGGCCATCGGCATCGCGACGGCGCTGACTTGGACGGGCGCCGAGGCGGCGACCATGTCGTCGAGCAGCTTGAGCTCGCGCACGACGCGGTCCATGTTGGGGCGCTGGTCGGCCTGGTGGTGCCAGCACGCGGCGATGAGGCCGGCGAAGCCGACCAGCGCGGGCGGCAGCGCGAGCGGCGGCCGCTTCTGCTCCATGGCGACCGAGAAGGCGGCCTGCAGCGCGTTCTGCGAGCGGAAGGGGATCTCGCGGTGCGTGATCTCCCACATGAGCATCCCGTACGAGTAGACGTCGCACCGGTAGTCGTACTTCTGGTGCGCGATCACCTCGGGCGCCATGTACCGGTACGTGCCCGTCTCGGCCGTGTGGTCCTGCGCGAAGCGCGTCGAGATGCCAAAGTCGGTCACCTTGGCGCGGCGGTGCTCGTCGAGCAGCACGTTGGCGCTCTTGATGTCGCGGTGGATGACGGCGCTCGAGTGCAGGTAGCCGACGCCCTGCGCCACCTCGAGCGCGATGCGCGACAGCAGCTGCGGCTCGAGCACGACCGACGAGATCGACACGCCGTAGGCGGAGCCGTGCAGCAGCCCGTAGAGCGAGCCGCCGGGCAGGTACTCGAGGACGATCGTCGGCAGCCCGCCGTGCAGGCACGTGCCATAGAAGGAGCAGATCGACGGGTGGCGCAGCTCGCCGAGGATGCGCACCTCCTGCATGAACGAGCGCAGCCCGTCGTTGGTGATCGACGGCCCCTGCTTGAGGATCTTGACCGCCACCTGCTGCGTGCCCCACTGGCCGCGCCACACGCGCGTCATCGCGCCCTCCGCCACGAGGTTCGTGAGCTGCAGGTCGTTGAAGCGGTCGTCGGTCGCGTGGCCGAAGACGTCGCCGACGCCCTTGCCGTGCAGCATCTGCTGCGGGTTTGGCTGCGGCGGCGGCGGCGGCGGCGGCGGCGGCGGCGGCATCCCGCCCGAACCACCCGCGGCGCCGCCGTTGGGCGCCGCCGCCGCCATCGCCGTCGGCTGCGCGGTCGCCGTGACCATGGCGCCGCCATCCGCCGGCGCCGTGAAGAACTTGCGGATCTCCTCGTCGCAGAGCGCGGCGAGGCTCGGGTTGGGCGTCGAGAGCGAGAAGATGTCGAGGGCGTAGCCGTCGGCGGTGCAGAAGACGGCGGCCTCGAGGATGTTGACGCCGACGCGCGAGAGCACCCCCGTCACCGCGCCGAGCGAGCCGGGCCGGTCGCGGAAGATGAGGTGCTGGCGGAGGCCCTCGGTGCCGACGCGGTCGGTGTACTGCGTCCACGACGAGAGCACCTGCAGGCCGGGCTGCGCGCGCAGCCGCTTGAGCAGCTGCAGGTGGACGAGGCGGTCGTGCAGCGTCGTCGACATGACGTACTGCGCGGGCAGCAGCCCGACGAGCTCCTCCATCTCCTCCTGCATGCTCGTCTCGAGGCGATTCGGCGCGCCCGGCGGCGGCTGCTGCTGCTGCTGCTGCATCTGCTGCATCTGCTGCATGGCGGGCGGCATCGCGGGCGAGAGCGCGCCAAGGCCGAGGTCGTCGTCGCCAAACAGCTCGCCGGGCATGCCGCCGGGCGGGGGCTGCTCGTACGCCATGCCGTTGCCGCCGGCGGGGGGGCAGTGCTGCGCGTTGCTGTTGTTGCGCATCGCGCGCATCGCCGTCGAGTGCATCACGCAGCCGCGGCCGGCCGAGCTGGCGAAGTTGCAGCAGGGGCAGAATGTCTTGGCGCGCGAGCACATCGTGAAGGCCGGGTCCTCCGCCAGCGGCTGTATCGTGCCCGACTGGCCGAGCTGGCTGTCGAGGAGCAGCGCCTGCTCCGCCGACTTGAAGACGATGACGCACGCGCCGCTCTTCGCGCCGGCGAGCGGGAAGCGGCGCGCGAGGGCGTTGATGCCCGGCAGCGCCTCCCACCGCGTGTAGAAGTCGCGCGCCTTGCTCCACGTGCCGATCGGCTTGGTCAGCAGCCGCACCCTGGCCTTGTCGACGAAGACCTGCCCCCGTCCCCCAGGAGTGCCCATCCGGCACATCGCTTGGCACGCGGGGCAGACGCGCTGGCCGGGCGTCTCGACAAAGTGCTCGACCGTGCCCAGCAGCAGCGCGCCGTGGCACGTCGACAGGTGATTAGAGGGGGCTCTGCTCTTTGCGCCCCGCTGGACCTCGTCGTCAAAAATCTGGACCTCCTCCTCGCCTAACTCGCCGCCCAGCTCGCCTAGCAGCAGCTCGGGCTCCACGTCCAGCTCCTTGAGCCAGCTGTGCAGCTGCGTCTGGTCCTGGAAGTCGGGGCCCTCGCGGGGCCGCTTGCGCATGCTGCCAGCGTGACGCAGCACTATGATGGCCGCAAGCGCTGCGTCAGTCGCACACGACGCCGACAAGCGTTGATTTGCACCCGCGAAGGGTTGAAGGGAAACATCAAGCAAAGACATAGATAGAGCAAGGCGGAACACCCTTCAAACCCTCAACAATAGTTTGTCTGCGAACAGCAACTTATGGGACATGGCAAAGCTGTTCGCGATACTTTACATCATTCCACTCCTCTGCACCATCTCAAACTAGCTCCCTTGTCACAACAACACGCCGAAGAAGGGTGTGCGCGGTCGAGTGGCATCGCGCGGCTGATGGAGGCAGCGGGGCCGTTTCAGGCGGGGCAGTCGTCGCCCACGACCACCTCGGCCGACGGCTCGCAGCGCGGGGTCGCGGCGGCCGCGCGCGTCTACCTGCGCAAGGCGGGGTCTCCCAGCGGGGTCGTTATGCGTATGCCCGAAGCGTGGAGCGAGCTGGTGGACAAGGCCGCGGCGAAATTCGGCATCAAATGCGCGAAATTTCACCTCCAGACGGGCGACGAGCTCGAGGAGGACGGGCTGTGCCTGCTCGGGCCAGGCGAGGTGATCTATGTCAGCGACGATTCGCAGCTCGCCTCCCAGCTCTCCCCTCCCCCCCCGATCGCCTCCAACCACCTGCAGCCCATGCCGTCGTTCCTCGACCTGTCGAACGAGTCGGTCCAGTCGCGCTCGCCGCGCTCGGCCCTGCTGGGCGACCCCGCCATACCCCCCAGCAGGAGAGGCACCATGGTCGTCAACCTCGCCCGGCTGGCGCATCATCTGCAGCGGGAACGCGGCACATCCTCGACGTGGGTGGCGAGTGGCCGCACGCTCGCGGCCTTCGGCGCGCTCCTGGCGGAGTACCGTCCCGCGGTGGACGGGGCGCTCAAGCAAATCACCGAGGCCGAGCCGGACAAGCAGCGGTGGGCTGACACGTTGGGCCAGCTGCTGGCGACCGAGCGGCACGCGATCGACGCGGCGCCCGACTCGATCGAGGGGCGCAAGGGCGAGGCCGCCGCCTTCTACGCGGCGCTGCGCGGCTTCACGGTGATCATCGCGCAGGTGCTCGCCGAGGCGGCGGCGGTCGTCGAGTTTGAGAACTCGTCGGCCGCGGCGACGGCGACGTTTGTGCAGTTCTCACGGCTCAAGGAGTGCCAGGCGCTGCAGCGCGGCTTCCTGTCGGGCGCGCTCGCGCTGCCCACGTCGGCGGTCGACTCGATCCCGACGCGCGCCTTCGCCGACCTCGTCGTGTGCGTGCACCAGAGCAAGATCCACCTGCAGTCGCTGCAGGGCGGCGCGCCGACGTCGTTCCTCGAGATCATCGCGCCCGCCTTCTCGCTCGAGGAGCAGCTCCGCAAGGTGCAGGACACGCTCGAGAGCGACTTCGACCTGCGCGCCGTGCGCGCCTCGATCTCGGTGGAGCGGTGCTGGGACCTGTACTCGGCGCACGTCGACAAGATGCAGCGGCTCGAGGCGACCCTCGCCGCCGAGGTCCACCGCTCCGACCAGAGCAACGAGCGCCACCGCGAGCACGCCGAGAGCGTGCTGTCGACGACCATCGACCAGCTGAACAAGGGCGACGGCAGCGCGCCCGAGCTGGCGACCGCCGCCACGAGCCTGCAGCACGTGCAGCCCAAGGTCATCAAGGCCGAGCTGCTGCGCATGCTCACCACCAAGCGCCAGCAGGAGGCGACGGCGCCCGCCGCGGCGGAGCCGCCCGCCGCCGCCAACAAGCGCGCGCGCGGCGGCGACGCCGAGGCGGCCTCCTCCTCCTCCGCAACGGCGGCGGCCGGGGGGTCGTCGAACGGCGCCAAGAAGGCGCGCGGCGACAACAAGGCGCGCGAGAGTTCGGGCGCGGACCGCCCGTCGGCGTGGGCGATCGGCCTCGACGAGCTCAAGCTCGAGAAGCGCGTCGGCGTCGGCTCTTCGGGCACGACCTACCTCGCGCAGTGGCGCGGCGCGCAGGTGGCGGTCAAGGTGGCGGGCGCGGGCATCAACAAGCTGGGTGAGTGGCGCGCCGAGGTGGCGGCGCTCACGCAGCTGCGCCACCCGCACGTGGTGCAGTACCTCGGCGCCGTGCAGGAGCCGCCGACGCACTGCCTCGTCCTCGAGTACTGCGGCGGCGGCGACGTGCGGTCCGCGCTGCGCAGCGCGACGCCGCCCGGCTTCGTGATGCGCGTCGCCGAGGGCATCGCGTCCGGCATGGCCTACCTCCACCGCAAGGGCATCATGCACCGCGACCTCAAGAGCGCCAACGTGCTCATCGACGGCGGCGGCGCCGTCAAGCTCACCGACTTTGGCGTGGCGACCGAGGTGCACGAGGGCGGCACCTCGTCGCTCGAGATGCCCGACGCGCGCGAGATGACGGCCGAGACGGGCACGCTGCGCTGGATGGCGCCCGAGGTGGCGCGGCACGAAAAGTACCGCAAGAGCGCCGACGTCTACTCGTTCGGGATGGTCCTCTTCGAGCTCGTCACGCACGAGGTGCCGTTTGCCGACCGGCTGCCGCTGCAGGCCGCCGTCGCCACGTCGCTCTACGGCTACCGGCCGACGCTCCCCCCGGACACGCCGACGCAGCTCGCGCGCCTCGTCGAGGCCTGCTGGCACGCGACGCCGACCGAGCGGCCCTCGTTCGAGCAGACGTCGCGCAGCCTCGCCGACCTTCGCTCCGAGCTGAGCGAGGCCGAGACGAGCTGGCTCGACGCGCCGCGTGGCCACCCCGTCTACGAGGGGGTGGGCGAGACGACAGCCGCTGAGTAGGCAAGTCGGCCGCGCACAGGGAGCACACTCTGCGTGCACACCGGCGCTGGTTCCGGCGCCTCTCAGGTCGTCCACCACATATGTGCCAGAGAGCAGGGAGGCCGTCGCGCGCGCGCTGCCTTGAGTGGCGGCCACGCGGGCCTCCCAGCCCTCGGGGCCTTATGTCCTCACGTGTCCCATATTTTCTTTGTGTTTGTGCGCTCAGTGGGTGTGAATATAGTTTGTAAAGTGTGTGGTGTGTTGCTGTTGTGGAATCAATATACAAGGTCGTACTAATTCATTCACGAAGTCGATCTGGCTCTAACGAGTAACACGTCACCCCGTTGTCAGATGTCACGACCTAGGAACGCTTGACCCGCTTGGCGGTCGGCTGTGACGGAGCTTGTTCAGCGGCCTCTTGAGCCTCCTCGGCGGCCTCGGCCCTGCAGAGGCTGCATATGCAGGTGAACCCGTATCGTGCCCGCAGCTTGGCTTGGCGCTCAGCATATGGCACCGCGGCTGACACGTAGGAAATCGAGACCTCCTCGCCGGGCCCGAGGTCTCGCAGAGACACGAGGAGCGCTTGGTTGTTCTCCATGTAGGCGACCTGGCAGTTCGGCTCGCATGAGTGGTTGGCGAGAGAGACGCGCGGATAGACGGAGAAGCCCTTGTGAGGCGGGAAGAGGCGCGATGAAAACTTGAGCACGCGCTCGCCCTCCTTGAGGTCCGCGCCACCCAGACTCCACTCGAAGTGCTCCTCCTCCTCCTCGTCCTCCTCGTCGCTGTCCTCCTCGCTGTCGTCGTCGTCCTCCTCCTCGCCGTCTTCGTCCTCCTCCCCCTCTGCCTCCTCTTCCTCATCAGACTCCTCCTCCTCCTCCCCCTCCTCCTCGGCCTCGGCCTCGGCCTGCAGAAGCGTCGAGATACCGGGCGCGAGGCGGGCCTGCGCCTTGCTGCGCAACGGCTCGTTGGGCGGCAGCGCATCGACGTGAGAGATGTAGTAGACGAGCGGGTGGGGCACCTGCACCGAGATCGAGTTGCGCGCGCACGCACCGACGGCACGCGCCCACAGCTCGTCGTCAAGCACGGCCGCGAGCTCCGGGTGGCGGCGGAGCGGCTCGGCGTACGCCTCACGGAGCATGGAGAGAGACGCAGACAGCTCGGTCTCGATGGCACGGCGGTGCACTGCAGCAGACACGCCCTCGTCGGGCACCGCGGCCTCGCGCCACGACGGCGAGGCGAGCGCGGCGAGGGGCAGCAAATGGACGCCAGCGGCACGATCGGCAGACGAGGCCGCCTCGAAGCTCGACACCAAGGCGGCGACGAGCTGTGCACCAAGCAGCAGAAATTGGTTGGCAGACCAGCTCGCCATCAGCTCGTCCTGCTGCTGCTGCTGATTGAGCAGCATCGTCGAGGCGGCGAAGCTGCGCCGCACAGTCTGAGCACACATCCCACAGCAGACTGGTGCTGCTTCGTCCGTCTCGGCGTCCTTCCAGACCGCAGAGGCTGCAGGCTGGTCTGGGATCGGTGGCACGTCAATCGGCTCACCTGCCCCACCCATCAAGCGGTGCAGCTGGTCACCCGTGGTGCCGAAGAAGCGACCGCACGCAGTGCAGTTGCCATCACCGCCCTCGCGTGGCTGCCAGCCAAGCGGCTCGTCTGTGAATAGGACCGTGCCCTCCTCGATTGCGATCGTCGCAAACAAGCCGTTGCCCTTTCCTGGCGTGGCCTTGGCCTGCACTGGCGCGCCGTCGAGCCCCCTTCTGTGGTGCTGCTGCACCTGCTGGGGCGTGGGCCACGAGGCTGTCTTCTTCGCGTTGCGCGGCATCAGTGAACAGTGAACAGGTTAGACCGCCTAGCAACCACACGGCATCGTCACCAGTCCGCAGAGTATGCAAGCCTACTGTAAGCGTGCGGCATTCAAAATTAAACCGTGATTCGCGGCATTTCTATGTCGAAACCGTCGCCTTATAGCCTCAATTTGCTGTAGCTGAC
>Ga0209713_10001580_pt1 | contig 13739 bp, 15 predicted proteins | sample ArcOceMetagenome_3_FD_187444 | JGI IMG/M metagenome (GOLD analysis project Ga0209713, IMG submission 187444) | Marine eukaryotic phytoplankton communities from Arctic Ocean - Arctic Ocean- Svalbard ARC20M Metagenome (SPAdes) (version 2) | ecosystem: Environmental > Aquatic > Marine > Oceanic...
ATCCAGTGCGCTACGAAGCTTTCAGCTCGTGCAGCATAAACATGTAGCACTAGCTCACAGTCTTCATGGCTACAACCATTCTCACTGCTGGCACATCATAAATGACCCTTTTTTTTTGGCACTTTGCACATCATCATTAACCCTACGTTTTGGCACTTTTTGGCACTTTTCGGCATTTTTTGCGACTTTTGGGGACACCAAGCGCACCTTTCCCCCCGCCGCCTCCCCCCGCTCCCACACCCACAGTTGGAGTGCCCGCAGATGAACCTGCCCCCCCCCCCGCTGAGGTGCTGCTGCTCTCCCGCGCCACACGCCCTCTGTTGGCTTGCGCCATTGCGCGCGCCTCCGCCGCTGCGTTCATGTATTTGGGGGGGAGGGGGGCAGAAGGGAGGGAGTGAGAGAGAGGTGGGTGGGGTAGGGGGGGGGCAATAGGCCGGCGCAGCAGGCGAGCAAGGTGCGGAAGGGAGGGAGTGAGAGAGAAGTGGGTGGGAGGGGGGGCAATAGGCCGGCGCAGCAGGTGAGCAAGGGAGACAGACGAAAACCTCCGCGCCTCGCGGCATTCAGGGTTTAGGGTTTAGGCAAACCTGCGCGCCTCGCGGCATTGGGGTCGTCGCTGGCTCCCCCAGCTCCTCCGGCTCCGTTCCCTCCCGCTCCTCCCCCGCCTCCCTCCCCTTGACCCCCTCTATCGGGGATACCGAGGTCCTTCTTCTTGTTTTGATACTCGGCGAGGGCTGTGGTCAAGTCCGTGTGCACCTAAAAGAGAATAGTGTGTGTAATATGTGTATGTGTAGTATATGTACACACACACACACACACACACACACACACACACACACACACACATTACCTCCAAGAGCTGCCGCAGAGCGTCCTCTTCATCGGTCCGATTAATGACAGTTTCGAGCTGCTTCTTGCTCTCCTCTACGGATCTCGCCACTGATTCCAACAGCTCCACGTCTGGTGCGTGGGTGCGAGCGAGCGAGCGAGCGTGGGTGGGTGCGAGCGAGCGAGCGAGCGTGCGTGCGTGTGCGCGCGCGCGTGCGCGTGCTATGCGAGTTACCCAACTGTGACAACAGGAATGCGTTCGCGCACCGCGGTACCTGCTTCACAGCGTGCGCGCCCTTGTGCGCGCGCATGCACGCAGGACGCAAGCTCTGTTGATCAAGAGCCTTGCAGCTGCTGTCTGGGCGCTCGGCGAAGGGAGGGAGCCAGAGCCAGAAAAGGGGAGCGGCACGAGCACCGGGGTCCGCTGACGCGAGACAGTCCATGAGCAATTCGAACCCGCTCTTCGCCGCGCCTATGGCCTCATCAGCTGTCACTCGCGCACCGCCGCCGCCGCCGCCGCCGCCCCTGGCGTTGGACGCTCTCCCTGAACCATATGTCCTGCCAGCAGGCGCTGCTGCGAGGGTAGCAGCATCGCGCGCCAGTCCGGATGTCAGTCCAGACGCGCACACGCAGCGTGCATACACCGAAACACTCTGCACCTTTTCCACTCCCCACCTCCACCTTTGTGTGCACGCGCACGCACCATCTTCGTACCGGCGGTCGCCAGCAGCGCTCTCACGCCCGCGCCTCGCAGTCGAAGGGAGGGACGCGCAGACCTGCACGTGGCGCGGAGCCGGAGGGCCACAGGGACGTTCCCGACGACGGCCACGACACAATGGTGCCCTCGCACTGAAGGCAATAGTGGTCGTCCCAGTGCCAGTCGCCCTTGGCAGCGGCGCCGCAGTCGTTGACGCACGGCAGCGTGCGCTTGCCTGCACGCTCGCCCACAGGGCGCGTCCACACACAGCACGACAGCACGACAGCACGACAGCACGACAGCACGTCAGCACGCCAGCACGCCAGCACGTCAGCACGTCAGCAAGCGCCAACACACGGCGCCCGTCCGCCAAAAGAGGGCTCGCTCTGCGGCGGGCGGCGCGCCCGCCGCACAGGCCGCGAGGGACACACCGCACGAGTTGCACTTGTACGCGCTCCTCCACAGGCCAGGCAGCCACGTCATCTGCTCGCGTGTGTGCTCCGTCAGCGTCACGCAGTGGGAGCACCACCCGCTCTCGACCTCGCGGTCGTCCCACTGCACCGACATCCACGCGACACTGCCCCAGCGAAGATTCTCTCGGACGCCCTCGGCTGGACTGACACTTGTTCGTGGGTGATGCCTTCAAGCAACGCCCGGTGCGGTTGCATGAAAATGGCTTGGGAGAAGGCGGCGGACGGGGAGCGGCGCGGCGCAGCGCGGCGCGTGCGACCGGCGGCGATGGCTGTAACAGGCCTGCCTTGAGTGAGCGCATGGCCGAGCCCGCGGTGGGGGCAGGCCCGCCTGAGCGGGCTGCCCCCGCTCCTGCCCCCGCCGCCGGGCGGCTGGTGCCGGACAGCGGAGCGGTGGACGAAGAGAGCGAGGATAGGAAGAATGTGCACAGCGCAACAGTCCCCGTCGGCGAGCCAGCCCACCGCAATCCGGGCACGGAGGACAGCAGCGCCGCGTCCTCCCCGCTGGCGCGGCTGACGGCGTTGAACCCCTTCGGCCGCGAGCTGAAACCAGCGGAGAGAGCGGGCGACCCCGGCGCAGGCGCAGCCGCGTCCTCTGTGCTGCCAGGCCCATGGCTGACAGTACGTTGCCACCCGCTCCGCCCCGATGCTCCTGAGTGCCTGCCTCAGCATGGCTACTGTGTCGCACCAAGCGCATGACGGGTTGAGCGTCTGGCGACTGGCAGGCGAAAACGACGTTCCCGACCATCAAGAGCGCCAGCGATGGCCTGCGGGGTCTCTGCAGCCTGCCTCATTGGAGCTGAAACCTGCTCTGCTCTGCTGTGCTCCTCCTGCTGGGGACTCTCCTCTCTCTTCTCACTAACACTGATGCATCCCGCACAGGCATCATTACAGACTCACCTTTTGCGGCTCTCAAGGGCAGCGCACAGTCAGGAACAACAGGAGAAGACACCAGCCGGTCTGGAGGCGCGGACGGAGAATTACCCGCAGAAAAATCCGAACATCGAGAACAGCTGGTGGGCCTGAGGCGCCGGGGGAAAGCAGGAAAGCTGCTTTTAATTGAGGCCGATGAGCCGCAGGACGGTGAGGAGGAGGAGCAGGGCAGAGAGGAGAGCAACAAGAGACCGGCTTTGGAGAGGGAAGCCAGTATGGGCTCACTGGACGCCGCCGGCAAGAAGAAATGGCGTCTCTTTATGTTTGTTCCATATGAAGAGTTGCCGGATGTGCCATACCGAAACATTTTGGGGATGACTATGCAGCACCCAGTCCGCAAAAAAGCCGTCGCTCTCGCTTTGAATCGGTACCTTGAAGGCTTCTGGTTATTTCTTGGGTTGGTGCACTTCTTGGTCGCGATGCCCGAGGTGTGTTGGGGGGCGTTGTCGTGTTGTCGCACTTGTGGGTTGTCGCACTTGTGGGTTCTGCCAGTCCTAGTTCGTTGATCTGTTCATGTTCAGCCTGACGATACATGTATATTTTTCGTCTGTCTACAGATACAAGGCAGCGTCTTCGGGTGCGTGGTGACCCGGGGGGCATCCACGACCAGGCAGTGCAAGTACACCTTGCCAGACTGGCACCACTTCATCTTTCTGTTCCTGTTTTTCTGTGAGGCTATCATCAAGATCATAGGTCTAGGTTTTTCCGGAGGCAAGTTTGCCTGGTGGACCCATGAGTTCTACAACAAGTTGGATATTATTGCGCTGCTGGCATATGTGTATGAGGTCCTGGCTATCCAAAGTTTCGGAAGCACTTCATCATTCACACTGAGGGGGTTTAGAATCGTAAGACTGCTCCAGCCGCTTTCGCAAATCGGAATCTTCTCCGATCTCGAGACGATTTTCCATGCGATTGGCGCTGCCCTGATACCAATGGCCACTGTCTTGCTCTTCATTTGGTTCGTGCTCATCCTGTTCGGAATCATGGGAATCGCCCTGTGGGGAGGTGCTTCGTTTCGACGACGATGCGTGTGGGCCGACACTTTCGAAATCAAGGCGCCTGAGCAGTGGTGCAAACGGAACGAACTATGGCGTCAGTACCCCGATTGCAACACAATATTCAACAACGAAACATACTGTGCGCCGTATGACATCTCGACCCGCCAGGGAGCGTTGGCTGGGGAGGAGCGGATGGCGGCAGGCCTCGATAGCACCTGCGGGCCCTTTCAATTGTGCCTTGACGTCGCTAATCCAAACTCGGGCTTCACCTCATTTGACCACCTGCCGGGAGCCTTGTTGACTCTTTTCCAGGTCATGAGCGGAGACAATGATGTGCTTGTGATGTGGTATTCGATCCAGTCGGAACCTGAACGGCGGTTGATGGCTGAGGTCTATTACCTATTATACACATTCCTGGTTATTCACGTTCTGATCAATGTTTTCGTGGCCGTGTTTGCAAACATTTTTGCTGAGACTCGAGCTGAACATGAGGAAATGATCGAAATGCGGCGGAAAGGGATGAAGCGGTTGACAAACTCGAGTGGAAGTAGTTCTGGGAGCTCCGTGGGCTCTTCGTACGAGAGCTCGTCATCTGGCGGTACTTTGCCTTCGGAGCAGGTAGAAATAGCAGAGGTGAACAAGTCCCCCGAAGATGGAGAGGACGCCGTTGCACTCGCGATATCACGGCAATTCAAAATGAAGGCGACAATGGACAAGAGGAATGAAGATGAAAGAGAAAAGGTTATGCGCGAGACAGGTGAATGGATCAAACAGCTGATGGAAACTAAAGCGAACCCTTCATTAATGGTGGTGATGCAATATTTTTTCCGGGACAACGACTTCTATGACGGGATCTGCTTCACGACAATCGTTGCGCAAAGTGTTTCGCTTGCTCTAGTTGGTCAGATCACAATTTGCTCGGATGGTACATGCTCAACCGATCGAGTGGACGAGCTTTGTGAACAGATAATTGAGAATTTGAACTACTTCTTTATTTTCGATACTCTTATCCAGATAGTGTGTGATGGTTCCTTAGCACAGCATTTTGCATCGGGCGAATCAATCTTCAACTTTATGATCACAATTTTTACCACTGTGGGGTTGGTTTTGCGCATGATGGGTGTGAGCCAGGAATCTATTTCAGCGCTCAGAGGCTTCGCGATACTTCGTCTACTTCGAATTTTCAAGTTCAACCAAACCCTGAATCCCATCTGGCTGATGCTCATCAAGTGCGCTGGGTCGTTGATGTCCGTCATGAATCTTGTGCTCTTCAATACCTTGTTTGCCATCATCTATTTTTCCATTGGTCGCTCCATGCTCCAGGAGAGGCTCAGCAGCAACGACAAGCAAAACTACTCTAGTCTTTCCCGAGGCTACATGTTGCTCCTTGCTGTAATGACGGGTGATGGCTGGAGCGGAAATATGTACGAAGCAATGGCAACTTTTTGTACTGGTGATCAGTCAGAAGATACGTGTGACAACGTGTATGTGGTGCTTACTGCGCTTTTCTACATGATTTGGTTCTTTTATGGAGGCTTTTTGTTCTTGACTATGTTTCTTGCCATCATTCTTGAGGCGTTCTCTGTCGAAGAATTCATGGAAAAAGCAGAAACTGAAGATGAAATCAAATATCTGGACAAAGACGAGACCATCAAAGCGATTGCAGAATTTCAAAACGTTCCTGAATGGCATGTACACAAAGGACTCGTAAAACTAGCCTTTTTAAGGCTCAGCGATGGGAGGTATGAATATGCGAAGATCGTTAAGTCAAATATATATGTAGAAAGATAGATAAATTGTTGGCTATATGTATCATCGTAGGTTTTGTCTGAGGGCCATAGATGGTTGTTTGTGAGTGTGTATGTGCACGTGTGTGTGTGTTCATGCCAACTTTTCGCTCGGAGGTCAAGACCTGCCACTTTCCAGCACAAGCGCCGACTTCCGAGCGGAAGTGGTGACTTGCGAGCTGGGAGTAAATTTTGTGTCTCAAGCCACAAGCCCGCAATCCCTGCCTTACAAAGCTGACATTTGAGGCAAGAAGTCGCGTCCGGCCCGGAACTGACCTCTGCTTGTGACACGCACACACTGATGCAGCCCCAAAATCGCGGAACCCAAGCTCATGACGTTGGTGCGCATGGTTCAGCCCATGACGAAATGGCGATACATGAAGACCTCCGGATTTGTAATGTTCAGATGGTATCTGCGGAATAGTGTTTGCATGTGTTTCGCAAATTCGTGGTTAAAGCCGTTCCCGGGCGATGAGGACTACGTGCGTGATGATGGGCCGGTGGTTATCAGAAAGAAAACCAACGAAGAGGCCGAGCTCGAAGTTGCTCAAAGGATGGGAAGGCAGATTAAAGAGTACATGAAAAAGTTGAAGGAGGGAGGTATGCTGGGTGAGGTCTTGATTGCTGCGAAGATGAATGGTGTTCTCGAGCATTTGGATGTCAAAAATATCGAGGATACTGAAGCTTTTATAGCCCTCAAGATCTTGCGCCAGGAATCTATCGCAAAGCGCTTGCATCTTGGCTACTTCTTTGAAAGTTTGATTGAGGACGTCATGAACGATACCCAGGGTCAGAAGAGAGCAAATGTACTGGATTCACAAGATGAATTCGCTGGGTTGGATCTCTCGAAGCTCGATGAGTCACAGTTGAAAATTGACCTTCGTGAAGACGCCGTAAGCAAGTTCCGAAAGCAGTTCAGGACCGGCTGCTTCAAGCTTGTTCACAATGACGGCTTCAATTTCTTGATGTTCAGCACAATTGTTGTAAGTTCAGTCTTTCTCTGTGTTGAAACACCGCATCCGAGTATGCCCGGCGTAGTTTCCAGCGGGGTACTGTTCTTCGCGGACTTCGTTTTCAACGGCATTTTCATGGTCGAACTCATTGTAAAATCAACTGCTTTCGGATTCTACACACCGATAAATGAAAACTACATGTCTTATCTCCAGGTGACACAAAACCGGATAGATCTTTTTGTGCTCTCGATGGCAATCGCCGAAATGACTGGTGCAGGAGAATACGTGGGCAAAAGCACAACAAAGGCAATCCGTATGATGAAGGTCATGCGGCCAGTGAGGCTTCTGCTACGAAGTGAGGGCCTGAAGGCAATCATTGACGCATTAATTGCTTCGCTCAAGCCGATGGCCTATGCAACGCTCTTCTTGGGCATCGTATGTTTGGTGTTTGCTGTATTGGGGATGGCGCTGTTTCGCAAGAAGACTTCAATCTGCAATGATTTGGCCCTGGATGGTACTCGCAATGAGGGCATCAGGGAGTGTGTCGGTCCTTACTTGAATTTGGAGACTGGCTACCTCGAACCTCGAACTTGGGAGCCTCCGAAGTACAACTTTGACACTCTGGCGAGTGCTACTGTAGTTTTGTTTAGAATCCTTACACTGAACTGGGTAGGCTACTTCCTCGTTACACAGGACTCGGTGGCTGTTGATGTGCAGCCGGTGATGGGCTTTTCTATGACTGTTGCCTCCCTTTACTTTCATGCGTTTCTCTTGGTTGGCTCCTTCTTTGGGCTGAATTTGTTTGCATCTTTCATGTGCGACACATTCTATTCCCTCCAAGGGACAGCGCAGCTGGAAGAGGTTCAGTGGATGGCGGTCAAACAGATGTTGAAATCACATCAGCCCAAGAAGAATCGAACGCCTCCGAAGAATGTCATTTCGACAGCTCTGCGCCAACTTCTCCATTCGGTCTTCTGGCAGAATTTTTCAGCGTTTTGTTTGTTGCTCAATGTGACTTTCATGGGGACTGAGCATTCTAGTCAAGATGCGTCTTTTGATTTGTTCCTAGACGAGCAAAACACTATCTTCTTTGGTGTCATGTGTGCTGAGGCCGGCCTGCACCTCATTTCCGTTGGCCCGATTCTGTATTTGCTGAATCCGGGCCACCAATTCGACATCTTCTTGATTTCAGCCACGTCGGCTACGATGATTTTTGCTGACAGCTTGCGCTCTCTCAGTCAAGTTACACGTATTCTACGGTTGTTCAAGTTTCTGAGAGCCCTGGCGAAGGACAGAACTATCGCAAACGTTTTTGAGACTGTCCTGGTGTCGATGGGCCAAGTTGTCAACATCCTTATAGTGCTGGTGGTCTTGCTCGTGATGTTGTCTGTGCTAGCAGTGCAAATGTTCGGCACTGTTCGTCCTGGTTGGCGCCTTGGTTCGTCCACCCTCTTTCTTTCATGTTCAATGTTGTCAAAATTGGAGGGAGTCTCCCTTGCTACTCTCTCTCTCTCTCTTCGAAGTGCTGTCCCTCGTAGATATATGTGTCCTTGACTGCTTTACTGACGTTTTATTTGGTGCAGGTATTAGTGCAAATTTCTCATCATTCGGAGACGCGTTTCATCTCATCTTTCAGCTCATGTTCGGAGAGGACATGCCCACGCTATGGGATGACTGTGCATTGAAACCCCCTTATTGCACTCCAGATTTTACAGACGTACATGGCAAGGTAAATATCGGCCCCAATCATGAGTGATGCGATGTTAGTTGCCGCTCAATGTTTTGGTAAAATCTTTTGCAAGCGTGAAGACACCTTCACCTGACTCACCTTTTCCTTGCATTTCGCACGATCCAGTTGATGGTCTCAGATTGTCCGACAAATAGTTATGTTGCCGACCTTTTCTTCCCGGCCGTCTTGGTGCTTACAAACTATGTTATGCTCAATCTTTTCGTCGGAATGATCATGAACAATTTCGCGTACATCTCGTGCAAAGACGGAAATGGAGCTGTCGAAGATGAACATTTTATCGACGCAGCCTTCAAGTATGTGGAACGTTTGGATCCCAATCTCAACTGCCAAATCCCGCTGGAAAAGGTATCAATCAGTCTCGGAAGTGTTGCAAGTGCCGCCATAGAAGCTGAGAGCAGTGTGAACGTGTAGGGTTAATTTAGATTTCCAAAAGAGCATGGGTGCACAGGTCCAAGTGGGTTCACAACCAACACAATGAGAATGTATGGTTGGAATGATTCTGCCTGTGTGTCGAGCCTTCTCGTCTGATTTTTCTCTTGTGTGGTGTGAACCACAGGTGTATCAATTTTACCATATGATTGGGAAGCCGCTGGGTGACTATGACACCACAAAGAATTACGGGCGTTACTTGTGCGTCCGTGAAGAGCTCAGGCGCCAAATGAATGAACCAGAAGAAGTGCAACACAGCTGGTTTTACAAAAACGTCTACGTATGGATCCGGGGACTCCGGAACCCCCTCACAGAAGTACGAGTGGATGAATGGAAACGCATCAGAGAGGCTCTTCATGTTTGTGAGCAGGAATACAAAGACGTAGCAAGCCAACTCGAGAACGAGAGAGAATATGTTCGTGCAATGAAGCGTGTGGGTCTTGAGCATTTGTTGACAGACAGCAACCAAGATGAGAAGGAAGATGTGCCGCTTACGCTAGGAATGAGGTGGGTAGACGTCGGCTCAGAGAAGCCGCAAGTGGGCGTGGAAATTCACAATAGAGCGCTCGCTGCGGCCCTGATGAGCAGGACGGAGTTCACGTTGGAAGAATTTGACACGTTCCAAGTGATAAATTTGTCAGAAAGCAGCTATATCAGAGCAGACGAAAGGTACTTCAGACCAACTATAAACAAGGCTGAAAACGTCATCCCCGAAGGAGACAAAGCTAAATCTGCGGAAGCTGCAGACACTGTTGGAGGCATTGCTGATAGTTCAGGTGATGAAGATGGGCATGTGATGGGACATTCATTTGGTTCACGTACCAGCATCACTGTTCATGGCGGGAATATGGGCGCAAAACAAGGTCCTCCACCAAGAGTGAAGATGGTCAAAAAACAAAGCACAAAAAAGAGCCTCAATGCAATCGAAGATCAACTGGCAGATCATCACCAAAAAGCTAACCCCCTGTTTGAACAGCAAAAGATTCTCGATCGGCTGCAGGTTCTGGAAGAAAAACTGGAGAATGCGAAGAAAGCGCATGCAGCCGAAGGATTCGAACCAAAGCCAACGCTACAAATGCGTTTTTATGCACTAATCAGATTTCTGAGCTCATTTTTCCTGTCGGAAATGGAGAAAAACGCCCGCAAACCAGGCCATGTGCGCTACAGCGAAATCATTTTGGCGCTTCTCTACTGGTAAAAACTGTTTGAACGATGAAGCTTGCCAGGCTCTTAGGCAGGTTATGCAGCGGTACAGGATGCAATTTGCGCTGATACTGAATTGAATGCACTGTTGCAGGAACAAGGAGCGGAATATTGTGCCACAAAAAATGGTCGAGCAACGACACGAAAAAGACCAAGAAATCCAGTTTGAAGTGGCGTTTCAGATGATTCGCGCTGTTTGTGCCGGCGGAATCGTGCGCCGTCAGAAACATCTTGCCAAACTTGAGGCCAAAAAAAGGCTAATGCGCGCGGGTAAGCTGGCCACCGGCGGGGTAAACTTGGCCGCAGCAAGTTCACGTGACAAGGTGATCCGCAAACGGCGCGAAGCGCTAGCTCCCATGCAAGATGAAAACGCAACAGAAAAGAACCTTTGGATTTATACCGAGAGCTCGGACACTGGCCCTCTAAAGCTGATGCTGTGCAAAATCGCCAAGTACGAGCTCGCAACAGGCCGCCAGCTCGCAAAATTCGCATATGATCAGGTGCGTGTGACGTGTGCTTGTCAATATTCCGAACAGGCAGGTAGAAGCATTTCTCGCGCTCTGATCGTGTCTTTCCGGTGATTGCATACAGAGATAGATGTATAGACTCACATGCGAGCACGTAAATGGATGGCATCCTGATATCAAACACATGCATGCACAGCATTTCGAAGTTGGGCCGCAGGGAATTTTTGATCTGGAGGAGGTAGAGCTGCAACAATGTCTGACACACTCAGCAGATTTCAAGAAGCTAAAGATGCACTGTGAAGCAATAGACGAGATCAAGTCGTTCATGCAAGAAGTCTCCGAGTTGGCCCAATCTTATCTCAAGCTTGCTGCGGCAAAACATGGGATCGATATTGGCGAACATTTTGAAAATCTCATGACGGTCAAGCTAGAGGAGCTGCAACAACTCTTAGGGGACCCCTATGTGAGGACAATCTTGCCATCAGCAATTCACGCGGAACGTATCAAGGAAATTCAGCAAGAGCGAGGCGAGGAATCAGAGACAGCCATTGATCACGCGTCGGCGGAAGAGCTATGGAAAGCCGAAATGGAGCTCCGGCGGCAGAAAGAGGAGGCTGAAATTCGACAGCAGTTGGCAGACCTGAAAGAGCAATACCACAAGCAGGAAGCAAGGTTTGAAGAACTGAATCGGGTCCTTGAGTATACGCGACAGCGCCAGTCAACTATGGAAGAAGACCTCGAGAAGAGGCGGGAACAGAATATGCGACAGGCCCGCCAAGCAGCAGCAGTCAAAAACGCTGTGAAGTCTGTCAGACGCGTGGCGTCACTCACTTCCGAATCCCGTGTGCAGAGCAACACGAACCAAAAAGCCAATGTGCTGCAAGTATGGAGCGAGGAAGAGGAAAATTCAGAGGACGACGAAATGAAGTCAATGACGCTAGAGTCCTGGTTTGATAAGAGAGACTCGGCAAATGCTCAAGCAGACATAGATCAAGTGCAGCGCGTGCACATCGCTCCAGACCATGATGGCCTTGCCCAGTCTTCCAGATATGATGCGTCAGCCAGTAAAGGTCTCATGAGGCCTAATACGGCCCCAGTCGCTGGCACTGCGCTTCCCGGCCAGCACGATGGCGATTGGTTTACTGCTGCAGAAGAAGATGACCCTTCTTGTGTGCGAGATTCCCAAGGTCAAGTCATGACGCCTGTCATGCCATTCCATGCGCCCGCCGATGAGGCAACGGACGTGTTGAATCACATAGATTACGGACAGATGCGTCCCTTCACCGCGCCCGAACCGCGGATGCCGGAGAGTGACGCCGACAGGCTTGAAGCGACACTGCGAATTGCGCAGGCGGAGATCGAACGCATGGAGCGCATACACTCCGCAGCTGTCAGAGAACAACAACAGAGAAGGAAAAAGGCCCTGCAAGGAGACACAGGTCTGTCGGAAGATCAGCAGGAATCGATTGAGCAGGCGCGAGCCCGCAGGCAGAAGAAGAACATGGTCATTGTTGACAGTGACTCAACATCCTCGGGCCTCTTGTCTCCACGGGATAAACCGATGAGGAAGGATGTGGTGAGAAGGGAGCAAGAAAAGAAGCAACGAGCGGCTGAAGATCGGGCGAACGGTAAACGCATACTCTCATTTTCCCTAACACACGCGCGTGGCAGTCTATGCGCTTGTGACGTGCGTTATTCCGCGCGTGCTGACTTACACTCATCACTACAGCGGGAAGTCGGGGATCGAGCCGAGCGTCCTCGCGCCAAGGTAGCCGACCGGCTTCGCGCTCCATAAACGTGGGTATCACCTTTTGAGGGAGCCACACGAGCATATTCCAATATGTTCTCACGGGGACGGAGGAAGAACGAATGCTCGTAGTATTTGCAATGTTTGGAAATTGTTTATAGGTGTAAATTACAAGTCGAGAAGTCGTCTTGACGAAATTATAATACGTCATATTGCCACGACGTGTACCACACGCCACGAATGGCTCAAATAGAGAACAGAAGTTGTCGTTGAATATGTACTTTAGCAAATGTTAATGATTAAAATACTTCAATCCCGTCCACCTCTCTCTTTCGGATTCAATACAGAATGTACGACCACGCACCAAAGGAAGGACTCAGGTGGTTCTGTTCCAGAACAATATGAATTCTGCCTCATCAATACTGTCTGAATTATCCTGGTCGAGGGCTTCAATAAGAGCGGTCGTTTCGTTGGGATGCAACCACACATTTATGTACCTCAGCGAAGCCGCAAGCTCATTCCTGTGGGGACGCCTGTCAGCTACAGGGGTAAAGAGGTGAGACAAGAGCAGAAGCAGCAGCAGCAGAAGCCAGAGGAGGAGACCGTGTGAGGCTGCCATCCATGTTCTGATCAATTATCTTGAAAATTTTGCGTGGGTCGTCGCCATATATCACCTGCATACAATCCAGAATGTCAGTGAGAAACAGTGCGTTCGTGCGTGTGCCCGCAAAAAGGAGTGTGCGCGTGTAGGATTGTGGACAAGCACCTGGAACTTGCGTTTGATTTGCCGTAACTTGAAAGCGGAGACCCATCCGAAGCCAGCCGGTTGCTCCCAGCCATTTGGATACGAACCAGGGTACATCTCTTCGCTCTTTTCTCCTGCCAGGGGTCAAGGAACAAGTGCATCAGATCATGTGCATCAGATGACTCCTCAGACTCTCTCCGCACACACGAGCGCCTCTCTACAGCATCGTTCAATACGAACACCCTTTATTTCTGACTCTTTCGCTCTCCCTTGTCCTCGCCCCATCTCCACCTCCGTCTCCGAGTCCCTCAGGTTTTCTCCCTCTCTCCCTCTGTCTATCTCTGTTCCGCACCCTGTGTATAGACTTACTGAGCCGATCGATAGTGGCTTGCTCTCGGCAGTAGAACATCGTCATCAATCCTGCAAATGCCGCAGAGAGAGAGAGAGTGCGTTGTGGATCCTCAGTTGCAGCAAACCACTGACCACGTATAGTTGATCCGCATGAGTACTTGGTTCACAGGAAAAGCGCCCGAGAACGAGAGCATACACTGCAGTGTACAGCATGTGCGTGCGTGCGAGCGAGCGAGCGTGTATGTTTGCTTGGTTGTGGGGGAGGCAGGGACCTGAAGTAGGGCAGCTGCCAGTGAGCCACGGGCTGACAAATGTTTTCCAAAGTCATTTATGGTGGCTTCGCATACCGGTAGTAAACATGGACTGACTTTTGGGATTTGGTGC